>Ga0302324_100014341_pt1 | contig 15992 bp, 12 predicted proteins | sample Palsa_T0_1_FD_201949 | JGI IMG/M metagenome (GOLD analysis project Ga0302324, IMG submission 201949) | Peat permafrost microbial communities from Stordalen Mire near Abisko, Sweden - Palsa_T0_1 | ecosystem: Environmental > Terrestrial > Soil > Palsa > Peat permafrost | place: Sweden: Abisko...
CGCACGGCCGAGAGCCGCTTCGCCGCGCCGGCGCCCATGATCCCGCCCGAGATCACCTGCGTGGTCGAAAGCGGGTAGCCGTAGTACGAGGAGGCAAGGATCACCGCCGCACCGGCGCCCTGGGCCGTGAAGCCCTGGGCGACATCCATTTTGATGATGCGGGTCCCGACCGTGTGAATGATCCGCCATCCGCCCACGTAAGTGCCGAGCGCGATCGCCGACGCCGCGCAGACGACGACCCAGGTAGGAACGTAGAAGTGGTGCGGGCTGATGCTGCCGTGGGCGACGAGCGCGAGCGTGATCACCCCCATCGTCTTCTGCGCGTCGTTGGTTCCGTGCGCGAGAGAGAGCAATCCAGTCGACGCGATCTGACCGGGACGGAAGCCTTGGGTCACGATCCCGGGACGCCGCCTGCCCACCAGGCGATAGACGATCACGATCGAGATCCCCGCGACGACGAACGCGAGCACCGGCGCGATCACGGCCGGCGCGACCACGGTTCGGATCAGCGCCTGGCCCTTGATCCCGCCCCGGCCGACGGCCGCCAGCATCGCGCCGGCGACACCCCCGATCAGAGCATGTGAAGAGCTCGACGGCAGCCCGACGAACCAGGTCAGGAGGTTCCACGTGATCGCGCCGATCAGCCCGGCGAACACGATCGTCTCGGTGATCCTGGCGGTCTGGAAGATGCCGGACCCGATCGTGGCGGCGACCTTCAGCGAGATGAAAGCGCCCGCGAAGTTGAGCGCAGCGGCGATCGTCACGGCCGCTCGCGGCGACAAAGCCCGTGTCGAGATCGAGCCTGCGACGACGTTCGCGGTGTCGTGGAAGCCGTTGGTGAAGTCGAACGCGAGCGCGGCGGCGACGACGATCACAAGTAAGAGGTCGCTATGCATGGACCAGGGTCAACAGTCTGGCGATTGGGCGGGACGGACGCCGCCCCGGCCGGGGCCGGACGCCGCCCAAGGGGGCCGTTACCGATCGCCGGACTTCAGAAGGCGCGCTGTCAGCGCTCCTGGGATGCCCCCGAGGGCGCCGTGGCCGAGCTGTGCGCGAGCGCCTTCTCCATCAGTTCGGTGTGGACGCTCCTGGTCCGCCCATGGCGCCGGTCCCAGTGGCCGTCGGAATCAAGCGTCCACGCGAACGTGTCATCGGCCAGGCAGCGCTCGATCGTGTCGTCGAGTTCGGCCCGCAGCTCCTCGTTCTCGACCGGTGCCAGAAGCTCGACCCGGGTGTCGAGGTTGCGTGGCATCAGGTCGGCGGAGCCGATGAAGTACCGATGCTCGTTGCCGCGGTGGAACGAATAGATCCGCGAGTGCTCGAGGAACCGTCCCACCACCGAGACGACGCGGATGTTCTCGCTCACCCCGCGGATCCCGGGGAGCAGGCAGCAGATGCCGCGGACATTAAGGTCGATCGGGACGCCGGCCTGTGACGCGCGGTAGAGCGCCTGAATACAGCGCCGGTCGACGAGCGAGTTCATCTTCATCGCGATCCTGGTCGGCTCCCCAGCCTCATGGGCGGCGATCGTCCGGTCGATCTCGGCGAGCAGCGGTTCGCGGAGCCAGCTGGGCGCGACGAGCACCTTGCGCATCCGACGTGGGCGTCCGTAGCCGGTCAGCGTGTTGAACAGGTTCGCGACGTCGTCACCGAGATCCGGATCGACGGTGAAGAGGCCGAAATCCTCGTACAGGCGCGCGTTCTTGGCGTGGAAGTTGCCCGTCCCGATCATCACGTAGTGGCGCACGCCGCGGCCCTCGCGCCGAACCACGAGCAGGATCTTCGCGTGCGCCTTCAGCCCCGGGATGCCATGCACCACGTGGGCGCCGACCTCTTCCAGCGCTCGCGACCAGCGGATGTTCCGTCGCTCGTCGAAGCGGGCCTTGAGCTCGACCAGACAGACGGCCTGCTTGCCCTTCTCGGCCGCCTCGATCAGCGACGGGACGAGCGATGAGTCGTCAGACGTGCGGTACACGGTCAGCTTGATCGCGAGCACGTTCGGGTCGGCGACCGCCTGCTTCACGAACCGCTCGACGCTGTTCGCGAACGACTGATACGGGAAATGAACGAGGATGTCTCCGGCGCGCATCGCGGCGAACACGTCCGCCGGCTCATCGCTGTCATCAGCCGAGAATGCCGGGTGCGTGACGGGAGTCCACGGCGTTAGTCGCTGGTCGGAGTGGCCCTTGAGCCCGTCTATCTGCCACAGGTCGCTGAGGTCGAGCAGGCCTTCGACGTCGAATACCTCACGCTCGTCAACCTGGAGCCATTCGATCAGGTGGGAACGCAGCTCCGGGTCGATGCCGGCGTCGACCTCCAGTCGCACGACCTCGCCGAAGCGCCGTCGGCGGAGCTCGTCCTCGACGGCCTGGAGCAGGTCGTCGGCCTCGTCGGAGACCGTGAAGTCGGCATCGCGAGTCACGCGGAAGAGGTCGTGGCTGATGATCTCCATCGACGGGAAGAGGACGTCGAGATGTCTGGCGATGATGTCCTCGAGCGGGATGAACGTACCCTCGCCGACCTGCACGAACCGCGGTAGTACCTCCTTGGGCACCTTCACGCGGGCGAATACGTCATGGTCGGCGTCGGGATCGCGCAAGCGGACCGCAAGGCTCAGCGACAGGTTGGAGATGTATGGGAACGGCCGGCCGTGCCCCACGGCGAGCGGTGTCAGAACGGGAAAGATCTGCTCGTGGAAGATGTCCGCGAGCGCCCGCGGCGAAGCGCCTGACTCCTCGCAGGAGAGGATCCTGATGCCATCCTCGGCGAGCGCCGGGCAGATGTCGTACGAGAATGCCTGGGCGTGACGCTTGTCCTGTGCGCGCACCCGCTCGGCGATGCCCTCGAGAGTCTCGGCGACCGAGAGGCCGTCGGGACCGCGGGCGTCGATTTGGGCTGCGAGCTGGTCGTGCAGGCCGGCCACACGGACCATGAAGAACTCATCGAGGTTGGTCGCGAAGATGGCGAGGAACTTCATCCGTTCGAACAGCGGCAGCAAGTCGTCCTCGGCGAGCTGGAGCACGCGGTCGTTGAAGTCGAGCCAGGACAGCTCGCGGTTTGCGAACAGCCTCGGATCGGCCAGGTTGGCCTCGGAAGTCCGGGCCTGCCCCGCCTCTCTGCCCACGAGCACGTCCGTCACAGAATCCGCCGCCGGCACCTCCGCCCCGTCGCCGTTGTGCTCGACGTCCGCCGTTCCGGCGGCCGGCTTGTCGGTCATGACACGACCGCCGCGCCCGCCGCTATCGCCTCGAGCTCCGCCGGCCGCATCAGCACGAGCAGCTCGCCCTTCTCGATCCCTGCGAGCCCTCCCTTGCGCATGCGCGCCTGGGCCCCGGTCAGGTCGTGAAGAGTCAGCGAGAACGACGGATCGTGTCCGACCAGCAGCACGTTACCGAGACCGGCGGTGAGGTCGTGGACGTCGAACGGCTCGCCCGCTAGTCGCGGCTCGACCCTCACCTCGACACCGAGCCGCTCGGTCGCGATCCGCGCCGTCTCCAGCGCGCGTAACTTCGGGCTCGCCAGGCACACGTCGATCCAAACGCCCAGGCGCTCGAGTGCCCGTCCGGCGACCTGTGCCTGTCGCACACCCCGCTCGGTGAGCGGACGCTCCGAGTCCGGGCTTCCGCCCGCAGCTTCGGCGTGTCTGAGAAGCCAGAGCATGGCTTGAACTGTACGCCCTCACCCGATCAGCAGTCGCCGGCCGAACGTCCGTTCGAACACCTCGCCGTCGCCATAGCGCTCGACGCTCCAGCGCGGCAGCGTCAGGTCGCCCTCAGCCCGGAGGTGCAGATCGACGCCATGCCCGTTGGCGGTGAGGTGCGCTTCGTGCACGGACTGGTCGCGCCCACGCTCGAGGTGCTCGGAGAGCCGCAGCATCACCGCGCACCGCTTGAGTAGCTCCTCGTCCCCCTCCTGCGCGAGCGAGGCGATCTCCCCGAGCTCGGGCGTGCCTTTGCGGTGGTAACGGGCCATCTGCGCGATCAGCGCCCGCTCGCGGGGATCGAAGCCCGGAAGCTCTGCATGCAAGATCAGGTATTGGGAGTGCTTGTGGTGGTCGTCGTAGTTGATCGCCATGCCCACGTCGTGGAGCATCGCCGCAGCCCACAGCAGCTCGCGCTCGCCCGGCCGCGGCTCGAACAGCCCGCCGTCGACGAGCGAGTCGAACAGCTGGATCGCCAGCAGCGCGACGTGCTCGACGTGCGGAAGGTCGGACTCGTACTGGACGGCCAGGTTGCGTACGGCCGCTTCGCGTACATCTGGGAACAGCGGGTCCTCGGTCGCGAGCAGCGTGCGTCCCAGGAACACCCCTTCGCGCAGGCCGGCCTCGGTCACCTCGATGCCGTCGAAGCCGCCGAGCTCGACGACGGATTGCAGCACGAGCGCGGCACCGAGGATGATGTCGGCGCGGCCGGGTTTGATCCCTGAGATGCTCCGACGCTCGCAGGCGGGAAGGGCGGCGAGCCGCTGCACGAGGTCATCGAGCATCTCCGCGGTGAGGACGAATCCCTGCACCCCCAGATCGATCTGGCCGGCGATCCTACCGGCGGCGGCGGCGAGGTTGCGTACCGCGCCGCCGAGCCCGACGAGCCGCGGCCCGCTGCGACCGAGCCAGTCCAGCTCGCCGAGCGATTCGAGTACGTGGGCATGCACGCGTCTGATGTCCTTGCGCTTCGCAGGTCCGCCGTCGGACAGGAACTGTTCGGTCACCCGCACGGCCCCAAGCGGGAAGGAAGTGAGCTCGGTCGCCTGCCGGCCCTGGACGCGGATCAGCTGCATGCTGCCGCCGCCGAGGTCGAGCACGACCCCGTCCGTGATCGTCGTCGTGTTGACTGCGGCGATGTAGCCGTAGCGCGCCTCATCTTCCGCCGAGAGGACCTCGATCGTCAGCCCGATCGCCGCTTCCGCGGCGTGCAGGAACTCCTCGCCGTTGGCGGCATCGCGGATCGCGCTGGTCGCGGTCGCATGGACATCCTCGGGCGCCAGGCCACTCGCACGGCAGAAGCGGCCGAAGACAGCGAGCGTCTCCAGCCCCCGCTCGATCGCTTCACTGCCCAGACGCCCCGTGGCGGCCTCTCCGGCTCCGATCCGGACCGTCTCGTACAGCTCGTCGGTGCGCTTCCACCACTCCCCGGGGCAGAACGTGTAGACCACGAGCCGCCACGAGTTCGACCCGAGGTCGATCACGGCCACCTGGCGATTACCGGCCACTGTTTGACCGGATGCTGTGGTCTCCCTCCAGCTCACGGGTGCATCATGGGCGGTGCGACGGACGGTTCCGTCTCCGCCGTCCTGAGCAGGTCGACGAGGAGCGTCGAGAAACCGAAGCCACGGGCGGCGAGGCCCCGGCCGGTGAGGGGGTTGTAGTACTCCCGAAAGCCGTGGCGGGCTGCGGCGTGCGCGAGCGAGTCGACGATACGATCGGCGTCCTCGTGGTACCCGAGCTCGCGCATGGCAGGCACGAGCAGCCACGCGGTATTGACCCACGACGGCCCGCGCCAGCATCGCCAGAGCGAGAATCCCGGCTCGAACGAGGGCTCTTCGTGGGAAACCGACGGGATCCCGACCGGCGCCCGGTACCGTCGATCGTCGAGCAGATGCTCCTCGACAAGCCGCCTGCGCACGTCGACGGGGAGCTCGGTCAACGCGAGCGGAGCAAGTGCCGACCAGGTCGACACCGGGACCCGGCGCTCGCGCCGGCCCGCGAGGTCGAGGAACAGTCCGGTACGCGCGTCGAGGCAGCGGTCGAGCAATGCGGCCTCGGTCCGTGCGGCGCGGAGTGCGTAGACGCTCCCGTGCTCAGCGTCGAGCCGGGAGAGCGCGCGCAGCGCGAGTGCGTAGAAGACGTTCACGACCACATCCTCGACGTGCTCCTCGTAACGGTCGGCGATCTTGCCGGCGTCATAGCCGAGGCGGCGGTAACGCTCGACCAGCCACACGTGCCCCGGCCGGTCGTGGCGCATCCACCCGAACACATCGTCGTACTTGGGTGAGTCGTCGAGCCCCGACTCGTCCGGGAGGATGATTGTCAGCAGGCCGTCGCGGTCAGGGTCACGCTCGCGATCGAGCCAGTCGTAATGCAGCCGGAGCGCGGGCAACGCCTCCGTGGCGAAGCCGGGGTCGTCCGGCGAGGACGCGGCCACGAGCTCCCACGCAAGCGCGAGCAGAGGCGTCTGGATCGTCGCCGTAGCCGAGCAACCGAACATTGTCCGCGTCCCGTAGAAGGGCGCTCGGCGCCAGCGAGCGGGCCAATCCCAGAACGCGGTATGGGGGATGAATCCGTCGAGCCGGCCCGCGCGCAGCAGCGTGCGCAGCTCGGCACGCGCCCGGCCCGGGTCGAAGTGCCGCCAGACGATCGCGTGGAAGCACGAGTCCCAGTACCACTGATGGCGATACCGCGGCGTGGCGGGACAGGTGAACGCGTAGGGGACGCCGTCTTCGCGGTAGCCCTCGCGCCAGTTCTCGTGGAGGAGCTTTTTGGCCGCGTCGGCCAGTTGTTCGATTCCTCGGGGGCTGCCGTCAGACGCCCGTTCGACGCCCCGGGATGTTCGCCGCCAGGCGAACTCCCAAGGGCCCGAAGCGCCCCAGCTACCCAATTGGCATCGAACGGACGCGGGGCGCAAGCGCCCTTACGGCAGCCCCCGAGCCCTGGCTTTGGCCGATGCGGCTTGGGCTCGGGCCGAGTGCCTGGCCGAGGCCGGTTGGACGGCCGACCCGTTGCTTGGAGCTCAGATCGTCGTAGGTGACGGGGGTCCGGTCCTGGGCTCGCTCGAGGAGTAGTTCCAGGGTTGCTATGTGGCCTGGTTGGTCGAAGTCCGCCGGGTGGATGTCGATTCGCATCAGCTCGCCGCTGAATCGTGCGGCATTTCGGATGATCGGTGGCGAAAGGGCGCGCTTCAGCTTGGTCGAGCTGCCGAGGCAGAGCGCGTGGGCGTGGATGTCGCCGTGGCGGAAGCGAACCGTCCTGATGTCGGCGAACCACTCGTGGGACTCGGCGAGGATCCCGCGCAAGGCGCGCGTGTACGCATAGCCGGGCGCGACGAAGCCGCGCGGCTCGAGCTCGATCTCGCGCAGCAGCCGGCGGCCCGTGGCCACACGGCAGGCTGCATCCTCACGGGTGAGGCCCGGGAACTCGGCCGCCGCGCCGCCCTGCCACGCCGCGAGCGCGCTGCGCGGCCATGGGGGCGTGCCGGCGGCCCTGTGCACCAGGCCGTGCTGGGCGACCGCGTCCCCGCCTGCAACCCGGCGCCGGAGCCAGGCCGCGAGATCCGGCGCGCGGGCGCCGATCGGGTGTAGGTCGGCCGCTGGGATCACGAGTAGCGTCACCCGTCCGACGCAGTGGTCCTCGAGCCAGCTTCGGATCTCCAGCGAACGGGCGAACGTGCGGGGCTCGACGTCGTGGATGGCGACCGCGAGCCAAGCATTCATCTGCGTCCCACCAGCCTCCGTAGGTCCTCCAGCTCGGCCGTGAGTAGCGTATCCCAGTCGTGGTGTGAGACCAGATCCGCGGCCGCGGGGAGATCGCGGGGGCGGCGCCTTGCGCGCTCGACCGCCCTCAGCAGGTCGGTCGCATCGCCTGCCGCGAACGTCTCCGCAAACGCCTCGCACAGATCGGCGCTGGGGGTCGTGTTGGCGGTCACCACCGGCGTGCCGCAGGCGGCCGCCTCGAGCGCGACGAGGCCGAATGTCTCGTGCGCGCCGGGCAGCACCACGCACCGTGCGCCTGCGTAGGCCCTGGCCAGCTCGTCGCGGTCGTGGAGGTAGGGCTCGAAGCGCACTCGGTTGCCGAGGCCGAGTTGGCGTGCGCGCTCGCGCACGGTGTCACCGGCGGGACCGGTGCCGAGGAGCACGAGCGGCCACGGCTCGAGTGAGGCGGCAGCGGCCTCGAGCAGCTCCCGCAGCCCCTTCTCGCGGCTGATGCGACCGACGTACAGGACGTGGTCACCGCGCTTGACACCTGAGCGGGGCCGGAACGCGGGATCCAGGCCGAGACGCAGCCGCAGGGTGGCGGGCCTGTGAGCGTCAAGCTCGGTGTCGACGACCGACATCACCGCGTCGACCTCACCGTACGCGCGCCGGTACCAGCGGCGCAGGGCATGTGCGTAGACGCCCTGAGGGCCCGGCAACCCGGCGGCATGAAGGGACGCCGAGGAGTGGTGAACGGCCACGACGGCTGCGCCGATCTCGTGTGCGACAGCGCTCGCATGCCGCGGCGTCCAGTAGGGATCATGGAGCAGCACGACCTCGGGGCGGAGCATGCGAAGGGTTGCGTGTAGCCCGGACCCACCGAGGGGCAGGCGGTAGCCATTGGATGCCGCGAGCCGGAGCGAGCGCTGCTCGTGGCGGTTGGCGTCTCCCCTGCCCTCGCGCCCGGGCACCACCAGATGGTGCTCGAGCGCAGAGGTGCGAGCGGCGAACGCCGCTTTGGCTTCGAGATACGTGCGGATGCCGCCGCTGCGCTCGCCGTAGAAGATCGCGACATCGGCGACCCGCAGTGGCCCCTCGGCGGGTGCCGCGAGCGCGACGCCCGGATCAAGCTGCACGTGCAATTTCGCCAGTGCGCGCGACCTCCCCAGCCGCCGTAGTGGTGGTCCTGGCTGCCGCGCCCGTCCCGGCCGCCGCCAGCGCGCGTGCGTAGCCGTGCGCCAGCTGATCGAGCGATCGCTGCCATGAGCGCTCGCGCACGGCGAGCAGACCGCCGGTCGCTAGCCGCTCGCGGATCGCCTCGCGCCTCGCGAGCCCGCGCAGTGCGCCCGCGAGCGATGCCGGGTCCGGGGGGACGAGGCATCCGCTGCGCCCGTCCTCGATCAGCTCTGCGGGGCCGCCGGCGTCGACTGCCAGCACAGGCAGTCCGCTGGCCTGAGCTTCGAGAATGACCTGCCCGAATGTGTCGGTGGTGCTGGCGAACATGAACAGGTCGGCGCTCGCATATGCCTGGGCGAGCCGGTCGCCCTCGACCCATCCGAGGAACGTCGCCGCACTGCCGAGTCGGTGGCGCAGCGCGTCCTCCTCGGGGCCGCGGCCGGCAAGCACGAGGTGCAGGCGCGGATCCTGGTCGCGGGCGATCAGAAATGCCTCGGCCAGCAGGTCGACGCCCTTCTCGCTGCTGAGACGGCCGACGTAGAGCACGTTGAAGCGGGCACCCAGCTCGGAATGCGTCGTCGTCAGGATCCCGGGCGCGTAACGCCCCGGGTTGAAGCGCTCGAGATCGACACCCCGGTCCCAGCGGCCAATCCGGTCCGCCGGGATCCCGAGGTCGCGCAACGACTCGTCGGCCGCGCGGCTCGGCGAGAGGACAACCCGGCACTGCGCGTAGAACTTCGCCAGCACCGCCCGCATCATGTACTCGACCTGCGGGTCGCCCGACCGGAGCCTGGCGTAGAGCTGGAGCTCGGTGTGGTAGCTCCCGATAACCGGAAGCCCCATCACACGGGCGATCAGGGCCGCGATGATCCCGGCGGGGCCAGGGGCGCACACATGGACGAGGTCGTAGCGGCGCTCGGTCAGCGCCTCGGCGACCGCGAACACGCTCGGCACGCCGAGCCTCAGTCCGGCGTAGAACGGGAGCTCGAAATCGGCAACGGCCGGTAGCCGGCGGTCGACGCTCGCGTCGGTGCCGATCACCTCGATGTCGTGACCGCGGATGCCACGCTCGCGTAGCTGCTGGAGCGTGTGCGTGACGCCGTGAACCGCTCCGACGCCGTCGGCCACAACCGCGACGCGAATCGGATCGCCGTCGCGAGACACGAGCTTTGCCTGCTCACGCGCGAGGAAGGCAGACGCCGGCACATATGGCACGGCGGGCAGGCAGGCCGCGAACAGGCGCGAGAGCGCCGGTGCGATGCCGTCACCGGCGTTGGTGCTGAGGAGCTGGCCGACTGCCCCGGTGAGCTTGCGCTCGTGGACGCGTCGCGCACGCCGCTCGAGGTCCGAGTGACTGAAGTCCTCGGCCTGCATCGACGCCACGAGGCCGGCTGTGTCGACGTTCAGCTCCATCTCATTCAGCCACGCGCGCAGCATGCGCCGCCCATCCTCGGGTCCGAGGCCCGAGCCCACGCTTCCCTGGCGGGCATCGCCCTCGAGCATGATCCGCTCGGCGAGCTCGAGCACGGCGCCGGCGTCGGGCCCGGAGAATCCGGACGGGCCGTTCGCGGTCGGCGTCGCGCCAACAGAGGGCTTCCTGCCAACCTCGGGCTCCCGGCGCCCGTCGGGTGCGGCGCCAAGGGTGCGAGCCGCCAGCACGAGCGCACTGTGGGCCCACTTTGCGGCGCTCCCCTGCTTGCCGTGCGGCCGCACCCGGCCGGCGCGAATGTGGGCAAGCAGCTCCTCCGGGGTGTCGGCATGCGCGGCCTCGGTGTACGTCCGGCCGATGTCGACACCTGCGTGGTCGTCGGAGCCGCCGACGGCGATCCCGCCGTGTGTCTCGATGTAAACCGCGGCGGGTGCGTTCAACTCGCGAGCGCGGGCGCCGTTGCGCGTTTCCCAGATCGGGAACAGCTCGGCGAGAACGCGGCGGTGCGCCGGCGTCAGCGGCGCCGCGACGTGGAAGAACGGGTGGGCAAGCGCACACGCGATCTCCCGCTCGTGCAGGTAATCCGCACACCCGAAGACATCGCCGCTGTGAGCCTGCAGCCAGTCGTGGTCATCCTGGTTCAACCCGAAGCAGAGCACGTGGACCGCCTGCTGCTCACCTCTGAACCAGGTGGTCAGCTCCTCGGAGACGAACACGTCCGGCAGGTCGGCGAGTTCGAGTACGCCGGCGATCGTGTCGTGATCGGTAATCGTCACGAAATCCATGCCACGCCGCTTCGCGAGCTCGTAGACCTCGTGGGGTGGGGTCGCGCACTCCGGCAGCGCTAGCGCCCGCTGGACGCCCAGCTTGGCCACCTCAGACGCGGTGGAGTGGCAGTGCAAATCGACCTTCACCGTAGCCTCCGCGGATGCGGGGCTCGTGATCATCCTCTGCGGATCTTCCAGACCCGCGCCGTTCGCGCTTCGCGCGATCTTTTTCTCGTTTTCGTTCATGATCACAGATTCACCCGCAAACACCGGGGATTAGTGACCAGGCCGCCAAATTTCTGTGAACAGGCGGTGAACGGGGCGGCTTCGCCGCCCTTGGGAGTTCGCCCAGGGGGCGAACATCCCGGGCACGCTTCGCGTGCTTGCGAGTTCGCGGGGCGGCTTCGCCGCCCCTTGGGAGTTCGCCCAGGGGGCGAACATCCCGGGCACGCTTCGCGTGCTTGCGAGTTCGCGGGGCGGCTTCGCCGCCCTTGGGAGTTCGCCCAGGGGGCGAACATCCCGGGCACGCTTCGCGTGCTTCGCGGGGCGGCTTCGCCGCCCTTGGGAGTTCGCCCAGGGGGCGAACATCCGGGGCACGCTTCGCGTGCTTTAGTCGCTCAGTCGGGTCAGGCGGGCGAGCGCCTCGTGGCACTCGACCACGCGTCGCTTGACGGGGTCGTCGTCGGGCCGGTCGTGGACGAGGTCCCAGGTCCGGTCAGCCACATCGCGCGCGGTTTCCGGCGTCGCGATCTCCCACAGGCGGTCCACCAGTCGAAGCTCGAACGACTGAATCTGGTGTGCCGGGTCGCCGGGTTCCATCCGCGGCAACGGCTCGCCGGTCGCCTCGCGCCACATCCCGGTGGCGAGGAGCAACCGATTTCGCATCGTCATTGGATCGATCCCGGCCAACTCACACAATCCTAGACCGTGCGCGCCGAACCCCGAGCCCTCGCCGCCGGCCGAAGGCACGCGCTCACACGCTCGGCAGCGCCTTCCCTCCAGCCAGCACCGGGGCGAACAGGTCGCCGTTTGATTGCACCCGAGCGAGCACCTGCTCAGTGTCAAAGGTCAACAGCGCAGGATCACCGTCGTCGCGACACCGCTGGACCTCGTCCCAGCTCACGGGCGTCGACACGCTCGGGTATTCGCGGGCGCGCACCGAGTAGACCGTGACCGTCGTCTTATGGGCGTCGTTCTGGCTCCAGTCGACGAGCACCTTGCCCGCCCTCAGTCGTCTCGTCATGCGCGAGACCACGAGCGCGGGGAGACGCTGTTCGAGCAGCTCGGCGACCCGGCGCGCCAACGACTTGGTCTGTTCGTATGTGGAGCCGGGGGCGAGCGGCACATACACCTGGACACCCTTCGAGCCCGACGTCTTGGCAACGGTCGCGAGGCCGAGCTGATCGAACAGGCCGTGCACGACAAGCGCTACTTCGCAGCACTCGAGCATGCCGGCCCCGTCGCCAGGATCGAGGTCGAACACCAGCAACGTCGGCTTCTCCGGGGCTCGCGCGGGTGCGAGCGAGGTGTGGAGCTCGATGTCGGCCAGATTGGCAAGCCAGATGAGCGTCGGGCGATCCTGCGCAAGCGTGTAGTCGATCGATCCGATCCGCGCCGTCTGCACCCAGTTCGGGCGATGCGACGGCGACTGCTTCTCGTAGAAGTACTGCTCGTCGACACCGTTCGGGTAGCGCTTGAGCGTCAGCGGTCGGTCGCGCAAGTGGGGCAGGACCGCGGGCGCGATCCGGGCGTAGTACGAGATCAGGTCGCCCTTCGTGAAGCCGGTCCGCGGGAACAGGACCTTGTCCCAGTTGGAAAGCTTCAGCCGACGGCCCTCCGTGACCACCTCGAGCGCGCCGTCGGTTAACCGCCTCACCTCATCGAACAGCGCCTCGGGCGCGCCGGGCGCGCCGGGCGCGCCGGGCGCCTCGGGCGCGCCGGGCGCCTCGGGCGCTTCGGGCGCGCCGGGCGCTTCGGGCGCGCCGGGCGCCACCGTCCCCGCGCCCTGCACAGCCCGCTCGAGCACGACGTCGTGAGCCGGCTTGTCATCGCGCAGGCCCTTGAACGAAGGGGCACGCATAACGCCGTCGGCGGTCCACTGCACGAACTCGATCTCCGCCACCACCGACGGCTCGACGAAGACGGCGTTGCGGGGCAGACGGGGGCGTGGATCGAACGGATTGACATCGCGGCGCAGCGGTCCGAGGCGTCGCGTCAGCTCGTCGAGCGCGACATCGGTGAAGCCGGTACCGACACGCCCGGCGTAGCGAAGCGTCGAACCCACAGGCGTGGAACCCACCGGCTCTGCACCGACCGGCTCGGCACCCGTCTCGGACTCGATCGCGGGCTCCGCAGAGTAGTAGCCGACCAGTAGCGCCCCGATTCGCTCCGATCGGCGACCCTCGCCCGGTAGCCAGCCGCCGATCACGAGCTCCTGGCGCTGTGTGTGCTTGACCTTGATCCAAGCGCTCGTACGTCGGCCGGGCTCGTAACGGGAGTCGCGTCGCTTGGCGACCACGCCCTCGAGCCCCTGCTTTCGCGTTGCGAGCAGGAGCGCACGCCCGTCCCCGCCGTGGCCTGCCGGCACCCGCCAGGCGGGCCCGCCGAGAGCCAATGACTCGAGGCGCTCGCGCCGATCCGAGTACGGCAGTTCGAGCAGAGATCGGCCGTCCAGGTAGAGGATGTCGAAGATCGCGTAGACGACCGGCGTGTCCGCCGTCCGCCGGCGGATCGCGGCGCCAGAGGAGACATGCATCCGGCGCTGAAGCCGCTCGAAGCTCGGCCTTCCCGAGTCGTCGAAGGCAACGATCTCGCCGTCGAGCACCGCCTCGCGCATCCCGAGCTGGCGCAGCACCCCGCGCACCTCTGGATAGGAATCAGAGATGTCGTTGAGGTTGCGGCTTTCCAGCCTCAGGCGCCCGGGCCGCGCGTAGGCGATCGCGCGAACGCCGTCCCACTTGACCTCGAACTCCCAGCCCGTGCGTCCCTCGGCGTCGGGAGGGAGCTCGCCGGCGCGGGCCAGCATCGGCAGCAGGTGCTCGGGCATCGGCTCGCGCGCCGGATCCGAAGGCGGGTCCATCCGATGGATCATCCAGTCGTCCTGCGACGATCCAGCGCGACCGATCGGGAACAGCCCGTAGCGGCCGCGCAGGCGCTCGCCGTGGAACGTGACCTCGACCTTGCGTTCGGACCACTTGTGGGTCTCGAACGTTCCGCGGTCCCAGACCTGCATCGTCCCCGCCCCGTACTCGCCCTTCGGGATCTCCCCCTCGAAGTCCAGATACTCGAGCGGGTGATCCTCGGTGTGCACGGCGAGGCGGTTGTCCGCCGGGTCGGCCGGGATGCCGTTCGGAATCGCCCACGAGGCGAGTGCGCCATCGCGCTCGAGGCGAAGATCCCAGTGCAGCCGCGTGGCGTCGTGCTCCTGGACGACGAACCGGGCGCCTTCGGCACCGGCCGACGCCGCCGGCTCCGGCCCGCCTTCACCGGCCGGCTCGGTCGTACGCTCGAAGTCGCGCTTGTCGCGGTAGCTGCGCAGGGAACGTCTGTCCACGGCCGGTTGATTGTCGCTTCGCTGCCCCATAGGCTTCACATTAGTGGGAATGGTCGAGCGGATCGGGAGGCCAGGGAAGGCGGCGCTGTTGGTCGCCGTAGGGTCCTGAAACAGGTGAAGATCGTCATTCGCGATGGCGGCGGTGGCAAGAGCGAGACGATCGGGCTGACCAACGCCGTCGTCACACTGGTCGGGCGTCCGCCTTCGGGCGCCGGCGAATCTCAGGTCGAGACGCTGACGCTCGCCTTCCAGAAGGTCACGATCGCGTTTTCGAAGTAGCCGAAGCGGTTCCAGCCCGCTCGGGCCGTCCAATCTCCGTATTGTCGAGTGAATTAGTAGTCTTTACGCTCCCCACCCAATCTCGGAGGTATTTACGTGTCCGCTACTGATGAGCTCCTGGCAAACAACGAGTCTTACGCCGCCGCGTTCGACAAGGGCGACCTGCCGCTTCCCCCCGCTAAGAAGGTCGCGGTCGTGGCGTGCATGGATGCGCGTCTGAACGTGTACGGAGCGCTCGGCCTCGGTGAGGGCGACGCGCACGTGATCCGCAACGCTGGCGGCGTGGTGACCGACGATGAGATCCGGTCGCTCGCGATCAGCCAGCGTCTGCTCGGAACCGAGGAGATCATCCTCATCCATCACACCGACTGCGGGATGCTCACGTTCACCGATGACGACTTCAAGAAGTCGATTCAGGAAGACACGGGGATCAAGCCCGCGTGGGCCGTGGAGGCGTTCCCCGATCTCGACGGGGACGTTCGTCAGTCGATCGCACGGATCAAGGCGTCACCGTTCATCCCGCGCAAGGACTCGGTTCGCGGCTTCGTCTACGAGGTCGAGACGGGAAGGCTGCGCGAGGTCATCTAGCCGGACGCCGCCGCGTGGGAGCCTAAGCGCCAGTGGCGCGAAGCGCCAGTGGCGCGAAGGGCCAGTGGCGCGAAGGGCCAGTGGCGCGAAGGGCCAGTGGCGCGAAGGGCCACCTACAGCAGGCTCCCCCGCGGCGGCACCACCCAGAGCTTGGGAGCGAACGCGAGCACGGTTTCCCTGGGGAGTTCGGCAACTGTGTTGACGCCGGCGCTCTGAAGCTCCATCGACAGCTCCCGCCAGGCGCGCGCGATTGGGGCCACCTTCGCGGTGGGGCCCCACCCAACGGTCGCCTTCAGCTCCGCGCCACGAAACTGAGCGTCGTCGCGTGTGAGCTCTCCGAACGGCCGGTTCTCGCCCCGGATGAACACGGTCTGCTTGACGACGTAATCGAGCTGGTCTTCGGTCTCTGGCATCTGTCTCTCCCTTTAATTGGCGGCGTCGGCGATCCGCCTCGCCGCGACCGCAACCTGACCATACGCAATCCCGCCGTCGTTACAAGGCAGGCGCTCGGGTATCAGCACGCGCAGGCCGGTGGCCCTCAAGCCGGCCGCGGTTTCAGTCAGCAGGCGGCGGTTCTGGAACACCCCTCCTGACAGCACGACCACCTCGGTGCCGTGCTCGGAAGCGGCGCTCGCGCACGCCGCCACCGTGGCAGCGGCGACGGCTGCGTGAAACCGGCTCGCGACGGCGCCGACCGGCACTCCCGCGGCGATGTCCGCCCTGACCGCTTCGATCGTCTCGCGAGGGTCGAGCACCAGCAGCTCGCTGCTGCCCGCGAGCGCCAGCGGATAGCGAC
>Ga0302324_100014342_pt1 | contig 15992 bp, 14 predicted proteins | sample Palsa_T0_1_FD_201949 | JGI IMG/M metagenome (GOLD analysis project Ga0302324, IMG submission 201949) | Peat permafrost microbial communities from Stordalen Mire near Abisko, Sweden - Palsa_T0_1 | ecosystem: Environmental > Terrestrial > Soil > Palsa > Peat permafrost | place: Sweden: Abisko...
CTGTAGCCCTTCGATTGAGCGCCGCGAATCTGCGTAATGAGCGCACCGATGGCCTTCGCTTTCGTGAGTTCCTTTGGCTCATAAGGCGGTAATGCTTCGAGCGCGTCTTGGGCCTTTTGAATTGCGTTTATCTCGATTGGTTTCTTCGTATTCATTGCGTGCTCCATGGAGGCGTTGAGCCACGACGTGCGTGGTCCTCACATTCAGCTTGAACATCGCCTGAAGCCGTGTCAAAGCGATTTAAGCAAACCCGGAGCGAAGCGAACGGCAAGATAAAGAGGTGGATCCACGTAGTGAGCAATTCAATGAATCAACTAAGCAAAAGCTGGATCCACCAATACCAATGATGGATCCTCGATCGACATAACCTGTTGAAGGAGCACCACAAAAGTTGGATCCCATTTTCGCCGATCTCGATAATTGGCCTGTTTTTCAGCCTCGGATGGGAAAGCGGTCCGGAAGGGCCTCGGAACGCTCCGGCAGTTTCCGTAACGATGTGCTCGCTGCGATGCGCGGGGCTTCGCGGCGCTCTCTCCGAGGCCGAAGGCCCCTCCCCCGTTCCCGCGTCGCGGTTCGGGCGCCTGCCCGCGATGCTCGTCGCGTCGTCGTCAAAGCGCACTACCTGCGGATGACCGCCACCGGAGCGAAGGCCGCGACGCTTCACCTTCGGTACATCGAGCGAGACGGCGTCGAGAAGGACGGCTCCAAGGGCATCCTCTACTCAAGCGACGGGCCAGCACGTGCCCTGGACTTTGAGACGCCCAGGCCCGGCGAGAAGCATCAGTTTCGCCTCATCGTCTCGCCCGAAGATGCCGGTGAGCTCGACCTCACCGACTACGTGCGAGGTCTCATGGCAGCGATGGAGAAGGACCTCGGCCGGCGTCTCGAGTGGGCCGCCGTCAATCACTTCGACACGGACCATCCGCACGCGCACGTCGTCCTTCGCGGAGTCGACCGGAGGGGCCGCGAGGTGCGCCTCGATCGCGGCTACATCTCCAACGGCCTGCGGTGGCGCGCCCAGGAGCTAGCGACCGAGGAGCTTGGCCCGCGCCCCGAGCACGACATTCGCCGCGCAAAGACGAATGAGGTGACGCAGAACCGCTTTACCACGCTCGACCGGGAGCTCGAGCGGCGCGCCAAGGAGGGTCACGTGCAAGCCCGATCGCGGGCGCGCGGAGGTGACGAGTCGACGCTGATTGCGCGCTTGGAGCACCTCCGAGCACTGCGACTCGCTGAGCGCGTCGGCACGACAGCTTGGACATTGAGACCCGGCTGGCAGGGCGAGCTACGGGAGCTCGGCTCGCGAGGCGACATCATCAAGCAGATTCACCGAGCCGTCTCGGGCGACCCCAGTCGGTACCGGGTCGTTCGGCCGGGTAGGCCGCTTGACCCGGACAAGCCGGAAGCCACCATCACCGGTCGCGTAGCGAGCAAGGGCCTCTCGGACGAACTCAAGGGTGTCTACTTTGCCATCGTCGAGACGCCAACGGGCACTGCGTACCACGTGCCACTCAGCGCCCGGAGTGCCGAGCAGTTGCGCGCGGGCGACCTCGTTTCGGTTACGACCAAGCCTGCGGAGCCTATCCGTCCGGTTGATCGCGAAATCGCCGAAGCGGCTCGCGCCGGCGGCGGTACATACATCCGCGAGCCGACCATAGACGGCGCACCGCATCCGCATGCCCGACGCCTGCGCGATCTCGAGCGCCTTGGCCTCGCCAAGCCCGAAGCTCCCGATCGATGGACGATCGCGCCACACTTGCTCGAGGAACTCAGGAGGCTCGGTCGTGCCCAGCCGGTGCGTCATCAACTGTTTGTTCGTAAGGAGCCGCTCTCGCTTGAGCAGCAGGTGCGGCATCCCGGGCCCACGTGGATCGATAAAGTCGACGAGCCGTCGCTCGCGCATTGGGGATTGGGCGCCGAAATCCGGCGTGCTCTCGGTAAACGTCGCGAGGCGCTGCCGACGCTCGGCATTGCGGGGGAGGACGGGAGCAAGCGCCAAGAGCTGGAAAGACGGGCGGTAGGAGAACGAATGGCCGCCCGGACGGGCCAGCGGTTTCTCGCCGAGACCCCCGACCGATTCCGCGGCCGATTGCAGGGGGGCCCGGAGGGCGTGCCGTACGTCGTGGTCGCGGACGGTGCGCGCTTCGTTGTCGTTCCGACGTCACACGACGCTGGCCGATTCGCTAACAAGGTCGTTGTTGTTGCGCGCGACCCGCAGGGCCGCGTCACGATCCGGGCATTGGACAGGGAGCTTGGTCGATGAGGGACTGTCGGGTCGAGTGCACAGCGCACGCGCCGAGGAAGGGCGAGGCAGGCATGGCCGGGGCGCTCCTTGCCGCGGAGGCGCCCTACAGGCCGTTCGCGGAGCACGTCGGCGCGGCGTTCACTCAGGGTCACCGATTCATCGATGACGTGCCAGTCGCGAGCCTGCGACGGAGGACGACGTCAAGCAGGCGGCGTCGCACATGGCCGTTCGCGGGAACCGCTCATCGCCGTCCCGGGCCGCGACGGTTGACGGCATCGGCGCCGTATTCGACAGACCAATCGCTCCCGAAGCCCGCAAGCTGTACAGCCTGAACACATAGGCGGTGAAGGCTCGATGCGGAAGAGTTCGCCTCGAGGTACGCGCCGTTGCTCAGCTTCTTCAACCGGCTAGTGCGTCGGAAGGCGGTCGCGTCGCGGTTCACGAACTTCGGAATCTCTTCGCACACGCGGGCGAATTCTTCGTCCCCCATCTTGGCGATGGCCTCCATCGTGACCACCGCCACGTCTACCCACGATTGCACCGCTATCTCTTCACCCCGAACGCGCACTCGCGTGGGCGCGGTGCCTGTGACACGGGCGTCGTCGGGGGCTTCGCCAGAGACGGCCGCTTGTTGGGGTCCGAAGTACGGCCAGAGGGAGAGAGCAAGCTCGGTAAGCCCCTCGGACCGGCGATCGATCTCTGCGGAGGTCCACGCCGCAATCGGCTCGAAGTAGCGATTGAGCTCGACATGGCTCGTCGCAAAGAGCTTCTTTTTCTCGTCGAAGGGCGCGTTGCTCAGCTCCGCGTTGTAGCTCGTGAGTGTGAGATTGCCGAGAGTGTGAAGGAATTCTTCATGGTCTTCTTCCCAAGACGCGCCTAGGTGCTCCTTCCAGGCGTCGTTCAGTGACTGGGGCATCACGTGCTCGATCGTGAGGGCGGGGCCCGGGACGAGCTCTTTGTGCCCCAGCGCGGCCTCGAGTCTCTCGAGAATCAGCTTTGTCTTTTCGCGGCGATCACCGCCGCCATATAGCCGCGCGGAACCGAGCCTGTCCCGGAACGTGTCGTCGCGGGGATAGCTCCGCGTGCTGGATGAAAGCGCTTTTCGAATGGCTGGAATGAATTCCCCGCCCGCCTTCGAGGCCTGCTCATACAGGGCAGCAAAGACTTTGTTCAAACCGTACGTAGGAATCCCGCACACGAAACGACGAACGAGGAAGTTCTCTACGGTGTCGAGAACGGTGCACAGCTCCTCCTCGGTGCGGGTGCCCGCCACAAAGTCCGCGTACGCAGCGAGGAGGAACGGGTAGGCGACGGTGACCTCAAGCCTATTGAGTCGGCGCAATCGATCGCCAATGCGCATACTGCCGGCATTCTCGGGACGGAGAAGAAAGTCGTAGTACTCGGAAAAGCGGGCAAGGTCCTTGAGGTGCTCGACCGGCGACCGCGCATGGTCTTCGTCGACTCGTTCCTTCAGCGCAGCGTACACGTCCGTTTCGCGGATCACGCCTCCGAAACGCGTCAGATAGTGTCGAACGAAATCCGTGAGGGCGTCTTCCCCGAGCCGCTTCTGCATCGGCCGCCAGAGGTCGATGTAGACGCGTTCGTGTTCCTTCTCCGGAAGCCGCATGAAGAAATAATTTCGGATGAGGTCCGCTTGAGAGAGTGGGCGGCCTTTTCCGTTCAGACTCTCGAAGATCCGGTGAGGATTATCCTTCTCGTCGAGAACGATGCTGACCAGTGTGAGCTTGTTGACGATCACCCGCTGGAGCTCCTCGAGATCGGGCGCGTCTGCTCGGCGCAGCTGGCTGGCGAAAAACGCGTACGCGGCGCCGATGCCGCTCTTGGTTGTCGCGTGCGAGCCATCCACGATTCGGATGAAGGCCTCTCGATCGCTTTCGGCGATGTCCTCGCTCTGCGTCGGCAGGAGCTTGTAGTGGTCGTTGCCCTCATCGTGGCGGTTCGTAACGAGATCCTGAATGCGCTCGGCGAGCTTTGTCGAACCCGCCTCGCGCGCGCGATCTCGGATCAATGCGAGGAGGACAAGAAGCGTCGTCAGCCGCTGCTGGCCATCGATGAGGAGCCGCTTCGCGACTCCCTCCGGAACCGAGCGAGCCGGTGACGTGACGATGGACGCCAGGAAGTGCGGCTTCGAATCGGGGTCCGCGATCAGCGCTCGAATGTCGCGCCACAGCGTCCTCCACTGCTCGTCTCTCCACGAGTACGGGCGTTGATAGTGGGGCACCAGGAACTGGTTGCTCCCCTCGAGCACACGCTGGATCTTGGCCTCGGCAGCTTCCATTTCTTTTTCCTCAACCCGCGCGCACCCCAAACCGCCTCGAACGGTTCGCTACAGCGAAACTTTCAGCTTTCGCAGCATCTCTAGGGTCCCGATGTACGAGACACCCCGAGCGATGCAAACATCAGGAATACGCGGCTTGCTCGGGCCGCCCGATCCCTCTTCGGTCACGACGACATGGGTTGCCCCGCCGCTCTGGGCGAACGCGATCACCCACGGGTCCCCCGATGCTGCCTTGCCCTTGGTCAGGCCGGGAAAGGCGCCCTGGATTTCGCCGACGAGCCGCTGCACGGCAGGGGTCGCCCGAGGAACGATCGTTGGCTGCTGCATTCGGAGCCACGCGCCAACGCCCTGGTCTTCGCCTACCTCTCGCATGACCTCGTGGGGGGACTTGATGCGCCCGTCCTGAGCTTGTTTCGAGAGGGCGGTCCAGAGGGAGGGGAAGACGTCGGGCGGGTATTTCTCTTCGTGCAGTCCGATCCACGTGCTGGCATCAACATGGAAGACAGCAAACTCGGTCTGCTTGGCGCTCCCGTGAGGCGGCGTCACTAGGCAGCTTTCCACTCGTGTCGAGCCATTTCGCGCTCGATCTCCGGTACGTATCTGAAGGCGACATTGAGGTGGGTCGACGCGTCGTGCGCCGTGATGGCCCCTCGGCGATACGCCTCCAGAACCAGTCTGGTGAAGTGGCGGCCGTTCCGAGCGATCGCCAGCGTCTGCTGCGGGATCGGTCCGCCCTCCCCTTTGGTGGCCGCGTTGCGTTTGTCGAACACCGAACGCCGGCTCCGATAGAAGTCATGGCTGACTTCGCCCAACTCGAGGAGACGCAGCACCAGTGCCTGAGCGCTAACCGAGAAGACTCGAGCAAGTTTGTCGATCTCTGCGTCGGACCAGGCCTTGCGACCTTTCGATAAAGCCCCCGCTTCGGCGCGAAGAGCCGGCTCCGGCATGAGCGCTGCGGCCGCGACTCGATTGCAGAACGCTTCGGTCCCGTTGTCGTTCAGATCGCAGATGCCGCCCTCGCGCAACGCCAGGTGCGCCAATTCGTGCATGAGCGTGAAGATTCGGCCTGTGGGCGTATCCGACGACGCGAGGACGACCACCGGCAACGGCGTCGCCCAGATCGAAAGGCCTCGCGAGCCGCCCAGGTCTTTACGCGCGCCCTGAAACACGAGCACGCCGGCCCGTTCCACGGCGTCCTTCCAGGCGCCGAGCGCTTTGTAGCCGGTCCTGTCCGTCTTCCACGAGCGCTGGGTCTCGACGTCGATTCCGAGCGCTTGGCGCAGTCGGTCGCCGGCAACGACCGGGGTTTCAGTCGCCCGTGCCCTGAGTTCGAAGACCTTCGGCTCCTGCTTGACCTCGGCAAACAGCTCGAGGGCGACCTCCCGGCGTTCGCGCGCGCGCCGAAGCTGAAAGCGAAGCTCGGGTGATACCGTTCCGTCGGCGTGCGCCCGGAAGTCGGGCAACGTTTCATCCATCTCAGCCGGAGGCTCCGGCAAATAAAAGATGGCCGTCGGGCGCTTGTAGATCGACGCTAACGTCTCAAGCCGGCCCATCGTGAGCGGCGTTCCGCCTGCCTCCCACTGCCCCACGCGCTCGACCGACACGCCGACCTTCTTGGCGACCGCGTCCAGGCGGTAGCCAGCTCGTTCCCGGGCCCATTTGAGGACATCCGGGTTAATCTCGGCGAACTCTCGGTCAGTCACATTGCCAAGCGTGCCGCATATGACCGGCTCCGTCCATCAGGTCACTGACAGGCTGATTTCGACGCGCAAAAAAGGCGCACCGACCCGCCCGTGGCAACGACGACTCGCAGTCGAGAGCGTTTGGACAAGCCCGTGACTGCTTCCACTATCGCCCTTCGCCGCCGGCGGGCTCCTTCTCGGGCGCCGCACGTCGCGGCTCGACCTTCTTCGGTCCCCTCGCGAGCAGAGTCAATTGCCGGCTCTTCGAGAACAGGCGTTCCTCGGGGATGACCTGGTCCCATATGCCGAAGACCGCGGCGAGGACGTGGTCCAGTTCGCGTGTCGCATGTGTTCGGGCAAGCTCGGTCTGCTCGGGCAGGCAGTGCACGGCTCGACGCGAACCTTCGAGGGCGTGCAGCACGCCCTTGGACCACCCGGGACCCGCGTAGACGAGACAGCCGGGGATCCACAGCGCTTCGAGGTCTTGAAGGGCGTATGGGATCTTTTCGTCCGTCGTCCCCGGCACCTCCTGGTACTTGGTCTCGAGCGCGATGGCGCGCTGGTCGGACCGCCGGAGCACGAAGAGGTCGAGTTTGCGGTTCTTGCCGATGATGGTCTTCCCGAGCGAGACCTCGGTGTACACGACGACGCCTCGCGGGCCGTAGTTCGCATCGATGTATGCCGCGATCAGATCGCGGTACTCATGCGGCTTCACCGTCACCGATCGTATTGGTTTGGCCTCTGATGGCCCAAGTTTCGGGAGATCGCCGAGGCTGGCGTCCGTCACGTCCCCCTGCCTCACGCAGGCGCTTGCCGGCGATCTCGTTGGCCTTCGGGGCAATATCGGCTCCGGCGAAGTTGCGACCGAGACCGACCGCAGCCACCCCGAACGAACCGGAGCCCATGAAAGGGTCGATCACGAGCTCGCCCGGGGCGCTGCTCTGACCGACAAGTACCTCGGCGACCTCGACGGGCTTCTGCGTCGGGAACCCGCCGCGCACGCGTGGGGCCTCGATGATGTCGGGGACTCCAAGGTCGCTCAAACGGCGCTTGCCCTTCTCGAAGAACAGGATGGTCTCGTAGCGCGCACGGTAGTGGTAACCCATGCCGATTGTCCGCTTGTCCCAAATCAGCGGCTTCCAAAACTTGAAGCCAGCCGCTTCGCCCAGAGGCTTAGCAACGAACATGGTCTCCGGGTCGCAGAACAAGTAGAAGTGCGCGTTCTTCTTGAGGACGCGGTAGGCGGCCTCGAACAGCTCCGGGAACCGCGCGTTCGGGAAGATGGTGAACCAGTCGTTGCTCGAGGCCTTGCTGTGCTTCAGCCGGGTTGTCGTACCAATCGCTCGGTGCTTCTCGAGAGACTCGTACGGCGGGTCCGCAATCAGCAGGTCGGCCGAGGCGGCTGGGAGGGACCGCAGCCACGACACCGCGTCGGCCTGGGCGAGCGTGAACCGGGGCGCCATCGTTGGCAACGTGGCGCAGGCCAATGCGCGGGCCAAGTTTCCGGCGGGTGGGTCGGCGGGATTGCATGTATTCGGTCGAGCTCGGTTCTGATCGGGCATCCGCCAACCTCAGCCTGGAGGGCGAAACTCGATCGCGACCACCTCCTCGCGGGTGTTTTCGTCCTCGTCTTCTCCCGCGGATCGCGTGACGATCAGACCTGCGCCTGGGCGGCGCATCACGTAATCCCACCCCCAAACGCGTTCCGCATCCCAGCTCCAGAGGTTGTGACCGAGGTCCTCAAGCTCCTTTATCGCCAACTCGAGCGCGGCCGGGGGATGGGCGCTCCCGCGTAGGCGCTCCGCAACCACCGACGCAAGCTGCCGACAGAGCGCACCACGGTCGGGAGCGTTACTGAAAGCCTCGAAGGAAAACTCCTGACCCAGCGGGGTTGGCCGTTGCGGCTCGACGCCGAACCCCCAGGCCGCGTCCGCGTTCTCCGTCAGAAGTTTGGTCACGAACGGCAGGAGCTCGTCATGCGGACCGATATCGAAATGGAGCCTGGCACCGGAGTAGCTCCAGCCGTTGACCATCTTTGGATCGGCGTGGAGTGCCCCATCTTCGTCGGGAAGGTGGATACGAATGGGCGCACGCTCGGCCACCTCACATCCAGGAGATGCACCTTTGAAGACCTGATCGAGCACGTGCGTTGCGGCGCGGCGCGCGTCAGCCAACTCCGCGACTGCAGGCCCTCCCGTGACTCTCCATCGCAAGCAACCCAGGTACCCGACGCTTACCTCGCCGCCTTTCCAGCTGAAGACGATCGGTTCCACGTCAGCCATTTCTCGTATCGGCAATAGTCCAAGCGCCTCCTCCACGGAAGCCTCCCCGGGCGAGGCTGGAATGATCTGGCCGCCGCCGCTGGACCGCGGAGGCGGCGGCTGCATAGGATCGCGCCATGAAGCCGGTCTTTTCTCCGTCTCGGGCGTTTATCGAGGAAGTCGAGCGAACGTTCTCCATCGCCTATCCTCCGGCTTTTCACGCCTTTTGCGAACGCTACGAGGCGGCCGACATCCTGAGCGACTATCCGCAGCTGCCTCGGGGAAAGTTCATCGACGACATACCCGGCCTGGTCGCGGCGAATGTCGAAATTGGAAGCGGTACCTGGGGAGACTACGAGATGGCCATAGCCGGAAAGTACCATCCGAAGGACGGAACCAGGTTCTGGGACAACGTTCTCCCGATATACATTGACGAAACTGACTACTACGGCTTTGACATCAAGAAGTTGCCGTCCGACGTCGTCGTGGTCTGGTCGGTGCACACGACCGTGCACGAGTTTCCGAGCATGGCGTCGTGGCTGGGGGCCTTGCCGTCGCCTTGAAGGTCGCTCGTCATCGCGCGCTTCGCAGCGCCCACGTTCTCCGTCCGTGCGAACGAGTACCATCCGCTCCTCCGGATGCGCTTCGAACCTCCTGAGCCCATCCTGGTTGCGCTCCGCAAGCATCGGGACAAAGGCCGGCTCGCGCGGGCAGAGCACTGGAGCGCGTGGGGGCTTGGTCGACCTGGAGCGACCGCAAGTCGCGTAAGGCTCTTGGGGCATATTCGCGAGCTATTCTCGGCCCCCGAGGTCAACGTCACACGCGGGGCGAACGAGTACGTCCTCGGGATGGATCGCCTTCAAGACCAGGTCGAGCAGGAGCATGACGCATTCTTGCTTGAGCCCGGCATGGGCCGATGCTCTACCTCACGTCAGACGGCCGTGTGCTCCCTGACGGTCGATCCTGGGACGGTGAAGAGCTCCGCGAGGCGACCGACGCCGAAGCGATTGCTGCGTTGGTCACTGGGGCGGACAAGACGGGGATCAAGGAATTGCTGCTCTTGCTCCCGCGGCAGCCACCGGACGGCATGACGTGCCCAATGTGCGCGGGCGAACGGCGGGCCTGCCCCGTGCCGAGGTTTGTGGAGCCGAAAATTATCTGCCTCGTTTGCGGGGGGCGAGGGTGGGTGGTCCAAGCGATGCTTGACGAGGCTGCTGCCCGCGGCACGTGGCCCCGGCACGACTAGCTGCGCGACATGCGGCACGGCCCGGTAGCGAGCAGTCGCCACCGTCGATCGGTCGCGGCAGCACCGCCTCTGTTACTTTGAACTGGTGCGAGATGCTGTCCGCCGTGCGCGAGCCGTCCTTGCCTCTCTCTCCGTCGATCCTGTGTCGCCTTTGGGACCCGCTGTCGCGCGTGCGCGCCGCTGGGCGGGCGTGCCCCCCTCGATCGACGCGCTGCTCGACGGGTGGTGGGCAAGGCAGCCCGGCGGCTTCACGAGTTCGATGCGCTATCGCTGGGATACGTCGCATAAGCGCTGCCCACTCCCTCCGTGGACAGGCCCGGTCGAGACCTGGCGGGCGTGGAGGCCGCAGGAGCAGCAGGATCTCGAGCGCGATCCGGTAGCGTTCGAGGAGCGCCTGACCATCCCAATCATCATCGCCGAGGCAACGGAGCTGCTTCTCGAGGTGGATCACCCGCGAGCGCGCGCGATCTTGGAGCAGGCTGAGCCAGCCTTGCGTCGTGATTTGGCGCAACGCGTCCTAGCCATGCACGCGTGGACCGATACGTTCGCGTTGTTTTGCGCGGTGAGATGCCCGCGGGCGAGCGAGCGCCTTCGCCCGCTGCTCGTCGCTTTGGCGACGACATACGCCGAGGAGGCGCATCGCGCCGGCGGCTGCGTGCGGGGGACACGCTTTCCGTTCCATGAGAAGCCCCTTGTCTCGGCGACGGCGCAGCTCGGCGCCGGGCTGCTGCGGCTCGGGATGGAGATCCCGCTCCTCGCACGCCTGGCCGAGACCGTTCGATCCGCAATCGGTCGGTCGGGGGCCTGGGGCGATGCACAGGAGCCCGAGGACGTGCTGACGACGCTCGTATGCGCCGAGCTCCTTGCCGGTCTCGATCCGGGATTTGACCCCGCTCCCACCGCGCGCTGGCTGGCCGCCCGGCAGCGTCCGGATGGACTGTGGGTTGCGCTTGGACCGGAGGCGCCGTGGCTTACATGGGTCACGGCGATGTGGATTGAAGCCGCAGACCGTCCATTCGCAGAGCGGTTTGTCTTTCCAACGCTTCAGGCGGGTGACCGAGATCGCAAGACTGGACTCGCGTTCTTTTCGTACTTCGACGACCTCAGCCGTCTATTCGCGGCCACACGTGAGCTGGCCGAAGCGCGAGTTGAGCTCGCATTCCTCGACCTCGCCGGCTTCCGCGCTTTCAACAACGCTCATGGGCAAGACGCGGGCGACGCCGTGCTCGCCGAGTTCGCACGGGCGCTCGGAGAGATCTCGACCGCAGCCACCGTGCGTGACGGCGGTGACGAGTTCCTCGTTGTTGGTGCACCAACCCGCACTGGCTTAGCGGAGGGTCTCGACGAATTCCGCCGCGCGTGGCCCGCCCGGTTCAGAGCTCGCTTTGGCGAAGGGACGTCCGTGGCGTCGCGAATTCTGGTGACCTCGGGACCCGGTAAGGATTTGCGCGCGATGCGCGAGCGTCTCGGACAATCGCTCGCGCCGCTCAAGATCGCGCCGCCACCCGGGCCGGAGAGCATGCTCGTTGCGGTCTAACCGGGCGGTCAATGCACGAAGATGCCTTACTGGCCTGCTCACCTTCAATCCCTGCTGCGGCCTGACTCAACTCTCGTTGCCGTCAGGTTGCCGCAACCCTGCTCCAACCGACGGAACGGGACGGAACAAGGGGGACCGGCGTGGCAACGCGAATCGCGAGTGACTTCGAGACGATGCGGGTCAAGTTCGCGCCCCGCTTAGGGTTTTTGCGCGCCGTCTCTTGCTTTTCGAATCCCTACGCCGGAACCCCAAGTCCTCCGGGAAAAACGCTAAGTAAGTTTTTAGGCTCTGCGGCGCCCGTTGCCGTCAGATTGCCGTGGTTTCGCATGTCGAGGACCTGAACGCGTCTCTGCCCGCCTACATGAGGTCCAGAGCGGCCACTTGCAGGCGTCGTGGGCGAGATGCGGGCTCGCCTCTGAGCAGACCACGTAGCCTCGAAGGTATCGGTGCGTTTTGAGTGCGCGGATGGTTTCGGGAAGCGCACTCGGCATCAGAGGCGGAGGTCGCGGACGACGAGGGGTAGGTTGGAACGCCGCGTGGCTATGGGGAAGTGCGCAGCTTGCCTGAGATGCGCACAGGTCGCGCGCGATTTCACGGCCTGTTTGACGAGTGCCCTCGTGGCTGATGTTCTTGTCTGCTGCGACTTACGCGCCACGCACGCCACGAGGGGTTAGAAATGGCTGAATTGCGGGAGCAGATCGAGCAGTACACCAAGCGCGTCAAGGATCTTGCCGAACACGTGAGGGGGAACGAGCAAGCCACGAAGCAAAGTCTTATTGGTCCCTTCTTCACGATGCTCGGATACGACCTCACGGATCCGAGAGAGTGCATACCGGAGTACAAAGCGGACTTTGGCAAGGATCGCTCGTCGAAGCCGATCGACTGGGCCTTCCTCAATAACGGTGCGTTCGCGTTCTTCGTCGAAGCCAAAGAGGTGGGCAAAAAGCTCGGCGGATTCGATGAGCAACTGGCGGACTATTTCGCAAAGGACCAGAACGTGAAGCTCGGGATCCTAACGAACGGGGCAAACTGGCGGTTCTTCACGGATGTTGTCGCCCCGAACATCATGGATCACGAACCGTTCGCGAAGTGGGACGTCTATTCCGACGCTGAACCTCCGTACGATGTAATAAAGCTCATCGCGAAGTCGGGCTTCAACGCCGAAAACATTCGGACGTACGCCAAGAAACAACATGAGCAAAATCTCCTCGTAGCGGAGCTAACCCGTCTGCTGGAGCCGGATACCGCGTTCACGAAGCTTGCCATCGCAAACATCGAGACCCGGAACGCTACTCAGGCCGTTGTGGACAGTTGGAAGCCAATCGTGGCCAGCGCTCTCAACGAATGGGCTCGGCAACGAATGCTTGAAACCCGCCTGGCCACCCCAACCGCCATCGAAGGCGTGAAGACGGACGCGGTGAAGATTGAGCCCTCTCAGGAGGAGCTTGCCGCCTTTTCCACAATCAGGAAGCTACTCGGAAAAGAGCGGGCCATCGCCTACGAAGACACCGCCTCGTACTTCAAAATCCACCTTGCCGAAAAACGGACGCTTGTATTTGCACGCCTTCAACTCAATCGTCGTCATCCCTCGGTTTGGGTGCCATTTCCCTCTGAGAAGGCTGTCGAGTTTGCGGACGGGCGTTCCGTCTCCGTGCAAAGCGGATGGTCCGTCGTTGCGCTCAACGGCGCAGCGGAGATCGCATCGCTCGGTGATCTCTTCAAGGCCGCTTACGACATGGTGAAGGAGGACCTCAGCGCACCCGACGAATAAGTGACCTGCGTCGGATGCGAGGGCGCGAGCGATCGTTTGATCGCCGTCCGCCATACGGGGCTCATGAACCATCCGGCTCGGACATGCTGTCCGGGGTGAGGTTGCTATGACGCGAAACGCACCTGATGCAGGCGGTCGTCGGAGCTCGAGCGTCGAAGCGGTCAGCGATTCGGCGCAGCAATAGGCACGGCGCCGCGGTCGCATGGCCCACAGCATCGAGATCTCGACGGTGTACGCAACATAGGCAACGAGGCGGTCGATGGGTCAGCAGTCGGCAGCCCCCGCATGCAGCGAAAACCATTTACTTTTCTGTGGTTTCCTAAGCACAGCTCGCGCAATGGGTCCGAGCATGCGAGCCAAGTTCTGGTTTTCATCCATATAATTGTCCATCAAGATCAATCTGTTGCGACTGATCTTCAGATGGAGTTAATGAATCTTCTGGCTCCATCACGATGACTACTCAACGCCTGGACATGCTGGTCGACTTGGTTGACTCGAGCGACAGAGTCATCGGTACGTCTGTGCGCCGCCAAGTCTTTCAACAGCACGCAGGTTTCCGCGTCTCGCACGTCTTCCTCTTCAACAGCGCGGGAGACCTCTTGCTGCAGGAGATCGCGCCCGGCCTTCGGCATCCGGGCCAATGGGGCTCATCGGTAGCGGGGTACGTGCAGGCAGGCGAGAGCTATCGCACGACCGCCATACGCAAGCTCCAGGACGAGCTCGGCGTTCTGCCTTCGATCGTCGAGCACGGGAAGACCAGCATGGTCGATCAGGGGTCGTTGAAGTTCATCGAGCTCTTCAAGGGGTCGTTCGATGGCCCGTTCGTGCCGAACCCAGGCGACATGCGGGCGCTTGAGTTCGTCCCGCTACCCAAGATTCTTGCGGAGCGCTCCAGTGGCGGCCGAACGTTCACCGTGACCTTCTTGCACCTGCTGGACTTCTACCTGCGTTCATCCAGCATGGGGCCGTGAGCAACGGTCCCGAACTGCAGAAGCAGTACGAGCTTGTTCTCCAAGAGTACCGGTTCCAAGTTCAGCTGAACTGGGACCGCGCGAAGCACTTCTTGATTTTCAACGCAGCGATCTTCGCGGCTGCGGTCGCGCTCTACAAGAATGGGGCTACTCCTGCCGCCAAGGTGGGGATCGCCCTTCTTCTTGCGCTTTGTGCGGTCAACTCCTTCGTCGGAAGACAGGCCGTTGCCCAAGGACACGAGATGTATCGTGAGATTAGGGCAACGAAGACGAAGCTCGAGAAGGCTTTGGACTTGGGCGAGTACGCGATCGTTTCCACCCAGGGAATGAAGCGGGAGCACGATCAAGCCGCCGAGGGTACTCCCGACGTCAGCAAGGCTAGGCCCACGAGTATCACCAACCAAATTCGAGTCCTGCTCCTCGCAATCGGTATGTCCTCAACTATCGGCGCAATCTACGCCCTGTACGGCGCTTTTTGCCCTACCGCGGGAGGCGACGACGCTGCGTCAACTCGGGCCGCTTCGACTCCGGCTACGAGAGCCACGTCCAGCTCAGGCCCGAAGTAAGGCGCGTCCGTCGTATCGAACTGTCGAGCCTGACCCACGGGCTAGCGGCTTGCCTTGAGGCGTTCCGTTGGTCGTCGCGGATCAGTGAGCTGCCTCGCGCCGCCAAAGCGCGCTCGATGCGATCACGCCATGTCGATGGAGTTCTTCTCGTCCTCGATCCTGGCGATGGCGGCTTCCAGCGAACGGATCAACTCCCGCTGAAGGTGATCGGGGACAGCATCGTTGCGGACCACCTCCAGCGCCTCGGACAACGTCCGCAACTTCGCCGGCGTGGACTTGAGGCCATCGGCCTTTGCGAGGGCGGCGGAGACCTCGATGCGGGATGCCTCAAGCGTCAATTGCTCGCGCATGTGTTCCTGCCGCAACGATCTCAGACCCGCCTCGAGCGCTGCCCTGCGCCCGGCGGCGCCTTTGGCCGCTTCCATACGCGCGGCGGACTTCTCGTAGACCTCATTGTCGTGTGCAACCTCCGCTGCGATGCGCACGCGTTCATGTTCGAGCGCTTTCCTCTTTGCATCTGCCGCCGCTGCGATGGCTCTTCTTTCGGCCTCTGCGGCGGCCACCCGATCCAGATCGGGTTGGATGTAGCTTTGTGTCTCGTGCGGCAGCGCGGCAAGTTTCGATAATTTTGCCCGCATAAAGTCACCGGCGTAGCCCTGCTGCGCGAATTCAAAGGAGTCAACATTGCCAAACGAACCGATGAAGGCGACCGGAGGACCAAGCGCCGCACATCCTGCATGACACAGCGCGCGAGCTTCGCGGCTTCCAAGATGCGTCGTCAGGGCGGCAAGGCCGAGCACCAGGGCGCCGCCTATGAAAAAGACGCCAGAACCGCCGCCGGCGAACGTGATCAGCAATACCAGGCCGAGTCCGCCGAATCGCAACCAGCGGCTGAAAACGTGCGCCGTTCGCAAGCGCGCAACATGGTGTGCGCACGGCGCGCAGACTGGGAAGCGCCATGCCGCCGCCTGTGTGACAGCCTTGCCGGCGTTCTTCCCGGCCGCCGCCGGAATCTCCGACGAGGCGGCCAGACCGCAGCAAGCGCAGCGCTGCGGAAGGTCGAATGGTCTGCCGCGAACGTTAGGCGCGCACACCGTCCCGGATGCGCTTCGCGGTCAGCGCCCGATGTGCCCCGTTCCCGTTGTCCACAATGACGGGCCGCAACGGGCAAGACCCAATCGGGCCATCCGTGCCGCCTGTGGGCCCAGACCAGAAGTGCCCACCAAAAAGCGGAAAGGGCCCCGCCGCCTTGTGATCGGCCGCGGGACCCTTCCCTGGTTGTCACGCCGCAGCTCCGAGCGCCTAGGAGGCGCGCGGTGCCGTGGCGCCGGCCGGCGCGCTTGCCGTCGTCGGGCTCGGAGCCGAGGCGGGGGAACCGTTCGCAGGCGTCACCACGAGAGCCGCTTTCACGTCT
>Ga0302324_100014343_pt1 | contig 15992 bp, 19 predicted proteins | sample Palsa_T0_1_FD_201949 | JGI IMG/M metagenome (GOLD analysis project Ga0302324, IMG submission 201949) | Peat permafrost microbial communities from Stordalen Mire near Abisko, Sweden - Palsa_T0_1 | ecosystem: Environmental > Terrestrial > Soil > Palsa > Peat permafrost | place: Sweden: Abisko...
CGCCTGACGCTGGACACTGGAAAATTCGAAGCCATCAAGCACTCGCTGCGAAGCTTGACGCGCGACCCGCGGCTGCAAACGCTGCTCATCGCTTTCGCCTTTGGCGCATTTCTAGAAGGGGCCGCCGGATTCGGAACGCCCGTTGCGGTCGCCGCCGCCATGCTGGCCGGGCTCGGATTCTCGCCATTTCACGCCGCGGCCATCTGTCTGCTCGCGAACACCGCGCCGGTGGCGTTCGGCTCCATCGCCATTCCCATCGTTACGCTGGCGGGCATTACGGGCTTGCCGCTCCTGCGCTTGAGCGCGGGCGTCGGGCGTATCTGCGCGCCGGTTTCGCTGATCGTGCCGGGCTATCTGGTGGTCGTCATGGGCGGCTGGGGCGCGCTGGCTCGTGTGTTCCCGGCGGCTCTGCTATGCGGCGTAACTTTCGCCGGATTGCAATTCGCCATCTCCAACTTCGTCGGTCCGCAGCTCACCGACCTGATCGCCTCCCTCTCCGCGCTCGGCGTGCTGGTGGTTTTGTTCATGGTTTGGAAGCCATCCGACCATCACAAATACGAAGACAAGTCCGAAGCCAAACCCGCCGGCGCGGAGAAGGCCGTGGAACATTCCACCGCACAAGTGTTTCTCGCCTGGACCCCTTATCTATTGTTGGTCGTCTGCGTTCTGCTGTGGGGCTGGGTGCCCATGGCCAAGCCGTTGAATTCGGTCAGCATCCCGATTCAATGGCCGGGCTTGCACAATCTGATCGCTCGCGTTCCTCCCGTCACCGCCAAGGTGTCGCCTTACGCCGCTATTTTCAACTTGAACTGGCTGTCAGCCTCGGGAACATCCTGCATGATCGCGTGTATTTTGACATGCTTCGCGCTGCGTGTTCCGCCCTTGCAGGCGCTGAAGATTTTCCTCAGCACCATGCGCCAGCTCACGTTTTCTCTCATCACGCTGGCTTGCGTGCTGGGCTTGGCGTACTTGATGAATTACTCGGGCGCCACCGGGACGCTGGGGCTCGCGTTCGCCGCAACCGGCGCGTCATTCCCGTTCTTCAGCGCGATTCTCGGCTGGCTGGGCGTCTTCCTCACGGGTTCCGACACGTCGGCCAACGCGCTGTTCGGCAATTTGCAAGTGGTGACGGCTACCAAGCTCGGCTTCAATCCCCTGTTGATGGCGTCGGCGAATTCTGCCGGCGGCGTGATGGGCAAGATGATCAGTTTATCGAGCATCGCGGTGGCCGCGGCCGCCACCAACATGGCGCCGGACGACGAGGCCAAGCTGTTCCGCTTCACGCTGAAACACAGCGCGCTTCTGGCGTGCGTCATCGGCCTGATCGTATTGTTCTACGCTTACGTCGCGCCCGGGCTGCAGCCGTAGGCCTGATCGAGCAAGACATGCCCGCGTCAATTTTCGACCGGTTAAAGATACCGCCGTCCGCAGTGTTGCTCGGCTGGCGGCTGATAGACCTCAATATAGAGGAGAAGTGGATCAAGGTGGGCTTCGATGCCAAACCAGAGTTCCTCAATCCCGCCGGAAACGTCCAGGGCGGCATTCTGGCGGCAATGCTCGACGATGCCATGGGACCGATCGTTGTTGCGGTCACCAATGCGGAAGCTATTGCGCCCACGATCGATCTACAGGTTTCGTTTATTCGCCCTGTAAAGCCAGGGCCAATTTCCGTGCTCGCGCAAATCACGAACATGGGGAAGCAGATCGTTTTCTTGGAAGCAAAGCTGTTCGACTCAAACGGGAAACTGTGTGCCCGGGCAATCGCCTCCTCTTTCCTGGTCCGGGTCGATCCAAAGGAAATGTTCATCGCCGTATAAACGGCCGATCCATCGACCGTCGCCCGCCGACGCTCCTTCCTCGCGATTCCGCTTGACGCACTAGCCTCCGCACCCGAATTCCTGTACAAAGGTTACTTGTGCCAATCGCGGCGCGTCCGTGGATACTCTTATTCGCCCTGCTCGCCGGCGTCAGCATCGCGAGCGCCGCGCAAGACCGGCATATTCCACGCCAAACCTTCCCGGGAACGGTCGCTGTTCAGGGTATTGTCACCACCGAACATCTCACCACGGAACAAGGCCTCGGGCTGGGCGGTGTCGCGGTTCTGTTGCAGAACTTGACCACTGGCCGCAGCCTCTCGGCAACCACGGCCGCATCCAAGCCACGCCCGAAGTCAACGTCAATTACCTGAACGTGCAGGAAACCGGCGTCGTCAACTTCGACGTCCGCGATGGAACCACGCGGGTCGATTCGCACCCCGGCTTGCAGGAAGGCTTCGCCGAAGTGAAGCTGAAGGACCTGAGCAATCAGTACGACTTCATTTCCTTGCGCGTCGGCATTCAATCCTTCACCAGCGATTTCCGCGGCTTGATCTTCTCCGACCAGGAGCCCGGCGCGCGCCTGTTTGGCAACTTCGACTCCACCCGCTATCAATTCAACCTGGCCTGTTTCGCCATGCTGGAAAAAGACACCAACAGCGGCCTGAACTCCATGGCGTACCGCCACCAGCAGGTCATGATCGCCAACATCTACCGCCAGGATTTCATCAAGCCCGGCTACACTATCCAGGCCAGTTTCCACTACGACAAGGACGATCCTTCATTCCAATACAACACCGACGATTTCCTGGTGCGCCCCGCCCCCACCGGCAATGTGCAGCCGCACGCCATTCGTTCTTATTACTACGGGCTCACCGGCGACGGCCACTTCGGGAAGCTCAATCTCACGCACGCCTTCTATCAAGTGCTCGGCCACGATCGTTTCAACGAGCTGGCGGACACCGCGTGGATATCGATGCGCAGATGGCCGCCGTGGAACTGTCACTCGATAAGGATTGGCTGCGCTACCGGCTCTCGTTCTTCTACGCGTCCGGCGAACAGCATCCCACCACTGGAAGCGCGCGCGGCTTCGGCACCATCTTCGACAATCCGAACTTCGCGGGCGGCTTCTTCAGCCTTTGGGATCGCGAGGGCATCCCGCTAGCCTGGTTCCCGATCTGCGCACCAGCAAGATCGAAGGGCAAGCGAATTACGTCAATCCCGGCCTGTTCCTATATAACGCGGGTGTGGACATCGACCTCACGCCTAAGCTCCGCCTGTTCCTCAACGAAAATTTGCTGTTCTTCGCGCGTACCGATCCACTGGAGCTGCTGCTGTTCCAGTCCGGGATTCACGCGGGCATCGGAGCCGATTCGGGCATCGGCCTTTCTTATCGTCCGCCCCTTTCGGAAAATATCGTCCTCACCGGCGGCGTGGATGCGCTGGCGCCATTTCAGGGCCTGCGCGACATCTCCACCAATCGAACCTTGCTCGCGATCTTCGCGAATGTCCGCTTCCGATTCTAAAACTAAGGTAATGACGCGGAGAAACATGTCTTCCGCCGTAATCCTGCCAGTGCGTGGACGCCGCCGAACCGTAGCAAAAGCTACGATAAAAGGAGAATAAGAACATGGCAAATCTCGATTGGTCCCAATGCCCCGCCGTGGAGAGCATCCCCGGCAAACGGAGCGGCGCATGGGTGTTTAAAGGCACCCGAACGCGCGTAGCCACTGTGTTCGAGAACCTTCAGGATATGAGCGTTGACGAGCTGGTGGAAGAATTCGGGGTAACGCGCGAACAGGTTCAGGCTGTCCTGCAATTCGCCGCCCACAGCACGGAACCATCAGCGCCCCACCCCTGATGCTGGTACTCTTCGACAACGGCACGCCGCGCACGCTTGCCCGTTATTTGATCGATCATGACACGGTCACGGAAGCCCGCGCCCGTGGCTGGCAAGAATTGGAGAACGGCGAGCTGCTGAACCAAGCCGAGGCCGCCGGGTTCGATGTGCTGGTTACGACAGACAAGAATCTCGGCTACCAGCAGAACCTTGCCGGCCGCAAGATCGCCATTGTCGTATTGGGACAAGTTGCACGGGAGACGCATGCAATGAATGTTCAAATCGTCCATTTTCCCGAGACTAAGGTGGCAGCTCTGGAGCACCGTGGGCCGCCGCATCTCGAATACGAGACCGTTCGAAGGCTCATCGAATGGCGCCGGGCAAATCGCCTGCATCCCGACCGGCATCGCAGCTACGGAATTCATTACAACGATCCGCGCAATACGCCGCCTTCCGAATATCGAGTTGACTTCTGCGTATCAGTGGAGCATGACGTTCCCGCGAATCCGCAGGGCGTCGTGAACAAAACCATTCCGGGCGGCCGCTGCGCCGTGGTCCGGCACCTGGGTTCGCGCGAGAACGTGTCAGCGGCGTCCTACCTTTACGACGTCTGGTTTCCCAATAGTGGGGAAGTGTTACGGGATTTCCCAATCTTTTTTCACTACGTCAACGTCGGACCCAATGTAAAGGATGACGAGATGATTACCGATGTGTACCTGCCATTGCGCTGACATTTCCGAGCGCCATCTTGTGTCCCACCTGATGACTTTGAGGTCAGTCGCCATACGCCAGGGCGCGCCTGTCGCTGGCGAGATGATCGGATAGGCCCTGTAATTCATTTGCTCGCTATAACTCTCTCAAACTTGCCGAGCTGGCTCTCATGGCCCATGCTCATCCTTCGCGTCCATTCCTCGTCGTGCATGGCATCGAAGGTCAGAACCATCCGCACGTCCTGTCCTTTTTCGTGAAACTCCACCAGCGTCTCGACATCATATGGCTCGATGCCGGGAATGAAATCGGCCAGGTGCTTATATCCGAGCCGTCTGTGCGTGGCGACCTCCGTATAGTTGATCTGGGCCTTGGTCGTCAAAGGCATCCCCGCCCTCTTCATGAATTCCACCTGAGCGGGGCCGGTCGCGGTCATTTCGTACCGCAACTCCCCGCCCGCGCGGAGGTCAAGCTTCAGAACTTTGGTTGTGAAGCCGTCTGGGCCCCACCAGGATTCAATGCCCGCCTTCGTGGTCCACAGATCCCATAGGTCTTCAACGGACGCCCTGTACGACCGCTCGATAGTGATCTTCTGTTCTGTCTTGTTTTCGCTCATTTGGAGCTCTCCTTGCGTTTAGTCAGGTTGCGCTTCTGTTTTCGCCTTAGAGCATGACCGAACTTGTCGAGCCGAGCCTCCCAGAAGCTTCGATAATTGGCGACCCATGCGTCGATCTCGCGGAAGGGCTCTGGGCGAAGCGAATAGAGGCGTTTCTGCCCCTCGGGACGGGATTGCACGAAACCAGCCTCGTGCAGAATGCGGAGATGCCGTGAAACTCCTGACTGGTGGATATCAACCTTATCGACTAGATCATTGACTGCCTGCTCACCCTTCCGCAGCGTCTCGACGATGCGCAGACGCATGGGGTCGGCCAGAGCTTGGAAGGTGCTTAAATGCATGTCAGTATATATACACTGCAATGGATGGAGATGTCAAGTCACGCGCTCCACACGCCCGTGGTCGTCAGTTCGCAGAACGCCAATCGCGACTGGATCTATTACACGCAGCAGACCGTGTCGGCCGAGGGTTTCAGCGGATTCGGATTCAGCCCGTATTATCCGCAACACCGTCCGCGCCACCGAAACCAAAACGTGTACCGATTGTCACGTGTCGCGCGAGGGCGATGACAACGCTTGGATGGCGCAGCTCTTGATGCAAGGGACGAATCTCGTCAATTTCATGGGCCGCTACATGTATGTGGCCGAAAGTTCCAAGGGCTTGGAAGCTGTGCCCGTAGCAGAGCATGACGATCCGCCTGCCGTCTTCGGAAGCGATTTGCAGAAACTGGTCTACTCCAAAGACTACGAAGAGATTGAACAGCATCATGGCGAGTTGCACGAAGCCGATCGTCACACAGGCAACGTTTTGGATGTCCAACTTCGCGGCGAATATGTTTACGCGGCGTTGGGCAAAGACGGGTTCCGAGTGTACGATGTCGCGAACATCGACAACAAGGATTTCTCGGAGAAGATGGTCACCGCGCCGGTATCGCCTCTGGGCCAGCGCTTCTATGTGAAGACCAAGAACGCCGCCGCGGTCGGCTCGCCCTCTACGTTGGCGGTCGATCCGCTGCGCACCCGCATTCCGGCGAATGAAGAGCAGTCCATTGCGCTGATGTACGGGTTCCTCTACGTCACCGACGCCGAGGAAGGTCTGGTCGTGATCGGTAATCCCGATCTGAAGAGCAAGGCTCCAGGAGTGGGCACGCTGCTGGATGGCAATCCCGCGAATAATTTCCTAAAACGCGCCATAACATTTAACCCCAACGGTGTTTTAAACGGCGCGCGCTAGATCGCCATCGCGGGAACCTACGCCTACATCCTGTGCGATCGTGGATTGGTAGTCGTCAATATCGCCAATCCGCTCGCGCCCAAAGTGGAGTCTAAAATCGGAGCGCCCGATCTGGTCGACGCGCAAGGCGTCGCCATCCAGTTCCGCTACGCATTTGTCGTGGATCGCCAGGGGCTGAAGGTCCTGGATGTCACCGCGCTTGCGCACCCGCGAGTCGTTCCAGGCGCCAACATTCTGCTCGAAGACGCCCGCAACATCTATGTCGCCCGGACTTACGCTTATGTCGCCGGCGGCAAGCAGGGCTTGGTGATCGTAGATGTGGAACGGCCCGAGCATCCGAGGATCGATCAAGTGTTCACGGGGCAACCTGGGCACCCAGGCGCTCTTGACGATACGCGCGACGTGAAGCTCGCCATGACCGCTGCTAGCGCCTTCGCTTACATTGCCGACGGCACAAACGGCATGCGCATCGTTCAACTATTCGCTCCCAACGACACGCCCAATTATCTCGGCTTCAGCCCGAAGCCAACGCCCAAGCTGATCGCCACCTATCGCACCAAAGGCCCGGCGCTCGCGGTCTCGAAGGGCATCGATCGCGACCGCGCCGTCGATGAAGACGGCAACCAACTCGCGGTCTTCAACCGCCGCGGCTCACGCCCGTTCAATCGCGAAGAAGCGCAACGCCTGTACCTAAGGAACGGGCAGGTCTTCACTGTGACGAACGATCCACCGGGGCCGGCGGGCAAGTAGAAGCGTCACTATTCGGCCAACGTCACTATTCGGCCAACTGCTTGACGGTATATTTTCCGGCGACTGGCTTTTCCTTGCTCCAATCATGATACCTGTGGCACTCGAAGCAGCGCGCTTCCGCTGCGTCCTGGCCCGCGTGATGGCATTGGCGGCAGGTCTGAATGCCAGGGATCAGCACGTCCGACGTTTCCCGGCTCTCGGTCGCCTTGGCGTGACACGACGCGCATTCCACCATCTGATGCGCTTCGTGATCGAAATTCCCGTTCGGCAGCCAGCGCCTTGTGATCGCCGCTTTCGCCACCGTCGGCAAGGCCCCCGGTCCGTTCGGATAAGTCCCGTTCGGATAACTCAAGCTATGGCATTCCTTGCACGATTTTCGCCACAGCACCAACTGCGCGTCCGTCATGCGCTGCCGCACCCACTCGGCGGCGTTACGCGCGGGGAATTGCGGAGGACGGGCCGGCAGCCGCTCGCCGGGCTCGTCTACGAGAGGAATCTCCGCCGGATGCGCCGCGATGTATTCGGTCAGCTTGTTCATCACGAAATCGTAGACGACCTTCGGCTCCTTGTGCGGCGCGGACTCGCTGAAGCGCCGGTCGAATTGCAACGTGTGGCACGCTGAGCAGTGCTGCTCGTAATTAACCGGCTCCATATACGATCTGTCGAAAGAATCTCGCCGGTGGCAATCGGCGCATTTCAACTGCACCGGACCATTCGGGCCGCGCAAGTCCTCTTTCAGATGCACGACATGGTTGAACTTGACCGTCCCGGGATCCGTTACGCCCGGCCGCACTGCGGCGAACTCAGGATGGCTGCCATCGAATCCGCGAATGTTCGCAGCGAACTTCGACGCGCCATGCGTAGTCTTCAAATCGGCATGGCACTGCGTGCAGGCCGCATCGCTGGTGCTCGCCAGCCGAAATGCGCCCTGATGCTCCACGTGGCAGCTCGAACACGACGGCGTGAACGTTTGGTCCGCTTGATGGATCGGCCCATCGTGACACGCCAGGCACGCCTGATCCGTCGCGCTCCTCCGATAACTCGCGTCGGACACGTGACAGGCGTCGCACTTCTGGCCAAGCAGCGCGTGTTCGTGAGCGAGCGGTCCCGCGTTGTAGGGCTTCGGACTGCCCGCCAGCGCATACCATCCCAACCAGACTAATCCGAGGGCCACAAACACGCCCGACAAAATCCGCCGCCAGCGCGGAATGCTGCGCAGCGTTTTGAAATAGTTCAGATCGATGCGCTGCGCGAGCTTCTTGGTGGTGCGCGTGCGTCCCGCCATGCCTAATATCTCAGTGCCATCACGGCGTGCACGCCGCCCAATACCAGCAGTGCAATCGATAGTGGAACGTGCACCAGCAGCCAGGCGTGCAGCCAGTGATAGATGCGAATCTGCCGGCTCAACTGCCGCTCTTCCTCGCAAATGTTTTCCAGATCGTCCAGCACTCCACGCACTGGCTCGGCCAGCAGCCGCCGCAATGCATCAAACGTTTCCGTGGAACGCCGCGCATCCGAAAGTTCGACGCCCAATGTTTCCGGATCCTCCAGGTAGGGCCGGACCTTGCGCAGGTAGGCTTCGCGAAAACGCTCGCGGTCGTCGTGCTCGATCTCGAGCCCCGCAACCTCCGCTCCCGTGCCACTCACGGGTCCGCAGATCGCGGCAGCAAGCTGATCGGCCTCCTCCCGAAGCTGCGCGCGCACGTGCGGGATCTCCTCGTAGATGGTCTCCAGCGGCACGCGCGATGTTATCAGGCTAGGCACGTAATGCTGAATGACGGCGCCCAAAATGCCGCTGCCGATCACGATGAAGAACAGCAGCATCAGCACCAGCGTCAGCGGTCCGCGAAAGGCGAAGCCTCCGTGAAAAAGGATCAGCAACAGGCTCAGCAGTCCCAGCCACAGGTGCCCGCGCATCCAAGTCTGGGCGCGTCCGATGCGCCAAGTCGGAACTTGTTTGCGCGCGCCCAGCAGCCCCGCGTAGAGCATCAGCGCATAGCCAACGATCCCGAACGTTAGCCCAATCGCGCTTCCGCCGCGCGGTCCGGAGCGAGTGTCGACGGCGTAGACCACGTACGCGACAGTGCTCACGATCGCCAGCGCGACTGTCGCAATCACCCAGGGACTCTGTGTCCTGTCGATCCGCATGGTGGCTCGCTAGGTTCTCCGCGCTGCTTCTTCAGTGGCTACGGAGGCCAGCGGCGTGCCCACCCAGCGGAAAAACTCGTTCGGCTCCACGCGATGCGCGGCGTCGTGCGGGCACGCATACACGCAACTGGGTTCGGCCAGATCGGTGCACAAATCGCACGAGGTCGCCTTTTGCTTGACCACGGCCATTTGGCGCCCGGCGTTCACCGGATCGTTTTCCAGCACCGTGAACGGATGCATGTTGATATTTCCGTACGGGCAATTCTTCGCGCACAGCCCGCATCCGATGCACCAGTTCTCGATGATCACTTCGAGCGAATTGCGGCGCCGGATGGACCCCACAGGACAACCCACCATGCACAACGGATCCCTGCAATGACGGCAGGACGTGGCGACCAGATATTTGTCGAAGCGCTGGCCTTCGCGGATCAGACGCGTCACGCCGTCGTGCGCATCGGCGCACGCGCGCACGCATGCATCGCAACGAGTGCAGCGCTCCAGGTCCATCACCAGCAGGCTTTGCGCTTCCATCAAGCCCTGGGCCAGAAACGAATCCAGCGGCATGCTGGTGGCGGTAGCAAGGCGCTGCCGGTTCTGTTCCTGCCGCTCGCGCACCAGCGTCTCCAGGCTGCGGCGCACCTCCGGGAAGCGCCCCACCATGCGGTGAAATTCTTCGCCGTGAATGCGCACCACCTCCACGTGATCCAGCGCGGTGCAGGTGGCCGTGCGGATTCCGCCGCCCAGCAACCCGATTTCGCCGAAGTATCCGCCGCGTCCCAGGTACGCGAGCACCAACTCGCCGCCGGGATGCGGCTCCGACACTTTCACAAATCCCAGGCGAATCAAGTAGAAGCTGTCAGCGACGTCGCCCTGCTGGCAAATCACGTCGCCCTTGGTGTACCGCACCAGCTCCACCTTGTCGCGCAGTATGTCGATGAATTTCTGATCGAGCGTTGCGAACATCGGAACGCTGCGCAGGTGATCGTCGAGGGCGCGGCGGCGATAGTTGGCGTCCAGCTGGGCTTTCAGCGTCTTGTTGCGCTGGATGATGTCGAGCACGTTGCGCAGCATCTCGAACATTACGCAGTCGGTGGCCGCGCGCACCGTGGCGGAGCGCGGATACAGGCTCATGCAGGTCATTTCGCCGAACAGATCGCCGGGGCCGAGCGTGGCCACCGGATGATCGTAGGGCAAATCCACTGGCGCATCGATGGGAATGGTCTCGCGCCGTCCCTCTTCGGAGCGGCGTTCCTCGCGGCGTCCAAACAGGCGGCTAGTCATCTTCCCGAGGAATCCGGTACCGTGGCGTTCGGTATTCACGTGCGCCATGGGAGTGGAGAGGAAAACTTCGGCTTGGCCTTCCATAATGTAGAACGCCGTGGAGCCGTACTCGCCCTCGCGGCAAACGATCTCGCCCTTGCGGAATTGCCGGCGCACCACGGCGTTCTTGTTCAACTCGAGAAACGTTCCCGAGACTTTCTGGAAGTACGAGAGCTGCTGCAGTTCGTCCACGTCCACCGGCTCGCCGGGCAAAACCGTTTTCACCACGCTCTTGTTAGTGAGAGCGCCGGTGGGGCACGACACCATGCACTCGCCGCAGGATACGCACGACGAATTGCCCATTGGCAGGTTGGTGTCGAACGCGATTCCTGCCAGGAAGCCCTTGCCGCGCCGCCCCAATACATCGTTATGGCGGATCTCGTCGCAGCCGCGAACGCAGCGATCGCATAGAATGCAGGCCTCGTGATCCACCGCGATCACGAGCGACGAATTGTCCTGGCCGCGCGCCGAGATTTTGCGCGGGAAACGCGGCTCGGTGATGCCTTCCAGACGCGCCAGAGTCTCCAGCTCGCAGTCGTTCGATTGCCGCTGGCGGGCGCAGGGGCTGGGATGGTCCGCCATCAGCATTTCCACCAGCGTCTTCCGCGCACGCAGCACTCGCTCGGAATTGGTGTGTACCACCATGTCGTTTTCAGCGGGGCGCACGCACGAGGCCGCCAGTACGCGAGCCTTCTCCACATCCACCACGCATACGCGGCACACGCCCACCGGCGTTTCGTTCTGCTGATGGCACAGCGTGGGAATCGCGATGCCGTACATGCGCGCCGCGTCGAATACGCTGGTTCCCTCGGGAACCGAAACCTGCAACCCGTCGATGGTGAGTTGGACGTCGCTCACGCGCGGGCCTCGCGCACCTCGCGCATGGGGCACACGCCTTCGGGACAGCGGTGATCGAGAATGTGCGCGTCCACTTCACCGCGAAAATATTGCAGCACCGAACTCAGCGGTGAGTGCGCGAATTGGCCGAGCCCGCAGATGGACGTCAGCTTCAGCGCCTCGGTGAGGTCGTCGATCAGCGCCATGTCGGCGGCGGATCCTCGCCCGCGCGTCCAGCCGGTCAGGATATCCACCATCTTCTGCGAACCTATGCGGCAGGGAACGCACTTGCCGCAGGATTCGTTGCGGAAGAATTTCACCGCGTTCAAAGCCATGTCGAGCATGCACCGGCCCTTGGCGCACACCACGATAGCGCCCGAACCGAGCATCGATCCGATCGCGGCCAGCGATTTGAAATCCAGCCGCACGTCCGCCATCGAGGCCGGCAAATATCCCGACGAGGGACCCGACGGCGCAAAAGCCTTCAACTGTTTTCCATCCACGATGCCGCCCGCCAGGTTGAAGATTACCTCCGACATCGGCAGGCCCATCGGGATTTCGAATACGCCCGGACGGCGCACGTCGCCGCTGATGCCCACGAACTTCAGCCCGGCCGCTCCGCCCTGTCCCTGGGCCTTGTACCACTCCACGCCGTTCACCAGAATCTGCGGAACATTGGCGAAGGTCTCGACGTTGTTCAGTGCGGTCGGCTTATTGAACACGCCCTGATGCACGGGGAAAGGCGGCTTGTTGCGAGGCTCGGCGCGCTTGCCTTCGATGGCCTCGATCAGCGCGCTCTCTTCACCGCAGATGTAGCCGCCCGGGCTCACGAACAGCTCCAGGTCAAACGTGAGGCCCGATCCCAGCACGTTGCGCCCTAGAATTCCCTCGGCGTAACAGCGCTCGATTTCTTCGCGCAGAATTTCCTCTTGCGCGTGATACTCGTGCCGGATATAAAAAATGCCCTTCTCGGCGCCGGTCACGAGTCCGGCGATGATCATCCCCTCGATCACCAGATTCGGGAGATTGCGCATGATGAAGCGGTCCTTGATGGTGCCTGGCTCGCTCTCATCGGCGTTGCAGACCACGTATTTCTCGGGACCCGGCGCCCTGCGCACCGCTTCCCACTTCATGCCGGCTGGGAACCCGGCGCCGCCCAGTCCGCTCAAGCCGCTGGCCTTCAATTGCGCGATCACGGCGTCCCAATCGCGGGCGGCGATGATCGTTCGCAACGCGCCATAGTGCGCGCCGCCTGGGTACGGGTCGGCCGCCAAGTCGAGCGTCTTCTCATCAGCAGGCATCTCGGGAAGCTCGTTCCCGCCGAGAGCCGTCAGCACCAGCGCCTCCCCCTGAGCCAGCGTCACGCCGCGATAAATGTGATCGTTGATCGAAACCGCTGGAGCGCCGTCGCACTGGCCCAGGCAAGAAATGTCGCGGATGGCCACGTCCTTCCCGCTCATCCCGCGGAAGCATTGCTCCAACCCGGCGCGGAGATTGGCTGCGCCGCGCAAATGGCAGGACATATCCGCGCAAACTCCGGCGGTCACTCTCGGCGGACGCGTGAGGTGGAAGTGCGGATAGAAATCCGCGACCCCATGAATACGATACAACGGCGTGTTCGTCCGTTCAGACAGCGCCGCCAACTGTTCGCCCGGCAAATAACCGTACTGGCTCTGAATCGCTCTGAGGTCGTCAAAAATCAACGGTTCGTACATTATATCGTTACGGCTTTGATAACCTGTCTAAGTACTCGATCCAATGAAACAGGCACCGGGCATAGAATTGCTTTTGGGCGCGCTCTTGGCGGGCCGATGCCTGGTGGCTGCCGATAGCGCGGAGCCTTCGAACAAAACGAGTACAGCACCTGGGGGGTGCGCGACAAACACGCCCAAGCATTTACGAATCTCACCAATCCGATTGGAACGCGAGTCTCCAAAATCATGGGACTGCCGAGCCCAGACACCGCGCCGCGCTGCCTGGCCTGCCATGCGCTGGACGTTTCGGCCGATCAACGCGCACGCACGTTCGATCTCACCGACGGCGTAGGATGCGAGAACTGCCACGGCCCGGCGTCCGCGTGGCTGGGGCCGCACACCACGCGCGGCTGGAAGTATGAACGATCGATCGAGCTGGGATTGTACGACACCAATCGGTGGCGATGCGCGTCTTTCAGTAACAGACATTGGCAATCTTCGCTATTTTCGAGGGGGCAGGGCGGGGAGAACCTTCGCATGAACGTATCGCTCACCCCGGAGCTGGAAAAATTCGTCAGCGCCAAGGTCGGATCGGGACGCTACAACTCCGCGAGTGAAGTCGTCCGCGAAGCCCTCCGGCTCTTGGAGGAGCGCGACTCCGCTCGCGCGGCCCAACTGGCGGTGACTCAGGGTTCCCGTGATATCCCGGCGTTCCTGAGCCGGCGAATCCTCCGCCCAGGATGATGATTTCACCCATTCGGCGATTTGTTTCGGGCGGGTAAAGAGGTTGGACTGGTCAGGGCGCCGGGGCGCGCGAAACCGTTGGCTTGACTCGGGGAAAGCCCTGTCCCTACAATGAAGTGTGTCCATAAGGAGGCCATATGTTCCGATCTATTGGTCTGCCTGAACTGCTGGTCATTTTGGTAGTCGCCGTTATGCTCTTTGGCGGAAAGAAGATTCCCGAGTTGGCGAAAGGTTTAGGCGAAGGCATCAAGAACTTCAAGAGTGCTCTCAAAGAAGAGCACGACGACAAGAAGGACGAAAAGAAGCAGGCATAAGGCTTCCTAGGTTTGTTCGCAAGCTGAACGAACCTGAATCGACTTTAAAAGCAAAACCCCCGCGATTCACTGCGCGGGGGTTTGTGTTTTTTGGAGTAACGATATCTACTTCTTTTTCGGAGGTACGATCGCGTCCTTCACGGCCTTCGCCACCCTGAATTTCACTACTTTCTTAGCGGGAATTTTGATGGTCTCGCCGGTGGCTGGATTGCGGCCCAAGCGCGCCTTGCGATCCACGCGCACCAGGCGTCCGATGCCGGGGATCACAAACAGGCCGTTCTTCTTGGTCTCGCGAACGGCTAATTCAGAAAAACTCGTAACGAACTGCTTGGCTACCTTCGTGGTGGTACCGATGGCTCCGGCGAGTTCCTTGATTACTTGCGTCTGCGTCAACTTTGCTGCTGCCATTTACTTCTCCTTGTGTTGTTCTTCGTTGTGGTTCTTTCAGGTATGGTTCTTCCAACTCCGGTTCGGCTTGCTAAAACATAACCGTGCCGAATTGTTTCTACCAAATCATACGAGATGCCAAGGCGCTTGTAAAGAGAAGAATGCTCCAAACCAGCGTTTTTTCTCGGCTTCCTGAGCCTAACACATCCGGAGAGCCGATGGAACGGGCTTTTGGAGGTGCCGGGGGCGCTGGAAGCTCGAATCTACGCGGTCCGGGCGGTTTGCGTCAAGTCCAGTGAAAGGCTCGCGGCGGCTAGCGGTCCAGGCCCGGCGCTGTTCGAGAAACCCAGCCGCGCGCGCAATTCGGCGTCCAGGCGATCGGCCAGCGCGGGATTTTCGGTCAAGAACGTTCTGGCATTATCGCGGCCTTGGCCGATGCGCTGACCTCCGTAGCTGAACCACGAGCCGCTTTTTTCCACAAGTTCCTGAATGACCCCCAGATCCAGCAGGTCGCCATCGCGCGAGATTCCCTGGCCGTACAGGATGTCCACTTCCGCTTCGCGGAACGGCGCGGCCACCTTGTTCTTGACGATCTTGATCTTGGTACGATTGCCGACGATCTTTTCGCCGTCTTTAATGGCGGCCATCCGGCGCACCTCCACTCTGACGGAGGAATAGAATTTCAGCGCGCGGCCGCCGGTGGTGGTTTCGGGATTGCCGAACATCACACCGATTTTCTCGCGTACTTGATTGATAAAGACCAGCAGCGTGTTGGTCCGCGCGACGGTACCGGTCAGTTTCCGCAGCGCCTGCGACATCAGCCGCGCGTGGAGACCCATGTGACTATCGCCCATCTCACCATCCAGCTCCGCCTTGGGCACCAGCGCCGCCACTGAATCCACCACCGCGACGTCGATTCCGCCGGAGCCGATGAGCGCGCCGGTGATTTCGAGCGCCTGCTCGCCGTAGTCGGGTTGCGAGACGATGAGGTTGTCCACGTCCACTCCAAGATTTCTGGCGTAGGCCGCATCCAGCGCATGTTCGGCATCGATAAACGCCGCGGTTCCGCCGGCTCTCTGCGCCTGCGCGATCACCTGCAAGGCCATGGTGGTTTTACCGGACGACTCCGGCCCAAAGATCTCGAGGACGCGGCCGCGCGGGAAGCCGCCCACGCCCAACGCGGCATCCACCGAGATGGAACCGCTGGATATCACCGCCACGGGCAGAACATTGCGCGATCCAAGGCGCAGTACGGTGCCCTTGCCGAATTGCTTGTCCATTTGGCTGAGGGCGGCGTCAATGGCGCGTTGACGCGCGGCGGTGTCGATTGAAGTGGCGGGCGAGATTTGATCTTTCACGGCGAGTTAGTGGTGCGCCGGTGAGCGTTATCTCACTAAATGTGGTGCACGCAGGAGTGGGCACGGCGTTAGCCGGCGATTCCCAAATAGCGGAAGCCGAACCGTTCCAGCCGCGCCCGATCCAGCGCGTTGCGTCCATCCAGGATCAGCGGCGTTCGCATGCGGCGGGCAATCATTTCCCAGTCCAGCTCGCGGTAATCCTGCCATTCGGTCACCAACACCAGTGCGT
>Ga0302324_100014344_pt1 | contig 15992 bp, 14 predicted proteins | sample Palsa_T0_1_FD_201949 | JGI IMG/M metagenome (GOLD analysis project Ga0302324, IMG submission 201949) | Peat permafrost microbial communities from Stordalen Mire near Abisko, Sweden - Palsa_T0_1 | ecosystem: Environmental > Terrestrial > Soil > Palsa > Peat permafrost | place: Sweden: Abisko...
GCGTGCGATCTACACGCACGCAAACCGGAGCAGCCGGAGTAACTGACCGAAGATTCGCCGGCCTTCAGGCGCAAATTGGCGCGGGCCGCGACTCCTTTACTTTCCGCAGCGTCTCTTGCTTCGCCGCCTTCAGCAGGACATCGAGCGGGGTGGGCATGCCGACGCCGTAGCCCTGGCTGAAGTCCACGTGCACCTCGAGGAGGCGCTCGCGCACCGCGTTGTCTTTGACGAACTCGGCGACGGTTTCAATGCCCAGGTCGTGGGCCATCTGATTGATAGCCTTGACGATGGCCAGGTCGACGGGGCTGGTGACGATGTTCTGGACAAAGCTGCCCTCGATCTTGATGTAGTCGACCTTGAAACATTTCAAGTAGTGAAAAGAGCACAGGCCGACGCCGAAGTCGTCGAGCGCGATGCGGCAGCCGAGAGAGCGGAGCTCCTGGAGCAGCTCCCCGGCGGCGGCAAGATTGTGGATGAGCGAGGTCTCCGTGATTTCAAAGGTGACACGATTGGAAGGCAGCTTCGAGCCTGCCATGACCTCACGGAAAAATGGCAGAAAGCGCAAGTCATTGAGAGATTGCGCCGATAGATTGATGCTGACAAAAAAATTGGGGGTGGAGGCGATCTCGGCGCCATAGCGGAGAAGCGCTTCGCGCAACACCCAGCGGTCGACCTCAGCCATCAGGTTGTGGTGCTCGGCGGTGGTGATCAGATCCACCGGCGGGACAACTTTGCCGTCGCGGTCCATGAGGCGCAGCAGCAACTCATAGCTTGGTCCACCATTGCCGGGGCGGCCCGCTTCGGTGGGGACGATCTTCTGGCCATAGAGGCGCAACCGATCTTCGTCCAATGCGGCACGGACGCCGGCCAGGGTCATATTGCCTTCGTGAAGCGATGGCGCCGCACGGTATTTCTGGTCGCCGTCGCGGATTCGCCCCAGCGGCGCTGCGGTGACGGCGCCGGGCATGGGCCCGCGCAAGACTGGTTGAACGGAGGGTTCTCCGTAGTTTTGGATGCGCAAGGAAGGCGTCGCAGTGCTCAAGACTTTTCTCACAATCTATTAGTCGGCACGCCGGCCTTGGAACTTCACATTGCCGGGAAACTTCTGTGGCGGCTGTTCCTGAAACGGTTCGGGCAGGTGCGTTGTTGCAAAAGGGGAGTAACTGAAGCGCAATCCGCGGCGCAATCCGCCGTGCTCCAGCTGGAGATGGGGGTGCATCTGGCGGCCATGTCCGCTAGTCTGGTGGAGCGGCTTGCCGCGCACGCATGGACCGCTACCTTTGCATTCACGGACATTTTTACCAGCCGCCGCGGGAAAATCCGTGGCTGGAGGCGGTAGAGACGCAGGATTCGGCGGCGCCCTTCCACGATTGGAATGAGCGCGTGACCAGCGAGTGTTACGCACCGAATGGCGCCAGCCGGATGCTGAATGAGCAGAAGAAGATTACGCGGATCGTCAACAACTATGCGCGGATCAGCTTCAACTTTGGTCCGACGCTGCTGAGCTGGCTGGAGGAAAATGCGCCGCGGGTGTATCGCGGAATTCTCGACGCGGACCGGCTGGGGATGGAGCGCTTTGGCGGGCACGGGCCGGCAATAGCGCAGGTCTACAACCACATCATTCTGCCGCTGGCCAACCGCCGGGACCGGCTGACGCAGATTCGCTGGGGGATCGCGGATTTTGTTTATCGCTTTGGCCGGCAGCCTGAAGGCATGTGGCTGGCGGAGACCGCAGTGGATCGCGAGTCGCTCGACTTGCTGGCGGAGCATGGGATCAAGTTTGTCGTGCTGGCGCCGGGGCAATGCAGGCAGCTCCGGCCGATTGGGAAAACGGAAACAGGCAAGGCGGAAAGTCCGGAGAAGAAAGCCGCTGCCAAGGCCTGGCAACCGGCGACCGAGCAGACGCTGAATACGCGGCGGGCCTATCGGATTGCGCTCGATGAGGGCCGCAGCATTGCAGCGTTTTTCTACGACGGCGGGATCGCACATTCGGTGGCGTTCGAGGGATTGCTCTCTTCTGGTGACAAATTCGCTGCGCGTCTGGTGGCCGGGTTTGACGCGGACGAGGCTGGGCCGCAGCTGGTGCACATTGCAACGGATGGGGAGAGCTACGGGCATCATCACCGGCATGGCGAGATGGCGCTAAGTTATGCGCTGGAGAAGATTGCGCAGGAAGGCAGGGCGCGGCCAACTGTATATGGTGAGTTTCTGGAGCTTGCGCCGCCGACGTGGGAGGCAGAGGTGCGTGAGGATTCGTCGTGGAGCTGCTTTCACGGGGTGGAGCGCTGGCGGTCCGATTGCGGCTGCAGCAGCCAGATTGCGGGATGGAACCAGAAGTGGCGGACGCCGTTGCGCGAGTCGCTGGACTGGCTGCGGGATGCCGTCGCGCCGATGTGCGAGGAGCTGGCGGCACGCCTGCTGCAGCCGGCGCTGGGGGGTGGAAATCCGCTGTGGGCAGCGCGGGACGCATACATCTCCGCGATTCTCGATCGCTCGCCTGAGAGCGTGGATGCGTTTCTGGCCGAGCATGTCGAGCACAATTCGAGCGCTGCCGACCAGGCGCTGAGTTTGCAACTGATGGAGTTACAAAGACACGCGATGCTGATGTACACGAGCTGCGGCTGGTTTTTTGACGACATCTCAGGCATTGAAACGGTGCAGGTGCTGGCGTATGCAGGACGCGTGCTGCAGCTGGCAGCGGCGCTGTTTGACTGGCCGGGCGCGGTGCTGGAAGCCGGGTTTGAGGAGCGGATTGCGGCGGCGAAGAGTAATCTTCCAGCGCAGGGCGATGGTGCGGCGCTTTATCGCAACAAAGTAAAGCGGCAGGCGGTGGGGCTGGAGCAGGTGGCGGCGCATTATGCGATTCGCTCCCTGTTTGAGGATACGCATCCGCTGGACGGCGTCAGCCAGGTGTTCTGCTACGACGTCCGGCGCGAGGAGCACGAGCAGCATCGTTCGGGGCGGGCACAACTGGCGATGGGGCGCGCGCATATTTGTTCGCGGCTGACGCGCCAGGAACAGTCGGTGGTTTATGCGGTGATGCATTTCGGCGACCAGAATTTGTCTGCGGCGGTGCAGGCTGTGGCTACGCACCTGAGCGGCGAGGCTGCGGAAGCCATCGAAAAGCTGGCGGCTGAAGCGCGCCGGGCGTTCCTGCTGGGCAACCTGCCGGAAGTTGTTCGCCTGATGGACCGGGTGCTGGGGGCTTCGACGTATTCGTTGAGTTCCCTGTTCGAGGATGAGCAGCGGCGGATCCTGGAGATGCTACTGAGCCGCACCCTGGACGACGTCGAGACTGGCCTGCGCGACATCTACATAAAAAATACTTCGCTGTTACATTTCCTGGAAGAAGCGAGGATGCAGCAGCCAGCGGCGTTGCGATTTGTCGCCCAATTTGTAACTACGGCAGATCTTTATCAGGCAATCGATCGCGACCCGATCCGGCGCGACGAAGTGAAGTCACTGGTGGACCACATCACGGCAGAAAACCTGGCGCTGGACCGGGACAAGCTTTCCTACACTGCGACGCAACGGGCGAAGCAGGCGCTGATCCATGTCCAGGCAAAATCGCGGCTGGCGCTGGCGGCGCAGCAGGGGCGCGAATTGCCGCGCGAGTTGCAGGACGAAGCCATGGTCGCGCTGGAGCGGGCGATTGCAGTGGTGGAGTCGCTGCGGGTACTGCCGATTGAACTGAATTTGTGGCAGGCGCAGAACGTATGGAACCAGTTGTGGCAGGAGATCAAGCGCGCCGATAGCACGGAAGACGCGTGGATGGAGCGCTTCCGCTATCTCGGGACGCTGCTGGACCTGGCGGTGGATGAGTTGCAGGTGGAAGAGATGGCTGCCGGGATTGCGTAGAGCGACTTTCCTTCAGCGATAGATATTTAGCTGGAAAATCTTTCTGCATCCCGTGGGTGGGCTGCGGTACCATCCCATCATCGATGAAGGTGCAGGCTGTCACTTCCGAAATTACGCACCTCACGTTTCTGTGGGGCGTGAACATCTATCTCGTTCGCGAGGACGATGGCTTTACTTTGGTTGACACTGCGCTCAGTCTTGCGGCCAAAGGAATTCTTGCTGCCGCTGCTGCGCAGCAGTTGCCGATCCGCCGCATTCTTCTGACGCATGCGCACATGGACCATATCAGCGGACTGGACAAGCTGCATGCTGCGGTGCCGGCGGCTGAGTTTTTGATTGGCGAGCGCGAATCGCGGCTTTACAAGCAGGCGCAGGCGGGGGTGAAGCCGGCGAAATTCAAGCTTGATCCGGACGAGCCGCAGGCGCGGGTCAAGGGGGACTATCCAAAGTGCATGACGCCGGTGACGCACACATTTAATGACGGCGATCGCATCGGCTCGTTGCGGGCGGTGTTTACGCCGGGGCACACGCCGGGGCACATGAGTTTTCTGGACGAGCGCAGCGGCGCGATGCTGACGGGCGACGCGATGGTGGCGTTGGGCGAACTGCGAGTCGTTGGCGACGGCAAGGGGCTGGGCGTGATCGGCGACTGGTTTACGTGGCACAAGATTACGGCGCTGGAGAGCGGGCTGCGGATTGCGATGCTGAATCCGGAGATCGTTCTTTGCGGGCACGGTGCGCCCGTCACCGGCAATGTGAAGACGAAGCTGGCCGATGCGCTGGATCACGCGGGACAGAAGTTCGCACACGATTAGCTGGCCGCGGACTAGAGAATCAGCTGCGTTGGCCGGCGGCAATCCACTCGCGAAGAGCATCCATATTTTGCTTGCGACCGAGGAAGGCATCGACTAATTCCTCTGCGGGGCGTCCGCCGCCGGGTTCGAGCACGGCTTTGCGATAGCGCATTGCGGCTGGGCCGTCGAGCAAGTCTTTCTGGTCAAACTGCGCGAAGAAATCTATCGCGATGACTTTGTCAAAGACGTAGGTGTAGTAGTTGGACGAGTAGCCGGTGAGGTGGGTGAAGCAGGCGTACATGCGATTGCCGTCGACCCAGGCTGGCTTGAGGAAGCGGTCGTGATCGTGGCGCAGGAGCACGTCGAGGTCGAGGGTCTGCGGGTCACGATCGTGGACGTCGAGCGCGAAGTTTGTGTAGAAGAGCTGTGTCTGTACCCAGCGGCCGCGGCCGTAGGCGTTGGCGCGGTTCATTTGGGCGATGAGCTCGGTGGGAAGTGACTCGCCGGTTTCGTAGTGCTTCGCGAATGATTGCAAAAGTGATGGCTCGCGGAAAAATTCTTCCAGCATTTGCGACGGGACTTCGATGAAGTCGCCTTCGACGGAGAAGCCGCCGATGCCAGTCCACTGCTGCTGGCCGCCGAGGATGTAATGCATGAGGTGGCCGAACTCGTGGAAGTAGGTGACGACGTCGTTATATTCCATCAGGCCGGGGTCTGCAGATTCAGTGCCGGCTGACTCGCCGCTTGATTTGCCACCGGGAAAGTTACAAATCAAAACGCCCTCGGGAAGCTGGCGATTTTCTGCCGAGTAGCGGATGCCGGGGACGAGTGAAGAGGCGGAGAACCACTTGTCCTTTCCGGGGCGCGGGTGCATGTCGAGATAAATGCGACCGACGGTGCGGCCGTGGTCGACGACGTCGAAGGTGGTGACGGATTTGTCCCAGACGATGGCGCTGGGGACGGCGCGGAATTCGACGTGGAAGAGGCGCGCGGCGGTGGCAAGGATGCCGGTCTCAACCTGCTCGTAGGGGAAATAGGGGCGGACGGATTGCGAGTCGAAATCATAAGCGGCGCGGCGGAATTGCTCGGCCCAGTAGCCGGCGTCGGCGTCGGTCAGGACTCTCAGGTCGGGGCGCTGCGTCTGCACCCACGACATGAGTTGCGCGTATTCGCCGGTCGATGGCTGGCGGGAAGCTTCGTCGACTTCGGCGAGAAACTTTTTCATGTTGGCGGCCGAGCCCATCATCTGGTCGGCGGTGGCCAGGTCGGCCCAGGTTTTGAAGCCGAGAATGGTGGCGATTTCTGCGCGGACTGCCAGGAGATCGAGCAGGACCTGCCTGTTCGTCGGATAGCCGCGGTCGTTGTAGGCGAGGAAAAGTTCGCGGCGGAGGGCGTCGCTTTTTGCGTAGCGCAGGATCGGCCCGTAGTCGGGCTGGTCGGTGGTGACGGTGCAGGTGCCGTCGGCGGCGGCGGGATGGCGATCGAGAAAATCCTGCGGCAGGCCGTCGAGCTGCGAGTGATCATTGACGATGACGGAGCGGACGTCGTCCTGGACGTGCCGGCCGAAGCTGAGGGAGAGTTCAGTGGCGCGGTCCTGCAGTCTCCGGAGATGGTTGCGGGTGGCTTCGTCCTTGTCGACGCCGGAGAGGCGATATTGCAACAGTGTCCGTTGCAAATAGTGCTTGGTTGCCGCGTCACAGTTGGCGGCTTCCGGTGACGCGGCAAGCTCAGAGAGGGCTGCGTAAATGTTTGGGTCGAGCGACAGCTCGGCGGCGATGGCGGAGATTTTCTGCGCGAGGGCCTGGCCCATGTCGCGAAGCTCTGCGGTATCGCCGACGGCATAGAGGAGATGGCTCTGACTGCTGGCGAGCGAGAGCTGGTTAGCGGCTTCGTCGAAGGGGCGGAGCGTGTTGTCAATCGTGCGCGCGCCTTTGACGGAGAGCAGGCTGGCGACGGCGGCTTGTTGCGCGGCGATGCGCTGGTCGGCCCAGGCGGCGAGCCCGGCGGCGTCTGGGCTGGTTTTTGGGGAGGCTACCCAGGCGTGTAGCGGGTCAGAAGTCGAGGTGCCGGCGAGTTCGGAAACGGGAATGGATGTGATGGTCATAGGGTGAGGACTACATATAAGGATACGATGTGGCGGCGTGGCAGGAGTTGCGGCTTTCGATGGTGCGCAGGTTCGCGGACCATAATGACTTTGGGCGCCAAGACGGATTACTTCGGACGAATATTTGTTGGCTCTCATCTGGCCCCGCCGAGATTAGGCAACTCTAATGAGTTGTACTGATATTCGCGGGAAAAGGATGAGTGCCATGGTTGTGATTGTGAAGGAACTGCTGCTGATGACTCCCTTGCTGGTGCTGGCCGACGCCCTGCTGACGATGGTGCGGGAGCGGTATGTGCCCGAGCCGGCGAACCGGCGGTAGCTGGGGGATTGACCGATTTGCTGCCGGGGCGTAGATTTGGACTAGTCGAAACGACCGGTCTAAACTCGGGAGGCACTATGAAAATGCGGGAGATACAAGCTTCAGAAGCGAAGACGCGGCTGCCAGAGCTTCTCCGTGACGTCGAGCGCGGAGAAACTTTGATAATTACGCGGCACGGGAAGCCGATTGCTTGGCTGGTGCCTGACCCGGAAGAGCGGCAAGCGCGAGCTCGAGAAGCTATCGCTGCCATCCGGGAAATGCGCAAGGGGAACGGCAAGATTACGGTTGAGGAGTTGCTGTCTGCGCGCGATGAAGGCCGGAGATTCTGATGGCTTATGTTCTCGACGCTTCGATTGCTGGAGCGTGGTTGTTTGAAGACGAGCGGAGCGCATTTACTGAGCAGTTGTTTGACAGACTTGAGCGAGAGCAGGCCGCTGTCCCGAGGGTGTGGTGGTTTGAAGTGCGCAATTTTGCTGTCATGAACGAACGGCGCAAGCGTGTTACGCCAACACAGACGGAACTTTTTCTTCTGAAGATGGAGAATCTGTCCATCGTCCGCGATGACTTCGTGGTCAGCGATGATTTGTTGCGGCTGGCTCGGGAGCATCGGCTGACTGTTTATGACGCGGCGTATCTGGAGTTGGCGAAACGGCTGGATGTTGAGCTGGCTACTCTCGATCAGCGACTGGTGAATGCGGCTCGGGCTGAAGGGGTGCGGGTGGCGGGCGATTCCTAATCGCTATCCGAAATTAATTCGCGGCATCGCCTTTCCTTCTGCGCGGGCTGACGTCCAATGCTCCAATGAATTCTGCCGCGGAATCATGTGGCGGAAATTCAAGGAGAGCATGATGCGCAATTCTGTCGCTTCCGTTTTGTTGTTGTCCGTGATGGCTGCGGTGGCCAGCTCGGCGGTTGGACAATCAGGCGAGCCGAGGCCGACGATATTTGCTCCCGGCGTTATCTCTGGGCCGGGCAATGATGGCACGCCGACGTTCACTCCTGATGGCAAGACGATTTACTTCACGCGGAGCGGCGCGACGTGGACTGTCATCGTCGAATCGCATCGCGAGGGTGATCGTTGGTCGGAGCCGGTGATTGCGCCGTTTTCTGGGGAGTGGGCGGACATGCAGCCGGTGCTTTCGCCCGATGGCAGCTATCTGATATTTGCTTCGTTCCGGCCCGCTTCGGGGAATCAGCCTCCGGCAAAGGATGCGGCGCGAGTTGCTGCGCTCTGGCGGGTAGACCGCAAAGGTAGCGGCTGGAGCGAGCCGGTGAGGTTGCCGGATACCGTCAACATCAGCCCGGTGGTTTTCAAGCCGACGATTGCTGCGGATGGCAGTTTGTATTTCATGGAAGATGAGAAGGGCAAGAAGTTTCGGCTCTTCCGCTCGCAGATGCTCAACGGCGCGTATCAGAAAGCTGAGCCGCTGGCCTTCAGCGATGGGACGACGGGTGATGTTGATCCGGAGATTGCTGGCGATGAATCTTTCCTGATTTTCAGCAGTGATGGGCGCAATCCCGCAGACACTTCGCATGAGCAGATGTATGTCACCTTCAAGACGGATGGGAAGTGGGGGCCGGTAACGGCTTTGCCTTATGTCGCGGCGAAGGTGAATGGCGGCAGCAATGATAACGAGGCGCATGTGAGTCGCGATGGCAGCCTGATCTATTTCGCCAGCGATCGCACGGTTGAGGTGAAGACGCCGCAGACCCGGGCACAGACGGAAGAGAATCTGAAGCGGCTGATCTGGGACAACGGGGATTACAACGTGTGGACGATCCCGGCGGCGGCTTGTTTGAGCAAGGCGAAATCAGTGACAGCGGCTGCACATTCTTGAGTCGGTAATTTGGCACAAAGAAAAGCGCTCCGAAAATCGGAGCGCTTTTTTATTTCTGATTGAGTGATGCGGAGGTCCTACGCTTCTTCGCGTTCGGCTTTCTTCCAGTTCATCAAATCGCCCAGGGTTGTGGTGGAGCTGGAGGAAGAAGAGCTGCTGCGCTCGTTCGAGCTGGAGACGGGCGCCTTATAGGCTTCGACATCTGCGCGGCTGGCTTCTTCGCCGATGCCGCGGAGGCTGAGACCTACCTTCTTCTCTTCCGGGTTCATCTTGATGATCTTGAACTCGTGCTCCTGGCCCTGCTCGAGTTTGAGCGGGGAGTTGTGCGAGTCGACAGCTTCGGAGACATGGCAGAGGCCTTCGATGCCCTCGGCGATTTGCACGAACGCGCCGAACTGCGCGGTCCGCAACACTTTGCCGTGGACGAGATCGCCAACGCGATGCTGTTCGAAGAACGTCTCCCAGATATCGGGCTGCAGCTGCTTGATGCCGAGCGAGAGGCGGCGATGTTCCGGCTCAACACCGAGAACAACGGCCTTGATCTTCTCACCCTTCTTCAGCACTTCTGACGGATGCTTGACGCGCTTGGTCCAGCTGAGATTGCTGACGTGCACCAGGCCGTCGATGCCGTCTTCAATTTCGATGAAGGCGCCAAAGTCGGTCAGGTTGCGGACGCGGCCTTCAACGGTCGAGCCGGCGGGATACTTGTTGTCGAGGTGCTCCCACGGATTGTCCTGCAGCTGCTTCATGCCGAGCGAGATGCGGCGGTCGGTCGGGTTGACGGCGAGAACGACGACGTCAACTTCGTCCGACGGCTTGGCGATCTTGGTCGGGTGCTTGAGGCGCTTGGACCAGGTCATTTCGGAGACGTGGACCAGGCCTTCGATGCCCTGCTCCAGTTCGACGAATGCACCGTAGTCGGTGACGCTCAAGATGCGGCCGCGAACACGGGCGCCGACGGGATAGCGTTCGGTCGCGTCGAGCCACGGATCGGGTGTGAGCTGCTTGAAGCCGAGCGAGACGCGCTGCTTCTCTTTGTCGAACTTCAGCACCTTGACCTGGATTTCGTCGCCGACCTGCACGAGATCGCGCGGGTGGGTGAGACGTCCCCAGGACATGTCGGTGATGTGGAGCAGGCCGTCGATGCCGCCGAGGTCGACAAAGGCGCCGTAGTCGGTCAGGTTCTTGACGGTGCCGGTGAGGATGCCGCCCTCTTCCAAGTGCGCGAGAGTTTCGTCGCGCTTGGAGGACTGCTGCTCCTCGAGAATCTCCTTGCGGGAGATGACGACGTTGCCGCGCTTCTTGTTCAGCTTGATGACGCGAACGTCGAGCGGCTGGCCGATGTAGCTGTCGAGATTGCGCACGGGGCGAATCTCAACCTGCGAGCCGGGCAGGAATGCCTTGATGCCGATGTCGACCGTGAGGCCGCCCTTGACGCGCGCGACCACCGTGCCGGTGATGGGCGTCTTGTCGTTCGCAGCTTTCTCGATGGCGTCCCAAACTTTGTGACGCTGGGCCTTCTCATAGCTGAGAAGGTAGCCGCCCTCCACTTCCTCGCGCTCCAGGATGACGTCAACGGTGTCGCCAGCTTTCAGCTTCGGCTCGCCGTTGTGGTCCAGCACCTGGGCCAGCGGGATCAGACCTTCAGACTTCAAGTTGACGTCGACGACGACATACTTGTCCGTGAGCTTGACCACCGTGCCGGTGAGGATGCTGTCGCCAACTTCTTCCAGCTTGGCAGCGGCTTCGGCGTTTTCACGATCGAAGGACTCGAGGGCGGCGGCAAAATCTTCAAAGCCGGTGGCATCGTCTTCATGTCCATGCGAGGCGGGAGCCGTGCGCGCAGCTTGCTGCGTAACTACAGGAGCGGCGGGAACTTCGTCAGCGTGAGCTTCGGCGTGAGCCTGGTCGGAATGCGCTTCGGCGTGAGCTTCTTCTGGGAGCGGCGCAGCGTCGGCGACGATTTCATCATGCGTGGCGAAGGGAGTGTTCTCCCCGACGCCGGCAATTTCGTCCGAGCTGGTGGCGTCCGCGAAGGACGGGGTGGAGGGGTGGGCGTAATCGGCAGAAGTCTGGTCAGTTGCTGCGATGTTAGATGTCGCGGTATCTGTTACAGGGGTGTCTTCCGCCACCTGCGTGTCGGTTTCGAGTTGAGTGTTCAGGGTTTTACTCTCGGGTTGGGATGTGGGGTGGTCCTGCATAAATTCAAATGGCCCTTCTTGCATTGCCTGAACGCTGGGCCAATCGTTCAGCTATCGCTTGCTCATAGGATGATTCCGGGAGCGGTGAGGACGCAAAGTCCCCGACCTGGAGCACCGGGATGATCTAGCAGAGTGTGCGGTAGAGGTGGTTCTGGCGCGCTGAAAACGCGCAAAGTCACCCATCCAAACTATAGCAACGGGGGCACCCCGCGTCAATGCGCGGCGGGCGATTCCGGGCGGCTGGACGCTATTTCATCAAAAATTTCCGGGACGAACTGATTTCACGACCGGTTGAGTTTCGGCCAAGTCCACGCGGTCCAGACGATGAGCGCGGTGAGGACGATCTCGACCAGTCCGTAAGCGACGTAGTAGTGCCAGCCGCCGCGAATTGCGAGGATCATGATGACTGTATAGATGGCGCCGAACAGGAGATTCATCCAGCGGCTGATCCGTGCGGGCAGGGCGAGGCAGAAAAACGGCATGAGGCTGGGGATGATCATGATGGCCGACATGCCGAGCAGGATGGGCTGGGAGATGGCACCGAGTGAGGTCTTTCCGGCAAGCATGTCGGGCAGCTGGCCGGGTTGGTAGAGCTGAAAGTAATCCCCGTAAATGTAGAGAAATATGACCGAGCACCACAAGGCGAAGAGCTTGAACCTTACCGGGATGGGCGTGTCCTCGAATGCCATGGCGTCCTCCTTCTGCGATGGGATGGCTGATTTGCGCGTATACGACCGACGGCTTCGAGAAGTTCCCCAAGGAGGTGCGGGTGTGGCAGCATGTTCGGGATGCTGAATGTAGTTGGGATTGCGCGGGCGTGTTTTCTGGGGACGGCGCTGCTTGGGTGCGTGGTGGTTGGCCTGGCACAGCAGCCGGAATTGCAACAGCGTGGAGCTCCGCAGCTGACGTCGCGGCCACCGGCGAAACAATCCGATGAAAGCAATAGCGTGGTGCTGGATGTGCAGGTGGAAGACGCGCTGGGGCGACCGGTGACGGGGCTGCAGCCGAAAGATTTTTCTGTTACGGACAATTTGCAGCCGGTGAAGATCGCGACATTTTCCGACGGCGTTGCGGGAACCGACGCAGCTGAGATTATTTTCGTCTTCGACGCGCTGAGCTCGTCTTTTGAAGATGTGGCGCGGGCCAAGCAACAGCTCAGTGGATTTTTGCGCAAGGACGGCGGGCGGCTGGCGCATCCGGTGACGATTGTGTGGCTGGAAAAAGCGGGGGCGAAGGGCGGGAAAGCGAAGGCGCTGGCGCAGGGCGTGATTTCGATTCAAAAGGGCGCGGCGTTTCTGCATGTCATCACCGAGTCGACCGACGGCGTGGCGCTGGCGAAAGAGTTGGACGCGAGCGACATCCTGGTGAGCGGATCACTGGCTGCGCAGGGAGTATCTTCCGCGGGAGTTCGGCTGTCATTGCAGGCGCTGGAGGTGCTGGTGAGCGGATCGGCAGCGCGGCCGGCGCGGAAGATGCTGATCTGGATGAGTCCGGGATGGCCGCTGCTGTCGCAGCCCGACGCGAAGATGCGCGAGCAGCTGTTTCAGTATGTGGTTTATCTCTACAGCGAAATGCGGCGGGCGCGTGTGACTTTGTATGCGGTGAATCCGGGCGGAGTTTCGACGGCGTTTGATACCGACGGGCCGATATTCCGATCGGCGAATCCGTTGCAGCAAAAAGTGATGAACTACAGTCAGATGGACGCGCCTCCGGCGGAGTCGAGTTACAGCGGGTTTTTGAAATCTCCGCTGAACGTCAGGCAGGTTGGGCCGAACGCGGTTTCGCTGCAGGTGCTGGCAGCGCAGACGGGCGGGCTGGTGCTGCAGCAGAGCAACGATATTAGCGCGGGGATTGCGCGATGCGTGGCCGATGCTGACGCGTTTTATTCGCTGAGCTATGCGACGCCGGTTGCGAAAGATGCCAACGAATATCATGCGACGCAGGTGAAGGTGGATCGGCGCGCGGTGTCGGTGCGAACGCGGACTGGATATTACGCGCAGCCGACTGGGACACATTAGCGAGCGCGCGTTACCCTATAGCGGATGCCAGGGGACGAACAAATGGTGCCGGTTGCGAATGTTGGCGGGCCGCCGGCGGTACTGCTGTATGACGACTGGTATCCGGCGCTGCGCAGTGATCGCCTCTCCGGGAAAAAAATGGAAACCGCGCTGCTGTGCGGCATTCCGCTGGTGCTGGGGCGGCGCGCGGATGGGCAGATCTGGGCGATGCGCGATTTGTGTCCGCACCGCGGGATTCCGCTGAGTGCGGGCTGGTACGACGGCGCCAAGGTGACTTGCAAATATCACGGCTGGGAGTTTGAGGCTTGCAGCGGGCAGTGCCTGGCGATTCCTTCGCTGACGACGCATGACAATATGCAGCCGGGGAAAATTTATGCCGGGGCGCTGCCGTGTGTGGAGGGTGACGGCTATGCGTGGGTCTATGTGCCTTCGCCGGGTGCGGGGCGGGTGAAGGATGCGGCGATGTTGCCGCCGGTGCCGGATTTGCCTAAATTTGGTGACAAATACCGGACGGCGCATTTGACGGCCGAGCTTCCGTGCAATGTCGACCATGGGATTATCGGGCTGATGGATCCGGCGCATGGGCCGTTTGTGCATCAGGCTTGGTGGTGGCGGTCGCGGGCCAGCATTCATGAGAAGACGAAGCGCTTTGAGCCGATTGCCGAAGGCTTTCGCATGTCGAGTCATGCGCCTAGCTCGAATTCCGCTCCATATAAGTTGTTGGGGCTGGGCGGAGAGGGCGTGACGACGACGATTGACTTCGTGCTTCCAAACCGGCGGTACGAGACGATTCGTGCGGGGGCGAAGTGGTTTACCAGTTTGACGACGGTGACGCCGATCACGCCGCAGACTTGCCGGATTGATGTGGCGGCGGCGTGGCATGTTCTGTATCACGTGCCATTTGTAACTGCGATTGCGAAATCGTTTGGCGAGCGCTTTGTTGCGCAGGACCAGCAGACGATGGTGGAGCAGGCTCGCGGTCTGCGGTACAACCCGAGCCTGATGCTGATTGACGATGCTGACAAACCGGCCAAGTGGTACTTCGCGCTGAAGCAGGCCCGGTTGGATGGGTCGGGCAAGCATCCGCTGGATGGGCCGGTGGAGCTGCACTGGCGCAGTTGACGCGGCTTACACACACACCGCAGAAATTCCCGTCGGTGTGCTGCGTTGCCGCAACTGCTTGACGAGCGACCATGCGTAGAACGCGATGATGATGAGGATGGCGACCATCCATGCGCGAATCATCAGGCGCAGTGTCATGTTCCAATCTGCGAGGTCTATGTTCGGCTGCGATGCGCCGCTTGGCAGCAGCCACGGTGCGTGTTGCAGAAAGATCGCCAACGCTGCGAAGAGGATCGTGGAGGTTGCGATCGTGCTGGCGGGCTTCAAGAAGCCCCAGTCCGGGCGGAGCATTTGTACAAATGCGGTGACGACGGAAACGATGGCGCAGGCAATGCAAACTTCGTAAAGCGTCTTCCAGGCTGGTGCGAACGCGATGCCATGGTGGGCGGCGAGCGGGACCAGGTTGAACCAATTTACTGCGGCCATGAGGACCAGAAGACCGACGCAGGCGCCGAAGAAATCCGACTTCGGACTGCCGCCGGCGGTCTTGCCGTTTAAGCGAATGACGGGCAGCTTGCGCGGGTCCCAGCGGAATTCCGACAGACCTTCCTTCCAGTGGTAGCGCTTGGCGAAATACTCAGCGGTCACAAAGACGAGCGTGACGGTGCCGAAGACGCTGAATGCGGTTGCGGGATAGCGGAACCACATCGCGAACAATTCGCCGGCGGAAATTTTGTCCAGGGCGACGAACATGAGGCTCATGATGAGCGTGATTGCGGCGGAGACAGCGAGGCCGATCTTGAGGACGAACCAGTAGGTCGCGATCCACGCCGGGCCGATCAGGTACTGCTGCGGGAAGTACCGCGAGGCAACGATCATCGGTGGGCCGTGCTTGCGGAGGATGTCGGCTTCGTCGTCCTCGGTGAGCGGACGGCCGGTGGCTTCTTCGCGAGCTTCGAATTCGGCGGTGAGGTTGGCGCGCAGCTCGGCGAGGATGTCTTCGCGATTCTTTGCGGGGAGGAAGTTAGCGACGGATTGCAGGTAGCGGTCGAGTAATTGCATGGTCGTGTCCTTAAAGTCGGGGTCCTTAAACAATGTCGTTGAGAGACAGGTTGAGCGTGCGCCACTCGTCGAGCAGGCGCTTGAGTACGGCTCTGCCGGCGGGTGAGAGCCGGTAAAAGCGCTTGTTGCGTTTGTCTTCCTCGCGCCACTCGCTGGTCAGCAGGCCGTGAGTTTCCAGCCGGCGGAGCAGCGGGTAGAGCGTGCTTTCGTCGATCTCGAGGCCCTTGCCGGCGAGCTCCTGACGGAGGGTGTAGCCGTAAAACTCCTTGCGCAGCGCGGAGAGGACGGCAAGCGGGAGAGCGCCGCGGCGGAGCTCCTGGCGCAGGTTCTCGAATTGCGAGTCAGCGGTGTCGGCTGCGTCTGAAGCGGCGATTGCGGATTTCGTACTGGGTGTCATATACCGTGTGAAATACACTGTATGACACACAGTAGTGGATGTCAAGAGGTCGCTAGAAAAATATTCTTAGACAGATGAATGGTTGGAGATGCGCCCGCTGAGCGACTTCCCTGCTAGCGCCGGGCCGTCTTCTTCTTCGACTTATTGGTCGCCTTCTTCAGCGGCTTCTTGACGACCTTCTTCGCGGCTTTGCTTCCCGGCTGCGCTTTGGTGGAGCGTTTTTTCGGGGCGTTCCTAGCGATCTTTTTGGCTGCGGGTTTGGCGGCTTTCTTCGTGGGCTTTTTTGCAGACGCTTTTTTTGCGGACGCTTTTTTTGCGGCGGATGCGGCCAGCGCGAAG
>Ga0302324_100014345_pt1 | contig 15992 bp, 13 predicted proteins | sample Palsa_T0_1_FD_201949 | JGI IMG/M metagenome (GOLD analysis project Ga0302324, IMG submission 201949) | Peat permafrost microbial communities from Stordalen Mire near Abisko, Sweden - Palsa_T0_1 | ecosystem: Environmental > Terrestrial > Soil > Palsa > Peat permafrost | place: Sweden: Abisko...
CGCGCGAACGAGATCGCTGTCGCCGAGCTCTCCCGTTCGTCGGGACAGATCGCCACCGGCGCGACCGAGCAGACGGCCCGTATCGCATCGATCGCCGTGACCGCGCGCCGGCTCGGCATGCAGATCGACGCCTTCGGCGAGGTCGGCGCGCAGCTGACCGGCGCCGCGCGCGCCGCGTCGGCGGCGGTCGTCGAAGGCACGCACGCGGTCCGTGAGGCCGGTCAGACGATGAGCGCGATCCGCACCCACGGCGCCGAGAGCGCGCGGGTGATCGGCGCGCTGGCCGGCAGCTCCGAGCGGATCGGCGAGATCCTGGCGGCGATCGAGACCGTCGCCGACCAGACGAACCTGCTCGCGCTCAACGCCGCGATCGAAGCGGCCCGGGCCGGCGAGCACGGCCGCGGCTTCGCCGTCGTCGCGGATGAGATCCGCAAGCTCGCCGAGAGCTCGGCGGTCAGCACGCGCGAGATCGGCACGATCCTGCGCGACCTGCGCGGCGGGACCGACCACGTCGTCGCCGCCGTCGACGCAACCAACGCCGCGGTCGCGCGCGGCGAAGAGGCCGCTGCCCGCACCGACGCGGCGCTGGTCGCGATCGAGCGCGCCGTCGCTGACGCGCGCGCGATCGCCGAAGCCGTGAGCGAGCACGCCGCCAAGACGCACGAGGCGGTGGGCGTGCTGAGCGCCGACGTCGACGGCGTCGCCGCGGTCGTCGAGCAGAACGCGGCCGCCGCCGACGAGCTGCGCACGGTGACCACCGCGGTCGCCGGCCGCGTCGGCGAGTCGCGCGACGCGAGCGAGTCGCAAGCCGCGGCGAGCACGGCGATCGCGACCGCGGCCCGGACGCTGGCCGGCCACGGCGACCGGCTCGAGCACACCGCCGCCGAAGTCCGCACCCGCTCGGCGCGGCTGGCCGAGATCGTCGCCCGCTTTCGCATCTCGCGCGCCGGTGCGCTGGCCAGCGCCTTGGCGGTCGCGCTCGGCGGCTGCGCGACACCGGCCCAGGTGGCGCCACGCATCGGGATGGTGCTCGACGTCGGCGGTCTGGGCGACCGCTCGTTCAACGACGCGGCCTACGCTGGCCTCGGCCGCTGCGTCGTCCTCGACGACGCGCAACCGCACGCGCTGCAGGCGCATCGCGGCGCCGACTACGGACCGGACCTGAGCGCACTGGCCGGCTCCGGCGAACGGCTCGTCATCGGCATCGGCTTCTTGATGAGCGACGCGCTGGCCGCGGTCGCGCACCAGGATCCCAACACGCGCTTCGCGCTGATCGACGGCATCGTCGATTCGCCCAACGTCACCTCGATCACGTTCCGCGAGCAGGAAGGCTCGTATCTCGCCGGCGCCGTCGCCGCCGCGACCAGCCGCACCCACCACGTCGGCTTCATCGGTGGGATGGACGTCCCAGTCATCGAGCGGTTCGAGGCCGGCTACTACGCCGGCGCGCGGCGCGTCGATCCGCGCGTGCAGATCGACAAGGCCTACACCAACTCGTTCGACGACATCCCGGCCGGCGCGCGGACCGGGGCCGGCCTCTACGCGCACGGCGACGACGTGGTCTTCGCCGCCGCCGGAAGCGCGAACATCGGCCTGATCGCCGAGGCCAAGCGGCGCGGCCGGTGGGCGATCGGCGTCGACTCCGATCAGGACGCGCTCGCGCCGGGCACGGTCCTGACCAGCGTGCGCAAGCGGGTCGACGTCGCGGTGGAACGCCTCTGTCACGCCGCGCAAGGTTCCGGCGCGCACGCCGGACATCAGACGCTGGGCCTCGCCGACGACGCCGTCGGGTTGACGGAATTCCGCTACACGCGGGCGATCGTCGGGGCCAAGACGCTGGCGCTGGTCGACGCGCTGCGCGGCGAGATCATCAGCGGCAAGGTCGTCGTCCCGACGACCCGCGCCGAACTCGCCCGCCTACACTAAGCGCGGACGGCGTCGACGCGCGCGCGCATCGCACGCAGCGTCGCGGGCGGATCGGCGGCGCCGAACACCGAGTGGCCGGCGACCAGCACGTTGGCGCCGGCCTGCACCGCGCGCTCGAGGTTCTCCAGACCGATCCCGCCGTCGACCTCGATCTCGGCGGCGGGATTGGCCTCGTCGAGCAGCGCGCGCACTTCGGCGATCTTCGCCAGCGCGTGCTCGATGAACGACTGCCCGCCGAAGCCGGGGTTGACGCTCATCACCAGCACCCGGTCGACTTCACCGAGCAGGTCGACCAACATCGCGACCGGCGTGCCGGGATTGATCGCGATCCCGGCCTTGGCACCGATCGAGCGCAGGTGGCGCAACAGCCGGTGCTGATGCACCGTCGCTTCGTAATGGAAGGTGATGACGTCGGCGCCGGCCTCGCGAAACGCGTCGACGTAGCGCTCCGGCTCCTCGATCATCAGGTGGCAGTCGAAGGGCAGTGCGGTCAACCGCCGCAGGTCCTTGACGATCTTCATCCCCCAGGTCAGGTTGGGGACGAAGCGGCCGTCCATCGAGTCGAGATGCAGTTCGTCCGCGCCGGCCGCTTCGACCATGCAGATCTGCTCGGCGATCGCGGCGAAGTCGGCCGAGAGCAGCGAGGGCGCAAGCTTGACCGGCAGCGCGCTCACCGGCCGACCGGCGTCGGTTTTGGCGACGGGCTCGGCGACTCGGCGCCGATCTGGGTCGTGTTGAGCAACTCGCCGTCGACGTAGGTGTCGACCTCCGCCGTGCCGATCGCGGTGACGTTGAAGTCGAGCTTCTGCCCACCTTGCGCGTAGCCGTCGTAGACGTTCCAGGTCCCAGTCTGGTCGCGCACCTCGATGCGCACGTTCGCCGCGTCGTCGCGCGGCGGGACGGTGGCGGAGAGATGGACTTGGCGCACCAGATATCCGTACTCGCCCGGCCCCGCGCTGACCTGGAGCGAGACGCCGTCGAACGGATCGATCTCTTCGCCCGAGGCCGGCTTCTGGCGCACGACGACGCCGCGCGACGGCCCGCCGACGCCGAACGGCGTCCAGACGACTTGGCCCAGATGGATCCCCGACTGCGCCGCGAGCGCGCGCGCGTCGTCGATCGAACGCCCGGTGAAATCGGGGACGCGCACGCCGCTGGGTGGACCTTTGCTCAGCGTCAGCGTGACCTTCGTCCCCTCGCGCACGCTGGTCAGCGGCATCGGGTCCTGCGCGACGACGTGGTTGGCCGGGACGTCGTCGTCGGCGATCGTCGTCGTCTTGCTCAGCTGCAAACGCAACCGGTTGAGGTCGAGCCCGGCGTTGCGCAGCGACTCGAAGCGCAGATCCGGCATCGACAGGATCGTCACCCCGGTGCTCAGCACCAGCGAGACGACGCGCCCGGCGCGCACGTGTGAGCCCGACGGCGGTGCCTGGCTCATCACGACGTCCTTCGGAAAGCGGTCGCTGGGCTGCGAGGCGATCACGGTGCAGCGCAGTCCGAGCTGGGTGCACTCGCTGGTCGCGTCGTCCTGCGTCTGTCCGACCATCGCCGGGACGAGGACGCTTTGCGCGCTGGGCACGAAGAAGTCTTGGACCGAGCGCCCGAACCACACCACGACGCCGACGGCGAAGGCGAGCGCCAGCGCGAACGTCCAGTCGCGATCGAGCAACCACGGCCGCCAGTCGCGCCAGCCGCGCCGCGAGGCGGGCGCGCCGGTGCCACCCAGCGCCATCAGGCCAGCGCCTCGAGCTGAGCCTCGTCGAAGTCGGCGTTGCTGTAGACCCGCTGCACGTCCTCGTGCTCCTCGAGCGCATCGAGGAAGGTCAGCACCTTCTCGGCCTGATCGTCGGCCGGCCGCGTCGTCTGCGTCGGCTCCATCGCGAGCTGGGCCGAGCGGACGTGCAGCCCGGTCGCCTCGAGCGCGTCCTTGACCGCCATCAGCGCCTGCGGTTCGGTGACGATCTCGGCCGGCTCGCCGGCGCCGCCGTAGCGCACGTCGATGACGCCGTCGACCAGCGCGCGCTCGGTCAGCGCGTCCTCGTCGAGTCGTCCCGGATCGACCTCGACGATCCCGCGCGCGGCGAACATCCAGCCGACGCTCCCCGTCTCGCCGAGGTTGCCTTCGCTGCGGCTGAACAGGAAGCGCAGCTCCGAAGCAGTGCGATTGCGGTTGTCGGTCGCGGCGTCGACGATCACCGCGACGCCGGCCGGACCGTAGCCCTCGTAGCGGATCTCCTCGATCTCCTTCTCACCCGCGCCACCGCTTGCGCGCGCGATCGCTCGCTTGATGTTGTCCTGCGGCACGTTGTTGGCGCGCGCCTTGTCGACCGCCATCTTGAGCCGGTAGTTGGCCTCCGGGTCGGGCGAGCCGTTCTTGGCGGCCAGGATGATCTCTTTGCTCAGCTTGGTGAAGAGCGCGCCGCGCTGTGCGTCAGCCTTCCCCTTGCGCAGCTTGATGTTGTGCCATTTCGAATGACCGGACATACCGTCGAGCTACCGGGCCGTCACGCCTGGGCGCGCGCCGTCTCGCGCACGAGCGCGCGCACGCGGCCGCCGCGATCGATGCCGGCCCGTTCGGCCAGCGCGTCGAGCGACGCGAAGGCGGCGACGCCGAGCGCCGCGTAGGCACCGGCGCGCTCCGGCGCGGCCGCGGCGGCGAGCGCACCCAACCGGCAGGCCACCGCGCGCAACGCGGTCGGCAACGCACCGAGCAGGTCGAGCCGGCCGTGCGCGATCGCGCGCGCGCGTCCGTCGCTGGCGGCGAGATAGGCTTCGTGCAGCGCGCGCATCATCGCCAACGTCCGCTCCGGCGGACCCGCCGGGTCGTCGGCGAGCGCGAGACACGCGACCGCGCCGAGCGCGTCGCCGGCGTTGATCCCGTGCGCGATGCCGAAGCGCGCCCAGACCGTCGGCCGACCGCCGCGTTCGGCGACCTGGGTCGAGAGATCGGCGTGGACGCGCGCCGCAGCGGCGACGATCGTCACCGCACTCGCCGCGTCGAGGGCGAGCGCCGGCACGCCGCCTTCCTCTTGCGCGACGGCGACGACCAGCTCGCCACAAGTGCGCTCGCTGCAGGGCCGCTCGCCGAAGGCGAAGTGCTGCCGAATCTGTTCGCTCGTCGCCGAGGCGTCACCGAGCCGCGTGATGGCGCGCTCGAGCGCCGCGTCGAGCGTCTCAGCCGCCGGCGGCGAGGACATCCATGCGGTCCGCGACCTGCTCGACCAGCCACCCGGGCGTCGAGGCGCCGGACATCAGCCCGGCGGTCGCGACGCCGGCGAACCAATCGGCCTGGAGATCGTCCGGACCTTCGATGTGGAACGCGCGTGCGCCGTTCATCGCGGCCAGCTCGGCCAAGTGCTTGGTGTTGGCCGAGGTCTTGCCGCCGACGACGACCATCACCTCGACCTCGCGCGCCAGCTCGACGACTTCGCTCTGCCGGTTCTTCGTGTCGGTGCAGATCGTGTTGACCGCGCGGACTTCGTAGTACTTCTCGCTCAGCTTGCGCACGATCTCCGAGAAGCCCGGTCCGTTCCAGGTCGACTGCACGACGACGCCGACCCGGCTCGCCCGCGGCAGCGCGTCGATCTCGTCGACGCTGCGAATGCACCACGCGCCGGGGACGTGCGAGAGCGTCCCCTTGACTTCGGGGTGGCTCGCGTCGCCGATGACGATGATCTTGTAACCCTCGGCGCGGAGCTTCTCCGCCTGGACGTGGATCTTGGTGACCATCGGGCAGGTCGCGTCGATGATCGTCAATCCCTTGGCAGCGGCCTTCTCGAAGGTCTCGACCGGGAGCCCGTGGGCCCGCACGAACATCGTCCCGCTCTCGATCTCGTCGACCGAGTGCGCGTTCTTGAGTCCCTGGGCTTCGAGCTGCGCGACCATCTGGGGGTTGTGCACGACGTGGCCCAGCGTGGTGACGTCGGCCCCTGTCCGGGCGACCGCCTCCTCCGCCTTTTTGACCGTGATCGCGACCCCGAAGCAGAAGCCTTGGGTCTTGGCCCGCTTGATGATCACCCTATGCTCTCCTCGAGCTCGTGGATACGCTGCATGATCTCTGCCGCACCCTTCTCCAAATCGTCCCCATCCGACTGCCGGTTCCGCTCGATCCGTAGCGGCAGGCCGAAAACGACCGTGACCCGGTGGAACAGGCGCAGCCGCCGGGTCCCGACGATCGCCGCCGGGACGACCGGGGCGCCCGAGGCCGCCGCCAGGAAGGCCGCCCCGGCTTTGGTCTCCTTCTCTCCCTCGACGTTCCGGCCGCCCTCGGGGAAGAGCCCGACGCACTTCCCTTCCTTGATCAGCCGCAGCGAGGCCCGCAAGGCCGCCGTCCCGCCGGCCTGACGGTCGACCGGGAAGGCGTTGAGGTGGGCGATCAGCCAGCCGAGCCCCGGGATCGCGAACAGCTCCTTCTTCGCCATGTACCAGACCGGCCGCGGGAGCGAGACCCCCAGGATCGGTGGGTCGAAGTTCGAGACGTGGTTGCAGGCGACGATCAGGCCGCCGGCGCGCGGGACGTGCTCGCTGCCGACGACCCGCAGCCGCCAGAACACCCGCGCGATCGCGCCGACCAGGACGTAGGCCAGGCCGAACAGGTTCACGCCCGCGCCGCCGCCATGCGGGCGCGGATCTGGGCGACGACGTCCTCGGCCTGGAGGTCGGTCGAGTCGATCGTGATCGCGTCGCTCGCGGCGCGCAGCGGCGCGGTGGCGCGCGTCGTGTCGAGTCGGTCGCGATCCGCGATCTGATCGCGCACCTCTTCGAAATTGAGGTCGAGCCCGCGCTCGCGGAACTCCGCCAACCGGCGCCGTGCGCGTTCCTCAACCGAGGCGGTCAGGAAGAACTTGTGCCGTGCGTCGGGGAGCACGACGGTCCCGATGTCGCGGCCCGCCATCACGACCGGGCCGCTCTCCGCCATCGCGCGCTGGCGCGCGACCAACTCCGCGCGGATCGCCGGCCAGGCGGCAACCGTCGAGACCGTCGCTGCGACGTCGGGGTCGAACAGCCGCTCGTGAACGTCGCTGCCGTCGATCAGGACGCGGTATCCGGCACCGCGTCCCGCATCCGGCACGATCACGATCGTATGGTGGGAGAGCATCGCAAGCAAGCCATGCTCGTTGTCGACTTCGACGCCGTTCATCAACGCCAGGTAGGCGACGGCGCGGTACATCGCGCCGGTGTCGAGGTAGAGGTGCCCGGTCTGCGCCGCCAGCAGCTGGGAGACCGTGGTCTTCCCGCTCGCGACGGGTCCGTCGATCGCGACGTGGTCGTTGGCCATGCCGGACCGGCACGTTCGCCGCCCGCAATGCCAGGCGCCTGTCACCAGCCGGCGCGAAGATCGTCGGGTGGCGAAGGCGCGTTCGGTTTTCTTCTGCACCGGCTGCGGCTTCGAGTCGGCCCGGTGGCTCGGGCGCTGCCCGGCGTGCGAGGCGTGGAACACCTTCGCCGACGCACCGGTCGTCAAGCCGGCGAAGGCGGCCGCCGCCCGCGCCGCCGCGCTCCCGCCACGCATCAGCGTCCCGGTCCCGCTGAGCGCGATCGAGGATCTGCGAATCGGCCGCCGCCGCACCGGGATGGCCGAGTTCGACGCGCTGCTCGGCGGCGGGATCGTCCCGGGCAGCCTGGTCCTGCTCGGCGGCCCACCCGGCGCCGGGAAGTCGACGCTGCTGCTCCAACTGGCGACCGCGCTCGCCGGCGCGGGGGCGCGCGCGGTCTACGTCTGCGGCGAAGAATCGGCGGCGCAGACGAAGCTGCGCGCGCAGCGCGTCGGCGCGGCGCCGGGGCTGTTGGTCTTCCCCGAGACGAACCTGCGCGTCGTCCTCGACGCGCTCGAGCGCGACGTCCCCGAGGTGCTGGTCGTCGATTCGATCCAAACGACCTGGCTGCCCGACACCGACTCGTTCGCCGGCAGCGTCGCACAGATCCGCGACTGCACGCAGGTGCTGATGGAGTTCGCCAAGCGCACCGGCTGCGCGACGTTCTTGGTCGGCCACGTCACCAAGGACGGTGCGATCGCCGGGCCGCGACTGCTCGAGCACCTGGTCGACACCGTGCTCTACTTCGAAGGCGACGCGTCGGGTGAGTACCGCATCGTGCGCGCCTACAAGAACCGCTTCGGCGGGATCGACGAGATCTGCGTCTTCGCGATGGACGACCGCGGGCTGCACGAGGTCGCCGATCCCTCCGCGCTGTTCCTGCACGGCCGCGGCCCGCGGCCCAGCGGCTCGTGCGTCGTCCCGACCCTGGTCGGCCAGCGCCCGGTGCTGGTCGAGATCCAAGCGCTGGTCGGTGAGGCCGCCTACGGCACGCCGCGCCGGCTCGCCGCCAACGTCGACGCCGCGCGCTTGGCGATGATCATCGCCATCCTCGAGCGCCGCGCCGGGCTGCGCCTGGGCGGCCACGACGTCTACTGCTCGGTCGCCGGCGGCCTGCGCGTCGCCGAGACCGGCGCGGACCTGGGGATCGCGCTGGCGATCGCCTCGGCCTTCCGCGACGTCGCGCTGAGCGAGGGGACCGTCGCCTTCGGCGAGCTGGGTCTCTCGGGCGAGGTGCGCGCCGTTGCGCAGCCGCTGCGCCGCACCGCCGAGGCGACGAAGCTCGGCTTCACCCGCCCGATCGCCCCCGACAACGCGCGCGACCTGACCGCCGCGCTGCGCCTCGCCTTCGACTGATCCGCATGGCGGCGGAGTTCGAGATCGTCCCGAACGTCAGCGAGGGGCGCGATCCGGCGATCATCGAGGCCTGCATCGCGGCGTTGGAAGACGCGGGCGCGCGCGTCGTGCACCGCACCAGCGACGCCGTGCATCACCGCAGCGTCATCACCGCGGTCGGCAGCGGCTCGCAAGTCGTCGCGGCCGCGGTGGCCCTGGCCGGCGTCGTGCGCGAGCGGATCGATCTGCGCGCGCACCGCGGCGCCCACCCGCGGATCGGCGCGCTCGATGTGCTGCCGTTCGTCCCGCTAGCCGACGCGACGCTGCCGGATGCGATCGCGCTCGCGCATCGCGCTGCAGACCGGATCTGGCGTGAGCTGGGCATCCCCGCCTACCTCTATGGCGCGGCGGCCAGCGCGCCGCATCGCGTCCAGCTGGCCGACGTGCGGCGCGGCGAGTTCGAGGGGCTCGGCGCCCGCCTCGCCGATCCCGGCTGGCGCTTCGACTACGGCGACCTCCCGCATCCCGCCGCCGGCGCGATCGCGATCGGCGCGCGACGGTTCCTGATCGCCTTCAACGTCGAGCTCGCCACCGGCGATCTGGGGCTCGCGCGCGCGATCGCACGCACGCTGCGCGAGCGCGGCGGTGGGCTGCGCACCCTGCGCTGCTTGGGGCTGCGCCTCGCGCCCGATCGCGTCCAGGTCTCGTGCAACGTGACCGACGTCGACGCCGTCCCGCTCTACCGGGTGACGGAGCTGGTTCGCCGCGCCGCCGCTCGCGCCGGTATCGCCGTCGCGCGCAGCGAGCTGATCGGCCTGGCACCCCGGCGCGCGTTCGACCGCACGGCGCGCGCCTATCGCGCCGCGGAAGGTTGACCTACGCTCGCGATTGCCGCCGCTTTATCTGCTGCTGATGGGTCCCGAACACGTAGTCCCAGAAAGAGGTGGTCACTCCAAAATTGCTTTGGTCGATGCGATGATGGACGCTATGGAACGCCCATGTCTTCTTCAGCCATCGAAATGGAAGCTGGTTGATCCGGGTCGTGTGCTCCATATGGTGAAGCGTATCGAAGTAGAAGTAACCGCCCGATAATCCCATCAGGAAATACGACGCCTGCGCAAAGTGCAGCCACGTCAACAGAAACCAAACCGGCATGAGCAGCACAAGGCTGGTGGGGAAGAGGAAGGCCGAGGTCTTTTCGGGATCGTTGTGATGCGCATCGTGCAGGTAGAAAAGAGCGCTTCTCAGATCGTGCAGGAGCCAGCGATGGACCGCATATTCGATCAGGCTGAAGACAAACAGTCCAAACAACGCACTGACGATGATCGCCGGCCAGCTCGATGCATGGTGGATTCCAAGATACGCAAAGATGCAGACGCAACTGAAATCGGTCGCGTAGGCCGCCCAGTAGTTGACACGGCTCTCGCAGATGGCCTCGACCAGCGAGCGCGTCGTGCTCCCAACCTGCCTGACTCTCTCGGCCATGCGTACCATCAGCGTCGACTCAGGCGAGCGCCGCGATGCGGCGCAGCCCTTCGGCGACGTCGTCGATCGGTGCGACCCAGCTGAGGCGCAACCAGCCTTCGAGCGTCGGACCGAAGATGCGGCCGGGGATCGCGGCGACGCCGCGGCGTTCGACCAACTCGAAGGCGGCGGCGAGCGAGTCGCCGCCGTGGGGCAGCCGGACGCAGACGTAGAACGCGCCGTCGATCGGCGCGAATTGCAGCCCGCTCGCGTCGAGCGCGGCGAGCACGAGCTCGCGCTGGACGCGGTACCATGCCGACTGCTCGGTGAGCGCGCCCGGCTCACCGAAGATCTCGTAGGCGACCCGTTGGCCGAAGGCGCTGGCGGTCGAGGTGGCCCAGGTGTGCATCTTCACCAGCGCGTCGATCGCGACGTCGGGCGCGATCAGCCAGCCGATGCGCATCCCGGTCAGCGCGTTCGACTTCGAGAGCGAGTTCGCCACCACCGTGTACGGATAGTAGCGGGCCAGGTAGCCGGGATCGCCGACGTAGGTGAGCTCGCGGTAGATCTCGTCGTGCAGTACCCAGATCGGCTCGCCGCCGCGCGCCAGCAAGGCCGCGGCGAGCCGGCGGGCGCCGGCCTCGCGCAGCACGCTCCCGGTTGGGTTTGCCGGCGAGCCGATCACGATCATCCGGGTGCGCGGACGGAGCCCCGCCAGGATCGCGTCGACGTCGTAGGCGTAGTCGTCGGCCTCGCGCAGGCCGACCGCGCTGTGCGCGATGCCTTCGAGCTGCGCGATCTTCGCATAGGCGGGGAAGGCGGGCTCGACGACGAGCAGCTCGTCGCGAGCGGGATCGAGCAGCGTCTTGATCGCGACGTAGACCGCCTCTTGCGACCCGGTCGTCATGCAGACGTTGCGCGCCGTCGCCATCCCGGGGTAAGCGTAGTGCGCCGCGATCCGCTCGCGCAGCGCCGGGTCGCCCGCGTTGACGGTGTATTTCACGCCGTGTTCGGCGGCCCAACGCGCGGCCGCCTCGATGAAGCGCTGCTGCGGCAAGAGCACCGGCTCGCCCAGTCCCAGGTCGATCGTCCCCGGCTGCTTCTTCGCGGCGATCGCGCGGATGACCGACGGCTCGATCGCCAAGACCGCGGGATTGAGTCGTGCTGCCGGCGACGAGGCGCTCCTCACACCGCGACCTCGAACTCGCGCAACGCGGCGTTGAGCGAGGTCTTGCGATCGGTCGCCTCGGTGCGCTCACCGATGATCAGCGCGCAGGGCGTGCCGAACTCGCCGGACGGGAAGTGCTTGGGGAGCGTCCCCGGGATGACGACCGCGCGCGGTGGGATGACGCCCTTGGTCACTACCGACTTCGCGCCGCGCACGTCGACGATCGGCGTCGACGCGGTCAGCACGACGCCCGCCCCGAGGACGGCCTCGGCACCGACGCGCACGCCCTCGACGACGATGCAGCGCGAGCCGACGAAGGCGCCGTCCTCGACGATCACCGGCAGCGCCTGCGGCGGCTCCAAGACGCCGCCGATGCCGACCCCGCCGCTCAGGTGGACGCCCTTGCCGATCTGGGCACACGAGCCGACGGTCGCCCAGGTGTCGACCATCGTCCCATCGTCGACGTACGCACCGATATTGACGAAGCCCGGCATCAGAATAGCCCCACGTCCCAGGTACGAACCGTAGCGCGCGACGCCCGGCGGGACGCAGCGCGCGCCGAGCTGCTTCCAGTTGCGCTTGGTGGGCAGCTTGTCGTAATACGAGGGCAGCATCCCCCGCGCGGTGAGCGGGTCGTCGAGCGCGCGTCCACGCAGCGCGACGTCCCGAATCGACTCGTTCTCGAAGCGCGCGAACGACAGGAGGATCGCTCGCTTCACCCAGGCGTGGACGACCCACTCCCCCTCGACCGGCTCGCAGACCCGCAGCCGCCCCTCGTCGAGGGCGGCCAGGACCTCCTCGACCACCCGGCCGGGCTTCTTGCGGATCGCGTCCGGCTCGCTGGCCAGCAACCCCTCCAGCGCCACGATCCGCTCTTCCCACGTCGGTTCCATTGGGACAGCCCTTTCGCGCCGCATACGCCGCTTCCGGCTACGGGTATCTGAAGGTGGAGGCGGAGCGGTGCCCTAACGCGCCTTCCCCCGGCTTGGAGCGACTTGGAGAGACGATGAACACGACGGCTGACGAGCTTCGCATCAACGCAATCCGGTTTCTCGCGGTCGACGCGGTGCAGAAGGCGAATTCCGGTCATCCCGGTTTGCCGCTCGGGGCCGCCGCCGCCGCCTACACGCTGTGGACGCGCCACCTACGCTTCGACCCGGCCGATCCGCACTGGTTCGATCGCGACCGCTTCGTGCTCAGCGCGGGGCACGGCTCGGCGCTCCTCTACGCGCTGCTCTACCTGACCGGCTACGACCTCACGCTCGACGACCTGAAGGCGTTCCGCCAGCTCGGCAGCCGGACGCCCGGGCACCCGGAGTACCACCACACCCCCGGCGTCGAGGTCACCACCGGCCCGCTCGGCCAGGGGTTCGCCAACAGCGTCGGGATGGCGATCGCCGAGGCACAGCTCGGCGCGACCTACAACCGGACGCAGCGCATCATCGATCACTACACCTACGTCCTGGCCGGCGACGGCGACCTGATGGAAGGCGTCGCCTCGGAAGCGGCCTCGCTGGCCGGTCACCTCGCGCTGGGCAAGCTGATCGTCCTGTACGACGACAACAAGGTCTCGCTGGCCGGCTCGACCTCGCTGACCTTCACCGAGGACGTGCGCGAGCGGTTCGAGGCCTACGGCTGGCAGACGATCGAGGTCGGCCCTGAAGAGGCGAACGACGTCGAGACGATCGACCGCGCGATCGCGCTGGCAAAGTCGGAGACCTCGCAACCCTCGCTGATCGCGATCCGCTCGACGATCGGTTACGGCTCGCCCGAAGCCGGGACGTACAAGACGCACGGTGAGCCGCTGGGCAAGAACATGGAGGCGACGCGCGAGGCGTTGCACTGGACCGAGCCGCCGTTCACCGTCCCGGCCGACGCGCTGGCGTTCTTCCGCGAGGTCGGCGCGCGCGGTGGCGGGCTTGCGCGCGACTGGCAAGCGCTGTACGCGCAGTGGAAGGCGGCGAACGGTGCGCTGGCCGCGCAGTTCGAGCGCGCCCGCGACGGGAAACTCCCGGCCGACCTGCCCTGGCCGACCTTCACCGCCGAGAACGGCAATATCGCGACGCGCGATGCCGGCGGAGCGGTGATGAACGCGATCGCCGCCGCGCTGCCGGAGCTGGTCGGCGGCTCGGCCGACCTCGACCCGTCGACCAAGACCTACCTCAAGGATCAGGGCGACTTCCAGCCGGCGACGCCGGCCGGGCGCAACATCCATTTCGGCGTGCGCGAGCACGGGATGGTCGCCGCCTGCAGCGGGATCGCGCTGCACGGCGGCCTCTTGCCGTTCGGCGCGACCTTCTTCAACTTTCTGGATTATTGCAAGCCGGCTGTCCGGCTCGCCGCGATGAGTCGGATCCGCGAGATCCTGGTCTTCACCCACGACTCGGTGTTCTTGGGCGAGGACGGCCCGACGCACCAGCCGATCGAGCAGCTCGCGATGCTCCGCGCGACGCCGAACGTGATCGACGTGCGCCCGGCCGACGCGCTCGAGACGCTGGAAGCCTGGAAGTATGCCGTCCAGCCCGGTGTCGGACCGACCGTGCTGGTGTTGACCCGCCAAAAGGTCCCGTTCCTGGGCCAGCGTCGCGCCGACGTTTGGCGCGGAGCCTACGTCCTGCGGGAGCCCGACGGGCGGATCGACCTGATCCTGATCGCGAGCGGCTCCGAGGTCTCGCTCGCGGTCGACGCGGCCGCGTTGCTCGCGCAACGCGGGACGCGCGCCCGGGTCGTTTCGATGCCGTCGTGGAAGCTCTTCGACGCGCAGGACGAAGCGTACCGGGCGAGCGTTCTGCCACCCGAGGTTAAGGCGCGCTTATCGATCGAAGCCGGCGCGACGATCGGCTGGTCCAAGTATGTTGGGGACCGCGGGCTCGCCTTCGGCATCGACCATTTCGGAACGTCGGCCCCGGCCGCCGCGATCGCCAAGGAGTACGGCTTCACGCCCGAACACGTCGCCGAGCTTGCGGCCGGCCTGTTGGCCAACGTCTAGACCGTCACGAACAGCACGACGTCACGAAGCGCACGCTAGAGAGTAAGGACGAACATGGGCAACCAGCTGAGAGAGCTTGCCGCGGTCGGGCAGAGCATCTGGCTCGACAACATCCGCCGCTCGATGTTCGCGTCGGGCGATCTGCAAAAGCTCATCGACCAAGGCCTGCGCGGGATGACCTCCAACCCGACGATCTTCGAGAAGGCGATCGGGTCGGGGACCGACTACGACGAGCAGCTGCGCATGCTGCTCGACGAGCACGATCCGGTCGCGGTCTTCGAAGCGCTCGCGATCCGCGACATCCGCAGCGCGTGCGACGCCTTCCGGCCGGTCTGGGATGAGACCCAGGGGCTCGACGGCTACGTCTCGCTCGAGGTCTCGCCGACGCTCGCGCACGACACGCAGGGGACGATCAGCGCCGCCCGGCGCCTGTGGCGGACGGTCGAACGGCCGAACCTGATGATCAAGATCCCCGGGACCGCCGAGGGCGTCCCGGCGATCCGCGCGACGATCGCCGCCGGGATCAACGTCAACGTCACGCTGCTCTTCTCGGTCGACCGCTACGAGGACGCGGCCGACGCGTACGTCTCGGGTCTGGAGGACCGCGCGGCGCGCGGCGAGCCGATCGACCGCATCGCCTCGGTCGCATCGTTCTTCGTCTCGCGGATCGACACCGCGATCGACAAGCGCCTCCAAGCGAAGATCGACCGGGGCGAGAACCTCGAGTTTCTGCTCGGCCAGGCCGCGGTCGCGAACACCAAGTTGGCCTATCAGCGCTTCATGAAGCTGTTCGGCGGCGAGCGTTTCGCGCCGCTGCGCGCGGCGGGGGCGCACGCGCAGCGACCGCTGTGGGCTTCCACCTCGACCAAGAACCCGGCCTATCCGGACCTGCTCTACGTCGAACCGCTGATCGGGAAGGACACCGTCAACACCGTCCCGCCGGCGACGCTCGACGCGATCCTCGATCACGGCCACGTCCGCCCCGAGACCGTGCTCGAGGACGTCGACCGCGCGCGGGCGACGATCGAGGCGCTCGCGCAGGCACAGATATCGCTCTACGACGTGACCGAAGAGCTGGTCGCCGAGGGCGTCAAGTCGTTCGCCGACTCGTTCGAGACGATGCTCGCCGCGATTCAGACCAAACAGCAGCAGCTGCGCGGTGGCGCGCCGCCGAAGGTGCAGCTGGGGCTGGGGACCGCCCAACAGGACGCCGAGGCCGAGCTCGACCGGCTGGCCGCGCTCAACTTCTTGCGCGCACTCTGGACGCTCGATCCGACACCGTGGTCGAGCGCGCCCGAGCACGTGTCGATCATCGAGCACGCGCTGGGCTGGGTGACGATCCCGCAGCGAACGCACGCGCAGAGCGGCGAGCTGCGCGACTTCGCGCAGGCCTGCGCCAAGCGCTTCGATCACGTCGTCGTGCTCGGCATGGGCGGCAGCTCGCTCGCACCCGACATCCTGCGCGCGACCTTCGGCCGCACCCCCGGCTTTCCGCAGATGCACGTGCTCGACTCGACCGACACGCAGCAGATCCGGGCCCTCGACGAGAGCCTGGACATCGCCAAGAGCCTGTTCATCGTCGCCTCGAAGTCCGGGACGACGACCGAGCCCGACGCCTTCTTCCGTTACTTCTACGGGCGGGTGCAGCAGACGGTCGGCGGGCACAACGCCGCCGATCACTTCGTCGCGATCACCGATCCCGGTTCACCGCTCGAAAAGGAAGCCCAGGCGACGGGCTTCCTGCGGGTCTTCGCCAACGATCCCAACATCGGCGGCCGCTATTCGGCGCTGTCGT
>Ga0302324_100014346_pt1 | contig 15991 bp, 13 predicted proteins | sample Palsa_T0_1_FD_201949 | JGI IMG/M metagenome (GOLD analysis project Ga0302324, IMG submission 201949) | Peat permafrost microbial communities from Stordalen Mire near Abisko, Sweden - Palsa_T0_1 | ecosystem: Environmental > Terrestrial > Soil > Palsa > Peat permafrost | place: Sweden: Abisko...
CTCCGCCATCTCGGGGGCTGTCGACCTCGACTCGTTCAACGGCACGCTCGCCGAGCTCCAGGCGCTCGGGAAGCCGCCGATGGATGCCGGACAACCCACGGACGCGAGCACTGAGGCGGACGCTTTCGATGGCAGCGTGGTGGGCTCGGAGCCGCCGGAAGACGGTGGCAACATGGAGAGCACGGATTCGGGCAACCCCGACTCGGGCGAGCCGTCCGGCACGCCCGAAGGGAGCAGCGGGTGCTCGTGCACGCTCGATCGGCCCGAACGGAGCTCGAGCTTCGGGGTGTTCGCGCTGCTTGGCTTCCTCGCGATCGCCGCGCGACGACGCCAAAAACGTTGACCCGCGACACTAGCCGAGAGCGTCGACGTTCCAGGCACGCGCGAGCTCCATCGCTTCCGCGTGGGTGGGTATGTTCTCGAGGAAGCTCTTGCGCCATGTCTTATCGGAGAAGCGCTCGGTGTGCGCGTTGAGCTCGCGCGAAGCGCCGGCGATGACGCCCCTGGCAGCCTCTCGATCGCCGCTTGCATCGAGCGCCCGGGCGAGCGCGACGTCTATCGCGAAATGGCCCTCGAACATGCGACCGACGGTCAATCTGAGCGCGCCCGCTTCGCGTACGGCGGAGAGCGCACGCGCGACGTCTCCGGCCTTCAGAGCCACGCGGGACGCGACCGCGAGAGCGTAGGCATGCACGTACGCAAAGTGCTGCGACACGTTCAATAGACGGCTCAGATCGTCGCCCGAGACAACGCCCTCGTTCATCATGATCTCGACGAGATAGAGCCGGCTAAAGGCCTCGACACGCCGATCCTTCGCCGTGACAGCCCGCTCGATCGCATCTTGCTCGACCTTGGCACCTTCTTCGAACCGGCCGCGGCGGCCGAGGACGACACCCAAATTCTGGAGGGCAACCGTCTCGGCACGAACGATGTGGAGTCGGTCGGCGATTCGTGCGCCGTCGCGCAGAGCCCGTTCCGCTTCCTCGTTGTCTCCCAGCATCATACCGGCGTGGCCTTCGTTGACGCGCATGACGCACGCCGCACGCTCGTCGTGGACGTTCACGTAATGCGCGCGTGCCGCCCGCAGGTGATCGCGATACGCCGGAATGTCCCCTCGCCGATTCACGTCATGGGCGCGTGCGTTCTCCACGCTTCCGGCGAGCAGCGGATCGCTCGAGTGGCGCGCGAGCTCGAAGACGCGCTCGGTGAGTGCCTCCGATCCCGCGCGATCGCCTCGTAGAAACATCAGGTCGCTGAGGCCGTGCGCCGCGCGAGCGAATGCACTGTCAGCGCCCGGACCAATCGGTGCGCGGAGAAATTGCTGCTCGATGGCGCTGTTCTGTTCGTGCGCCCCGTGCGACAGCGCACATTGCAGCGCCGTCGCGATGGCATCGAAGAACTCAGCCGAGCCGAAGGCGAGCAAGGGCATCGCCTCCTCACATCGTTTCAAGGCCTCCGCGGGGCCCGATTCCCAACGCAGCGCCTCCGCTTGTAGCGCGAGCAACACCCCACGCGCCTCTCCCGTGGCGCCGCATGCGAGGCCTCGCTGGGCTCGCTCGGCGGCGAGAACGAACTCGTTTACCGCGAGCGCGTCACGCGTCGCGCGATCCCACAGGCCCACCGCCGTCGCGAGCTCGCCCCCGCGCTCAAGATGTCCCGCAAGCACCGACGCGTCGGTCTCCCCTGCTGCCTGAAGCCATTGGCCTGCAAGCGCGTGACCCAAGGTCAGGTCTTGCTCCGTGAGCGTCTCGTAGACGACGTCCCGCACGAGCCCATGGCGGAAGACGTACTCCCGCTCGTCGGGAAATCGCGATTGCCCGACCCTCGTGATCTGCTCTCGCTCGACGAGCGCGTCGAACAGCTCGCGCACGTGAGACGCCTCCGATTCCCCTCCCATGAGCGCGACGACTGCGCGTTCCCAGAACACCTCACCGAACACGCTCGCCGCGCGAAGAGCACGACGCGAGCTCGGATCGAGCGCATCGAGACGGGCGTGGATCATCGCCTTCACCGTGCCAGGCACGTTGTCGCCGGCGGGTGGCCCTTCCGCCTCCGCGCGAATGAGCTCTTCGAGGTAGAAGGCGTTGCCAGCCGCGCGAGCCACGATTCGCCCGATGATGGTATCCGTGGCGCGTTTGCCGAGGACCTCCCGTGAGAGCTTCTCGCACGCATTCCGCGTGAGGGGCTTCAGCTCGATGGTATCGACGCCGCGGGCCTTCCAAAGGTCGGGGAAGAGCGTCGTCACCTCGGGCCGCGACGTCGCGAGAACCATCAGCGGCTTGTCGTGAAAGAGACGCAGCGCGCCGTCGACGTACGCGAGCGTCGCGGCGTCACTCCAGTGGATGTCCTCCAAGATGATGAGCAGCGGGCCTTGCGCGACCTCGGCGAAGACGAAGTCCTCCCACGCGCGCCTCATGCTATGGCCCATGACGACTGGGTCGCGGCGCGCGGCGAGTAGCGGCAAGCTCCCGCTCTCGGGGAACGGAACGCCCACGAGCTCCCCGAGGAGCTCCGCGACGTGCTTCGCCCGATCGGGCGCGATGTGACGCGATACGCGAGATAGAATCTTCTGACGCTCGACGGTCACATCCTCGCGTGGGCGAACCCCGAGCTCGCGGCGAAGCGCTTGAACGATGAGCCCGAGCGACGAGCCTGCGCTGATGGGATCACCCCTCGCCATCCACAAACGAGGTGGAGCTCGACGCGTGGAGAGAAGCTGCACGAGCTCGTGACGCAAGCGGGACTTGCCCATGCCGGCTGGCCCCGTGAGGAGCACCGCGCGAGCGACGGGCTCGCTCACACACTCCTCGAAGATGCCCTCGAGATTCCGGAGGTCTCGGTCGCGACCCACGCACGAGGTCGGTCGGCCCATGAAGGTGCGCGTGGGATCGCTCGTCTCGCGCTCACCGATGAGGTGCAGACCGCCCGCGTCGCCGCTCACGTCGAAGCGTGCATCGAGCAGGCCGGCGGTAACCTCGTCGATGCGCACGGGAAGGCTGCCCGTGGTGGGCCGCGAGCCACGCGCCACGCCGAGGAGCTTCGCCGCGCGGTCGATCACCGCGCCGACAGGGGCGCGACCCGATACGTTCGCGCGTCCCGTCGCGATCACCATCGGCGCGTCGGCGAGCACGACGCGCATGGCCAGCGCACATTGCGCGGCACGGACCGCCAAGTCGGTGGCCGCGCCCGTATTCTGAAGCGACACGATGACCGACCCGCCCGCGAGCTGATCGACGCGCCCGCCAAGCGCACCGATCTTGTCGACGAGCGTGGCGTGACCTGCAAGCGATAGTACGGTGGGTGCGTTGACCACGTCGAACGTCGTACCGAGCTGGGCGACGACGATCCCGACGAGCCGCTGCTCCGCGGATGTCAGCGACATGGGAGCGGCCGCAGGTGGTTGCAGCGACCCTCGTAGGTTTCCATGGCCGAGCAGCTCCGCAAGCGCGGTGGCGACGGCGCCACCGTCCCGCGGACGCGCCTCTCGATCCTTCGAGAGCATGCGGGTCGTGAGCTCGTCGAGCGCACGAGGGACATCGGCGCTCTCTCCGAGCCGCGGGGGATCCTCGAGGAGGATCTTTGCGAGGAGCGCGAGCGCCGTGTCGCCCTTGAACACGGGAGCGCCGGCGATGCACTCGTAGAGCACGCAGCCGAGCGCGAAGACGTCTGCGCGTGCGTCGATCTCGCGCTCGCCCCGGGCTTGCTCGACCGAGATGTAGCCCGGTGTGCCCACCATCGCTCCCGTGCGCGTGATGGCTCTCTTCGTGAGGCCACGGCGGGCGACGCCAAAATCGAGGACCTTGACGTCAGCGATGCGCCCGCCAAGAAGATACAAATTGCTCGGCTTCACATCGCGGTGAACGACGCCCTGCGCGTGCGCGTAGCCGAGCGCTTCGGCGACGTTCCGAACGAGCTCTACGCTCTCCCGCACGGTCATGGGCGCGCGTTCGAGGCGCTTGGCGAGATCTTCCCCTTCGAGCCACTCCATCGCGAGGTATCGCTGCCCGTCTACGGTCACGCCGTGCGCGACGTAGCGCACGATGCCGGGATGATGAAGCTCGCAAAGGACGCGCGCCTCCTCGTCGAAGCGTGCAGCGTCGTGCGTCCCGCCTTGTAGGAGCTTCAGCGCGACGCTTTCACCCGTGACGGTGTCGCGAGCGCGGTACACGGCTCCCATCCCGCCTTCACCCGCGAGGCGATCGATGACGAACCTCCCCGCGACGAGCGCACCCGATTCCACCGCCACCTCAGCTGACGATCACTGGCACGGGCAAAGAGAGATCCACGCCGCCGTGCCGCATGCGTTGCCGAGGCCGTCCATGTCGGTGAGGTGATTGGCAGGGCACATGGCGTAATTCGAACAATAGAACTGGCCGGTGAGCGTGCCCGCGTCATTGCTGCTGCCGTTGACCTCGGTACACGCGTACGTGTAGCTCGAGAGACTCGGCGTCGACGTGTTGTTGAACGCCGTCGCGATGGCCTGGCACTCGGAGGCCGTCGCTTGTGCGTCCGTCCACGCGGTCTGGTTCGAGACGGGCGTCTTCGAGAAGTAGTTGCAGACCGTGTTGCAAGCCTCTCCGCACGTTCCCGGGTGGTAGCACCACGTCAGACCGTTGACCGTCTTGCACGTCGACGTGTTGATTGGCTGATTCACGCATGCGCCACCATCACAGTATTGGGTGGTCGGGCACACGTTGTTGCACATGCCGCAGTTCCCGTTGTCAGTCTGCAGATCGGAACAGTAGGGCGGGCCACCGTCTGCGCTGCCGTCGATGTCGCAGAGTGTCTGCGGCATCATGCAGTTCGGCAGGCAGCGCCCCTGCTGACACGTCCAACCGTTCGTGCAAGCGATGTTGCACCCGCCGCAATTGCCGTTGTCGGTCTGGATGTTCGCGCAGAAGAGGCCGCCGTCGCTGCATAGCTCCTGCTGCGCCGTGCACGAGGGGATGCATGCGCCGGCGTCACAGAAGTCTCCGCTCGCGCACGATGCATCGCACCCGCCGCAATGTTGCGGGTCGGTCTGCTCGTTGACGCAAGCTTGCCCGCATTTCGTCGTCGCCCCGCTGCACGACGCCGCGCACTGGCCTTGCGAGCACACGCTCGCGTCATCGCATGGGTGCCCACACGCCCCGCAGTTCTTCGGGTCCGTCTGCGTGTTCGTGCAGCTGCCGTTGCACGACGTCTGGCTTCCGCAGCCACCGTCGTTCGTGGTCGCGTCGTTGCCCGACCCTGTGTCTTCGACGCCATCGTCGCCGTCACCGGCCGTCGCGCACCCTTCGAGGACTGCCCCAAACCCCCAGGCGCTCGTGCCCAAAGCACACAGCGCACCGACCAGGCGCACGGTCTTTTTACGCACCATCTTCGGAAGATATCAGCTCAGCTCCCGTATCGCCGCACGATCCTCACGAGCTCGTCGACTACAGCGGGTCGGTCCGCCAAATCGGGGTTGGCCGGCATGAGCGGGCTCTTCCCAATACCCACACCTCCCTGGAGGATTACAGTGCGAAGCTGCCCGTCGCTCATCGACTTCTGCCAGTCCTTGTTCGAGAGATCGCGTGGCTTTGGATTGAGCGTTGCGGCGGAAGGCCCGTCACCCTTTCCGTCCAGCCCGTGGCACATCGCGCAGCGTGCCTGCGCGAGCTGCTTCGCTTCGTCGCTGGGTGAGAGCGCCGCAGCAGACACCACTGCCTTCGCGGACGGCTTTGCGCTGGGGGCCGCACCGGTGGCCCCGCTTTCGTTGCACGCTAAGGTGCCGAGCGCGATGACGACGAGGGCTGCACGGATCACGGAGCGTGCGAAGCGGAAGGAGCGGCGCTCGCGCTCGTGCTCGCTTGCGGGGCGGCTTCGCCCTCTTTCTTCTCTTCCTTCTTGATCGGGTTGTCCCAGCTGCCTGGGGCCTTGTCACCCGACTCGAGGTAGATGCGATTGCCGCTCTGCGTGTCGAGCTTCTCGCGGTAGCTCACGTCGTTCAACGTGAGCGCGAAGAAGACACCGATGAACGTGACGGCGGCGATGAGAATGAGCGAGTTGAACTTGTTGTCGTCCTTGAGGTGCATGAAGAACGTGCACACGAGCGCGGCCTTGAGCGACGCGATGATCACCGCGACGGCAAGGTTCGCGTTGCCGAGGTGGACGCTCGCGACCGCAACGGTGAGCAGCGTGAAGGCGAGCAGAGCCATGAACACGGCGCCATATTGCTTGTACGAGCCGATGTGCGCGTGCACCTCGTCCTTGCCGTAGCCATCCTCGTCGTGATCGTGATCGTGGTCGTGATCGTGTGCGTCGCTCATGACCTAACCCCTGTGCCCGGGCGGCACGTAGTCGATGAGGTACATCATCGGGAAGAGGTAAATCCACACGAGGTCGACGAGGTGCCAGTAGAGGGCCGTGATGTCGACCGGGGTGAAGTAACGCTTCGAGAAGTCTCCGCGGAGGTTCCGCTTGAGGATCCAGATCCAGATGCCGATCCCGATGATGACGTGGAGCGCGTGAAGGCCCGTCATGATGAAGTAGAGCGAGAAGAACACGTTCGTGTGGTTCGGAAGCTCGGCCGCGGGCGAGTGCGCGCCCACGAGCGGCTCGAACGTGAGCATGTCGCGCGGGGTCCCGAAGAACGTTCCGGGCAAGAGACCATGGTGGAACTTGGCCTGGTACTCGAAGTACTTCACGACCAAGAACGCGAAGGCACACCCGATCGTGAGGACGATCCAGATCGTCGTCTCGTTCTTCTTGCCGAGCTGTGACGAGCGGACACCGAGCGCTGCGGTGAGGCTCGAGAAGAGAAGCACGCACGTGTTGGCCGCACCCATCGTGCGATTGAGCTCGTGCGACCCCGCGGCGAACGCCTCCCCGAACCACGTCCGGTAGATCGCATAAGCGACGAAGAGCCCGCTGAAGAAGAGGAGCTCCTGGCCGAGGAACGCCCACATGCCGAGCTTCGCGGCGTCGAACTGCTGCGCAGGGGTGTCCCAGTGGTGTTGGAGCCACTTGGGGTGGTCGGCGTGCGGGTGCTCGGGGTCGCCCCCGTGCTCACCGTGCTCGTCGTGATCGGCTGTCGCTTCGGTCGTCATCTAGTCCTCCGCGATCTCTGCGTCAGTCGCGAGGTGGTAGTCGTACGGGCCGCGTGTGAACGTCGGCGGCGACGTGAAGTTCTCGAGCGGGGGTGGCGTGGGGGTGCCCCATTCGTAACCCGCCGAGTTCCAGGGATTGCGTGGCGCCTTCTTTCCGTTGCGCAGCGATTGGATGAACATGAAGAGCATCCAGAAGAGGCCGACCGCGAGGACCCACGAGAACATCGTCGAGACCTTGTGGAGGAACTCGAACTGCGGCAGGTAGTCGTAGTATCGCCGCGGCATGCCGCGCGAGCCGAGCACGAACTGCGGAAGGAACACGCCGTTATAACCAACGAAGACGATCCAGAAGACCTTCTTCGCCGTGCCCTCGTCGTACATCTTGCCCGTGATCTTCGGCCACCAGTAGTGGAGCCCACCCCAGAACGCGAAGACGGTGCTTCCGACCATGACGTAGTGGAAGTGCGCGACGACGAAGTAGGTGTCGTGCAAGTGAATGTCGGTCGCGAGCATGCCGAGGAAGAGGCCCGTCAGCCCGCCGATGCAAAACTGGAATAGGAACGCGAGCGCGTAGAGCATGGGCGACGCGGCCCATATCGACGCCTTGTAGAGCGTCCCCGTCCAGTTGAAGACCTTGACCCCGCTCGGGATGGCCACGAGGAACGTGAGCGCCGAGAACACCATGTTCGCGTACTCGCTCATGCCGCTCGTGAACATGTGGTGCGCCCACACGAGAAACGAGAAGAGCGCGAGCGCGAGCGAGCTGATGAACACCGCGCGATACCCCATGATCTTGCGATGGGAGAACGTGCTGATGAGCTCATTGATGATGCCCATGCCGGGCAAGATCATGATGTAGACGGCCGGGTGCGAGTAAAACCAGAAGAAGTGCTGGAAGAGCACCGGGTCGCCGCCCTTGTGCGGGTCGAAGATGCCGATGCCGAACGTCCGCTCGAGCATGAGCAGGAGCAGCGTGATGGCGAGCACGGGCGTCGCGAGGACCTGGAGAATGCTCGTCGCGTAGATGGCCCAGAGAAAGAGCGGCAGCCGTGACCACGTGAGGCCGGGCGCACGCAGCTTGTGGATCGTCGTGATGAAGTTGACGCCCGTGAGGATGGACGAAAAGCCAGCGATGAACGCGCCGAGCACCATCGCTATCACGGCGCCGTTCGTCGTCGTGCTGTAGGGCGTGTAGAACGTCCACCCGGTGTCGACCGCGCCGCTGATGAGCGAGTAGATCGCGAAGCAGGAGCCGAGGAGGTAGATGTAATAGCTGAGGAGGTTCAGCCGCGGAAACGCGACGTCCTTCGCGCCGAGCATCATCGGCAAGACGAAGTTGCCGAGCGACGCAGGGATCGCCGGAATGATGAAGAGGAACACCATCACGACGCCGTGCAGCGTGAACAGGCGGTTGTACGTGTCGGGGTCGACGATCGTGCGCCCTGGCGTGAAGAGCTCGATGCGCACGAGGAGCGCCGCGAGCCCCGCCACGATGAAGAACGTGATCACGCTGACGAGGTAGAGAATCCCGATGCGCTTGTGGTCGAGCGTGTAGATCCACGACCAGATGCCCTTCGACACGTGCAGATAGTCGACGTTCGGATCTCCGTGACCTCCGTGTCCGTGCTGATCGGTGGTGATGGCTGCCATGTGAGTGCTCCTACTCCAGCGTCTTCATGTAAGCGATGATGGCGTCGATCTGCTTGTCCGACAGGGTGTAAGGGGGCATGACGGGGTTGAAGCCCATCACGACCTTGGCTTGCGGCTTCAAGATCGATTCGTGGACGTACTCCTCGTCGGCCGTCACGTTGCCGACCCCACCGGAGAGCGCGGCGTTCAGCTCGACGGGCTTGCCGAACATCCCCTTCCACGTCGGGCCCGTGCCCTTTGCCCCATCGACCGAGTGGCACGTGATGCATGCGTTCTGGCGATAGAGCTGCTTGCCCCACTCGGCGTCGGTCAGCCCTTCGGGTCTCTTCGGCCCTTCCTTGATGAACTTGTCGAACTCGTCCTGGGGGACGACGTGGATCATCGCCATCATCGCGGAGTGACCACCGTGCGGTGCGCCCTCGAGCGCTGGCTCGGGATACCCGAGCGGAGCGCCACAATACTCGGCGCAGTAGACCGGGGTTTCACCGAGAACGTTCGGAGTGAACACGAGCGTCGTGTACATCCCGGGCACGCAGTCCTTCTTCGCGCGCGCGCCGGGCACGAAGAAGGCGTGAATGACGTCGGAGGACGACAGGAGGAACTTCACCTGCTTGTTCACTGGCAGGTAGAGATGGCTGTTCTCCTCGCGACCGTTTGGGTACTTGAACGACCAGAACCACTTCTGCCCGCGGACGCGGATCTCGAGCGCATCTTGCGCCGCGATGGCTTGCGTCATGAACACCTTGAAGCCCGCGTGGAACAGGAAGACCACGAAGAAGCACGGGATGACCGTCCACGCGATCTCGAGGCGCGGGTAGTGTGGCGTCTCCATGCGCTTGTCGGTCTTCTGGCGCCTGTATTTGCGGACCCAGTACAGCATCAACGCCGTGATGACGACGGTGAAGAAGATGCTGACGTAGTAAATCATGTTGTAGAGCCAATCGACTTGCGACGATTCCACCGCGATCGCGGGCGGCAGGTCGAAGGCGGCGGGTGGAGGCGTCAAGCCGCTGAGCAGATCGAGGTGAATCATGATGGAGCTCGCGCTTCTTTGAGGTCCTGACGGGGTGAGGCGTTCTTCTTGCGGCGTTCCCTGAGCCACAAGCCGCCGATGAACATGCCGAGGAGCAGGACGGTGAGGCCGCCGCCGACCTGCATCACGTGCGTGGCGAGGAGGGAGTATTTCCGGCCATTCGGATCGTAATGGTAACAGTAGAGTAGGACGCGCTCGACGGTGGTGATGCTCTTACCCTCCGAAGCCTCGAGCAGCCCGATGCGGAGGTCGGTGGCAGGGAAGTCGATGCCGTAGAGGTAACGCGCGACGCGACCGTTGGGCTTGAGGAGCACCACGGCGCTCGGGTGGGCAAACTCGCCCTGCCCATCACGGTGGTATTTCCACCCGACCGCATCTGCCACGCGGTGCGCGTTTTGATCATCACCGACGAGGAAGTGCCAACCCTTCGCTGCGCCATCGCGATCGTACGATGCCACCATCGACTTCTTCTTGTCGGCAGCCATCGCGGGGCTGTCGCGTGGGTCGATGCTCAGCGTGATCACGTCGAACTCGCGACCGATCGTCCACTGGATGCCCTTCATCGACTCGAGCGCACCGTTCTGCACGAATGGGCAGAGCGTCGTGCACGAGTGGTACGCCAGGACGAGCAGCACGGGGCGCTTGCCGTCGATGTAGTCACCGAAGCGCACCATCTTGCCCGACTCGTCTTTGAACACGGTGTCGAGCGGGACCTGCGCGTCGAGGTGCTCGTCCACGCCCACGTCGAAGAGATCACCGGCGACGTTCGGGTCGCTCGGTTGCGCGCCGGGAACATCCGCGCGAGCTGACAGCGTGATGGCCAGCGCACAGAGCGTGATCGCGAGCGCGCGAAAGAACATCACTTGCCGCCGTCCCTTGCAGTCGGTGCCGCGTGGGCACCGCCGTCCCTCGATGGAGCGCCCGCGTCGGACATCGCCATCACGCCAGCATCCATCATCATCATCGGTGGTGGGAGCGGGGCGGCGGTCAGGACCTGGGGAGGGAGGTGCACTTCGTGTTGCAGCTTGGACCAGCCCTTGAGCGGATCGATGTCATCGGACGGCTGTGGCGTGATGGCCGTTGACGCGTTGTCGCGCCCTTTCGATGCGAGGGTCTGCATGGCGACGCTGACCGGAATCGCACCACCCTGCCCGTTGTCGATCGAAGCCCGCTCCTCCGCGCGTGTCTTGTCGAGCAGCTCCGTCTTGGGCAGGAGCGCCTTCTCGTAACCCTCGGTCATGTCGAGGTAGTAGGAGTCGAGCACGAACTTGATGCCGAGCAACAGGCAGACCGCCACGATGCCAATCGTGAGGAGCATCCTGATTTTGGGGCGTGAGTCGTCGGAGGCCATCAGTACCTACGCATTGATGAAGTGGAGCGAGCGCTGCAGGCGTGGGTCGCCCACCGGAACGATCGGATATTCGTTGAGGCGGCGGAAGGCGACGGCGAGGAACACGCCGACGGGCCCCATGAATCCGAACACGTCAATCCAACTCGGCGCGAAGCCCGATTGGTGCGGCACGTTCGGCAAGACGAGCCAGTAGATGTCGATGACGTGCATGCTGAGGAGCACCCAAGCCCCGATGCGCAAGAGGCCGAGGTTGCGCTTCACGTTTCGCGACATGATGAAGACGAACGGCACGATGAAGTGCAGGAGCACGAGCGCGAGGCTCACGTTCTTCCAAATCCCGACGTCCCAGCGGTGGTGATAGAAGGTCAGCTCTTCGGGGATGCCCGCGTACCAGATGAGCATGAACTGCGAGAAGCAGACGTATGCCCAGAAGCACATGAACCCGAAGAGCAGCTTGCCGAGGTCGTGGTAGTGCTCGACCGTCACTTCCTTGACGAGCACGCCCGCGTTGCGCATCCCGAGGAAGGTGAGGATGAGCGCGGCGAAGACGCACACCATCGACCCCGCGAAGAAGGTCACGCCGAAGATGGTCGAGTACCACGTCGGGTCGAGTGTCATGATCCAGTCGAAGGCCGCGAACGTGAACGTGAGGACAAGAAGGACGATCCCTGGTGCGGAGAACCGATTGAGCCTCACCGTCAGCGCGAGATCCTTCGTCTTGTCTTGATCGGTGGACCACTTGAGGAGCGTCCAGCCGATCAGGTACCAGATGATGAAGTAGGCGATGAGCCGCCCCATGAAGAACGTGGGGTTCAGGTACCAGCTCTTGCTCTTCATCACCTCTTCGTGCTCGACGTGCTCAGCCCGCTCGTCGGCGCTGTGAGTGATGACGGGCGCGTGCGCGCCGGGGACTTGCTGCGGCGGGCGCGCACCACCCGGGCTCGTCGGTGGAAGGCGGAAGCCGCCCCCGCCTTGTGGGTTCGGCCCGTGCGGGTTCTGCATCCGCGGGTTTGGCATGTGCGGGTTCGGATTGGGCCCGCGTGGCTGCAAGTCATTGACCGCGAGCTCGAGCTCGTACGGGTCCTGATCCGCAGGCTCGAGCGCTGCGTGTGTCGCCGCGGGCGTGCCGCCCGGCTTGAGCCACTCGCCGAAGAGCGTCTGGCGCGTCAGCATCACCGGGATGACGAGAATGATGAGCACCCACGACGTGGCGCCAAAGATCTCGGCAACGCGGCGGACGACGATGCCCCAGTTGCCGTTCGTCAGGTGGTGCATCATCACGAACATCATCGCGCCCACCGCGAGCGTGAGCGCGCAGATGAAGCCGAAGAGCCACGAGTACGCAAAGCGCGTCGGGTCCTGCATGTAGCCAATGCCGGCGCCCACGATCCCGATTAGGCCCATGCCTGCAAACGTCTTCCACGCGTTCGCGACGGGGTGGTTCGATGCCAACCGATAGGCAGCCGCGAGATCCTTTTCCTTCTTCTTCTTCGGCTTGTCTTTCTTCTCTTCTGATCGGGGGCTACTCGCCCCCTCGTCGGAGCGTTGCTCCTCCTCACCCCTCGAGGGCTCACCTTTGGCTCGCCCTTCAACGGGGGGCTTCGCCCCCCCTGTCCCCCCGGACTCGGCTTCCTCGTCGTCGTCGACCTTCTTCGGATCTTTTTCGTCCGTCACGGCTTCTTCTCCGTCGGGGTTTCAGTGGGGGAAGCCTGGGCAGGGACGCCTTGCTGGCTGATTTGGAGAGCGCGCACGTACGAAACGATGGCCCAGCGGTCGAACGTCGGGATCTGCGGCCCGTAGGCGGGCATGTTGCGGATGCCGTTCTCGATCGTGGCGAAGATCTGACCGTCCGGAATGTGGCGGAGTCGATCCTGGTGGTAAGTCGGCGGTTGGATGAGGCCGTGCTTGACGACCATCCCCTGCCCGGCGCCGTCGAGCCCGTGGCACGGCGCGCAATAGATCCCGAACCGCTCCTGACCGCGCGCGAGCGTGCGATCCATGCCCCCGTAATGGTCGATGGCTTCTTGTGGAAGCGTGAGCACGTAACCCGTGTCGTCATCGAGGCGGCCGTGGGCGATGCGCGGCTCGATCTCGGTTTCACGCGAGATCGTGCCTTCGACGGGTGGGCGCATGGCGCGATCGTCCTCGAAGAACTCACCGCGCTGCTGCATCAGGTACTTCGGCTGCGAGTACATGTTGCGAATCGGAACGATCGGGGCATCCTCCGATGTTTGCCCACGGCAAGCCGCGAGAGCACCGAGCGTGAGCGCCACGAAGAGGATGCGCTTCATAGGTGGTAGCCCTCGTCCGCCCCGTGCTCTTGGGCGTGTTCCTCTTCTACCGGTTCCTCCACGAGCTCGACGACCACAGCGTGCGTGCCTTCGAGGAGGGCTTTCGTCTCGGCGACGTCGAACTTCGGATCCTCGGCTTCGATGGAGACGAAGAACTTGTCGTCCGTCGCCGAGCGGAACGTCTCCGACTCGAAGACGGGGTGGTGGTGGCGCGGCAAGCGATTGAGGTGAAGCATCCCAAAGAGCGCACCGAAGGCCGAGAGAAGCACCATGAGCTCGAACATGATGGGGACGCTGGATGGCAGCGTGAAACCCGGCTTGCCTCCGACGACGAGCGGATAGTCGACGCCGCCCATCCACCACATCATGAGGTACGCGCCCGACACGCCTGTGAGACCGCTGAAGAAGACGATCCAACCGACGCGGCTGTCAGGAAGGCCCATCGCCGCGTCCATGCCGTGGATCGGGAACGGCGAGTGCACGTCGTACTTGGTGTAGCCCGCCTTGCGAACCTTCTCGGCGGCGTGAAGGACCTGCCCCGGCGTGTCGTACTTGGCGAGGAGAAGAGCGGTGCGCTTCTTCGTCATCATTCGCCCGGCGCGAGCGCCGCTCCGTCTTCGAGTTTGGCGTCGTGCGTCTCTTCGGCAGCGTGGGGATCGGCTTCGGGCAGGACGCCCTTCACCTCGGCGATGGCGACCATCGGCACCCAGCGGATGAAGAGCAGAAAGCAGGTGAAGAAGAAGCCGAGCGTGCCGCTGTAGATCGCGACGTCGACGAGCGTCGGCCGGTAGTAGCCCCACGACGAGGGGAGAAAGTCACGGTGGAGCGACGTTACGATGATGACGAAGCGCTCGAACCACATGCCGATGTTGATGACGATCGACACGGCGAACATCACGGGAATGCTCGTTCGCAGCCTCTTGAACCAGAAGAGCTGCGGCGAGATGACGTTGCACGTGATCATCGTCCAGTAAGCCCATTTGTATGGGCCGAACGCGCGGTTCATGAAGACGTACTTCTCGTACGGGTTGCCCGAGTACGCCGCGATGAAGAACTCCATCGCGTACGCGTAGCCGACGAGCGACCCCGTCAAGAGCATGATCTTGTTCATCAGCTCGAGGTGGCGAATCGTGATGACCGACTTCATCCCGTAGACGGCGCGCGTGATGACCGTGAGCGTCATCACCATCGCGAAGCCGCTGAAGATGGCGCCTGCGACGAAGTAGGGCGGGAAGATCGTCGTGTGCCAGCCCGGCAGGACCGACGTGGCGAAGTCGAACGAGACGACGCTGTGCACCGAGAGGACCAGCGGCGTCGAGAGCGCCGCCAGGATGAGGTACATGCGCTCGTAGTTCTGCCAGTGACGGTTGCTCCCACGCCAGCCGAGCGCGAGCGCGCCGTACACGGTGCGGCGAATCTTGCCGACTCGCCCGAGCATCCCCATCGCACGATCGCGTAGGAGCGCCAGGTCGGGGATGAGGCCGGAGTACCAGAAGAGGAGCGACACGGTGAAGTACGTGCTCACCGCGAAGAGGTCCCAAATCAGCGGGCTCTTGAAGTTCGGCCAGAGCGCCATCTGGTTCGGGAACGGGAACATGTAGTAGGCAAACCACACGCGACCCACGTGGATCCCGGGGAACATGAGCGCGCAGATGACGGCGAAGATCGTCATCGCCTCGGCTGCGCGGTTGATGCCCGTGCGCCACTTCTGGCGGAAAATGAAGAGGACGGCGCTGATGAGGGTGCCCGCGTGACCGATGCCAATCCACCAGACGAAGTTCGTGATGTCCCACGCCCAGTAGACGGGAGCGTTGTTGCCCCACACGCCGACGCCTTGCCAGAACAAGTAACCGATTGCCGCGCCGAGGACGCCGGTGAACGACGACGCGATGAAGAAGGCGATCCACCAATTGCGCGGCGCCTTGTTCTCCGTCACCTTGCAGACGACCTCGCTCACCTCGTGGAAGGTCATCCCTTCCTTCGTGAGGTAGACCTCGCCGATCGCCTTGATGGGGGCCTTCTCGTTGGCGCTCATTTCGGGGTCTCCACGGGGGTGCGGTGTTCGGGAGGCTTGCCGAGAGCAGGCTTGGTGGGCTCCGGCGCTTCGCGATGATGGTGGAGGGCGGGGCTCGGATTTCGGATCTTGCCGAGGTGGGTCGTCCGCGGGTGCGTGCCGAGGATGGCGAGGAGCGCGTAGCCGCGGTCGCTGCGCGCAAGACGCGCAACTTCGGCTTTGGCGTTGTTGAGATCGCCGAACACGATGGCGTCAGCGGGGCACGTCTGCTGGCAGGCGGTCTTGATCTCGTTTGCGCCGATCGCTCGACCTTCGCGGCGCGAACCGATCTTCGCCTCTTCGATGCGCTGAACGCAGTACGTGCACTTCTCCATGACGCCGCGCATGCGCACGGTGACGTTCGGGTTGAACGCCATCTTCTCCGTCTCGGGGATCTCTTGGTACGTATCCTGGACGCGCTGCTGCGCGCCTTCGGGGCCACGCCACTCTAGGAAGTTGAAGCGGCGCACCTTGTAGGGGCAGTTATTGGCGCAGTAGCGCGTACCGATGCAGCGGTTGTAGGCCATGTCATTGAGGCCCTCC
>Ga0302324_100014347_pt1 | contig 15990 bp, 9 predicted proteins | sample Palsa_T0_1_FD_201949 | JGI IMG/M metagenome (GOLD analysis project Ga0302324, IMG submission 201949) | Peat permafrost microbial communities from Stordalen Mire near Abisko, Sweden - Palsa_T0_1 | ecosystem: Environmental > Terrestrial > Soil > Palsa > Peat permafrost | place: Sweden: Abisko...
GGCCGACAGCACGATGATCGGGATGGACGTCCAGCCGCGGACGCCGTGGATCACCTCGGTGCCGTCCATGTCGGGCAGCCCGAGATCCAGGATGATCACGTCGGGCCGGTCGCGGGCCACGGCGGCGAGCCCGCTGGTACCGTCCACGGCGGTGCTGACGTCGTACTCGCGTGCGGACAGGTTGATCCGCAGCGCGCGCAAAATGGAGGGCTCGTCGTCCACGACGAGCACACGGGTCATGACTCCGCGCCGAGAGCGGACCTGTCCTGGCTCGCCACCGGGAGCGTGACCCGGACCGTGAGGCCGCCGCCCGGCGTGTCGATGGCCACGATGCGCCCTCCCATGGCTTCGGCGAAGCCCTTGGCCACCGCCAGGCCCAGGCCGACACCCGGGTACCTGTCGCCCACCCGGGTGAACGGCTCGAAGATGCGTTCCTTCTGCTCGTCGGGCACGCCCGGGCCGTGGTCCACGACCTCGAGCAGGACCGTATCGTCGAGCAGCTGCGCCTGCAGTTCGGGTGGCCTTGCGCCCTGCGAGTGCCGCAGCGCGTTGGAGAACAGGTTGGCCAGCACCCGCTCGAGCAGGCCGGGATCGGCGAGCACCAGCGGGAAACCGTCAGGCACCGTCAGCTCGAGACGCAGCGAGTCGTCCAGCCCGCCCACGGCGACCGGGGCCACCTCGTCGATGGCCGTCGGGCGCAGGAACGGCTGCAGCGACCCGGTATGCAGCCGGCTCATATCGAGCAGGTTGCCGATCAGGGCGTCGAGCCGGTCGGCGTTCTGCTCGATGGTGGCGAGCAGGTCGGCCTGATCGGCCTCGGACCATTCCACGTCCGTCTGGCGCAGGCTGCTGACGCTGGCCTTGATCGAGGCCAGCGGCGTGCGCAGGTCGTGGCTGACCGCCGCGAGCAGCGCGGTCCGCATCCGGTTGCCCTCGGCGAGCGCCTCGGCCTGGGCCGCCTGGGTGCGGAGCCGCTCGCGGTCAAGCGCGGACGCCGCCTGAGCCGCGTAGCCGGCCAGCAGCGCCGGCGTGGCCGACTCGGTCTGCCCGGTCACCAGCAGGGTCAGATCGGTGCGGATATCGATGCGGGCGGCCGCGGGCAGGCTGCCCGCCACATTGCTCGAGGCGGCCCGGACCCACCGGCCGCCCGCTCTTTCCTGAAGTTCGGCCTGGCCGCCGTGGGTCCGGGTGAGGTGATCGAGGACCGCCGTGGGCGAGTCGGCGCCGCCTAGGACGTTTTGCGCGAGCTCGAGCAGCGAGGCCGCCTCTTCCCGGGCCCACGCGGCTTGGACAGCGCGCCGGGCGGCGAGATGGACCACGCTGCTGACGGCGACCGCGACCGTCACGAACAGCAGCAGCGCCAGCGATTCCTTCGGGTCCTGGATGTTGAACGTGTGCAGTGGCGCGGTGAAGTACCAGTTGAGCAGGAGGCTGGCCGCCACGGCGGCCAGCACGGCGGGCCAGAAGCCGCCGAGCACCGTGATCGTCACTACCGCGACGAGGTAGACGAGCACGACGTCGGCGAGGTTCAGGTGTGAGCGCGAGGCCGCCATCAGCGCGGTGACCGGCGGGAGCAGGGCGGCGGCGAGGACCACGCCCGCCAGCCGGCGGCGGATGTCGATCGCGCTCTCGGGGCGGGCGTCGGCCGCACTCCTGGCGGCCCGCTTAGCTGCCCGCATGCCCGCAGAGGTACCCACGCTTACCAGTGTGAGCCGTCGCGCGTACCAACGGAACACCAGGCCCAGACCAGCGCTGGCCAGCGCGCTCACGGCGATGATGATGGCCGCGTGGACGGCGGCGGTTCCGGTCGGCCGGAGCTGCGCGTAGGGCGGCTGCGAGAACCCCACCGCGGTAAGCCAGCCGATGCCGGCCAGCGGGACCGCCGCGATCGGCTCGGCGGCGAATGACGTGACTCCGGCGACCGCCGCGCAGGCGATCAGCACCCCGGCGGCCGGCAGCCGGCCGTGCAGCCCGGCTGCCACCGTGCCGACGGCCAGGAACATGGCGAAGCCGGCCGGCAGCGCATAAGGCGCCGGCATCGCTCGCTGTCCCAGGCCAAGAGTCATCTCTCTTGCTATTTCAGCCGCGCTAGCTGGCAATATCAGCGTTCTTGACGGAACCTTAACGCCCAGGCCGGCAAGCTTGACGGGTCGCATACGGCGGTGCGCTGGCCGCCAGAATAGCGTCGGATGACATGATCAGCATTAATAGCGCGGAATGGAGCTAGAAGCCCAGTGACGGAGCAAAGAGCCTAGTGGCTGTGCGTAAGGCGGCAGGCTTGCTCAACGGCCAGGGCGAGCTGCCGGAGACTCAGTGGTACTCCATCAAGCGCCGCCTGCTCGGCCCGCCGATGATCAACGCGGAGCTCCGTGAGCAGCGGCTCTCCAAGACGCTCGCGCTCGGCGTGCTGTCACCGGACGGCATCTCCTCCTCGGCCTACGGCACCGAGGAAATGCTCATCGAGCTGATGCCGATCTTCGGCCTGGCCGCCTTCGCCGTCCTCATCCCGCTAACCGGGGTGATCTTGTTCGTCATGCTGCTCGTGGTCCTGTCTTACCGCGAGGTGGTCTCGGTCTACACCCGGGCCGGCGGCTCCTACGTGGTGGCCAGGGAGAACTTCGGGCCGCGGATCGCGCAGGTCGCCGCCGTGGCGCTGCTGATCGACTACGTGGTCACGGTGGCGGTGCAGATCGCGGCGGGCACCGCGGCCGTCTCCTCCGCGTTCCCCGCCATCGGCCCGTACGCGACCGAGATATCCATCGGCATCATCCTGCTGATGTGCTACGGCAACCTGCGCGGCATTCGGGAGGCGGGCAAATTCTTCGCCCTGCCCACCTACCTGTTCTCCGGCTCGGTCGTCCTGATGATCGCGGTCGGGCTCGTCCGCGAGCTGACAGGCCACCTGCCCCAGCAGGACGTGCACCACATAACCGGTCTCGTCACCGTCGGCCACGGCGCCTCCAGCTATGAGAGTTTGTTCCTGCTGTTCGTGCTGCTGAAGGCCTTCGCCAACGGCGGCGCGTCGCTGACCGGCATCGAGGCGGTCTCCAACGCGGTCAGCGCGTTCAAACCTCCCGAGGGCCGCAACGCGCGGCGGGTCCTGGTCACGGAGGGCGTAATCCTCGGCGTCTTGGTGGCGGGTATCTCCTGGCTGTCGCATCTGACCCACGCCGCCCCGTACAAGGTCGGCTACCCGACCGTGATCTCGCAAGAAGCGGACCTGGTGTTCGGCCACGCCGGGCACTTCATGTTCTTCGTCGTGCAGGCGGCGACCGCGCTGATCCTGTTCACCGGGGGTAATACGAGCTTCAACGGTTTCCCGTTCCTGACCAGCTTCGTGGCCGAGGACTCGTTCCTGCCGCGGTGGCTGATGAAGCGCGGCCAGCGGCTGGTCTTCTCCAACGGGATCATCGTGCTGACCGCGTTGTCGGTGACGCTGATCGGGGTCATCGGCGCCAACGTGAACCGCCTGGTGCCCTTCTACGCGATCGGCGTGTTCACCGCGTTCTCGATGGCCGGGTTCGGCATGGCCAAGTACCACGTCACGCACAAGGAGCCGGGCTGGCGGCACAAGCTGGTCATCAACTTCTCCGCCGGGGTACTCACCGCCATCGTGGTGGTGATCTTCGCGGTGGTGAAGTTCACCGAGGGCGCCTGGCTGATCGTGATCATCTTCCCGGTGGGGGTCTTCGCGCTGATCCGGCTGAACCGGGAGTACGGTACCGAGGCGCGGGTGCTGCAGAACATCGGGGAGCGGCGCGCGGCAGGCATGGCTCCGAGCCGGCCGAACTACACCCGCCGCGCGGTCATCGTCTTCGTCGACGACTTCGACCTGTCCACCATCGCGGCGATCCGGTACGCCAAGAGCCTGCGGCCCACGGTGGTGCGGGCCGTGCACTTCGTCATCGACACCGAGCGGGCGGAGCGGCTGCGCACCGCCTGGCTGCCCGATCGCAGCGTGTCGCTCGAGTTCATCGACTGTCCCGACCGCAGGCTGACCCGGGCCGCCGCCGATCTGGTCAGCCACGAGGCGGAAACGCCAGGCACCCAGGTGACCGCGATCTTGCCCCGGCGCAGCTTCCGCCCGATCGGCCGGTTCCTGCACGACCGCACCGCGGACAAGATCGCCGGCGCGGTCAGCCGGGTGCCCAACGCCGCGGCCACCATCATCCCGTTCGACGTGCAGAACCGGGTGCGTATCCTGGCCGAGCGCCACGCCGCCCAGGACGGGCACGCGCCCGCCGCCGTTACGCCGGCGTCCGGCTCGCCCGCCGACGGCCCGACCGTAGCGCAACGTGACCTCGGGGCGGCGGTCGCGGCGGCCACGCCGAGGGAGGAAAAACCGGAGCGGCTCCCGGGCGCCGGCGGGTACGACCGGCCGATACCGCCGCCTGGGGTCACCCCCATCGGCTCGCTTCACCAGCCGGGCAAGGCCACCGTCGAGGGCCGCGTCCGGGTCGTCGAGATCCGGTCAGTGGAACGGAACTCCGTGCTCGCCTGCGAGATCTCCGATTCCACCGGCGACCTCACCGCGCTGTTCTACGGCCGCTCTCGCATTCCCGGCCTGATGTGCGGATCCAGGGTCCGGCTCCGCGGTCCGGTCGGCATCAAGGCCGGCGTCCCGGTGATGGCCAACCCGGCCTACGAACTCGTCGTCCCGTACACCAGCAAGCCTTTGCCGGACGGCGAGTAAGCCGACCTCAACGACCCGGTCTGACCAGCCCGGTCTGACCAGCCCGACCTGACCAGCAGGGCCTAAACAGCGGGGAAGAGCAGCTCGTAGGCGGGGTTGATCATGACCGGATGTCCGTCGGCCCGGAAGCCGACGGACCCGCGCAGCCGGACCCTGGCACTGCAAACCAGGCCTGGGATATGGGAACGGCCGTAGAACAGCGCGGTCAGGTCGCCGGTACCGTCAGAGATCTCACAGGACAGAACGGAGTTGCGTTCCACCGGCTTGATCTCCACCACGCGGATCCGGCCTTCGACCACGGCCCGGCCGGGCGCGGCCAGCAAGCCGATGGGCGTGACATCCGATGACGCGGCCGGTTCGTCCTCGCCCGGCCATCCCCGGGACGATCGCCGGCCATTCGCTGGCCCGGGTTCTTGCCCCTTCACCATGCCCCGCACCGACGCCGATGGCTTCCCAGCTGGCGTTTTCCCACCCGAGGGCGGCGCGGCGGCCGGGCTGTGCTGGCCCGCCACCTTGGTCTCCTCGGAGGTGACCGGCTGCGCGGCGGTCGCGACCGCCGCGGCCTTCGCGGCCTGGCGTTCGGCCAGGACGTGGACCCGGCTCCCGACGTCGTAGGGGATGATCGTGGCCGCGGACCGCGGGATGCGGCTGATCACTGCGGCGATCTTGTCCGCGGTGCGGTCGTGCAGCAGCCGGCCGAGCAGCGCGGAGTAGCTGCGCCTGGGCAGCACGACGGTCACGTGCGTCTCCGGGTCGGCGGCCTCCCGCTCTACCAGTTCGGCCGCGGCCCGGGTCAGCCTGCGGTCGGAAACGTCGATGAAATCGAGCGTGACGCCGCGGTCGGCGCGGGTCCACTTCTCCCGGAGCTTGTCCGCGCGGACGCTGTCGATGACGAAGTGCACCGCGCGGATCGTGGTGGGCCGCATGCTCCTGGCGTAGCGCAGCGCGGCCAGGGTGGCCAGGTCGAAGCTGTCCACGAAGACGAAGACGGTGCGGCGGCTGTAGTGCGGCGGTGGCGGGGGCTGGTTCCCGCTGATCGTCTCGAGCACCTCGGTCTCGGCCTGATACTCGTGATTGAGCCGGATCAGCGCTGGGACCAGGACCACGAACAGCAGCAAGACCACCCAGGCGCCTTCGGTGAACTTCACCACCGCGAAGATGGCCACCACGATCACGGTGAGCACGCCCGCCGAGAAGTTAATGATCATCCGGCGCCGCCAGCCGGGTGTCTTGTGCCTGGTGTGGTAGCGCGCCATGCCGAAGCCGGCCATCGAGAACGCGGTGAACACGCCGATGGCGTACAGCGGGACCAGGCTGTTGACGTCGGCATCCTTGATGATCAGCAGCGCGATGGACACCACGGTCAGCACGATGATCGCGTTGGAGAACACGAGCCGGTGCCCGCGCTTGAGCAGCCACCGGGGCAGGAACGAGTCGCCGGCCACGTAACTGGTCAGGAAGGGAAAACCGTTGAAGCTGGTGTTGCCGCCGGTGTACAGGATCAGCATGGTGGCGCCCTGCACCAGGTAGAACAGGGCCTGCCCGATGAAGGTATGCCCGAAGACGAGCTGGGCCTCCTGCGCCAGCACGGTCGGATAGCCCAGTGATCGCGGGGTCGCGTGGGTGGTGTGGGCTAGCCAGGAGATACCCGCGACCAGGGTGCCGAGGATGATGCCCTCGGCGACCAAGACCTGCCGGGCGTTCCGGCCCTCCGGGGGACGGAACGTGCCGACGGCGTCGGAGACCGCTTCGATGCCGGTCAGCGACGCGCCGCCGTTCGCGAAGGCCTTCAGCAGGATGAAGATCATGGCCCCGCTCATCAGGCCAGCCGAGCCTGAGCCGATCGTGTAGGTCCCGTGCAGCGTGTGTGGGTCGTACGGGTGCAGGTTCCCGAGCACCTCCCGGATCAGCCCGACGACGATCATCAAGACGACCGAGCCCGCGAACAGGTAGGTCGGCACCGCGAAGGCCCGGCCCGCTTCCTTGACGCCCCGCAGGTTGCCGAACGCCATCAGCAGGACCACGCCGACGGTGATCTCGAGCTTGTACGGGCCGATCGAGGGGAAGGCCGAGGCGACCGCGGCCGTGCCCGCCGCGGTCTGCACCGCCACGGTCACGATGTAGTCGATGAGCAGGGCCACCGCGCAGACCTGGGCGATCCGCGGGCCGAAGTTCTCGCGCGCCACCACGTAGGAGCCGCCCGGCCTGATGTAGACCATGACGATCTCGCGGTAGGACAGCAGCACGAGCACCATGACGAACAAGATGACCAGGGTCATCGGCAGAATCAGGGTGAACGCGGCCAGGCCCGCCATGGGCAGCAGCGCGATCAGGATCTCTTCGGTGCCGTAAGCGGAGGACGAGATCCCGTCGGGTGACAGCACACCGAGGGCGAGCGGCTTGGTCAGCCGCTGCTCGCCGAGATCCTGGTTGACCAGCGGCGGCCCGAGGAGCTTCCGCTTGGTCGAGTACCAGAAAGTGTCGGGCAGGCCGCCCCTTTCGAGCAAGCCTACTGCCTTCCGCGTGGCCACTGATCTGAGCCTTTCATCCCGCTCTGCCCCTTGTGGGGTGCTTGAGACTTCATACCATCACCGCCGGTGTGGCCGTAACCCCGTCGCCGGTGGCCATCCGGGAAGGACTACCCGGTACACCCCTCGTTCATCCGCCTGTGCCAAGGTGGCGGCGGGCGACATATCTCCAGGCCTGACGGGGAAGACGTCAGCGTCGGAGTAAGCGGAGGTGTCTCATGACGACAACGCCGGCCGCCGGGCCGAGCGCTCCTGCGGGTAACGGGGCCACACTGCGCCTGTCCCGGCTGCTGAAGCGGCCGGTCGCCGACAGCAGCGGCGAGTCGATCGGACGGCTGGCGGACGTCATCGTCCGGCTGCGCGGGACCGACTATCCGCTCGTCACCGGCATGGTCGTGGCCGTCGGCGGCCGCGACATCTTCGTGCCCGTTGAGCAGGTGAGCGACTTCGCCGGCGATCCGCTGCGGCTGTCCACCAGCCGGCTCAGCCTGCGGCCCTTCGATCGCCGCGAAGGGGAAGTGCTGCTCCGGGTCGTTGTGCTCGGCCACCGGCTCATCGACGTGCAGAACGCCCGGCTGGTCCGCGCGGCCGATCTGGAACTGGCCAGGGACGGCCAGGAATGGGTGCTGGCGGGGGTCGACACCCGGCGGCGCCCGCGGCGGCTGTTCGGGCTGCTCGCCCCGCAGAGCCAGGACGACGCGGCGGTATTCCGGGACTGGCACGACTTCGAGTGGCTGATCGGGCACGAGAGCAGCGCGCTGCTTCGCGGGCCGTTCGCGCGCATCCGCAGGCTGAAGCCGGCCCAGATCGCCGACCTGCTGGAAAACGCCTCCAAGAAGGAGGAGACCGAGATCCTCGGCCGGGTGCACGCCGACCCCGAGTTGGAGGCCGACGTCTTCGAGGAACTCGACGAGGACCTGGCCACCCGGCTGCTGGGCGCGCGCACCGACGAGGAGATCGCCGCCGTGCTGGCCAGGATGCGCGCGGATGACGCCGCGGACGCGATCGCCGAATTGCCGCAGCGGCGTCGGCAGCCGGTGCTCGACCTGCTGCCGCCCGCCCAGCGGACCAAGGTGCTGACGCTGATGGGGTTCAACAGCACCAGCGCCGGCGGCCTGATGGGGATGGACTACATCGCGCTGCCCAGCATGGCCACGGTCAGCGACGCGCTGGCCCGGGTGCGCGAGTCCGCTCTGCTCCAGCCCGAGGCGCTGACCAGCGTGCACGCCGTGGACGAAGACGGCGGCCTGCGCGGCGTGGCCCGGCTGGTCACCTTGGTCCAGGCCGATCCGGGCGCCTGCCTGATCGACGTGTCTGACACCGATCCGGTCCGGGTCGGCGCGGACGCCGACATCACCGACGTGGCCGTCCTGATGACCGACTACAACCTCATCACCATCCCCGTGGTCGACGATGTGCGCCGCCTGCTCGGCGTCATCACCGTCGATGACGTGCTCGAGGTCACCCTGCCAGCAGACTGGCGGCGACGGGAGGCGGCCGGACCACCCGGCGCCCGCCACGGGGACACCAGGTGACGACGCAGGACGGACCGGTGCGGCCCGCCCAGCCTCAGCCCCGTCAACCTCCTCAGCCCGCACCGGCGGACCAGCCTCCTCAGCCCGCACCGGCGGACCAGCCTCCTCAGCCCGCACCGGCGGACCAGCCTCCTCAGCCCGCACCGGCGGACCAGCCCCGCGAGATCCAGCTCAGCAAGCCGAGCGCTGTCCTTGACGAGGCTCACCTCGGCGACATCGAGGGAGCACTCGGCCGGATCCGGGTCGACGACGAGCAGCATTCGGGGTTGCGCCGACGGCTCGTCACCTTCCTCGCCATCATGGGTCCCGGCCTGATCGTGATGGTCGGTGACAACGACGCGGGCGGCGTGTCCACCTACGCGCAGTCCGGCCAGAACTACGGCTACAGCCTGCTCTGGGTCCTGCTCCTGCTGATCCCGGTCCTGCTTGTCAACCAGGAGATGGTGGTCCGGCTCGGCGCGGTCACCGGCGTCGGGCACGCTCGGCTGATCATCGAGCGCTTCGGCAAGTTCTGGGGCGCCTTCAGCGTCGGCGACCTGTTCCTGCTCAACTTCCTGACCATCGTCACCGAGTTCATCGGCGTCTCGCTCGCGCTGCGCTACTTCGGCGTCAGCCCGTACGTCTCGGTCCCGATCGCCGCTGTCTTGCTGGTGGCGATCACCGCGAGCGGCAGCTTCCGGCGGTGGGAGCAGGCTTTGTTCCTTTTCATCGCGGCCAGCGTGGTGCTCGTCCCGCTCGCGTTCCTCTCGCACCCGTACTACGGCCAGATCGCTTACCACTTCGTCGTGCCGGGCGTTCAGGGCGGCGTCAACTCGACCGCGGTCCTGCTCATCATCGCTATCGTCGGCACCACCGTCGCTCCCTGGCAACTGTTCTTCCAGCAGTCCAATGTGATAGATAAGCGGATCACGCCGAGGTTCATCGGTTACGAGCGGGCCGACACGACGGTTGGCTCCTTCGTCGTCATCGGCGGCGCGGCCGCGGTCGAGGTGGTAGCCGTCTACGCGGTTCGCGGCACGCACCTCGCCGGGCAGTTCACCAGCGCGCTCGGCACTGCCCGCGCGCTGGAAAGCAAGAGCTACGTGCTCGGCGCGCTGTTCGCCATCGTGCTGCTGGACGCGAGCATCATCGGCGCCTCGGCAGTGACCGTATCCACCAGCTACGCGTTCGGCGATGTGTTCAACATGAAGCACTCGCTGCACCGCAAGTTCAAGGAAGCCAAGGGGTTCTATGCGACCTACGCCGCTCAGGTCGCGGTCGCGGCGGGTATCGTGCTCATCCCGGGAGCGCCGCTCGGCCTGATCACCACGAGCGTGCAGGCCCTGGCCGGGGTTCTGCTGCCCAGCGCGAGCGTGTTCCTGCTGCTGCTGTGCAACGACCGCGAGGTGCTCGGCCCATGGGTCAACGCGCGCTGGCTGAACATCGTGGCCGGCATCATCATCAGCGTGCTGCTGTTGCTCTCGGGCACCCTGATGGCCGGAACCCTGTTCTCGAGCCTGAATTCCGGGCTGGTGGCTCTCTGGCTAGCCGCGGTATTTGCCGTCGGCGCGGCGGTAGCGGTGGCGGTGATTCGCATCCGGGCCGGCGGATGGCGCCGGAGCGCTTCGCCGCGGACTGCGACCGCCCGTGCCGCCGTCCCTCGCGCCGAACGCGCAAGCTGGCGGATGCCACCGATAGCCCTGCTCAAGCCCGTGGCCTGGGCCCCGGCGACCAGGCTGGCGATGCTGGTACTCCGGGGTTACCTCGTGGTGTCCGTGCTACTGCTGATCGTCAAGGCTGTTCAGCTGGGCCGCGGCTAACAGCTTTTACTCAAAGCATCGATCTGATTACTCGCCGTGGGTTATCCTCACGCTTCGAAACTAAAAAATTCGTAGCGTTAGAAGGGTTATTCATGTCTCCTCGTCACTGGCCGCGGCCCGCGCTGGCTACCACCGCACTGGCATTGCTGGCCGCCGCCGTGGCCGGCTGCGGTACTTCGGCCAGCACCAGCCAGGCCAGGACGACGCAGACGGCTGGTATGGCCGCCGCCACCGGGTCCAAGGCCTACACCGCCACCCAGTTGAAGGACGCGCTGCCGACCAAGGTCAGCGGGGTGCGCCCGGCCGCGGCCGCCGAGGCAGGTGACTACGGAAAGCTGCCAGACGTCCAGACGAGCAAGCAGACCATGAAGGGCGTCAAGGTCACCCCGGCCAAGTGCGCCGAGGCGACGGTAGCGGGATTCAACTCGGCCGCCTTTTCGCATGCTCCGGCGGCGGTAGCGACGTTCCGGGTCGGCCGTGATGGCGTGTCCGAGGTGCTGGTCTCGGCCTCGTCGCAGCTCGCGGAGACGGCCCTGAGCGATCGGCTGCCGGCCGGATGCTCGCACTACAAGGCCACAACGGACGGCAAGACCTTCAGGTACACAGTGCGCCAATCCACCGTGACCGGCCTGGCCGACCAGGCCCGGGCGCTGCACGTCAAGGCCGCAGGCTACGCCCGGGTAGACGTATGGTCGGTGGTCTATCGAGGCCGCGGGTTCGTCGGCGCGGTCACCATGGTGGGCCCCGACGCCTCGCTGCGAGGCGTCAAGACTCTGGCCAGTCAGGCCTACTCCCGCGCCGGGCAGTCACTGTCCTAGGTGGTGCAAACTGGTGGCATGAATGACGCGTCGCCACGTTTCCGTTCGGTGCTTGACGGCTTTCCCGCTTACCAGCCGGGCCGCACGCCGGTCAGCAGCACCGGGCGGACGCACAAACTGTCGTCTAACGAGTCTCCCTTCGCGCCGCTGCCCTCGGTGGTCGACGTCATCGCTGAGGCGGCGCGATCGGTCAACCGGTACCCGGATAACGGTGCGCAGCGGCTGATGCAGGCCATCGCCGACCGGTTCGGCGTCCCGCTCCGGCACGTCGCGGTCGGGTGCGGCTCGGTCGGCGTGGCGCAGCAGCTCCTCGAGGCCGTCGGTGAGCCCGGTGCCGAGGTGATCTACGCGTGGCGTTCCTTCGAGGCGTACCCGACGCTGGCGGATCTGGCCGCGACCGAATCGGTCCGGGTGCCGCTGCGGGACGAGACCCACGACCTGGTCGCGATGGCGGACGCGATCACCCCGCGCACCAGGCTCATCTTCGTCTGCAACCCCAACAACCCGACCGGTACCGTGGTCCACGCGACCGAGCTCGGGGAGTTCCTCGATCGGGTGCCACTCGATTGCCTGGTCGTTCTCGATGAGGCGTACCACGAGTACATCCGCGACGAAGCCGTGCCTGACGGGATGCAGCTGTACCGGGACCGGCCGAACGTCGCGGTCCTGCGCACGTTCTCTAAGGCGTACGGCCTGGCCGGGTTGCGCGCCGGGTTCCTGGTCGCGCAGGAGCCGGTGGCGGCGGCGGTCCGGATGACCATGCTGCCGTTCAGCGTGAACAGCATCGCGCAGGCCGCCGCGGTCGCGTCGCTGGCCGCCGAGGACGAGCTGCTCGAACGCGTGGAGCTCACCGTCAAGGAGCGGACCAGGGTGCGCGAGGCGCTGGTCGCCGACGGCTGGACGGTGCCCCCGACCGAGGCCAACTTCGTCTGGCTGCGGCTGGGCGAGCACACCGGGGCCTTCGCCGCCGCCTGTGAGGCGGAAGGCATCGCGGTCCGCCCGTTCGCCGCCGAAGGCGCCCGGGTCAGCATCGGCGATACCGAGGCCAACGACACCCTCCTGGCCATTGCCCGAGCCTTCCCCCACCGAACCGCCTAGCCTGCCGGCCTCCCACCTCTCATCCGTCTCATCGTTCACGGTCCCGCGAGAAAAGCCGGAGTTTGCGTGGTGGATCCGGGCTTCGCGGTGGACTCGGTGCAACGGGGTACCCCGGATCCACCACTTAGCCCGTATCCACCAAGATCTTTTACAAGCCGCCCGGCGTTATGGGATTGGTGGGGCCAGTGGGGCTTAAGTTGTAGCTGACCGCCGCGACCTGCGTCGGGGCTAGCCGTCGGGGCTAGCCGTCGGAGCTAGCCCGCGGCGGTCCGGCCGTGAAAATCGGCAGGGAGGACGGCGGCAGGGCGCGGTCGTCGGGGGAGAAGTCCTGGTCGAGGTGGGCTGGAGGGTGGACCAGGTGCCAACGCACCGAGATCGGGATGGTTTGCACCGGTCGGTGCAACGGGGCCGTTAGCGGCCCGGGCCCGTACCCGCTACGCGTCCGCGGGCACGGCGGTGATGTCCGCGCCGAGGGAGTTGAAGCGCTGGGCGATGGCCGCGTGCCCGCGGTCGATCGGATAGGCGGGCGTCACCAGCGTCTCGCCCTCCGCCGCCAGCCCAGCCAGCACCAGCGCGATGCCGGTGCGCAGGTCGTGCGCCACCACCTCGGCCCCATGGAACGAAGAGGGACCGTGCACGATGACCGCGCTGCCGTCCATCTCGACCTTGGCGCCCATCTTGTTCAGCTCGCCGACTAGGAGGTAGCGCCCGTCGAAGATCGTCTCGCGAATGTAGGAGGCTCCCTCGGCCAGGCACGCCAGCGTCATGATCGGGGATTGCAGGTCGGTCGCGAAACCGGGGTACGGGCTGGTAATGACGTTGATCGGACGTAGCGGCCGGTCCATCCGCACGGACACGACCGCGCCGTTGGTGGCGAACTCCACCCCCATCTGCTCCAGCTTCCACCGCACCACGCCGAAGTGGTCAAGCGAGGCGCCGACCAGGTTCAGCTCGCCGCCGGTGATGGCCGCCGCCATCGCGAAAACGCCGGCGTCGATCCGGTCCGCCATCACCGTGTGCTCGACCGCGGTCAGCTCATCGACGCCGTGCACGGTGATGAAGCCGGTGCCGCCGCCGGTGATCCGCGCGCCCATCTTGGTCAGGAACGCGATGACGTCGAGAACCTCGGGCTCCTGCGCGGTGTTGTCGATGATGGTCTTGCCCGGCGCCAGCGACGCCGCCATGATCAGGTTCTCGGTGCCGGTGTGCGAGGGCGTGTCCAGGTACAGGTGCGCGCCCTGCAGCTTGCCGGCCTTGATCCGGATGACGTTCTCGCCCTCGTCGACGATGGCGCCGAGCCGGGCGAAGCCGCGGTAGTGGAAGTCCAGGTTCCTGTTGCCGAGGTTGCATCCGCCGACGCCCTCGATGGTCGCCTCACCGAACCGGTGCAGCAGGGCCGGCACGAACAGCACCGAGCTGCGGAACCGGCGGGCGATCTCGGCCGGCAGCACCGGGCTGGTGAGGTGGGACGCGTCGACGACCAGCGTCCGCTCGGGCTCATGGAACTCGACCACGGCGCCGACCGCCTCGGCGAGCTCGACGGCCCGGCGGACGTCTTCAATGGCCGGAACGTTGCGCAGCACGGTGTGGCCATTGGCCGTGAGCAACGACGCCGCGATCATCTTCAGCGCCGCGTTCTTCGCGCCCTGCACGAAAACCGTGCCGTGCAGCGGAGCACCGCCGCGCACGCGGTAGCTCGTCTCGGATCCCAGGATCATGGCTGTCAGCTTAGCCGGGTGAGGCGCTGGAATACCGGAGCTAGCCGCGTTGTGTACCCTTCCGGGCGGAATGCCCCTTCAAGCTGCTCTTCGGGCAACGACTGCCCGCGTGTCGCCGCCTGCTTGCGCAGCGTGTCCCGGAACGGGGTGCCGGAATCCCACGTTTCCATCGCCGCCGCCTGGACCAGGGCATACGCGTCTTCGCGGGTCATTCCGGCGGAAACCAGCTCGAGCAGCACTGCCGAGGAGTACATCAGACCGCCGGTCAGATCCAGGTTGGCCCGCATCCGCGCCGCGTCCACCACCAGCCCCTCCATCAGCCCAGTCGTCAAATGCAGCAGGTAGTCGGTGCCGATGGCCGCGTCGGGCAGCGCGATTCGTTCCACCGAAGAGTGTGAGATATCCCGCTCGTGCCACAGCGGGATGCCCTCGGTCACCGGCGTCACGTAGCCGCGGATGACGCGGGCCAGGCCGGCGATCCGCTCGGAGCGGATCGGGTTCTTCTTTTGCGGCATGGACGAGGAGCCTTTCTGACCAGAACGGAACGGCTCCGCCAGCTCCCGCACCTCGGTCCGCTGGCCGTGCCGGACCTCCAGCGCCACCGCCTCGCACACGGTGGCCACGATGGCCAGCGCGCTGACCCACTCGGCGATGCCGTCCCGCATCACCACCTGGGTCGCCACGTCTGCGGCCCGCAGCCCGAGGGCGGGCATGACCTGCGCCTCGATGGCCGGGTCGATGTTGGAGTAGCTGCCGACCGGGCCGGACAGCGTGCCGACCGCCACCGCCTCGCGCGCCCGCACCAAACGGTCCCGGCTGCGTGCCATCGCGAAGGCGAAGTCCGCCACCCGGTGCCCCCAGACGTCCGGCTCGGCGTGGATGCCGTGCGTCCGCCCCGCCCGCAGCGTCCCGGCGTGCGCGAGCGCGTGGTCCCGCAGCACCGCGACCAGCCGGGTGGCCTTGACCAGCAGCAGGTCGGTGGCCTCGGTGAGCTGGACCGCGAGCGCGGTGTCCAGCAGGTCAGAAGACGTCATCCCGTAGTGCACGTAGGCCGCGGCCGAACGCGGCGTGGTGTTATCCGCCCACGCCGACAGGAACGCGATCACGTCGTGTTCGGTCACCGCCTCGATCTCCGCCACCGCCGCGGGCGTGGGTGCCGGGGCGCGGCGCACCGGTTCCACGCTGTCCGCGGGAACCGTGCCCGCCCGGGCGTGCGCCTCGAGCACGAGCACCTCCACCCGGCACCACAGCTCGTACTTGTGCGCGTCGCTCCAGATCCGCCCCATCTCAGGCAGCGTGTACCGCTCGATCATGGCTCTACGGTATCGATGCGGCGATGTCGCGGCGGTACCAGCCGCCGCGGAGGGAGACCGTGGCGGCCAGCTGGTAGGCCGCGGCTCGCGCGGCGGCGGTGTCCGGGCCGGAACCGACCGCGTTCAGCACCCGGCCGCCGGCCGACACCAGGTCGCCGGCCGCGTCGGTGGCCGTCCCCGCCTGAAGGAGATAAGAATTAATCGGAACGGACAGTGGTACCACGGTCCGTTCCGGGTTCGAGATCTTGATCTTGTCGCCCTGGACCGGGTTACCCGGATAGCCCTCGGCGGCGATGACCACGACGACCGCGGCGCCGGGCCGCCACCGGGGCGGGGCGGCGCTGGTCAGGTCGCCGGCCGCGGCGGCGTGCAGCAGCGGCGCCAGCGGGGTGCCGAGCCGGTCCAGCACCACCTGCGTTTCCGGGTCGCCGAAGCGGGCGTTGAACTCGACCACCCGCAGCCCGGCCGGGGTCAGGGAAAGGCCGGCG
>Ga0302324_100014348_pt1 | contig 15990 bp, 13 predicted proteins | sample Palsa_T0_1_FD_201949 | JGI IMG/M metagenome (GOLD analysis project Ga0302324, IMG submission 201949) | Peat permafrost microbial communities from Stordalen Mire near Abisko, Sweden - Palsa_T0_1 | ecosystem: Environmental > Terrestrial > Soil > Palsa > Peat permafrost | place: Sweden: Abisko...
GGTTCGGCAGGCCGAAGAGGTACTGCAGCTCGGATTCGTGCGCCGCGCCGTACGGGAAGCTGGCCGGCTGCAGGAACCTTTCCGGCGCGTTCTCGTCGTTGAACTCGTAGCCGTACGTCGGCACGTACTTCGACGTCCACGTGTCCACCTGGAGCGCGGGGCAGGCGAAGATCGCGTCGGTGTCTGCCGCGCTGACGGCGACGGCCGGGCTCGGGTACGCACTCAGCGGGTACTCCGCGGCGATGACCGCCGCGGCGGTGGCGGGGACGCCCAGCGTGGACGCGATCCTGGCCTGGTAGTTCGCCGCCGTGGTCGGCGTGCCGGTCAGCTCGTCGATGGCGACGAACAGCCGTGACTCGTCGCGGTTGGTGCCGTTGATGAGGGGCACGCGGTTGAACTGCCCGCTGGCCAGCGCGGTTCCGATGGACTGCTTGAGGACCGCGCCGTCGACGACCCCGGGCGTGTACCCGTACGGGTTGTTGTCCTGGTCGTCCACGATGGTCGACACCGGCAGGGCCCGCAGGCAGGCGGCGGTCTGGCTGGCGCAGCCGGCCTTGGCGGCGAAGGCCTCGCCGGCCTTCTCGGCCGTGGCCAGCGGCGTCTGCGTCAGGGCGAAGGCGCCGCTCTGCACGTTGGCCTTGGCGAACAGCCCGTGCGCGCCCGGGGCTGGGCGTCGGGATCAGGTCGCGGCGCCCGCGGCGATAACGGTGCGAACCTGCTGGGCCCAGGCCGCCGAGGTGAAGTCGGGGCCGACCTGGTCGACCAGGATCAGGTCGCTGATGGTGTTGTCGGTACGCAGGTGGAGGATCTCCTGGTACTCGGGCGAGTGGTACCACTTCTTCGCCGTGTCCATGTCGGAGAACTCCATCAGCACCACGGAGCCGGGCCAGTCGCCTTCCAGCGCCTCCACCTGGCCGTCGAGTACGAGCCATTTGCCCCCGTACGGGAGGAACGTGGCCTCGACGTGTTCCAGGTACACCAGGGCGTCCGGCTTCGGGACGCCGTTGGGTATACGCAGGTGGTTGATCAGATAGGTAGTCATTTTCCGGCCTTCCGGTCTCGTCGTGCACGGTGAGGCGGCATCTTTAACGCCGCCGTGACCATGGTCGCGGGCGGGCCCTGGCCGCCGCGCCTGTGGAAGCCCTGGCCGGTGCCCCGGCCGGGCCACGACCGGACGCCGGCTGATGATCAGCGCGCTGATTAAGCCACTTGGCTGATGCCGCATTCTGCCCGTGACCGGACACTGGAGATACGACCAACCTGACGAGCAGCTGATGTTCAGTCAGAGGCGGGACGTCAGCTGGAACGCACGCAAAGGCCGTGACTACATGACCATCTTGAGCCGTTCGGACGAGCAAGAGGACGAGCCAACCCAGCTGGGACCGAGCGAGGCGTTCGAAGACGCGTTGACGGGGTTCTACGCCGATATCGCCGATCCCGGCTCTGGGTTGCGGGGCCGGGCTGCGGAGTGCGCGACGCTAGGCCGGCTGGTGGCTGATGCGCGGGCTGGTCGCAGCGCGGTGCTGGTGCTGCGCGGTGAGGCCGGAGCGGGCAAGTCGGCGTTGCTGGAGTTCGTCGTGGCGCGCGCGCCGGATTGCCGGATCGCCCGGGCGGCGGGCGTGGAGTCGGAGATGGAGCTGGCGTTCGCGGGGTTGCATCAGCTGTGCGGGCCGATGCTGGATCACCTGGATCGCCTGCCCGCCCCGCAGCGCGACGCGCTGGGCACGGCGTTCGGGCTGAGCGCGGGCGGCGCGCCTGACCGGTTCCTGGTGGGACTGGCGGTACTGAGCCTGCTGGCCGATGTGGCCGAGGAGCAGCCGCTGGTCTGCGTGGTCGATGACGCGCAGTGGCTGGACCAGGCCTCGGCGCAGACGCTCGCGTTCGTCGCGCGCCGCCTGCTGGCGGAGCCGGTCGCGCTGGTCTTCGCGGCGCGCACCGGCGGGCCGGAGCAATGGCTGGAGCAAGCGCCGGGGCAAGGGCCGGAGCAGGGGCTGAAGCAGGGCCTGGAGGGTCTGCCGGAGTTGCGGGTCCGCGGCCTGAGCGACGCTGACGCGCGTGCGCTCCTCGGGGCGGCGCTGCGCGGCCCGCTGGATGAGGCGGTGCGGGACCGGATCGTGGCCGAGAGCCGCGGTAACCCGCTGGCGTTGCTCGAGCTACCCCGGGGGCTGACCCCGGCGGAGCTGGCGGGCGGGTTCGGGCTGCCCGGCACCAAGCCGCTGGCCAGCCTCATCGAGCAGGGCTTCGTGCGGCGGCTTGAGCCGCTTCCGGATCAGACCAGGCGGCTGCTGCTGACGGCGGCGGCCGAGGGGGCCGGCGATGTGACGTTGCTGTGGCGCGCGGCCGGGCGGCTCGGGATCGGGCCCGACGCGGCGGCCGCGGCCCGGACGGCCGGGCTGATCGAGGCCGGGGCGCGGGTCCGGTTCCGGCATCCGCTGGTCCGCTCGGCGGCCTACCGGTCGGCGTCGGTCCGGGACCGGCGGGACGTGCACGCCGCGCTGGCCGAGGTCACCGATCCGGTTCTGGATCCGGACCGCCGGGCATGGCATCGCGCCCACGCGGCGGCGGGACGCGACGAGGCGGTCGCCGCCGAGCTCGAGCGCTCAGCCAGCCGGGCCCAGGCCCGCGGCGGTCTCGCCGCCGCGGCCGCCTTCCTCGACCGGGCCGCCGCGCTGACCCCGGAACGGCCGCGCCGGTCAGCGCGCGCACTGGCCGCGGCGCAGGCCAAGCACCAGGCTGGTGCCGCCGACGCCGCGCTTGGGCTGCTGGCCATCGCGGAGGCAGGTCCGCTCGACGAACTCCAGCGCGCCCGCGCGGATCTGCTCCGCGGGCAGATCGCGTTCACCTCGGGCCGCGGCGGTGCCGCTCCGGCGCTCCTGCTCGCGGCGGCCAGGCGGCTGAAGCCGCTCGACGCCGCCCTCTCCCGCGATACCTATCTTGAGGCGTTCTCCGCCACGATGTTCGCGGGTCAGCTGGCCGGCGACGTCGGCGTGCGGGAGGTAGCCAGGGCCGCGCGGGGGGCACCGGCGTCATGTCAGCCGCGCAACGGCGACAGGCTGCTTGATGGCCGCGCCGTGTTGTTCACGGACGGGTACGCGGCCGCGGTGCCCATCTCCAGGCGGGCGCTGCAGGCCTTCCGCCGCGAGGACATCTCGGCCACCGACGGGCTGCGCTGGCTCTGGCTCGCGACGCTCACCGCGGCAGACCTGTGGGACGACGAGAGCTGGCACGTCCTGGCCACCCGGCACGTGCAGATCGCCCGCCAGGCCGGCGCGCTCACCGAGCTTCCCCTCGCGCTGGCCTCTCGCGTCTTCGTGCACCTGTTCGCCGGCGAGCTGGCCGCGGCGGCGTCCCTGGTCGAGGAGATGAAAGCCGTCCGGGAAGCGACCGGGAGCAGCTTCGCGCCCTACGGCGCCCTCGCCCTCGCCGCGCTGTCGGGTCAGGGGGACGAGGTCGACCGGCTGATCGGCGCCCGGATGAGCGAGGTCGTGCCGCGGAGCGACGGACTCTGGGTGACCGTGTCGCGGTGGGCCGCCGCGGTGCTTGGCAACGGCCTGGGCCGGTACGAGCAGGCCCTGGCCGCGGCCCGGCAGGTGTGCGAGGACCCGCCGCAGCAGTTCGGGTTCTGGGTGTGGTCGCTGGCCGAACTCGTCGAGGCGGCCGTCCGCTGCGGGCAGTCCGGGCGTGCCCGCGGGGCCTTGCGGCAGCTGGCCGAGACGGCGCGCGCCAGCGGCACCGAATGGGCCCTGGGCATGGAGGCCCGCTGCCGCGCCCAGCTGAGCGAGGGCAACGCGGCGGAGAACCTGTACGCCGAGGCGATCGAGCGGCTCGGCCGGACCCGGGTCCGCGTTGATCTGGCCCGCGCCCGCCTGCTCTACGGCGAGTGGCTGCGGCGCGAAGGCCGGCGGGTGGACGCGCGCGAGCAACTGCGCGCGGCGCACCAGATGCTCACCGCGATGGGCGTCGAGGGGTTCGCCGAGCGCGCCCGCCGCGAGCTGGCGGCCACCGGCGAGACGGTGCACCAGCCGCAGGACGCAGAGACAGGCGACGAACTCACCGCGCAGGAGATGCAAATCGCCCGGCTCGCCGGCGACGGGCGCACCAACCCGGAGATCGGCGCCGAGCTCTTCATCAGCCCGCGCACGGTCGAGTGGCACCTGCACAAGGTGTACCCGAAGCTCGGCATCAGCTCCCGCAGACAGCTCCAGGACGCGCTGACCAGCACCTAATCGGCCGGCCCAATCAGGGATGGATCGTTTGGCCGGTGAACCAGTAACGTGGGCCGTGGCGGGGACGCCCTTTCACCCGAAAGGACGCGGACCCTCGCGAATGCCTTGCGAGGTCACAGGCCTGGTGACTTCCCGGAGTTGGGGGGGTCATTGGTGGCACAAGCCCTAGCGGGCCGTGAGCCCGAACTCGCCCTCCTCGATGAGCGGTTGCTGGCGGCCCGCGACCGGGGCGGCGCGCTCGTGGTCCGCGGTGATGCGGGTATCGGCAAGACGGCGCTGCTCCAGGCGGCCCGCCGCAGCGCGATCGATCAGGGTCTGGCCACGCTGGTGACCGCGGGTTTTCAGGCCGAAGCGCACATCGCCTTCGCCGGCCTGCACCGGCTGCTGCGACCCGTTCTCGGCTCTCTCGACCGGCTCCCGGGACCCCAGCGAGCGGCGATACAGGCCGCCTTCGGCCTGCGCGAGGCGGCCGCGCCAGACCTCTTCCTGATCGCGCTGGCCTCGCTCGACCTGCTGTCGGAGATGGCGGCCGCCGCACCGCTCCTGCTGATAATCGACGACGCCCAGTGGCTGGACGTCGCCACCGGCAACGTCCTGACGTTCGTGGCCCGCCGGCTGGAACTCGAGCCGATCGTCATGCTGTTCGCGGTCCGTGACGGGTCGGCGCCGTGGATCGACGAGGACGACCTGCCCGAACTACGGCTACAACCGCTGGACGACGCCTCGTCCGCAGCGGTGCTCGAAGCCAGCGCTCCAGGTCTGGAGTCCGGCCTGCGCCGGCGGATCCTGGCCGAGGCGCTCGGCAACCCCCTGGCGCTGGCCGAGCTGCCCCGGGCGGTCGCGTCGGGCTTCGATCCCACCGCGGCCGCACCGCTGCCGCTCACCGAACGCCTGGAGCGCGCGTTCGCCGCCCGCCTGTCCGGCCTGCCGGCGTCCGTTCGCACCCTGCTGCTGGTCGCCGCCCTCGACGACGGCGGTGACCAAGAGCGAATCCTGACTGCGGCTTCGATTCTCGAGGGCGGAACGATCGGGGTCGCAGCCCTCGCCGACGCTCAAGCCGCAGGGGCCGTCACCGTCGATGGCGATGACCTGCGGTTCCGTCACCCGCTCGTCCGATCCGCCGTCTATCAGCGTTCCCTGGCTCCCGAACGCCGGGCTGCCCACAAGGCCCTGGCACAGGTCTATCGCGGCGATCCCGATCGCGCCGTCTGGCACCTGGCGGCGGCATCGGACGGTCCGGACGACCAGATCGCCGCGGAGCTCGAGGCCCTGGCTGACCGGGCCGCCAAGCGCGGTGCGGCGGCCGTCGCGGTCGCGGCCCTCGACCGTGCCTCCCGGCTCACCAGCCAGGATCTGCCGCGTGGCCGGCTCCTCCTTCGGGCCGCCTGGCTCGCCTATGAGCTCGGCGATCTCGACGCCAGCGGCGATCTGGTGCGGGACGCGCAGCACCTCGCCCTCGGACCACCCGAGCGAACGTTGCTGCGCTACCTGCTCGAGCTCCGGCAGGAAACCGCGTGGCCGGGAACGGCGAACATCGCCACGCTGGCGGAAATCGCCGGGCAGTTGCAAGCGATCGGCGAGACTAGCCGTGCGCTGGACGCCCTGGAGGTCGCCGCCAAGCGCTGCTGGCGCTGGAACCCTGACCAGCAGACCCGGGATCTGGTCGTGGCGGCCGCGGAGCGGCTGTCCGTGCCGGACAACGACCCGAAGCTGCTGGCCGTCCTGGCCCAGGCTGATCCGGCGAAAAGCGGACGCCGCGTCATCGACCGGATCTCGGGTCTGAAGCCCGACGTCTCAGACCCCGCCGGGATGCACCTGATCGGCGTGGCCGCCAACGCGGTGTGGGCTTACGACCTGGGACTGGCGTTCCTGACCGTGGCCGCGGACGGACTTCGGGCTCAAGGTCAGCTTCGCGACCTGGCCCAGGCGCTCACCAACCAGGCGTGGGCGGCCGTCCACCTGGCGCGGGAACCGCTGGCCGTGTCGGCCGCCGAGGAAGCCATCGCGCTGGCCCGGGAGACCGGTCAAACGGGTTGGGTCGTGGCCGCGCAGCTGGCCAAGGCCGCCATCGCCGCGGAGCGGGGCGACCTGCTCGGGACAGAAACCGTGACCCGCGAGGCCGAGACGCTGATCCTGCCGATGGGCGCGACCCCGATGCTCGCCCTGGTCCAGTTCGTCCGCGGTCGCCGGGCGGTGGCACACCAGCATTATGCCGACGGCTTCGAGCAGCTGCGGCGGACCCTCGATCCTGCCGACGCCGCCTACCATCCGTTCATCGGCGCGTGGGGACTATCGGACCTGGTCGAGGCCGCCGCGCGTACGGGCCGCAGCGACATGGCCGAGGCCTACCTGGACGAGCTGGAGACCCTGGCCGCCGGGACCTCCGGCTCCCTGTTGCGGGCCACGGCCGGATACGCGCGGGCGATGGTCGCCGGCGACGACGACGCCGAAGCCCTCTATCAGCAGGCGCTTGGCACCGACCTGGCGAACTGGCCGTGCTACCGGGGCCGGATGCTGCTGTGGTACGGCAGGTGGCTGCGCCGCCAGCGCCGGGTGACGGAATCGCGCACCCCGTTGCGCGCGGCGTTGGACAGCTTCCAGGCACTGGGCTTCCCCGAGCTGGCCCAGACCGCCCGCCAGGAGCTTCGCGCCAGCGGGGATCAACCCGAGCAGCGCTTGCCTGAGGCGTGGACGCAGCTGACGCCCCAGGAGCTGCAGATCGCCCAGCTGGCCGCGGCCGGAGGCACCAACCGCATCATCGGAGAGCGGTTGTACCTGTCACCGCGCACCGTTCAGTCGCACCTGTACCGCATCTTCCCCAAGCTCGGCATCACCGCGCGCCACCAGCTGCGGGACACCTTCGCGTAGCCGGGACGGGAACTCCACCGCCACGCTGAAGGGCCGCCGATGACGGCCCTCATAGAAGGCCTTCACCCGGTCGGCGTCAGCGGCGGGTACCACCACGGCTACGGCTTCGAGTGTCACGTCCATGATCTTCTAGCTCCTCTGTTCCCTTGGCCGGCGGCATCAACCGATGCCGTTACCACTACGATTGCGCCTCAGCCGCCCCGGCCGCATCCGTGGAAACCCTGGTCGGCACCCTGGCCCGCCGTCCCAGGTGCCCTGGCGGTGGATCCGGGCCTAGCGTCCGCACCTCGGGCGGACACACCACCTCGTCCGGGACACACCGCCTCGGCCGTGACACACCACCCTCGGCCGGGACACACCACCCTCGGCGAACCGCCTGTCGATCGGGGTGCGCGGAGGCCCGAGAGCTAAGGGACCATCGCGGCCCGTGTGGCCAGTGTGATCCGCAGCAACCGGCCCTATGGAACATAGGTACGGTTATAACCGGTCCGATGTTCCATGGGTGCGGGTTTGATTTCGATTTTGCGCCAGATTCAGGCGTGTGCGGTTATGGTCGGCGGGTCCGCCGACGGACGCGACCCGGCAGCAGACCGGTGTCCGTGCTGACCTGGCCAGTGTCGTGCAGCAGGTCCCGGGACCCGCCTGCGGATCAGCCCATACGATGAGGACTGCCATCGCTGTGGCCGCCGCCCGGCCGAACGAGGCTCCGATCAGGTATCAAAGTCGGTGGGGTGCCAGCCCATGCCGATGGCGGTGAGGTTAAACATGGCCACGCCATTGCGCGCGAATCGCAGGTAGCTGGTACTGAGCAGCTTGCGCACCTTGCTGCGCCGCATTTGGGTTTCAAAATGCACCGCGTACGCTGCCACAGTGGCCTCGTCGGCCAAGATGAGATCAGCGCGTACTTCTACCAGCCGGTTACGTTGCCTGCGAATCATCGCGAACTCCCTGCACCCTCTGTGAGGTCTCCCCGCCACCGGTATCCACTGTCGCGCTCCGGGGCCGCAGGCCGCACCCGTACAAACCCTGGTCTGCGCCCTGGCCGTCGCCCTGGTCTACCGGCTGGTCAGGCCCGCATCGTGGGCCAGCAGCCCGGCCTGGGTGCGGTTGTCCAGGCTAAGTTTTTCCAGCATCCGGGAAACGTAGCCCTTGACCGTCGCCTCGGAGAGGTAGAGGCGGGCCGCGATCTGAGCGTTGGACAGCCCCTCGCCCAGGCAGGCGAGCACCTCCACCTCGCGCTCGGTGAGCGAGCCGGTCAGCTTGCGGGCGCGCTCGGCGGCGGGCTGACGGTCGCCGGAGGCCGCGATCAGCCTCCGGGCGGCCGCCGGAGAGAGCACCGTGTGGCCTTCGGCCGCCACCCGCACCAGCCCGATCAGGTCCTCCGGCGGTGTGGACTTGACCAGGAAACCGGCCGCCCCCGCCCGCAGCGCGCGCAGCACGTACTGGTCGGCGTCGAAGGTGGTGAGCACCACCACGACCGGCGGGTCGGCGAGCCTGCCGATCTGCTCGATCGCCGCGATCCCGTCCAGCACCGGCATGCGCAGGTCCATGAGCACCACATCGGGGCGGTTGCGGATGACCGCGGCCACGCCCGCCGCGCCGTCGTACGCCTCATCCACGACCTCGATGTCGGGCGCGGAGCCGAGGATCGTGCGCAGGTGCGCGCACACCATCGGCTCGTCGTCCACCACGACCACCCGGACCATGCCGGTCACACCGCCGCCCCGGTCGTCGGCACGTACGACGGCATCGTCGCCTCCAGGGCGAACCCGCCGTCCGGTGTGCCGCCGGCCCGCAGCGAACCGTGCACCACCTCGATCCGCTGCCGCAGGCTGGCCAGGCCCAGCCCGGAGCCGGTGGCGGCCAGCCGGCCGTCCGGCGGGGCCGCCGCCGCGGTGTTCCGCACGCTGACCCTGACCTGCGACTCGTCGTAGCTCACCTGGACGGCGACGTGGGCGCCGGGGGCGTGCTTGCGCACGTTCGTCAGCGCCTCGCGGACAATCCGGTGCACCGTGCGGCCGACCACGGGGGAGGCGAGCGCCGGGTCGCCCCGCTCGGCCAGTTCGGCGGGAGTGCCGACGGCGGTCGACTCGGCGACCAGTTCGGCCAGCGCCGAGGCCGCGGCCGCCCGGTCATCCTCGGGTGCCGTGCGGAGGATGCCGACCAGGTCGCGCAGCTCGGCCAGGGCCTGGACGCCCGCCGCGCGGAGCTCCTCGGCCGCCCGCCGGGTGGCCTCGTCGGTCGCGGTGATGCCGAGCGCCCCCGCCTGCAGGACCATCAGGCTGACCTGGTGGGTCACCACATCGTGCATCTCGCCGGCCAGCCGGGCCCGCTCTTCGGCCCGGGCCTGCTCGGCCAGCAGGTACCGCTCCCGCTCGGCCCGCTCGGCCCGGTCCCGCAGCGCCCGCAGCATCTCGCCCCGCGCGCTGAAGTAGAGCGCCAGCAGCGGCCCGACCGCCGTCCGCAGCACCGCGATCGTGATCACGGCCGCCGACGGATCCCAGACCCGGGCCGCGATGATGGTCATCACGCCCACCGCCCCGAACGCGGTGCGGCGGTCCTTGCCGTAGTAGAACGGCCCGTAGGCGGCCAGGCAGGTTCCGTAGGGGGCCCAGAGGTTCCCCGCATGGGCCGGTGTCAGCGCCCCCGCCGGGAGGATCAGCTCGGAGATCAGCAGCGTGAACCCGGTCAGGATCGCGATGACGAGCACCGGCGCCCGCCGCCTGGCCACCAGCGAGAAGTCCGCCACGCCTTGCAGCGCCAGCATGGCCCAGGCGAGCTTGCCGGGATGCGCCGGCCACCAGGAGGCGCCCGCCAGCGTGATCGAGGTGTCGAGCAGCACGAAAAAGCCCGCCAGGGCCGCATCCACCGCCACGCTGTGCCGCGGGGCGCACGACCGGGTGCTCATGCGGCTCACGCTACTTCATCGCCCCCCGCCAGCCCGGCCAGCGATACTTTCGGCCGGCCCGGAAACCTACTAAAGTCGCCCCCCGGCCCGGCCCGGCATCCCTTCGTCGCGGCCGGACCCTACCGGCGGCCCTGCCCGGCAGCCCGCCTGCCGGGCTGCACTGGGAGCCATGAAAACCTCTTCAGCGGTCCTCGCGGCCGCACCACAGCCAGGCCACTACGACATCGACCCGGACCGGTCCCGGGTCACGTTCGCCACCCGCCACCTGTTCGGGCTCGGCCGGGTCAAGGGCAGCCTCGCCATCCGGGGCGGCCGCGCGGACATCGCCGACCCGCTCGAGGTGTCCGCCCTCGACGCGGAAATCGACACCGCGAGCTTCCACACGAACAACCGGCAGCGCGATGACCGCGTCCGCTCTCCTCGGTTCCTGGACGCCGCCGCGCACCCGGTGATGACCTTCCAGTCGGACCGGATCGCGGCTCAGGACCAGGCCCTGACCGGAACGCTGACGGTGCGCGGCACGACCCGGCCCGTCACCCTAACCGTCACCCGGTGCGAGGTGTCTCCCGGGTCTTTCACCGCCCGGGCCACCGCCCGCATCGACCGCACCGAGTTCGCCATCACCGCGGCCCGCGGCCTGGCCGCCCGCTACCTCGACCTGACCGTGGAGGTCCAGTGCACCCGGACCTGACCCGGCACGAATCGCCGCAGGCCATCACGGTGGCCGGGCTGCGCAAGAGTTACGGCGCCGTGCGGGCCGTGCGCGATGTCAGCTTCTCGGTCGGGCCTGGCGAGATCGTCGCCCTGCTGGGACCGAACGGAGCGGGCAAGACCACGACGCTGGAAATCCTGGAGGGGTTCCGGACCCGCGACGGCGGCGAGGTGCAGGTGCTCGGCCTCGACCCGGGCGGCAAATCGGCCGCGCGCGAGCTCCGCGAGCGGACCGGGCTGGTGCTGCAGGACATCGCGGTCGAGCCGTACCTGACCGTGCGGGAGACCATCTCCCGCCAGGCCGGCTACTACCGGGCTCCCCGGGACGTGCCCGCGGTGATCAGCCTGACCGGCCTCGACGGGCTGGAGCGGCGCAAGGTCAGGGCCCTGTCCGGCGGCCAGAAGCGCCGCCTGGACCTGGCCCTCGGCCTGATCGGCGGCCCGGAGGTGCTGTACCTGGACGAGCCGACCACCGGATTCGACCCGGCCGCCCGCCGCGGCGCCTGGGACCTGGTCCGGCAGCTGCGCACGGCCGGGACCACGATCCTGCTGACCACGCACGACATGGCCGAGGCGCAGGCGCTCGCCGACCGGGTGGTGCTGCTCAGCGACGGCGCGGTGGTGGCTGAGGGGCCGCCGGCCGGCCTGGACGGGGGAGAAGCGGAGCACACCCGCATCACTTTCACGCTGCCGCGCGGCGTGGCGCTCGCCGACCTGCCGGTGCCCGGCACACCGAAAGAAGGCTCGGTGGTCATCGAGACCACCCAGCCGGTCGCGGCCCTGCACCAGCTGACCAGCTGGGCCGTGCGGCATGAGGTGATGCTGTCCGGGCTCACCGTGGACCGGCCCAGCCTTGAGGACGTGTATCTGCGGCTGACGCGTGAAGAAGTGCCGTTCGGTCCAAAAGATAGGAGGCCCTGATGACTGCTGCTCTGGCCGGCCGCGCGCCGCGCCGCCGCAACAACCTGGCCCTGGTGATCCACCAGGTCTCCTACGAGCAGCTGTCGTTCTGGCGCAACCCGCAAAGCGCCGTCTTCACGTTCGTGTTCCCGGTCGTGTTCGTGACCATCATGGGCGCTCTGTTCCGCGGTGTCGGGAAGAGCTCCTACTTCGGCGGGCTCTCGGCGCTGCAGTACTACGTGCCGACGATCGCCGCCCTGTGCGTGCTCGGCTCGTGTTACGGGCAGCTCGCGGTCGGGCTCGCGGCCCGCCGGCAGAACGGGATCCTCAAGCGGATCCGGGCCACCCCGCTGCCGGCCTGGGGGTACTTCACCGGGCTGCTCGCCCACTGCGTCCTGGTCAGCCTCGCCGACATCGTGCTGATCGTCGGGGTGGGCCGGCTGTACGGGGTGCCGTTCCCGTCGCAGTGGCCGGCCATCGCGCTGACGCTGGTGCTCGGCGCCGCCAGCTTCTGCGCCCTAGGGGTCGCGGTGGCCTCAATGATCTCCAACGCCGAGGCCGCGCCGGCCGTCACGCAACTGATGCTGTTCCCGCTGTTGTTCCTGTCCGGTACCTATATGCCGATCTCCTCCCAGCTGCTCAACCGGGTCACCGGCTGGCTACCGATCCGGCCCTTCAACGAGGCGCTGACCGGGCCGCTGTCCCGGCACACCGGCGCCGACTGGCGGCACCTGGCCATCCTGGCGGCCTGGGGCGTGATCGGCGCGACCGTGGCGGTCCGCCGGTTCCGCTGGGACCCAAGGCCAGAGTGAACCGGGCCCGACCACGCTGCGCTGCCACCCGTGATAAGCGCGGCCGGTTATGCCCGGGGGCAGGCTGAGGCCGATGGGCGCGGCAATGAGGCCTGCCTCGCGGCCATGATCCTGAACCCGGGAGCCGGGCCTGGTCGTACCGCTGGGTGGTGCGCGGGTCGGCGTATCCCATCGCGTTCGCCAGATCGCGGAGGGACCTGCCGGAATCGAGGTACAGGGCCGCGAATGAGTGCCGCATCATGCGCGGTCCGAAGTGGCTGGCCAGGTCGGCCGGCAGGCCGGCCCGGGTGGCGAGGCGGCGCACGACCTGCCACACGTCGGCGGCGAAGAGCCGTCCCCCGGTCCGGGTGGCGAATAGCACCGGCACGTTCGTCAGGTCGGCCCGGCCAGCGAGATAGGCGTCTATCCGGGAAGCCGCCAGGCTGGGGAGGGTCAGGCTCTGGCGCCTGCCGTTGGTGCGGGTGACCGACAGCACCCGGTGTCCGTGTTCGGTGCCGAGGTCCTCGACGTTAGCGCCGATGACCTCGGACACCCGGGCGCCGGTGAAGAGCAAGACAGCTACCAACGCTGCGCTGCGGGCGCGCTGCGGGCCAGGTGCGGTGTCGGCGGCGCGAACGAGCGCGAGGGCCTGGTCCGGGGTGAGGGCCGGGGCGGGCGGGGTGCGCGGGTCGGCCCTGGGCCGGGCGATGTCGACGGCCGGGCTGGCGGCGATATGCCCTCGCCGGGCCAGCCAGGCGTACCAGCCCGACACGGCGGCGAGCTTGCGGGCCGCGCTGGCCGGGGATAGTCCTGCGGCATCCAGCTGGCGGGCGTACCTGACCACGTGCAGCCCGGTGATCCCGGTGACCGGGTGCACCTGCTGTTCCTGGCACCAGGCCAGCCAGGACGGCACGCGGCTCGCTCGCCGCTGCGGGGTGATCCCGATGTCCCGGGCGTAGGCGGTGCGGGTGTTCTCCGATCGCTTGGCGGCGAGCCAGCCGAGCACCAGCAGGGTCACCGGGTCAGCATCGGCGGCGGCGGTCACCAGCTCGGGCCCCGGCGGATGAGGACTGCCCATGCCCCGACCCTGCCCCATAGCAGTCCCAGTAATCACGGTTATCGAGGATCTGCTGAGTGCGGCGGCCGGGAAGTCCGCGGTGAGTTCAGCCGCGATCGGTAGTCCCCCTTAGCCGGCCAAGGACGGAACTGTACGGTGGCGGCCAAACAGTGTCCGGCTATGGGAGACCGCGCCAAAACAGGCGGTCCTAGCGGTCCGTCGGCTCCTGCGAAACCCGGTTCCGCAGCGACTCGACCAGCGCGGCCACGTGCCGTCGCTCGTCAGGTGTCAGCTCGTCGATGCTGGCGATCAGGAGATCCCTTTCCTGGTTGCCCGGCTGCTCCGGCCCGGCCGGGCCGTCGTCGTAGTAGTGCAGACCGGTGGACTCGGCCGCGGCGGCGCGGACAGCGGAGACCGGCACGTCCAGGCCCACGGCGAGCGCATCGATGGTGGCGGGGCGCGGCGGCCGGGTCAGGTTCCGTGTCGTGGCGAGGGTGTAGAGGGTGGACCGGGGCAGGCCACCGCGCTTGGCGACCTCGCCGTAGGACCAGCCCCGCTCACGCAGCCGCTGCTGGATCAGCCTTTGCAGCGGGTTGAGTGCGGGCTCCAGCGCCGCGTCGGCGGCGCGCGGCCGCTCGGCGGGGGGGTCCTGCCTGTCTCCCGCCGCGTCCACTGTCATAACCACCAACTTAGCTCCGTCTCGGCCGGTGGGCTCAAACCACGATTCCCGGGGCCTTGACTGATCCTGGAATCATGTTGTACGGTGATGACCGTACAGTACGTTCGACAAACAGCGTACACCAAGTCCGCGGTGCGGCGCCACTCCCTGAGTCGGCCGGAACGCGGGCAAACCCCCCCGGGCTGCCTGGCCCGGGGCCGATCGTCCTCGCCGAAGGAGTCATCATGTTCACCGACACCGCCGTCACCATGCAGGACCTCGAGCTCGAGTCCGCCGAACTGCTCCCCAGCCGGGAAACGCTCTGCTGCCCCTGCTACTCCCCGTGCGCACCATGCCTCAGCATTAGCGTGTGCATCAGCGTCTGCCTGTAAGGCGCCTGCCTGCCTACTGCGACCGCCGGCGGCAACAGCATCGGATGGCAGTTCCCCGGCTCGCACCTCTGACCTGCCGTGCATGTAGCTAGAGGGGGATGCTCGGCAGGAAGGGAGGGCCGCCCGGGCCCCCTAACGGGCGGCCCTCCCGCCTGCGTGATCGGCCCTGCCAGGCCGGGCGCGGCCAGCCGCTGCTGACGTTTCCCGGTGACCATGCGAGGAGAAGGCACCATGACCGTAGTGGCAGAGCATGTGACAACCGGGCCCACGGCACCCGCCCTTCCCCCGGGGGGTGCGCCCGGGCACGTTGAGGTGCCCCGGCTGGCCGACGGGGTCGAGCTGCTCGGCGAGTACAAGGATTCCGGCTACAGCCAGCCGCCGTCGCTGGTGCGGCGGCCCGACGGCCAGGTCATCCAGATGTCGGCGCTGCTGTACCAGGTGGCCTGCCGGATCGACGGCTCCCGCGGCCCGGCTGCCATCGCCGACCTAGTCAGCGAGGACCTGGGCCGGTCCCTGAGCGCCGAGCAGGTCCGCTATCTCATTACCGCCAAGCTGCTGCCCCTGGGCATCCTCGCCGCCGGGGACGCCCCGGCTGCCCCGCCGAAGGCCAGCCCGCTGCTCTCGCTCAGGGCGCGGGGCACGCTGCTGCCGGAGCGGGCGGCGAACGCCGCCGGGGTGCTGCTGCGGCCGCTGTTCCGGTGGCCCGTGATCATCGCCGTGGTCGCGGCCGTCGCGTCCGTGGACTACTGGTTGTTCGCCGTCCACGGGCTGGGGGCGGGGGTGCAGCAGATCCTGCGCGACCCGGTGGACCTGCTCATCGTGCTCGGCCTGTTCGTGGTCTCCGCCCTGTTTCACGAGTGCGGGCACGCGGCCGGCTGTCGCTACGGCGGCGCGCGGCCCGGCGTGATCGGCGTCGGCATCTACCTGGTCTGGCCGTCGTTCTTCACCAACGTCACCGACTCCTACCGGCTCAGCCGCGCCGGGCGGCTGCGCACTGACCTCGGCGGCGTGTACTTCAACGCGGTCTTCATGCTGGCCCTGGCCGGCCTCTACGTGGCCACCTCGGCCCAGGTTCTGCTCGTGGCCATCGCCGTCACGCACCTGGAGATGCTGGAGCAGCTGCTCCCGTTCGTCCGTTTCGACGGCTACTTCATCCTCAGCGACCTGGTCGGCGTGCCCGACCTGTTCGCCCGCGTCGTCCCCGTCCTGCGCAGCGCGCTCCCCAGGGGCCGCCAGGACCCGCGCGTCACCGGCCTGCGGCGCCGCGCCCGAATCCTGGTGACCGGCTGGGTGCTATGCGTCATCCCGCTGCTCACGCTCACCATGGGGTATCTCTTCCTGCACCTGCCCGCGGTCAACCGGGCGATGTGGCGCTCCGTCAGCCTGCAGGCGCACCTCATGACCGCCGCGGCCGCCGGCCACCGCTACGCGCAGGCCGGAGTCGACGCGTTTGGCGCCGCACTGATCATCCTGGCGCTG
>Ga0302324_100014350_pt1 | contig 15988 bp, 12 predicted proteins | sample Palsa_T0_1_FD_201949 | JGI IMG/M metagenome (GOLD analysis project Ga0302324, IMG submission 201949) | Peat permafrost microbial communities from Stordalen Mire near Abisko, Sweden - Palsa_T0_1 | ecosystem: Environmental > Terrestrial > Soil > Palsa > Peat permafrost | place: Sweden: Abisko...
GCGAGCGAGTCCTGGCCCGCCTCTGGGAAATCGCCGACCTGGACCCCGACATGACTCGAAACAGCATGTCCGCCCAGATCAAGGCCCTCTCCATGATCGTCGCCATCGAAGGCCTGATCCCGGATCGCCGCGCCGGTTCTTCGGAGAAGAAATCCGCCTCGGCGCCCGTCGTTCCGCCAATCGATACCGCCGCCTGGCTTCGCGAGCAGCAGGGGAAAACCGGCCCTGACCCTGTCCGAGACGAAGATGGGCTTGGCGTCCCCGATCCCCCTCCCGGCGCGGCGGCACACCCGCCTGCGTGCCCTGGCCCTACCCCCGGCCCTGACTTTGACTCCAGCGAGTTCATCTTCGCCCGCTCCTTTAGCCCCGCGGAAATGACCGCGTCGGCGCCTCATGCCCCCGTGTCCGCTTCTGCTCCAGACACCCGGGTTCCTTCCTCTATAGAAAAGAAACCCGATACCTGGCGCCTGAGACTCTAAAGAAAACGCACGCGCTGCCAATGCCCCAAAAAGACCAAAAAGGATCGAATTTTATCGAACTTTACAAAAATCGAGGACCCACGGAACCTTGAAAACGAATCGTCCTCTAAACGTAGCAGGAGGGATTAGAAGGCGAGCCTTCGTTACCCCACGTTTTTGGCTTCGAGTTCAGCCCATCTTGCGTATAGGTCATCGAGCAAACTCTGCGCCTGTTCCATCGCTTGCAGAGCTTCCTGCAACCGCACCGCGTCGGTAGCGACTGCGGGATCCTCAACCACGCTGCGCTCCCGCGCAAGCTGCTCCTCGGCAGCGGTCACACGATCCTCAATACCGGCAAACTCGCGCGCTTCCAGGTAAGACAGCTTCTTTTTCCCGGATGGTCCCCGCTTTTCCGGCTGGGCCGCCGCCTTTGCCTCCGGCTGTGGCTGACCTTGCCACGTGTCCCATTGCGAATAGTCGGCAAAGGTTTCCGCGTTACCGCGCCCATCTAATCCCAGAACACTCGTGCTGACACGATCCAACATATAGCGGTCGTGGGTCACCAGCACCAGCACCCCGCGAAACTCCAGCAGACCTTCTTCCAGAATCTCGAGGGTCGGAATATCAAGGTCGTTGGTGGGCTCATCCAGCAGCAGCAAATCAGCCGGCTCCAGCATCAGCCTGGCGATCAGGACGCGAGCCCGTTCACCCCCCGAGAGTCGACCTACCGGCTGATTCAACTGATCGCCGCTAAACAAAAATCTGGCCGCCCAGGAAGCCACGTGGATCACGCGGTCCTGATAAATCACCGAATCGCTATCGGGGGCCAGAGCGCGCCGTAAAGTGACGTCCGGTTCCAAAATGCGATTCTGATCGAAGTAAACCGTGCGCAGCGCAGTCGCGCGTTTGACGGAGCCTTCGTTGGGCTCGATCTCGCCCCGCAGCAGCCGCAGCAGTGTGGTCTTGCCGCTGCCATTGGGGCCAACCAGGCCGATGCGCGTTCCGGCGGTAAAAGCAAAATTGAGGCCGGCAAAAAGCTTGCGCCCGGCGAAGCCATACTCCAGGTTTTCAAGTTCAACCAATCGTTTGGTCTGCCGGTCGGTAGCGGAAAATTCAATCGACGCTGTCGCCGTGCGATTGCGCGCCGATACCTCCGCCAGTTCACCAATCAACTCGTGCGCCTTGTCGATCCTGGCCTTGGACTTGGTGGTGCGCGCTTTCGGCCCGCGGCGTAGCCAGTCAATCTCCGTGCGTACGCGATTGCTAAGAGCATCCTGCCGCTTGACCTGGGCTTCGAGAAACGCTTCTTTCTTGAGCAGAAATTCGCTGTAATTCCCGTTCACCCGCAGCAATCCATCAGGATAGGCGCGATTCAGTTCCACCGTTTCCGTACACACGTTTTCCAGAAAGTACCGGTCGTGGCTCACCACCACGCAGGCAAACGATGCGGTGTTGAGCAGACCTTCCAGCCACTCGATCCCGCTCAAATCCAGATGGTTGGTGGGTTCGTCCAGCAGCAAAACATCGGGTGCCTGTACCAGGGCCTCGGCAATCGCCAGCCGCTTACGCCAGCCGCCGGAAAGCTTGGAAGCATCCACGGCAAAATCCACAAAGCCCGTTCGCCCGAGGGTTTCCCCGATGCGTCCTTCCCACTCCGTCGCTGGAGCCGCTATGCGCTCGAGCGAAGCTTCGAGCACGGCGCGGATTGTGGTTCCGGGCGTAAATTCCGATTGTTGCGCGACATAGCTGAGCCGTGTCCGCTTACGCACGGTCACTTCGCCGCTATCCGGATCGATGTCCCCACCCAGAATGCCGAGCAGCGTCGACTTGCCCGAGCCATTTGGTCCGATCAGGCCTATGCGCGCGCGTTCTTCTATGGTGAACGCAATGTTGCGCAAAAGCGGGTCAGCGCCAAATGACTTGGAGACTCCCTGGGCATTGAGGATCGGGGGCATTTATTCCGTCTTAGAAAACTGTGGGTGGGGACTTCTCAGCGCCGTGCCGCCGCCGCCGTTGCCGTCATGTATTCCTCGTATGGCCCCTTGAAATCTTCGATCGTGCCCTGATCAAAGTGCCAGATCCGGGTCGCCACCTCGTCGATCAAATCATGATCGTGGGTTACCAGCAGCACCGTACCCTCATAGCGCTGGATGGCGACATTGAGCGCGTTGATAGCTTCCAGATCCAGGTGGTTCGTAGGTTCGTCGAGTATCAGGATGTTCGGCTTCTGCAGCATCAACCGGCAAAAAATCAGGCGTGCTGCTTCACCACCCGATAAGGCTTCGGTCTTCTTCAAGCCCTCTTCGCCGCTGAACAGCATCTGTCCCAGCAGGCCGCGAATGTCCTCCTTGGTCACCCGGGGATCGAACTGATGCAGCCAATCAGACACCGTCATCCCTTTCTCAATGGAGCCGGTATGGTCCTGAGGAAAGTAGCCGATCTGTGGCTCGTGACCCCACTTGACCGTACCCCCGTCCAGGGTGAAGCCAGGCTCCGCCTGATCCATCTTGACCAGCAACGATTTCAGCAACGTGGTCTTCCCCAGGCCGTTCCGCCCCATCAGGCAAACCTTCTCCCCGCGCATCACCGCGGCGCCGAAATCACGGATAACCTCCTGCTCCCCGTACGACTTGCTCAGGTGCTCGAACTCCAGGATGTGCTTGCCCGAAGGCCGCAACAGGTCGAACCGGATGTAGGGCCGTTGGATATTGGACCGCGCCAGCTCAGTGGTTTGCAGGCGCTCGACTTCTTTCTTGCGCGACGTCACCTGGCTCGAACGGGTACCGGCCGAGAACCGCGCAATGAACTCGTTCAACTGCGCAATCTTCTTCTCTCGCTGGGCATTCTGCGACTCAAGACGAGAGCGGATCTGGGTCTTCGCCAGCACCATATCGTCGTAGCCGCCGCTGTAGGTAATGATGGTTTCGTAATCGATATCCGCGATGTGGGTACACACGCTGTTCAGAAAATGCCGGTCGTGCGAGATGGTGATCAGACTGCCTTCAAACTCCATCAGGAAGTTCTGCAGCCAATGCACCGAATCAAGATCCAGTGAGTTAGTAGGCTCGTCCAGCAGCAGGGCCTGGGGCTTGCCAAACAGGGCCTGGGCCAGCAACACGCGCACCTTCTGCCCACCCTGCAACTCGCTCATTTTCCGTTCGTGCATTTCATCCGGGATGTCCAGGCCCTGAAGCAGAATGGCGGCGTCGCTCTCGGCCGTATACCCATCCTCTTCGCCGACGATGCCTTCCAGTTCACCCAGCCGCATGCCATCCTCATCGGTAAGCTCGGCCTTTTCATAAATCGCATCTCGCTCTGCGAGCGCTTTCCACAAACCCTTGTTGCCCATAACCACGGTATCGATAACGCGGAAGGCATCGAAAGCGTACTGGTCCTGGCGCAGCACGCCGACCTTCTTAGGCCGCACTACGGTGCCCTTCTGCGGCTCTAGTTCCCCCGAAAGGATCTTCATAAAGGTCGATTTGCCGGCCCCGTTCGGGCCCGTCAAACCATACCGCCGGCCCGAGATAAACTGTACCGAAACCTCTTCGAACAGCAGTTTGGACCCATAACGCATAGTTACATCGCTGACAGAAATCATGATCTAGTCTCTTGTTTTCTTAGATTAACTTCTATTTTCGCAGATAAAAGCTGCCCCAGACCTTAAGTGGGTGGCCCAGGTCTCGCTTTTGAGACCTGGGTGTACCGGCTGGGGCCATTTGCGAGGGGAAACCCAGGTCTCAAAAGCGAGACCTGGGCCACCCACTCACGATTCGTCCGCGCCGTTCTTAATCAAGCGCGGCGTCGGAATATGCGAAATTCTCCGCATTGTTCCCCGTGGCCCTGAACAAATTTTAGAAGATACGGGACAAAATTTGATTCGTTGCCAACGCAGCTACGTAGGCCAGCCCCGTCATATAGAGGAACTGTACCGCAGGCCATTTCCAGCTATTGGTTTCCCGCCGGACCACTGCCAACGTCGAGGTGCACTGCATGGCGAACGCGAAGAACACCACCAACGCAATCGCGCCGCCGATCGTCATGTCGTGCCGCAGCGCCGCCTGCAGGCCCACCGACTGGGTAGCAGGATCAGCCCCATAAAGCGTCCCCAGCGTGCCCACGATCACTTCCCGCGCGATCACTGAGCTGAGCAGTCCGATACCGATCTTCCAGTTGAACCCCAGGGGATGCAGCACCGGTTCGATAAAGTGTCCTAGCTTCCCGATCACGCTTTCTGTAAGCGGAGCGACTGTACCAGCATGGAACGGCACAATGCTCAGCAGCCACAAGGTAAACGTAACCGCCAGAATTACGGTACCGGTCTGCTTGACGAAAACCGTGCCGCGGTCCATCAGCCGCAGCCCAATCGAGCGCAGCGTCGGCCACCGGTATTGTGGCAATTCCAGGATAAACGGCGCTGAATTGGCTTTGAGAATAGACGACTTAAGCAACCGCGCCGTCATCAGCGCTGCCAAAAAACCAAGCACGTAGAGGCTCAACATCACCGCCGCCCGCAACCCAAAAAAGTTACCCAGGATGGGTCGGTTAGGAATGAACGCGGCAATAATCAGGGTGTAAATCGGCAGCCGTGCAGCGCAGGTCATGAACGGCGCCACCAGGATCGTCGCCAGCCGGTCTCGCTTGTTTTCAATCGTCCGTGTGGCCATGATGGCCGGTACCGCGCAGGCATACGCTGAGAGCAGTGGGATGAAGGCTTTGCCATTCAACCCAATCGAGCGCATGACGCGGTCCGCGATCAGGGCTGCCCGCGCCAGGTAGCCTGAATCTTCCAGCACCCCGATCACCAGGAAAAGCAGCAGGATCTGAGGCAGGAAGACCAAAACCGCCTGCACTCCATTCCAAAGCCCATCGCGCAGCAGAACCTGCAACCACGTCCAGGGCAGGAAATGAACCGTCGCGGTGCCGGCCCTGGTAAACACCTCGGTCAGCCAATCACTCAAGGGGAGGCCGGCGGCAAACACCACCTGGAACACGCCGATCACCACCGCCAGAAAAATGACCGGTCCCCAGATCTTATGCAGCAGCACCGCATCGAGCCTGCGCGTCCAGCCGGGCGAGACCGGCGCCTTATATTTAGTCCGCGAGCTAACCTGCGTTGCCCACTGGTGACAGGAGGCGGCTGTCTGCAGGACCGGCAACTGCATGGGCTCCTGGCGTGCTTCCGCTGGTTCGGAAAGCCGGGTCAGGAAGCGATCGATGGCGTCGAAACCGGTGCCTTTAGTGGCGCTGATCATGGCCACTGGCGCTCCCAGCTCCCGGGCCAATCCCAGTGGATCGATTTCGCCCCCGCGCGCGGTCATCAGGTCAGACATGTTCAGCAGGACAAGGGTCGGTAGACCTATGCCCAGGACCGGCGCAGCCAGCATCAGTTGCCGGTTCAACTGCAAGGCGTCCAGCACCAGCAGCACTGCATCCGGAACCGCCGTTCCCGGCATATTCCCCTGCAGCACATCCACCGCCACCCGGGCGTCTTCTGAGTAGGACTGGAGGCTATAGATTCCCGGCAGATCGATCAGCGTCAGGTTGCGGTGGCCGATGCCGCTCATCCGTCCGGAGTGCTGTTCTACCGTCACCCCGGGATAGTTCGCCACCTTTTGACGCAGCCCGGTCAAGCGATTGAACAGCGTGGACTTGCCGGAATTCGGCGGACCGATCAGCGCCACGGTACTTATTTTGCCGTCTAAGCGCGGGCCGCCTGCTGCGACAGCGACTCCGCCTCCGGGTTCGCAATGGCTCATTGCGCGGCCTTTCTCACGGCCAGGCAAACACTATGGACGTTGATGAATTTGGCCGTCTCCCTACGCAGGGCTACTTCTGTTCCGTCAATGCAATAAACGGTGGGATCCCCGGCCGGTGCGCGGCGAAGCGCGAGCACCCGGTTTTCCGGGACAAACCCAAGATGCATAAGCTGCGCCTGAATCTCCTCTGGGAGATCCAGAGCGGCCAGCGTGGCGCAGGATCCAATAGCGAGCTCGCTGAGAGCAGTGGATGGAAGCATGCGTGGCATGAGCGGTAGGGGTCGTCCTCGCGATCCGGGGGGAAAGCTCAATTGCGACCGGCAAGGTCGTATATCAACTATACGACCCGAGCCTGCGAATGACAATGCCTTATGGAACCTTGCAGAAGCGGGTTAGGGTGGATTCTCGGTCCGCCTGATTCTCAGGCGAGCGGGCGTAAAATGGGCTATGACGATCGAAGAGTTCCGTGCCTCTCTGCGCGAATCGGTACCCCCGGCGGGCCTGTCGGACTTGCTCAAGGCTCTCTGGTGGGATGCCAGGGGAAATTTCGATCGCGCCCATGACATCGCCCAGGATGACGAGTCTGGGCAGGAAGCGGCTTGGGTTCATGCCTACCTCCATCGCAGGGAAGGCGACCAGGAAAATGCGGGCTACTGGTATAAACGCGCGCACCAGCCTCACCCGGAAACATCGCTCGACGACGAATGGCGCCAGATCACCACCGTTTTACTGCACCGCCACGGTAGCTGACACGCCACCGGACGCCTGTCGGGTAAAGCTAGTAATCCTGACCTGAAAGAGAGTAACTAAAGATACCAACATTCTCTCCGAGCGAGGGCCCGGGTGTTATTGCGGTAAGCCCATCTTCTGCAACAACGCAGAAAACCGCGGGTCGCTGCGCAGATTCTTATAGGCAGGATCGAATTTCAACAAAGTGAGTTCTTGCCCATCCCGCTCCTCGTAGACCTTCTGCAGCCAAAGGAAGGCCTTGTCCGTTTGCCCGGCAGGAGCATACGACCTCGCTAGTTGGATGGGCGAAGGATATGTGCCGGCCTGCAGCTGACGCTCTAGTTGCGCCTGCCAAAATCCCTTTGCCCCTGCCTTCTTGAATGCTCTCTCCAGCGCCGTGGCCCTGGTCGCCGCTACCTCGGGACTGAAGCCGCTAAGCACCTCGATCTTTTCCTGCTCCTTGATCGCTTCCTCGTATCTTCCTATTGTCGACAGAAACCAGGAAAAGTATCCGTGCGCCAGTGGAAACCGGGGATCGATGGCGATGGTGTGCTGGAATTGCCGGTATGCACTTTCGTCGTCCCCGGCGAACACGTATGTCATAGCCATGAAGTTGTTTATCGGTAACGAGAGGGGATCAATTTCCACTGCCCTCTTGTTTTCCGCAATGGCTTGTGCCTTTCGGCCCATGGGCATGAGGAAACAATTGGAATAGAACAAGTGGGCATAGGGCGAGTTGGGATTGACCTCAATCGCTTTCAAAAATTCTCTTTCCGCTCCTGGGAAGTCGAACTCGTAATGCGACTTCTCCACACCGAGGGCGGCGTGCGCCTCGGCGAGGGAAGGATCTAACATAATAGCCCTCGTCGCTGCTGTTCTTGCCTGCGGAGAGGTTTCCTTTGACGAATACAGGCCAATAATATTACTGATGTTGTAGGCGTCGGCTAGCCCGGCCCAAGCCAAGGCGAAGTTAGCGTCTTTGGCGGTAGCTTCCTGAAAGTACTGAATACTTTTCTTGATCGCATCGGGTGTTCTTTGGTTCCAGTAAAAGCGGCCCTTCAAGTAGAGGTCGTAGGCCTCGGGGTTCACACGGTGCTTCCTTGATAACTCAACCTCCCGGTGCGGCGTGAGATTAGCACTCACCTGCGCCGCGATCGACCTTCCCAGATCGTTCTGCACGTCGAGCATGTCCCCGAGGTCGCGATCGTAGTTCTGAGCCCAAAGGTGGGTCTGGTCACTGACACGAATCAACTGAGCGCTGACGCGGGCTTTTTCACCGTCCCGTCGCACACTGCCTTCCAGGATGTAGTCGACGCCAAGATCACGGCCGATCTGGCTAACGGATTTGTCGGTGTGTTTATACGCCATGGCCGTGGTTCGAGCGATCACGCCAAGACTTTCTGGGCTGAGCTGGCCCAGGTCTGTAATCGTCTCCTCCGTCAAGCCATCGCTGAAGTACTCCTGCTTCGGGTCATTGCTTAGATTCTGGAAGGGTAAGATCGCAAGCATCGCGCGTTTAGCGGGAACAAAACCCGACGAACGATGGGTACGCATGATGTATGCAACGGCTGTGAGAACCAAAACCAGAGCAGCTGACGCCAGAACCACCGCCTTCCATCGCCACCTGCCAACATCCGGAGCAAATGGGTGGGGATCGTCTGGAGTTACTGCGTGCCCCACTGGCTGTGGAGGACCAGAATCGAGGACCACAGCCTGGCCCTCTATCCCTGCCAAATCCGCGCTCACGGGCACGCCATTTGCGGTCGCGGTTTCGGTCACCGGAGCAATGAACCGATACCCTCGCCGGGGTAGAGTCTCGATGAATCTCGGGTTGGCGGCTGAGTCGCCGAAGGCCGTTCGCAGCTTGCGGATCGCAGTGTTCAGGCCCTCGTCGAATCCGACATAGGTGTCCGATGGCCAGAGCCTTGCCTGCAACTGCTGGCGGGTGACAACCTCTCCGGGGCATTCGACCAACACGGCCAAAACACGAAAAGGCTGTTCCTGCAGGGGCAATCTCCGCCCGTTCTTGTGCAACTGGCCCGAGGCCAGATCGATCTCGAAAAGGCCGGCCCGAACTTTTCGGCTGGAACTGGCTGGAGGGTTCATTGGTCCACCTGACCCGCTGCCATGTTACCCCAGTTGTACGGTTCAGGAAATCACACAACTCCTTTGGCAGCATTTTCTTAGCAAGTCAGAAGCGGAACAGGTGCGGTCAATTGACTGGATAGTGCGGGCTAGCTACAAGAAGGATCGCGGGCAACTGCGAAGGAGGGATTATGAACAGGAAGCTATTCACAAATGCGGCAGCCTTTGTTCTGCTTACAGTCGGTACTGTGGGGTCCGGACACGCGCTAAGTGACGTCGACGGCTGCAACAACAAACTTCTTTACGGTCATTACGGATTCACACTTCAAGGCACCAAATATCCCATCCCGGGCGTCTTGGGGCCGACGGGTCTCCAGGTGGGCGTTGCGATGGCTGATTTTGACGGCAACGGTACCTTTGAACAGATCGATGCGGTAACCATCGCCGGTACAGCCGTCTCCGACTTCACGCACACACCGGCACACGGTACGTACACGGTAAACCCGGATTGCACCGGTACCTTTACCATCGACTTCACCGACGGCAGGCCGCCCGTGGTCACGAACTTCGTAGTCGTGGGAAACGGCTCCGAGATTGATACCGTGGTCACTAGCGTCGCCGGCAAGGAAGGGATCCTTTCCTTAGGGAGCATTGGCAAAAAGGTCCGCACTTGGTAGCCCTTTGAACCGCGAAACCTGGGTGGCTCCCGGTCTCGATTCTGAGACCGGGGATCCTCGCCGAAAGAGATGAAGCGATGCTATCCGGGGCCGCCACTATAAAGACGAAAAGTTAGGACCGGTATGCGAAAAATCTGGTTTCTGATTTGCGTTCTGGCCGCGACATACACTTCGTGGGCTCAAAGCGGCCCCACATCCTGGCAAAACCTGAACTCTCTTCACCAAGGGGAAAGGATTCAGGTGCTTGAAAAGAACTCCAGGAAAGTTTCCGGGACATTTCTGAATGTTTCCGAAGCGGCGATCTCGGTGCAAGACCAAGCAGGCTCGCAGGCGCTCCAGAGGCGAGACATCGTACGCGTGAGACTGATGAAAAACAAGCATCGTTTGCGCAACACGTTCATTGGCGCCGGAATCGGAGCTGGTTTGGGAGCTGCGCTGGGTGGGGCGACGAACAACGGTTTTGTGAATAGAGGCGTGTTTGCCGCAGGTGTGGCGGCGGCGTTTTCAGTGCCCGGCGCGGTCGTCGGAGCTTTGGTGCCGGACCACAGTACGATTTACAACGTGGGTTCGCACTAGTTACTTCGACCTTGCCGGCATGTTATCTCAGTTGTCTTGAATGCCCGGGCCATGTTTCAATGCTTCACGACTCGGAGGAGCCATGCGACCAGCTCTGCAACTTATCAATCCTATGCAGGTTACCGATACAACGACTGCTCCAGCGCGCCAGCCGCGCCGGTTCCTTTGCCTCTTCTCAGCGCTTGTCTTCACGTTTACCGCTGTCCTCGCGCATGCCCAGGATTACACCTCCATCGTCATTTTTGGAGACTCCCTTTCCGATACAGGCAATGTCGCGTATCTCGCGCAGCATAAGTACGGAGTGCGGATTCCGGGGCCCGCCGCCGACTACACCGACGGCCGCTTCACCGATGGCGACGACACGATCCCGGCTGCCCGCGAGTACTTCGGCGTATGGATTGAACAATTTGCCGCCACGCTTCCAGCGAAGCCGATCATCCTGGACTCCCTCGACGGCGGGACCAACTATGCTTACGGCTTTGCCTTCACCGGCAACGGAACTTCGGTGCTGACTATCGGGTCCGCCTCAGTCTTCGTCAATGTCAACAACATAGGACAGCAAATCACCGATTATCTCGCCACGCATCCCGTCATCAATGACAGGACTTTGTTCGTCGTATGGGGCGGCGCCAACGATCTTCTCAACGCCACGTCAGCGGACGACGTCTTCAAGGCAGGCATCAATCAGGTCACGAACATCCAGCGTCTCATCGATGCCGGAGCCACCCAGTTCATCATCCCTAACCTTCCGCCGCTCGGAGCAACACCCCGGCTTAACGGCAGTCCCACGGATTCAGCGGCCGCGACTGCCGCAAGTATCCTCTTCAACAAGATTTTGCGCACAGGTGTCGATGTCCTGCACGACTTCAACTTTGGCAGGCATCTCCATTTTGTCCAGCTGGACGTCTTTTCTCTCTTCAATCAAATCATCGCCTCGCCCTCCAGATATTCCCTGGCGGACGTGACTACCAGCTCCCAGGCCATACCCACCGTCGACCCGGATACTTATTTGTTCTGGGATGATCTACACCCCACCACGCGGGGCCACAATATTCTTGCCACGACTCTTGCGGGAATGATCGCCGGGGAACAATGCGGGGCCCGCTTACTAGCCGAATGCCGAAAGTGATGGATGACATCCACTCTGTCCGGGGTTCTGCAACAAAAAACATTTCCAAGAAAGAACATCCACACAGAGATCTCTCCACTGCGCTGCGCTCCGGTCGAGATGACAAAGGGGAGTGCGGTGCTTCCAGGGACTTTAGTTGCTGAACAGGAGCCCTTTTTCATCACCCTGGGTGGGGCTGCAGGCCCGTGATTCCTCTGTCGAAAATAAAAGTGCAGACTCCAGACGTTGAGCGGGTGGCCCAGGTCTCGCTTTTGAGACCTGGGTTTCTCCTCGCAAATGAGTCCTGGCCGGAGAAGCCGCCTGTTTCAGCAGGCCAACAACTCCTCTCCTCTTGTCTAAATAGACAAGCTCAACATACGGTTCAGCCGCTGCACAAACACTGCCGGATCCTGCAGCGGCACGCCCTCCATCAGCATAGCCTGGTCAAACAGCAGCCACGCCGCATCTTCGGCGACCGAGTCATCAGACCGCGCCAGCAGCTTCTTGACGATCTCGTGGTCAGGATTGATCTCGAGCGTTGGTTTCAGCGCCGGCATATCCTTCTGCCCCATAGCACGCAGCATCTGCTGCATCTTCATCGAGGGCTCGTCTTCGTCGGAGACGATACACGACGGGCTGTCTGCCAGCCGCACCGAGGCGCGCACATCCTTCACCCGGTCGCCCAGCGTGGCCTTCAACTTTTCGATCAGCGGTTTCAGCGTGTCCGCCTTCTCCGGCTCCTTCTCGTCTTTCAGATCTTCGCTGGTTGCCGCCTTATTCACAGACTTCAGGTCGATATCCCCATACTTCTCCACTCCCGAGAAGACAATCTCATCGATCTCATCGTCCAGCAGTAAAACCTCGAGATCCTTCTTCTTGTAGATCTCGAGCAAGGGCGATTTGCGGAGCAGGGAATCGCTCGCCCCGGTAATGTAATAGATACTTTTTTGTTCCGGGTTCATGCGCGACTTCACTTCGGCCAGGCTGGTGAGGCCCTCAACCTTAGTCGACTTGAAGCGAATCAAATCGAGCAGCGTCTCTCGATTCGCATAGTCGCTGTACAGACCTTCTTTGAGCGGCCGGTTATACTCGGTGATGAATTTCAAATACAGCTCCGGTTGATTGGCCGCGATGTTCTTCAGCTCGGAGAGGATCTTCTTCACGCTCGCCGTGCGGATATTCGTCAGGATGCGATTCTGCTGGAGGATCTCGCGGCTCACATTCAGAGGTAGATCCTCACTGTCGATAATGCCGCGCACGAAGCGTAGGTATTGCGGCAGAAGCTCCCTGGCATCGTCCATGATGAAGACGCGCTTCACATAAAGCTTTACGCCCGTCTTATACTCCGCCTGGTAGAGATCCAGCGGCGCCTTCGCCGGCACATAGAAAAGCGTGGTGTACTCCAGACTTCCTTCCGCCCGGGTGTGGAACCAGAACAGTGGATCTTCCCATTCTCCGGTGAGCGATTTGTAAAGCTCCTTGTAGTCTTCGTCTTTCAGTTCGCTCTTGGGGCGGCGCCACAGGGCACTTGCGGCATTAATCTGTTCGGTAGTCCGGGTCTTGATCGATTTCTTCTCCTCCTCGTTCCACTCGCTCTTGTCGTAGGTGAGGAAGATAGGAAACGCAATGTGATTGGAATATTTCTTGACGATCTCCCGCAGCCGCCAACTGTTGGCATATTGCTGGCCCTCTTCATTCAGGTGCAGCAGCACGGTTGTACCGGCAACCGCGCGCTCCGCGGGCTCAATATCGAAGCCGGTCTTGCCATCGCTGGTCCAGCGCCAGGCTTGGTCTTCGCCCGCCTTACGCGAGACCACCTCCACCTTGTCAGCCACCATGAAGGCGCTGTAGAAACCCACGCCGAATTGGCCGATGAGGTTGGTGTCTTTCCTGGCATCCCCGGAGAGCTGGGAAAGAAAATTCTTCGTGCCCGAACGGGCGATCGTGCCCAGATTCGAAGTCAGATCTTCCTCGTTCATGCCAATACCTGTGTCGGCGATGGTGAGTGTCTTCTTCTCCTCATCGAGTTCCAGGTCAATACGAGGATCAAAGGGAAGAGCCTTATATGCTTCCTCCGTGAGGGTCAGATGGCGCAGCTTGTCCAGGGCATCGGAGGAGTTGGAGATCAACTCACGCAGAAAAATCTCGGGGTGAGAATAAAGGGAATGGACGATCAGTTGCAGCAACTGGCTGACTTCGGTCTGAAATTCACGTTTTGGCATAGACCTTCATTATCAACAAAAACCAGCGGCACACAAAAGCGCCTGTCCCGCGTGCGTCGAGGTCTACCGGATATTCGCCTCTAATTTCTGTTCCAGTTCCTTCAATCTTTCCCTTGAGATGGCCAGACGACGTACCCGGATTCGGTGAAAGAGGCAGCACTACCGGGCCGGGATTGACGTCTCTTTTTGGTACGCAGAAGAGAGGGTGCCTTTGGCGCTGGCAATCGGCAGCAGCGTTGGATAAAACTGAACAAACGTTGTGTCTACCGCGGCGTGAGCCGCGTGGCAGCTATAGCAGTCCGCCGATGGCGGAAAAAGCTTGCCCGGCTTGTCGTCTTCGAAGTCAAAAAAAGCCCATTTACCAGGAAATCGAGCTTCGTCTTTGACGTGAACCTCCAGCCCTCCCACGGCGCCCTGGTAATTGCCCTTCTGATTGATTGAGCCTTTGCCCCGCGCATCGCGAACTTCAAGCACCAAAGTCGTGTGGTCCGGCCAGGTGCCTGTCTTTAAGAACGCCTGGTAGGCCTCAGGATTGACAAAGACATTGTCAAACATATGGTGGTCTCCCATCTGCATGGAAGGGTTATAGCTCATATCGAAGCCAGACGTGAGGTAAACCCATTCGCGATAATGCTCCGGAAGCTGGAGCTGGCCGGCGCTGGTATATTGAGGAGCCTCTGCATCGGGCGCGGCCCAAAACAGAAAGGCCGCCAGCAAAAGCGTGCTGGTCTTGAAGAGAGTGAGCATGAAGGCAGTATGCGCTGCGAACCAAGTCGCGCGAAAGACCGTTGACTGCACATCTCCGTTGATTCGCTGCATCCCTCCGCAGCCGTAAATGCCACTGGACTACGATCTTTACTATGGATACGAGCCAGCTCCGATCGCAGCACCAACAGCGCTGGGTATGGATCGCCTCCATCTGGCTTGGTTTCGGCCTGGTGGATTCAACCCAGACCGTTTTCGTGATGCGTTCGGAAGGCATGCACCATGCCTGGGTCCGCCTGTTTGTGGTCACCACTTTGTCGTTTCTTCCCTGGGCTCTGGGGACGGAAGCGGTGATGCGCCTGGGGCGTCGATTTCCTCCGGTGAAGTTGGATTCAGCGGCGACCTGGTTGGTGCATCTCGCATGCGCCGCCATCATTGGGCTGCTTTATACCGCCTGGGCCACGTACCTCGACATCCTGCTGAATCCATATGCGAGTCCACCTTCTCCACTCTCCTTTGGGCACCTCTGGCTCGATAGGTTCTACAACGGAATGGTCGCGACCATGGTTTTGTACTCCATGATTCTCGCGGTCAGCTACGTCCTCGATTCCAACTCCAGGCTCGCTTACCAGCAAACTGAGACTGCGAGGCTGAACGAGCAGCTATCCCGGGCGCAACTGGATGCGCTCCGCCGGCAAATCGAGCCGCACTTCTTGTTCAATAGCCTCAATGCCATCGCCGGCTTGGTGCGCGAAAAAAGGAACGACGATGCGGTCACCATGATTGCCGGGCTAAGCGACTTTCTCCGCCGCCTGTTCAAAGACTCGACCAGCCAGCAAGCCTCACTTGGAGAGGAAGTGGAGTTTGCACAGAAATATCTTGACATCCAGAAGGTGCGCTTCGTGGAGCGCCTTCAGTTCAGTGTTGATGTTCCCAGCGAACTCAAGCTTGCCCGGGTTCCGACTCTCATCCTGCAGCTCATGGTCGAGAATGCGATCAAGCATGGCATTGCCCAGCGGGCCCAGGGTGGCGAGATCCGGATTGCCGCCTCCCGCTCCCAGAACCGGCTTACGCTTAGTGTCTACAACGACGGTCCAGCCGCGCGATGGGAGAAGATCGATGATGGTGTTGGTCTGTCGAATATGCGAACCCGCCTGCAGACCTTGTATGGAAACGCCTTCGAGCTCAAAATGCAAAATCAGGCTCCTGGCGGAGTAGAAGTAAGCGTCTCTGTACCTTTTAAGGAGTGAACCGTGGCCATCCGTACCGCGATTGTGGACGACGAGCCTCTCGCGCGCAGCAATCTGTCGCTGCTGTTGCGACTTGATCCCGAAATCGAAATCGTAAGTGAGTGCGGCTCAGGCGCAGATGCGCCCAACGAAATCCGCAGGACAAAACCAGACCTGCTTTTTCTTGATGTCCAGATGCCTGAATGCGACGGCTTCGACGTACTGGAGTTGCTGGGAAAAGACGTCCCACCTGCGCTGGTCTTTGTAACAGCCTACGATCAGTACGCCATACGGGCATTCGACGCGGGTGCGCTCGACTACCTCTTGAAGCCCTTCGACAACGCTCGCTTTGAACGGACGCTGGCCCGGGCAAAGCAGAAGATCGCGCGCGACAAGATTCAGCCACAAAGGCTTGAATTCCTGACCGTCAAAAACGCCGC
>Ga0302324_100014352_pt1 | contig 15988 bp, 17 predicted proteins | sample Palsa_T0_1_FD_201949 | JGI IMG/M metagenome (GOLD analysis project Ga0302324, IMG submission 201949) | Peat permafrost microbial communities from Stordalen Mire near Abisko, Sweden - Palsa_T0_1 | ecosystem: Environmental > Terrestrial > Soil > Palsa > Peat permafrost | place: Sweden: Abisko...
CTGGTTCGCGAGAGTCGCCGTCGTGCCCGCCGAAGTCGTCGCATACGCCGTCGCATTGCCGCTCGTGAACCCGAGTGAGGCCGATCCGCCGCCCGTGCCCACGTCGGTGATGGTCACCGGGACAGAGTCGGTCAGCGTCACGGTGCCCTTGGTGGTTACCGGCGTTGCCGTGGTGCCGGCGATGTTGCCGAGGCCCGTGCCCGTGGCGGCCGTGCCGAGCGCAACGGTCTGCGCTACGGTGATGTCGCTGCCGTCCGAGTCGGTAAGCACGATGGCGCCGATCGGCGTCGTGCTCGAGCCCGACGGGGCGGTCTCGTTGATCGAGGCCGTGACTCCGGTGGTGCCGGTGCTCAGATTGATCTGCGCCACGACATCCGCCGACGTCAGCGTATCGCCTGCGGCAATGTTGCCGCCGCCGGAATAGATCTGCGTGCCGTTGATGGTGAGACTATAGCTGCTCGCCGTCGTCCCAGCGGCGCCGCCGATGGCGGAGAACGCTGCGTTGTCGGCGGCGGTCGTCGAGGCACTCGCGGTCAAGCCCTGGAGTCCCGCGCCGTTGATCGCGGCGGCCTTGGCGTACGCGGAAGTCGCACCCTGATAGGCGGTGGAACCCACGTAGCTCGCGGTCGGGCCGACGGTCACCTTGGTGGTCCCGTCGTTGATCGTGACGGTGTTGGTGCTGGTGAGCGCGGTGTTGGCGACCGCGGTGCCCGTCTCCGTGGAATACTGCCCGATCTGGTTGCCCGCGACGCCCTGCTGCAGGCTGACGGCGATGGTGTCGCCGACGTTGGCGCCCACCTGGTACACGGTGGTGCCGCTCGAGCCGTTCAGCACGTTCAAGCCGTTGAACGTCGTCTGCTGCGCAATCTGCGTGATTTCCGCGATCTGCTGCTGCACTTCGTTGTTGAGCGCTTGGCGATCCGACGCGCTGTTCGAGCCGTTGGCGGCCTCGACCGCGAGGGTGCGGATGCTTTGCAGGTTGTTGTTGATGGTGGTCAATGCACCCGCAGTCGTCTGAGCTTCCGAGACGGCGTCATTGGCGTTGTTGATCGCCTGGTTGGTGCCGTTGATCTGCGTGGTGAACTGCTGGCTGATGGCCAGACCCGCGGCGTCGTCGGCCGCACTGTTGATGCGCAAGCCCGAAGACAAGCGCGTCAGCGACTGGGTCAACAGCGCTTGCGAACCCGTAAGGTTGTTCTGCGCGATGATCGAGTCGACGTTGGTATTAAGTACTAATGACATTTCGATGCTCCGTGTTTGATCTGCCGGCCTCGAGGCCCCAAGTTCTCTTGTGCTCACTTCACCCGCCGTAGCGGGCGGACCGGTGACCACATTCAGATAGGTTTATCGGACCGCGCGGACCGTTCTTGAGTGGACCCCCCCGCCGTTTTTTGGGCTTTCGTAGCACTGCATCACGCTTTTTGCCGGCTCCGCATTTGACAAGTGGAAAATCGCCCGGGCAGCCGGATTGCGCCGCAGTACCCCGGCCAGGAGGCTAGCGGCGCAAAGACCGTGTTTTGGAGTAAAATCGCCATTTAGTCTCGGCACCCCTTGAAAACCTCCAGCCACAAATCGCCCAAAGTGGGCTTCGTCAGCTTGGGCTGCCCTAAAGCCCTGGTCGATTCCGAACGCATCCTCACGCGCCTGCGCGCCGAGGGGTATGAGGTCGCGCCCAGCTATCGCGCCGCGGACCTCGTCGTCGTGAATACCTGCGGCTTCATCGATGCCGCGGTGGACGAGTCGCTCGAGGCGATCGGCGAGGCACTGGCCGAGAACGGTAAGGTGATCGTCACCGGCTGCCTGGGTGCGCAGCCGCAGAAGATCCTGGCGCGGCATCCGCAGGTGCTGAAGATCACGGGGCCACAGCGCTACGAGGAAGTGCTCGCCTCGGTGCACGAGTTCTTGCCGCCCAAGCATGAGCCCTTCCTCGATCTCATTCCCGCGGGTGGCGTGAAGCTCACCCCGCGCCACTATGCTTACCTCAAGATCTCCGAGGGCTGCAATCATCACTGCAGCTTCTGCATCATCCCGTCCATGCGCGGCCGACTGGCAAGCCGGCCCATCGGCGAAGTGCTGCGCGAGGCCGAGAGCCTGGTGGGCGCGGGCGTAAAAGAGATCCTCGTCATCTCGCAGGACACCAGCGCCTACGGCGTCGACTTGAAATACGCCGAGGAGCCGTGGCGCGGGATCGCGCGCCGCACGCGCTTTTACGATCTCGCCGAGGCCCTCGGCGAGCTGCGCGTCTGGATCCGGCTGCACTACGTCTACCCGTATCCGCACGTCGATCAAGTCGTCGAGCTCATGGCCGATGGGCGGGTGCTGCCGTATCTCGACATCCCCTTCCAACACGCGAGCGCCCGGATCTTGAAGCTCATGCGCCGTCCCGCGGCGGCGGAGAACACGCTCGATCGGATCGCCGCCTGGCGTCGCGACGTACCGGACATTGCGATTCGCAGCACTTTCATCGTCGGATTTCCCGGCGAAACCGAGCAAGAATTCGCAGAACTCCTCGATTGGCTGCGCAGCGCTCAGCTCGACCGCGTCGGCTGCTTCGAGTACTCCCCGGTCGAGGGTGCCGCGGCCAACGCCCTGCGGGAGACTGCGGTGCCCGACGAAGTCAAGCACGAGCGGCGTGCCCGCTTCATGGAGCTCTCCGCCGAGATCAGCGCCAAGCGGTTGAAGAAAAAAATCGGCCGCACGCTGCAGGTCTTGATCGACCGCATCGACGGCGACGTCGCGATCGCGCGCTCATCGAGCGACGCCCCGGAGATCGACGGCGTGGTGCGCATCATGGACGGCGGCGTCCTGAAAGTCGGCGATTGGGCGCAGGTGCGGGTCACCAAATCCGGTCCCTACGACCTCGAGGGGCGAATCGCAAAATAGTTTTCCGCGTCGGTACGACGCATCGAAGCGTCGCGAACGGCGCACAGGAGAATCTAAGGTGGAAATTTCGGCAGATAGGGTGGTGCTGATCCATTACACGCTCAAAGACGACGACGGCAAAGTGCTCGACAGCTCGGCGGGCGGCGAGCCGCTCGCCTACATCCAGGGTCACGGCAATCTCGTGTCGGGCCTGGAGAAGGCGCTGGAGGGCAAAACCCAGGGGAACCGCATCGAGGTGACCCTGGCGCCCGCGGACGGCTACGGCACGCGCAACGAGGCGCTCGTGCAGCGTGTACCCAAGCGCTCCCTGCAGGGCGCGGGCGAGATTCGCAAGGGCATGCAGTTTCAGGCGCAGACCGACGAGGGCATGCGCGTATTCACGGTGACCACGGTCGTGGGCGACATGGTCACGCTCGACGGCAATCATCCGCTCGCCGATCAGACACTGCACTTCGACGTCGAGGTGGTCGATGTGCGCAGCGCGACTGCCGAGGAGCTGGAACACGGACACGTGCACGGCGCCGGCGGCCATCATCACTAGTCCCGGGGATACGTCCGGCCCGGGAGGCGACCTCTAGCCCTGGAGGTACTTGAAGAGCGAAAGCCCTTCGGTCTGGGTATACGCCTCCATCGCGGCGCTCAAGGTCGTGTTTTGAGAGTCGAGGCTCGTCACGGCGCTCGCATAATCGAGGCCCTGAATGTTCGTGATCGATTGCTGCAGCTGAGTTTGCTGGGTCGTCGCCACCGCCTGGGCGGTGGTGATGGTGTTCAGCCGACCGCCGACGCTCGATTGTACGGCTTGCGTGTTATCGAGCGCCTGGTCTATGCCGTTGATGGCGGCCGTGATGGAGTTGTTGAGCTGCGCCTTGCCTGCCGCGGTCGACGTGGTTTGCTGCAGGGCATTGGCAAGATTCTGCACGGTGGCGAAGATGCTTTGGTCGGTGCTCGGCGCGACGGCGAACGAGTCGCCGGCGGCGGGTGCACCGGATAATGTCACCTGCATCCCCGCGAAGGTGATGGCCTGCCCGCTCGTGTACGTCCCCGAGGTGACCACCGTTCCGCCTGAGTTCACCACCTGGTAAGTATCCGGGGCAGTGAAGTTGATCGAATAGGTGCCCGCGACATAATCGGCCGGATCCGTCACGGCGGTCGCGCCGATGAGGCCCGTGCCGGCATTCGTGCCCGCGGCCGTCACATTGAACGTGCCGTTGCCGTTCTTGACCTGGTTGAACACCAGATCGCCGTTATCGCCGACGACCACCGTCTGCCCCGCGCCGATTTGCACCTGTCGCTGACCTTGATCGCCGCTGTACGTCGCACCGGTCGCAGTTTCCGCGAAGGGCTGCGTCTGCGTCGAGTAGCCGGCGAAGATGTAGTTACCCTCGCCGTCCTGGGTGTTGGCGACCGACAAGATGCTGCCTTGGATCTGCTGGACTTGCGTGGCGATGGCGCTCAAGTCGGACGGTGACTCGGTGGCGTTGTTCGCCTCGAGCGCGAGATCGCGCAGGCTCTGCAGCTGATTCTGCAATTGCGTGAGTGCGCTGTCCTCGGTATTCAAGCTGCCGGTCGCGCTCTGGCCGTTGGAGGTGTACTGCTGGCTTTGCGCCAGGACCTGGTTGTAGCCGGCGACGAGGCCCGCGCCCACCGGATTTTGCGATGCGGTGGTGAAGGCGAGCCCCGTGGAGATGCCGTTTTGGGTCGTGGAGATACTCGACTCGAGCTGGTTGAGCGCGGTCAAGAACTGGGCCTGCTCCATGTTTTGCGTGACGCGCATCATCCTTATCCTTAGCTGTAGGTGCCGTTGATCGAGTCGAGGAACGTCGTGAACAGGCCGTTCGCCACCGATAGCGCTTGCGCGGAGGCTTGATAGGCCTGCTGCCACTGCATGAGGTTGGCCGCCTCCTCGTCGAGATTGACTCCGGAGATCGATTGGACGTTGGTCGTCGCCTGCGTGTTAACGGCCGTCTGCGCCGTTTGCGCGGTGTTGACCTGCTGCGCGATGGCGCCGGCGCCGCTGATCATGGCGCCCACGGCGCCCGAAACGCTGATCGTGCCGTTCGACAAGACACCGGTGGTCTGTTGATTGGCCGCCGCGAGCGCGTTCGTGTTATCGCCGGTGCCGCCCGCGTTGCTCTGCACCGTGAATGTGTCGCCCGCGGCGGGAGTGCCGCTGATCTGCACTTGCCATCCGTCGAGATCGACATCACCTCCCGAGGTGTAGGCGAAGCTGCCCGCGCCGTTGACGGAGTAGGTCGTCGGGGTCAAGAACTGAATGCTCGTCGTATTGAGGAGATTCGGGTTCGTGGGATCGAGCACGGTCCCAGGGCCGATGGTGGCGCTGCCCGTATTGGTGTCGGCGGCCGACGTCTGGATGGCACCCGCCGCCGCAAGGCCCGAGGGATCGGTGATCGCGACCCCGATGGTCGAGGCAGCCTGCGCGGTCGGCTGAATCAAGAACTGGTCCCCCGACGCCGGCGTTCCGGACAGCACGATGGAAAGGCCGACCGAGCTCGCCGTGAGCGGACTCGCGCCCGTGCCCGCACCCGTGAGCGCGATATTGGCCCCCGTCGTGGCATCGGTCAGCGTGTACGCGCCTCCCTTGTACGAGAGCAGGTAGTTGTCCGAGGTGAGAGCGCCGATATTCGACAGGGTGACGCTCGCCGTCGTGGCGTCGGTGTTGGCGCTCGAGCCAGTGGCCACCGGCGCGCCGACCGAGAAGAGTGCGGAGCCCAGCTGGCCGTTCAGGTCGAGACCCGAGCCTTGCTGAGTGTTGGCGGTCTGCGCGACCGCGGTGGCGATCTGTCCCAGTTGATTGAGCGCGGGATCGATGGTTTGTGTACGCGCCGCGAGCAGGCCGCCGAGATCCCCGGAAGTGATCGAGCTCGAGATCGAGGCGCCGTCGGACGCCGTGCTCGCCACTTCGAGCTGCGAGGCGTTGAATTCGTTCGGGACCGTGCTCAGCTGGTAGGTGTTCTGATCGAGGACCAGAGGCTGACCATTTCCCAGGTAGACGTTGATCGAGCCGTCGCTGTTGCTCGTGGTCGTCACACCCGCGAGCTGCGACAGATTCGAGACCAGCTCGTCGCGTTGGTCGAGCAACTGGTTCGGAGCCTGCCCCGAGCCCGAGCTTTGCGCGATCTGAGTATTGAGGCTCGTGATCTGCGTGCTGATGGAATTGATCTGATTGACGTCCGCGGTGATGCGCGTGTTGACGTCCGAATTCAACCCCTGGAGCTGCGAGCTCGTGGAATTGAGGTTGGCGGCAAGCGCGTTCGCGTCGCCGAGCAGCGCCTCTCGGGCGGACGTGGAGGTCGGGTCGTCGGCCACCGCAGACCATCCGCTGTAATAGGTCTGGAGCGCAGTGGTCAACCCGCCGGCGGTGGTGCCGAACAAGTTGTCGATCTGGCTGGTGTAGTTCTGCAGCGCCGTGAGCTGCGACAAAGTGCTTTGCGAGGTGTTGAGCTGCGTCGTGGCCGCCTGGCTATAGGCGCGCTGCACGCCCGTGACATCGACGCCCGAGCCGATCGCGAAGCCGCCGGCATTCTGCGGAAGCGCGGTTGCGAGCTCGATCGATTCCTCGTCGTACCCCGGCGTGCTCGCGTTGGCGACGTTGTTGCTCGTCACTTCGATGGCCTGTTGAAAGGCCTGAAGTGCCGATAGGTCAATCCCGAATATGCTCGACAAGCTGTTCTCTCCGCGACGCCGAGATCTACTTCACGCTCTATCGGCGGCCGCCGGTGTTTCTAAAGTTTGGCCAGCCGCGCGCCGAGCGCCGCCTGCAAAGTGCCGCTGTTCAGCACGTCGTTTAACTTATTCGCATACTCCGGGTCGGTGGCATACCCGGCCTTGGCGATGCTCTCTATGTACGCCTGAGCGTTGGAGCCCGCAGCGACCGCCTCGCGATAGCGCGGCGAGCTCGTGAGCAAGCGGGCGAAATCGCCGACGCTTTCCTGGATGGAGCCGTAGGCACGAAACGCGGTGCGGGTCTGCTTCGCCACGCCGCCGCTGATCTCCACGGTATCCGCCACGGCCCGTGCGCCGCCCCAATCGCTGCCCGCCTTCACACCGAACAGGTTCAAGCTCGAATTGCCGTCGGCCGTGCGCGGCATGCGCTGACCCCAACCGGTCTCGAGTGCCGCCTGCGCGAGCATGCCGAGCGGGTTGACGCCGACGGCGGCAGCCGCCTGCCGGATGGTCGGCAGCACCTGCTGCACGAAGTCGGCGGCTTGTTCGGATAGATTAGCGCCGGTCGGTGGCCGGGCGGCTCCGCCGCGAGAATCGGGGAGCGTACCCTTCGGCAGCTGTTTGAGTTGCGATGACGCGGCCGCCCCGGCGGGGGTGGCGCCCGGATTCTTCAGCCCCGAGGCTTTTCCGTCCGCGGCTTTCCCGCCCAGTTGCCGCTCGAACAGCCGCGCGATGCCGAGATCTTGACGCTTGCTCAAGGTGAGCGCCACTTGTTTGTCGAACATGTCCTGGTACATGCCGGTCTCATTGCTCGTCGGCTCGCCCGTCGCCTCGCCCGCATCGCGCATACTTTTCAACATCATTTGCAGGAACAGCGCCTCCACCTGCTCTGACACCGCCTTGACGGTCGCGGGCGAGGCCGGCGCGTTCTTGAGCGAAGCGAGCGCATTCAAGTCCGTATAGGTATTTGCCTGCGTCGAGGCCTCCGGCGCGGCGGATGACGGGGGCATCGAGATGGACAGCGGCGAGGGCATTCCGGAACCTCAATCGGTTAGATCACGATCAACTCGGCCTGGAGTGCCCCCGCTTCCTTCAGCGCTTCCAAAATGGCGACCAGGTCGCCGGGCGCAGCTCCGACCTCATTGACCGCATGCACGATCTGTTCCAGCTCCACGCCCGGCTTGAACAGGAACATGCGATTTGAGCCCTGGTCGACATTGATGGTGGAACTGGTGGTGACGGTGGTGGTGCCGACGGTTGCGAATGCGGAGGGCTGGCTCACCTTCTGCTCTTCCTTGATGCTGACCGTCAGGGACCCATGCGAGACCGCCGCCGGGCTCACGCGCACGTTGCTGCTGATCACCACCGTGCCGGTGCGCGAGTTGATGATCACCTTCGCCGCGCCGCTCCCCGGATCGATCTCGAGATTCTCGAGGGTCGAGAGGAACGCGACCCGCTGCGTGATATCGAGGGGCGCGCGCACCCGCACCGACCCGCCGTCGACGATGGTCGCGATGTCCTCGCCGATGCCGCGATTTACCACCTGCACCAGGCGGGTGGCCGTGGTGAAGTCGGGGTCGTTCAAGTTCAAGACGATGGCATCGCCCTGCGCGAGCTGCGTGGGCACCGCCTTCTCGATCGTGGCCCCGTTCGGAATGCGCCCCGAGCTCGGCACGTTGACGGTGAGCTTCGAGCCGTCATTGCCCTGGACGCCGAAGCCGCTCACGATCAGGTTGCCCTGGGCGATGGCGTAGATCTGGCCGTCGAGACCATGCAGCGGCGTGACGAGCAGCGATCCGCCACGCAGGCTCTTGGCGTTCGCGATCGAGTTCACCGTGATGTCGATGGTTTGTCCGGGCTTGACGAAGGCGGGCATCTCGGCGTGCACGGACACCGCGGCGACATTCTTGAGCTGCGGCGTTACGTTCGCGGGCACCGTGACACCGAGCTGCGCGAGCATGTTGGTGAGCGACTGGATGGTGAACGGCGCCTGGCTGGTCTGGTCGCCCGTGCCGTCGAGCCCGACCACCAGGCCATAGCCGACCAGCTGGTTGGTACGCACCCCCTGTACCTGCGCCATATCCTTGATGCGCTCGGCGTGCGCCGGGGGCGGGTTCGCCGTGAAGGCGACCAGCGACCCGAGACCGACGAGAATCGAGAGGCGGCGAATGATTTTCGACATGGATCGCATTGCTCAGAAAGGCGACAGGACGGAATTGAAGAAGCGCGTGAGCCAGCCCATGTGGTTCGCGTTGGCGATGACGCCCTTGCCCGAGTAGCTGATGCGCGCATCGGCAATTTTGTCGGAGGTGACGGTATTGTTGGTTGTCACGTCCGCGGAGCGCACGACGCCCGAGATGTGGATGAACTCATCGCCCTGATTGAGCTTCAAAGTCTTGTCGCCCACGACTACCAGGTTGCCGTTGCTTTGCACTTCCGTGACCGTCACGGTGAGAGCGCCGACGAAACTGTTGCCTTGTGAGGCAGTCCCCTCGCCGTCGAAGGTGTGCGAGCCGGAGAGTGTGGTGTCGAGGATCGGCACGCCATGGGTCGTGATGGACCTGCCGAAGATCGTCGGCCCGGTATCGGTGACGGCCGATGTCCTCGAAGTCGTGGTGGCCGCATTCTTGCTCGCGGCCGTGGCCTCGTTGAGCACGACGGTGAGCACATCGCCCACACGCCGCGCCTTCAGGTCCGCGAATAGAGCCATCTCCTGGCCTGCCTGGTAGATGGCCCCATCGGTGCGCGGCACGGGTGGGGGCAACGCGCGCGCAGGGGCGGCGGCCTCCGGCTTGTGGTCGTGACTCTTCAGTAAAGAGCAGCCGGCCAGCCCGACGGCGACGAGCATCGGCACGGCGGCGGCGCTCAAGCGAATGCGGGGCTTGCTCATGTCAAGTTAGTCGTCAGATATTCCAGCATCTGATCGGTGGTCGTGATCGCTTTCGAGTTCATCTCGTAGGCGCGCTGGCACTCGATCATGTTGACGAGCTCGGTGACCGTGTTCACGTTCGAGGTCTCGAGCGAGCCCTGCTGGATGGTGCCGAGGCCGTTCGACCCGGCGGTGCCCGTCTGCGGTGAGCCGCTCGCCGCCGACTCGATCACCAGGTTGTTGCCGATGTTCTGCAAGCCCTGCGCGTTGATGAAATCCGCGAGCTGCACCTGTCCGATCTGAGTCGTCTTGCCGGCGGCGGATACGGCCGTGACCGCACCGTCGCTGCCCACCGTGACCGACTGGGTGCCGACGGGAATCGTGATCGCGGGCTGAATCGGGTAGCCGCTCGCCGTGACCACGTTCCCCTGGTTATCGAGCGTGAACGAGCCGTCGCGCGTGTAGGCGAGCGAGCCGTCCGGCATCGTGATTTGAAAGAATCCCTGGCCCGAAATCTGCAGATCGAGCGGATTGTTCGTGGTGGTGGAACTGCCCTGCGAGTAGTTCGCCTCGGTGGCGACGATGCGCACGCCCGTGCCGAGCGTGAGGCCCGTGCTGTACTGGGTGTTCTGCGTGCTCTGCGCGCCGACCTGGCGCACGTTCTGGTACATGAGGTCCTGGAACGCCGCGCGCTGCGACTTGTAGCCGGTGGTGTTCGCGTTCGCGAGATTGTTGGCGATGATCGCCATCTGCGTGTTCTGGGCGTCGAGACCGGTCTTTGCGGACCATAGTGCGAGATTCATGGTTCAGTTCCTCTACGAAGCGTTCGACATCATTTGCTCGGCCATTTGTTCGTTCTGATCGCTGGAATTCATGCTCTTCACCTGAAAGTCGTACAGGCGCTGCAGCTCGATCATGTTGATCAGGGATTGCGCGGCGTTGACATTGCTCGACTCGAGCACCCCCGAAGTCACGGTCACGTTCGGATCGGTCTCGGCCTTGCGCCCATCCTTGAGCCGCAGCAGCCCGTCGCTCCCCTTCTGCAAATCCTTCTGCGGCGGATTCACCAGCTTGATCCGGTCCGTCGGGGAAATTCCGATCGGGTTCAAGCCGAGGGGCACGATGGAGATGGTGCCGTCGTTGCCGACGGTGACCGTGGTCGCCGGCGGTATGTTCAGCGGACCCGATTCGGTGAGCACCGGCTGCCCGGCGGCGGTGGTTACCGAGCCGTCCACGCTCACCCGCAAATCGCCGGCGCGCGTGTAGCCCTCCGTGCCGTCGCTCCCCATGACGGCGATGTAGCCGCTGCCGTTCACGGCGATATCGAGGTCGCGGCCGGTGCCCTGCATCACGCCGCTCGAGAAATCGGTGCCGGCGTCGCTCGCGACGGCGTTGACGCGGGTCGGATAACCCGGCCCGTAGATCGGCTGGCTCACGAAGGACACCGCGTCGGCGCGAAAGCCGACGGTGTTGATGTTCGCGATGTTGTGGTTGTTGACGGCCTGCGCCTGCATGATCTGCTTGGCGCCCGTCATGGCCACATAGAGCCCTCTATCCATTGGTGGCGATACCGATCACGGTCTGCGACATCTGGTCGGCCGTGGTGATGACCTGGGCATTCGCCTGGAAGGCGCGCTGCTCGGTGATCATGTTCACGAGCTCGGTCGTGAGGTCGACATTCGAGCTCTCGAGCGCGCTCGACTGCACGGTGCCGAAGCCGGCCGATCCGGCCGTGCCCTGCACCACGGTGCCGGACGAGAAGGTCTGCGCCCAATTGGTGTCGGTCAGCTGCTGCAGCCCTTGCGGGTTCGGAAAATTCGCGATGGCGAGCTGCCCTAGGTCGGTCGAGCGGCCGTTGGTGTAGACCGCGGAGACGACGCCCGTGGAGTCAACCGAGACGGTGCTCAGCTGGCCGGTCGTGTAGCCGTTCTGAGTGATGGAGCTCACGCCGAATGACGTTCCGTACTGGGTCGTATCGCCGAAATTGAATGTCATGTTCATCGCGGTTGCGCCGTCGGCGGGTGTGTAGCCGCCGAACGCGACGTTGCCGTTCGCCGGTGTCGTCAGGGTGCCGGCGGAATTGAAGGTCAGGGTTTGCGCGGCGCCCACCACGGTACCGTTGACTGTCATGTTGACGTTCCAGGTTCCCGGTGTCGCGGTTTGCGAGAAGTAGAAGGTTGCCGGATAGGAGTTTCCGAGCGAGTCGTAAACGGTGGTCGAGGTCGATTGCGAGTACGTATTCGGGTTGGTCGGATCGAACGGCGCCGCCGTCGGCACGGTGTCGTCGGACGGCAGGTTCAACGTCACAACGCCGGTCGAGGTCGCCTGCGGAGCACTCTGCGCGGTGTTGAGATTGAGGTTCTGCAGCGCGCCGGTGTTGAAGCCGCCGTTCGCGAGCGGCGGATAGACCTGCAGGAACTGCCCGGTCGCGGTCGTGACGTTACCGTTCTGGTCTTCGGTGAACTCGCCGTTGCGGGTATAGACATAGCCGCTCGGGCTGTCGAGCGTGAAGAACCCGTTGCCGCTGATCGCCATGTCGAGCGGCGAGGAGGTGTTCGTGATGTCACCCTGCGTGAATTGCTGCGCGGAGGAGATGAGCTGCACGCCCTCGCCCGACGTCGAGGTGTTGAGATTCACCGCGCTCGAAGAGAACACGTCACCGAATTCCGCCTGGGAACTCTTAAAGCCGGTGGTATCGGCATTCGCGATGTTGTTCGAGGTGATGTCCAGGGCCGAACTGGCGGCCGTCAAGCCCGATAACGCGATATTGAAAGTTGCCATGACTCAAGCTCCTCTGAAACTAATTTGAAATCTGTTGAACGCTGCTGAACGGCACGCTGCCGAGCCCGGCGATATTCAGCGTCAACCCGGTCGTACCCGAGCCCATCGTGACGCTGTCCACCGTGCCGCTCACCAGCGTGGTGACGGCGGTGCCGCTCGATACGCCGTTCACCTGCGCGCTCAGGCTGTAGGTACCGGCGGGCGCCGCCGAGCCGCCGCTCGTCTGTCCATTCCACGTGAAATCCGCAAGTCCCGCGGACTGCGCGCCGAGATTGATCGAATTCACGAGCACGCCCGCGCTGTTGGTGATGTTGAGCACCACCGACGAACTGGTCTGCGGCACGCTCACTGCACCGCTGACGGCGGCGCCGGCTGTGCCCAGAGTGGCCGTCGAGCTGGCGACCATTGCCTGGTGGCCGAGGAGCGCGGACGCCTGCAGCGCCTGGTTCGAGACGAGCGAATTGGAGAGCGACGCGAACGAGGTGTTGAGCTGGTTGATGCCCTGCACCTCGCTCAACGAGGCGAGCTGGCTCAAGAACTCGTTGCTGTCGACCGGACTGGTCGGATCCTGGTTTTGCAGCTGCGCGAGCATGAGGGTGAGAAAATCGGTTCCCCCGAGCGTGACGCCGTTGGCGCTCGAGCTCGAGGTCGAGCTGGTGCTGCTGCTGCCGGTCGAGCCGGTGCCGGACGTACCGTTCGTCCCCGTCCCGGTGCCGGGCTGCGTTGTCGCGTGAATCTGGCTGATCATGATTAGTGGCCCATGGAAATGACTTTGAGCAATAGATCTCGCGCGGTGTTGATCGCGAGGACGTTGGTCGAGAACGAGCGGTTGGCGGAAATCATGTTGGTCATCTCCTCGATCGAGTTCACGTTCGAGGTGTAGACAAACCCATCCTTGTCCGCGAGCGGATGATCGGGCTGGTAGGTTTTGAGCGGCGGCGTGGTGCTTTCCATGACGCCGAGGACGCGCACGCCCGCCGACGCGTCCTGGTCCTCGAGGCCCGACTCGGTGTCCATCATCGCGGCAAACACCGGATGTCGCGCACGGTAGACCTTGCTGGCATCGCCGTTGACGCTTTCGGCGTTCGCGAGATTGCTGGCCGTGGCGTTGAGACGGATCGTCTCGGCGTTCATCGCGCTGCCGGAAATATTGAACACATTGAATAGCGACATCGATCGTCTCCTGCGCTACGAGCCGTTGATCGCGAGCTGCATCTCGGCGATTCTCGTATTGATAAAGTTGAGACTGGCCTGGTAGCGCACGTTGTTTTCTGAGAACGCGGCTTGCTCCACCGGCATCTCGACGGTGTTGCCGTCGAGCGAGGCCTGGTAGGGATTGCGGTACTTCAGATCGCCGACCGGTGCGTCCGCGTCATCAAACGTGATGTGCGCGACGTGCGTGACTTGGAGCGGCATCTGCGTCTCGCCTTGGGTGTGCGCGAGCACGGCGCCGAAGTCGATGTCGCGCGCCTTGTAGCCCGGCGTATCCGCGTTGGCGAGGTTGGCGGCCAGCACACCGAGACGTTGCCCGTGCACCATCAGCGCCTGCTCGTGTATTCCGAAAATGTTGTCGAACATGGGGTCAGATCTCCTCGATGGGGACTAGAGCAAGAGGTGTGCCAACCCCCGCAAGGCGCATTCGGGCGCCCACAAGCCCGAATCACCCGCTGGATCCGCGGCGGCACGGGCAAGTCCTGCCGCCGGCGAGCGGGTGGCGGCAAAGCCTTGCCGCATATCGCCCCGGGGCGCCTCATGGGTCTGGCACGTCCCTTGCTTGTCTTTGAGCACCATGCGAAATCTGTCAAGAATTCGACGCTGGCTTTTGGTTCTCGGGCTCGCGGCCGCAGGTCCGATGCTCACCCTTGCCGATGCGCCCGGTCCCGTTGCGCCGCGCGTGGCTGCGGCCGGCGTCGACTCCGCGAGCGCCGAGATCGAGGATCTCAGAGGGCTGGAGGCGCTCGCGCAAAAGGAGGCCGTCCTGCACCTGCCGCCCCTCAGTGATCGGCAGCGACTCATCGCCGGTCCCATCGAAGCCCACGTGCGCCTGCAACACTGCAGCCGGCCGATCACCCCGGTGGTGAGCGCGGGAGCGCATATGCGTGATCGCATACTGGTCGAGTTACGCTGCCCCGGCGCGTTGCCCTGGCATATCTATGTGCCGGTACGGATGGTGGGCAGTTCGCCCGTCGCCATCGCGGCGCGCACCATCGTGGCCGGGTCGATTCTGACGGACAAAGACGTGCGCACGGAGCAGCGCGACATCCCGGAGCTTCCGCCGGGTTATCTCGACGATCCGTCCGTCGCCGTCGGGCTGACCGCTGCGCGGCCGATTTCCAGCGGGGCCGTGATCACGAATCAATATCTGTTGGGTGCGAAGGCCGTGCAACGAGGTCAAACCGTGACCCTCGTCGCAGATTCCGGGCTCATGAGCATCCGCATGGAAGGCAAAGCGTTGGGTGATGCCCTCATTAATCAACGGGTTAAGGTGGAGAACCTGTCGTCCGGAAAGGTTGTCGAGGGTGTCGCGCGGTCCGAGCAAGTGGTGGAAATTGTTTTGCAATAGCCCTTCAGTGATGCAAGTCTCAGCCGATACAAGTTTCAGTCGATAAGTGCAGAAGGTCGAACCGGTCGGATGGTTAAAGTCCTTCTCTTCTTTGACGATAACGAGGGCAAGGGCGTCTTCCCTGCCCAGGAGTGATTTCGGTGCCATCAAAAATCAGTGGATTACCAACGTCCGAGCCGCTCGCGCCCCCGAAGGGCTCGAACACCGGCAGCGTTGCTGCTGATAAGGGGCCGACGGACGCACCGGCTGCGAGTCCGTCCGCACAGACGGGTGATCAGGTCACCTTGACCACGTCCGCCCGATCGTTGCAGAAACTCTCCGATGCGATCGCGCAGACGCCGGTGGTCGATGCCGCGAAGGTGGCCTCGATCAAGCAGGCCCTGAGCAGCGGCAGCTACGCGATCGATGCCTCCCGCGTCGCCGACAAGATGCTTCAGGCCGAGCGCGGACTCAAATAGCGCCCCATGAGCGACGATGCGCGCCGCCGGCTCGAGGACTTGCTAGATCGCGAGATCGAGGCGGCCCGCTCGCTGGCTTCCGTCCTCGATGCCGAACGCGCCGCCCTGACCGGCTCATCAGCGGTGGAGGTCGAGGAGCGGGCCGCCGAGAAGATGCGCCTGCTTCGCGGCATCGAGACATTGGAGGACGAACGGCGCACGCTCGCGAACGCCGCCGGGCAGAACCTACCGGGCGCGCGCGGCACCCGCGAAGCGGGCCTCGCCGCCGGCGTCGCACAACGCTGGCGCACGCTCATGGAACTCATGGCCGGATGCCGCTCGTCGAATCAAGTGAACGGCTACATCATCCACACGCGCCAGAACCAGCTGCAGCAGCTTCTCGGGATCGTACGCGGCGCCGCACCCCTCACCTATACCGCTCAGGGCAAGACCTTTGCCCGGGCGCAGCGCCCGCTGGCGAGGGCCTGACATGCTGGTCCTCAGCCGCCGCGCCGACGAGTCCATCGTGATCCAACCTGCGGACGGTGTGGACGAAAGCATGACGCTCGCGCAGCTCTTTGCGAACGGGCCGATCTTGATTACCCTCCTCGGTGGAACCGGCCGCCGCGTCAAGATGGGAATCGAGGCGCCCGAGCAACTCGCGATCCGCCGAAAAGACATCGCCTAGCCCGCACGCCCAGACGGCGGCTCTCGATCACGCGCCGAAACCCGTCACCGCCGGGGTAAATTTCGTCCGATTTTACTTATCGA
>Ga0302324_100014353_pt1 | contig 15988 bp, 13 predicted proteins | sample Palsa_T0_1_FD_201949 | JGI IMG/M metagenome (GOLD analysis project Ga0302324, IMG submission 201949) | Peat permafrost microbial communities from Stordalen Mire near Abisko, Sweden - Palsa_T0_1 | ecosystem: Environmental > Terrestrial > Soil > Palsa > Peat permafrost | place: Sweden: Abisko...
CGGCTGGCCTTCGTGCGCATGCAGAAAACCATCGATGGCCGTGTCGAGTTCCTCGCTCGGTACAATCCCCAACTGGCGCCGCAACCGGGCCGCCACCAGATAGTCATAGATCGGGTATGTCTTGAGCGCGGCCGAGTCCGGCGGCTCCGGCAAATTCATGCGCACTCGCTGCATGGCGGCCATGAATTCCGCCGCACTCGGCGAAGGCGGCGCCTGATCGTCGGCCGCCGGTGCGGGAGTCGCCGCCTGTTCGGCGCTCGCGTGGGGAACAGCGCTCGCGGCGAGACATGCGCTCGCAAGGGCGACCATAAGCATGCGCCGGCGCATGCTAGGCGGGGTTATCGGAGGCACCCTCGGTCTGCTGCCCCGGACCGACCTCTGTGAACGTCAATTCCTCGCGGCCGCCCATTCGCGACCAGTCGCAGCGCAAGCGGTAGCCGTCGGCCGCGTAGATCTCGTACCACCCGCGATAGCCGGCAGTGTCGGTCGCCTGGCGGCGAGGTGAGCCCGGACCGCCGTGACGCTCCATGAAGTCCCGGATACGATCCAGGCTATCGGGTGATACGTCGCCGGGGGGCGGGTCTTGAGGCGTGTTGCCGGATGTGTCTTGTTGCACGAATGTCTCTCGATATAATGACTCGGCCGCGCGGGTCGAGTTCGGCGTCGGCCATTTCCTGCAATCAGCCAAGACGCAGTCCCCGAGCTTTCGCCAACCCCGCCATCATACGCTGCTGCCACAATGCCCATCTACGAATGCGATCCTTGGCGAGAGCAGTATTTCAGGGACGTCGACTGTCCTGCCCACGTGCACATTCCTACCGACGACATGGATGGCTACAAGTTCAATCCACGCCACCGCCGGATCTACGATCGCCTTTGGATCGCGCAGTCGCAAGGCCTCGAATGTGGCTCGATAGATTCTGCGCCGCTGCGCTATCCGGTCTTCTGCAAGCCGGTCACCAACTTGAAAGGGATGGGAGCCGGAACGAGCGTTCTCGAGAGCGAGCGCGCTTTTCTCGAAAATTGCCGGCCCGGCGACTTTTGGATGAAGCTCTTGACGGGCGCTCACATCAGCAGCGACTGGGCGGTAGTTGCGGGCGAGACGGCGTGGTGCCGGCATACGCGCGGGATCCCCGGGTTCGGGGGCACGTTCGATTACTGGATCATCGAGGCGCGCCTTCACCGCCGGCTCGAGCGCTATTGCCGCGCTTGGATTCGCGCCCATCTCCCCGGCTACACCGGCATGGTGAACATCGAGACCATCGGTGGGCGCATCATCGAAGCGCATCTGCGCTTCTCTGATCAGTGGCCGGACCTATACGGCCGGCAATGGCTGGAGGCGGTGGTGCGCCTGTACAGCCACGGGCGCTGGGAATTTGCAGATCGACGCCGCACCGAGGGCTACAGTGTCGTGCTATTCGGTCCTCACGGCCGCTCTTATGCCTATCCGAGCCCGGCGCAGCTCGCGTCTTATCGCGCGGCGCCCGCGGTCAGCAGCTTGCAAATCACTTTCCACGCAGACCGGCCGCAGCGCGCTCACGTGATGCCGCCGGGAGGATTTCGATTGGCGGTGATCAACAGCGGTTGCCTGGAGGCGGCGCTGCGCCTGCGCGCTTGGATGGCGCGGGACTTCGGTGTTCAGGATGCGGGAATTTTCGCGGTCAACCGATCCGCGAGCGAGCTTAGATCGTTGCTCAACGCGCGGGCTACCGCGGCGTAATCTCCGCCCGCCACCGGCGACTCGAAGGTTTCCCCGCCGATCTCGTCGGTATTGCGGCGCGCATCGACCACGCGCCAGTGAGCTTCCAGCGTCGCCTGCCCGCCCGCGCGCACGCTCATTCGCACGATATCCACGCGGATTTTCACCGGCACGAGACTCGGCTGATCGAACCCGCGATCGGCGACCAGCACGTCGGCACGCCGTTGCTCGAGATCGCGACCGAGCGTTTGCGCCACGAGATCGGAGAGAGGAGCGGCCCAACGCTCGTGCTCGAGCACGAGCAGCTGGTCGGCCGACGTGGCGATCACCATTTGGCGCCGGTCGACCACCGGCGGCAGCGAGATAGTGAGGATTACGTGCGTCGTAAACGCCGCCGGCGCAGCGGGTGCATTCTCGGGCAAGGGGGTGAGGGCATAGAAATGATCCCGCGGTCCCGCGCAGCCCGCAAGGATGGCCGTGGCGCCCAGGCAAGCAGCACACAGACGCCGCGCGCGAAGAGCAGGGGTTCTCATTTCGGATCCGCCGGTTTGCCCCGGATCAGCGCTTCGGGATGACGCTCGAGGTAATCCGCAAGCGCGCTCACCGAGCGCGCCGCGTGCGACAGCTCGAGAAGCGTCGAGCCGAGATCGTTCTGCAGCGGAGCCTCCGAGGAGAGGGCCTCTTTGGCATTCTTCATGGCGTCCTCTGCCTCCTTCAACGTGGCGGTGACCTGCGGGGCGATGCTGCCGTTGACTTGATGCATCACTTGATCGGTGCTCTTCAGCGTGTCCTGAAGCGTCGCCAGCGTCGCCATCAGGCGGGTCGACAATCGATCGTAGGGCACCTGGTCGAGCTTCTTCGCGATGCTGCCGATCGAGTCCTGAATCTCGTCCAGTCCCCCCGCGGCGGTGGGAAAGATCGGCGGGTGCTCGTTCCAATCGACTTGATCGGGTGGCGGCCGTTTCTCGACGTCCACCGAAACATATTTTTGGCCTGTGAGAAGGCTCCCCGTCTTGAGCTCGGCACGCATTCCGTGCGCCACCATGCTGTCGATCATGGCATGGCCGCCGATATCGGAATCTTCGGCCTTGCCCGCGCCGCGGTCCGTGCGCGGTCGGCCGCGTATGCGCTGCGGGAAGATGTCCACTTCCACCGGAAAGCGCAGCACGCCCGCGTCCCGGTCGTACTCGACGGACAAGTGCTTGACCTCGCCGATGTTGATGCCGCGCAGATCGACCGGCGCGCCGACGGCCAGTCCGCGCAGCGAGCCTTGAAAATACATCACGAACGTTTGCGCGATCGTATCCGGCTCGCGCATGGCACGCTCCTTGTCCGAATAGAGGGCGAAGGCGTTGTCCTCCGGGGATTGCGGCGACGGCGGCGCGCCTTTGATCGGCTGAAAGGCGACGCCGCCCTGCAGAATGGAGGCGAGCGATTCGGTGTGCAGCTTGACTCCCTCCGAATCGACGCTCATGTCGATGCCGCTTGCTTGCCAGAAACGGGTGTCGCGGGTGACGAATTGGTCGTAGGGCGAGTTGATGAATACCTTGATCGTCACGCTGTCGCCGCTCGGATCGAGCGAATAGGCCACGACTTGGCCTGCCTCAATGTGCCGGTAAAAGACTGCGGAGCCGATGCTCAGCGATCCGATATCTTTCGCGCGCAGCACGTACTCGCGCCCGGGAAGCCCGGAGGTCACGATCGGCGGCACCTCGAGTCCGGCGAAGCTGCGCGCCGGCTCGGATGAATGCCCCACATCCACGCTGATGTAGGCACCCGAGACGAGCGTTCCCAGACCCGAGATGTCGGCTCCGGTGACGCGGGGACGGACCACCCAGAAACGGGTGTCTTTCACCAGGTAATCGCGCGCGTCGCGATGAATTCGCGCCTCGACGATCACGTCCTTGCGATCCTTGGAGACGTGTATGCCCTTGACCTGCCCGATCTCCACCGCCTTGTAGCTGATCTTCGTCTTGTTGGGCTCCAGGTCATCGGCGGAGTGGAACGTGATCTCGATGGGAACGCCTTCCGCCAACTTCTCGTGCACGGCCACGAACGCGCCGGCAACGATAACGATGGCGGGCAGGATCCACACATAGGGCAGGCGTACGCGGTGTCGCCGATCCGGCAGCGCCTGCGGCAGCTCATCGACGGGCGGCGGCGGAGGCTGGTCAGTCACGTGTTTGCGCATCCCACAGCAGCCGCTCGTCAAAGGACTGCGCGGCCAGCATGGTGAGCACCACCACCGCCGCGAACGCAAATGCGCCCGGGCGAACCTGGACGAGGGCCAGGGATTGGATCTGCACGAGGCTCGCGAGCAGCGACAGCGCGAACACGTCGAGCATGGACCATCGCCCGACGAACTCCACCATGCGGAACAGCCGGCTGCGCTGGCCGGGGTTGCGCACGCTGCCGCGCCAAATGGCAAACAAAATCTCGCCGAGCGCGACCAGCTTGAGCAGCGGCACCACGATGCTGGCAAAGAAAACGAGCAGCGCGATGGGCCATGACCCCTGATTGGCGAGCGATATGACGCCGCTCAAGATGGTGTCGTCTTCGTCGCTGAAGATTTCATGCGTGCGCATCACGGGTAGCAAGTTGGCCGGAATGTACAATACCGCGGCGGTGATCACCAAGGCCGCGGTCGTACTGAGACTGTGCGGGCGGCGCACGAACAGCCGTGCCTCGCAGCGTGGGCACAGCGATTGCGCCTCGCCGATTGCGCGCACGGTCGCCCGGCAGCGCATGCATACGAGCAGACCTAGGCTCCGTCCCGTGGCGGGTGTCGTCACGCCGGGCGCCCCGCGTCCCGCAGCGCGCCGATCCAGCGCCAGTATTGCTCGCTCGGCGTGGCGCTGGTGAGCGCCGCGAGTGACATCATGAGCAGCCCGTAGGCGACCAGCGAGACCTGCGGCGAGACTTGCGCCTGCGCCGAGAGCTTCACGAGGGCGACCACGGCCCCCATCATGAACACTTCAGTCAAGCCCCAAGGGCGAAGCGCGATGAGCACGCGAAACAGCACGTGCTGTCCCGGGACCGCCCGGCCGAGCCGCAAGGGAACGAGTACATATAAGAGGGTCAAAACCTGTATTAGGGGAACGATAACCGCGGTGAACAACACCAATACCGCGAGGACTCCGTAGCCCTGCTCGTAGTATGCCTGAGCGGCCCCTATCAGGGTCGTCATCCGCGTGCTGCCGTTCACGGTCAACACGACCAAGGGATAGACGTTGGCCAGGATGAAGAGCACCAGCGCGGTGGCAGCGAGCGCAATTGCGGTGTCGGGGCTCCGGTCGTTGGTACGATACAGCTCGGCCCGGCACCGAACGCAGCGCACGCGAGCGCCACCTGCGAGAGAATCCAGGCGATGTGCGAGGTCGCAGGCATGACAAACGATGACGGACACGCGGGAGATGGTCACCTTATGAATATGATCGAAGACGCTAGCACTTGCGCGCCTCTGAACGCCCTAAGACGTTCGTCCTTTCTGGCGTAGGACTCGACTCTACCGGAGCCGGCACCTCATGCGCTTTACGTTTCGGATAATTTGCGGTCTCATCGCCATGCTGGCGGTGCTCGCCGCGCCCGCCTGGGCGGCGGATCCCGTCTCGTACAAGGTCGATCACTTCTCGACGGGTGACGGCTCGATGGAAGCCACGCTGCGCGCCACCTCGGATCTCGTCGCATTGCGTACCTCGGCGCCGGTGAGCCCCTATGCGCTGATCGCGCGGGCGCGCTCCGATACCGAGCGCCTGAAGACGGTCCTCGAGAGCTACGGCTACTACGAGTCGAAGATCACCATTCAGATAGACGGCATGGCGCTCAACGATCCGGGCCTCGCGGACCACCTCAACGCTTTGCCCAAGAAGCACGACGCCCACGTGCAGGTCACGTTCAAGCTCGGGACGCTGTACCACCTACGCAATATCACGATCGACGGAGAATTGCCGGCGTCGGTGCAGGGGGCGTTCACGCTGAAGACCGGCGCCCCGGCAGTGGCCGACACGGTGCTTGCCGCCGGAGCGCATCTGCAGGCGGCGCTCGAGGAGCAGGGTTACGCCTTCGCGAAGGTCGATCCCCCGGTCGCCTACGAGGACAAGACGCAGCCGCTCCTGGACGTGACTTTTCATGTCGAGGCCGGAGCGCGCGTCAACATCGGCGAGATTCACTTTACCGGCCTCAAGCGGGTTCACGAGAATCTTTTGCGCCGCCGCTTGCTCCTGCACACGGGCGAGCTCTTCCGGGCGAGTGCGGTGGAGCGTGCGCGGGCGGATTTATTGAGCCCGACTATCGGCGTGTTCGCTGCGGTCAGCGTCAAGGTCGGCACCGCGCTGGACGAGACCGGCGGAGTCCCGATCACGTTTGAGATGCGGGAACGGCTGCGTCATACGTTCGGTGTGTCCGGAGCTTATTCGACCGATCTCGGCGGCAGCGCGACCCTCACCTGGGGCAACCGCGACGTGTTCGGCAACGCCGAGCAGTTCACCGCGAGCGCCTCGATCACGGGCTTGGGCGGCAGCGCGACGAATGGACTCGGCTACGACTTGCCGATCAAGTACATCCTGCCGGATTTCGGACATCGGGATCAGTCGCTGCAATTCGCGGTGGAGGCGCTCAAGCAGGACTTGATCGCCTACGATCAGACCGCAATCAAGCTCGGCGTGACGCTCTCTCGCAAGCTCAATAGCCGCTGGACCGTGAGCGCGGGCGTGGCGGCGACCGAGGAGCACATCAATCAGATCACCAGCGTGACCCAGGGCGGTACGCAGACCGACCCAACCTACACGGACAACAGGAGCACCTTCGATTACACGCTGCTGGGTCTCCCGCTGATCGCGAGCTACGACTCCACCAATCTCGCTTCGCCTCTGGACGATCCGACGCATGGCATGCGCGACTCGCTGACCGTGGTTCCGACGCATGCGCTCGGTCATTCCCAAGCCACGTTCCTCGTGACCACCGTCAAGGCGGCAACCTATTTCGATCTCGATCACCTGCTGCCAACCGTGCCGGGCCGAAGCGTGCTTGCCGCGCGTGCCTTGATCGGATCCGCCGAGGGTGCGAGCGACACCAGCTTGCCCCCGGATCAGCGCTTCTACGGCGGCGGCAGCGCGAGCATTCGCGGCTACCCGTATCAGTCGGTCGGGCCTTATTTCCCCATCCTGTATCCCCCCTGTCCGAAACCGCCGGCGCCGTGCATGCAGAACATCGTCGGCTACACCACGTATCCCATCGGGTCGACGACCATCAGCGCCGGAACGGTCGAGTTTCGTCAGCGCGTCGCCCAAAATTTCGGCGTCGCCGTGTTTGTCGACGGTGGACATGTCGGCCCGAGTTTGACGTTCTCGCCCGACAATCTGTTTGTCGGCATCGGTACGGGCGTGCGTTACTACACGCCGATCGGACCGATCCGGCTGGATTTCGCCGTCCCTTTGAAGCGCTACGATAGCGATCCGCAAGCGTTCCAGATCTATATCGGACTGGGGCAGGCCTTCTGATGCGCCGCTCGTTGCGAATATCGGCCTGGATCGCGGGATCGCTCGCCGCGCTGCTGGTGCTGTTGATCGTTGCCGTGCTCGTGATCGGCAACACCGACGCCGGGCGCGCGATGATCGAGCGTCTCACCTATCGGCTAACCGACGGCACCGTCAAGCTCACCGGGCTCGGGGGCAGCTTTCCATCGGACCTGACTCTGGATCGGCTCGAACTCATCGATCGGGGCGGGGTATGGCTCACTGCCGAGCACATCGCGCTGCGCTGGTCGCCGACCGCGCTGCTCGAGCGGCGCATCCGGGCGAGGAGCCTCACGGTCGCGCGCCTCGACATGGAGCGCACGCCCTTGCCCTCGGCCACGCCCAGCAAGAGCAAACCGTTCGTCCCGCACGTCGACATCGATCGGTTCTCGATCGACGTCTTGCAGCTCGGAGCGGCGCTCGTCGGCCGACCGGCGACCTTGTCGATCGCGGGCAGCGGGCGGATGATTTCGCTGGAGGATGCTCTCGTCGATGTGCAGGCGCATCGCATCGACCGGGACGGCAGCGGCGATTACGCGCTCAAGTTGCGCTTCGATTCCAAGCGCATGGACGGCACGCTGACCGCGCACGAACCGGCGAGCGGGCCGCTCGAGAATATTCTACAAGTGCCCGGCCTTGGCGCGCTGTCCGCAAATGTCAGCATCGCGGGACCGCACAATGCCGAGCAGATCGATCTCGAGCTCAGCGCCGGCGAGCTGCAGGCGCAGGTGCGGGGCAGCGTCGACTTGAGGAGCGGATCGGCGGCTCTCGACTATTCCGTCACCGCGCCGCAGGTGAGCCCGCGGCCGGACCTGAAGTGGCAGCGGTTGGCGCTCGACGGCCACTGGAAGGGCCCCTATACGGATCCCACGGCTGACGCCCGTTTGGACATCGAGCGGCTCGTCCTGCCTGCGGGCAGCGCGATCGCGAACCTGCATGCCGAGCTCAATGCCGCCGGCGGCGACCTTGCGCTGAAGGCGGTGGTGCAAGGACTGCGCATTCCCGGCTCGGCGCCCGCGCTGCTCGAGAAAGACCCGCTCAAAATCGACGCCTCCATGCGCATCAAGGATGCGACCCGGCCGCTCACCGTGGCCGCCACGCACCGGCTGTTCGCGCTGAATGCAAACGCAATCACGACCGGTCGGCAAAATGTTGCGTTCGTGTTGAAACTGCCGAGCATCGCCCCGTTCGCGGCGCTCGCGGGCGAAGCGCTGAACGGCGACGCCACGGTCAAGGGCCGCATCGAGCGGCGCGAGTCGGACTTGGGCTTCAACCTTGATGCCAACGCCGCGCTGGCCGCCGGCGGACCCGGCTGGACCAGCATGGTGGGCAATCATGTCGCCCTCGGAATATCGGGTGCGGTCTCCGATGCCGCCTTCAAAATCGACCATCTGAAACTCGCCGGAAATGCGTGGAATTTGAGCGCGAGCGGCAACGCGGAGCGTCCGGCTGCCGCGGCTACCGCGGCCACGGCGACCGCTGCGGGCCTCGCTACGGTGCTCAAATCGCTCGATGCCCGCTTCACGCTCGATGTCGCCGACCTCGGCATCGTCGCGAGCTCGCTGCGTGGCACTTTGCAGGTGGCGGGTCGATTGAGCGGGCCGGCCACCGCGCTCTCGAGCGATGCCACCCTGAAGAGCATGCTGTCCGTGCGCGGCTCCGCGCCGGGAGCGGTGACGGCGGAGCTGCATGCGCGGGGATTACCGAATGCGCCGAGCGCGAGCGTCGCGGCCAACGGCACGCTCGACGGCGCGCCGCTCGACCTCGCCGTCACGCTGGCGCGGGCGGGCCGGAAGGGGTTGCATGCCAAGATCGAGCGCGGCGCGTGGAAAAGCGCGAAGCTCGAAGGCGAATGGTCCATGGAATCGACATTCGCGGACAGCCGCGGACAGATACAGCTGCACATCGGAGAACTCGGCGACCTCGATCATCTACTGGGCCGGGACGTACGCGGCAAGCTCGAGGGCAATGCTCAGTTCACGCCGCAGGGCGGCAGCACGCACGCCCGCTTCGACCTCGACGCCGAGGGTCTGGCGTTGAGCGGTTTTGCCGGCACAGTGCACGTGTCCGGCGATGGGTCGACCGATGCAGTGGCCGCGAAGCTCAATATCAAGTCGCCCGATGTCAACGGTTTCCCCGCCACGCTGGCCGCCGACGCAGCCGTCGATCTCGAGCACAGCAATGTGCGGGTGCTGCATGCGGTCGCGGATTATCGCGGTCAGCAATTTCGGCTTCTCGCGCCCGCGAAAATGACCTTTGCCCCCATGCTCCGGATCGATGAGCTGCGGCTCGGCGCGCAGAGCGCCGTTCTCGAGATTCACGGCGAGCTGTCGCCTGTTCTCGATCTGCATGCTTCGCTCAGCCACGTCGACCCGAAGCTCATCAATGTGTTTGCTCCCGACGCTGTCTCGGAGGGAACCATCGAGGCGAATGCGCATTTGCGCGGCACGTTGGCGGCACCGACCGGGCGCGTGCAGCTGGTGGCGAGCGGTATTCGCTCCGCGGCCGACGAGGCAGTCGGGCTTCCCGCCCTCGATCTCAATGCGGGCGCCGAGCTCAAGGGCAATGCGGCCGCCATCGACATCAAGCTCGATGCCGGCAGCAAACCGTTGCTCAGCGTCATCGGCGATGTGCCGCTCGATCCCGCGGGTGTTTACGATATCAAGGCCGAAGGGAAAATGGACGTAGGCAACGCGAATGCGCTGCTCGAGGCGCGTGGGCTGCATGCGAGCGGCGAGCTTACGGTCGATGCGAACGTCGCCGGTACTTTGGCGGACCCTCGCATCCATGGCTCCGTCACGCTGGCCGATGGGAGTTTTCGCGATTACGTGCGCGGCGTGAATTTGACGCACATCGCCGCCGAGATCGTGGGAAATCAGGGTACGCTGCAGATCAAGAGCTTCAAGGCGAGCGCAGGGGCCGGAACTGTCAGCATCGCGGGCAGTGTCGGCATCCTGCAGCCCGGCGTGCCGGTCGACCTCACACTGACTGCCGCCAATGCCCAGCCGATCGCGAGCAACATTCTGACCGCGAATCTGAACGCCGATGTCCATGTCTCGGGTAAAGCGCGCGAGCGCTTGGCCGTGGTCGGCAAAATTCACGTGAACCGGGCGGTGATTGGCATCCCGGACTCCTTGCCGCCGACCGTCGCCGTGCTCGACGTGCGCCGCCGCGGCCAGGTGGTGCAGGCCGCGGACAAGCAGCTGGTGATCGATCTCGACATCTCCATCAATGCATCGCGCGAAGTGCTCGTCCAGGGCCGCGGTCTCGATGCAGAGCTCGGCGGAGACGACTTGCACATCGGCGGCACCGCGAGCGCGCCGATCGTCAGCGGCCGCTTGAACTTGCTGCGCGGCACCTTCAGTATCGGCAGCCAGCAGCTGACTTTCGACAAGACTTCGAACGTAAGCTTCGATGGCACGGGACTGAAGAAAAGCATCGATCCGACCTTGGACTTCACGGCCACCACGTATCTGCAGAGCTCGACGGCGGGCGCTCAGGCGGGCTCCTCGGTGACACTGCACATCACCGGATACGCTGACTCCCCAAAGATCGAGCTGACCAGCAACACCGGCCAGGGTCAGGATGAGCTCATGGCGCTGCTGCTGTTCGGCGTGCCCGCCTCGCAGCTCTCGGCCCTGCAGCTCGCTCAAGTGAGTTACGCGCTCGCGACGATCTCCGGCATCGGCGGGAGCGGCTCCAATCCCCTCACGCGGCTGCAAAAAACCCTGAGATTGGATCGCTTGTCGGTAGGGGCGGGCACGACCACAACCGCAACCGGCGCGACGGAGAACTCGGGCGCCGCCATCCAGGCGGGCCGCTACGTGACCAAGCGCGTGTATGTCGAAGGCAAGCAGAGCACGACCGGCCAAACCCAGGTCGAAGTGGATGTGGATCTCACCAAGCACCTGAAGCTGCAGACCCGCCTCGGCAACGGCTCCGCCGTGCAGGGCACAACGCCGGAGAACGACCCAGGCAGCAGCGTGGGGCTGTCCTACCAGTTCGAATATTAGCCGTCCGCGCTAGCTCTGCTTTTGTTTGATCGCGTCGAGAATGGCGTGGGGATCGGCCGGTTTCGTCATCTCTTCCATTTGCTCTCGCGGGGCTTCCGCGGGTGCGCCCCGGACGTTTTTTATCTCGCGCACGGCGCTGTCGACGAGCTCCAGCACTTTCGTGACCTTCTGCTCCGTCAGCAGGTTGATCTGCAGGTCGAGGTGCGAGCGATGCTCGGCAATTTGCGCCATGCGATTCTGTCGGATGAGCACCGCGATGGTCAGCAACAGCGCGTTGGAGCTCACCAGGCCCTGCAGCAAGGGGAATGGCGGCGCATCGACGTGACGCCATCCCGAGTGCGCTCCCCATATGTTGAGCGCAATCCAGACGACGATGAAAGCGACGCTGAAAAGAAAATAGGACGGACTGCCGAAAAACGCGCTGATGCGCTCGATCGCGCGCTGCAGCCGCGAGGCCTCCGACTGGCGCTCGTCGAACTTCTCGAGCAGCTCGAGGTTCTCCTTCGCCGTCGCAGGCAGCTCGGCCTCGGCTTGCGCTTCAGTCTCAGCTTCTGCGTCTTTCTTGGTCATGCGCGATCTTGTGACATCGCGGCTGACGCGGGTCAAGAGGTTGTCGGCGCGACTTCCGGCTCAGCGACGACGACGGGGGCCGGCGTCACCGCATAGCGGTCGGCAAGCGTTTGATACAGCGGCTTCGAGACCATCCTGGACACGGCCGTCGCGACCGCGGCGGTCAGCATGAGAGGCAGAACCATGGCGTGCTGCGCTGTCATTTCCATCACGATGACGAACGAGGTCACCGGCGCCTGGGTCACTCCGGCGAGAAATCCGCACATCCCCAGAATGGCGAAGGGCACGACCGACGGCTGTCCCAGTTGATCTGCGAGCACCTGTCCCAAGCCCGCGCCCACCGACAGTGAGGGCGCCAGCAGGCCGGCGGGAATGCCGCTCAAATAAGACAGGAGTGTCGCGAGTGCCCGGGCCGGCCCGTAACCCCAGGGCAGGTGCGCGTTGTTCTCGAGAATCAAACGCGCCTCGTCATAACCGGTGCCGTAGGTCAGCGATCCGGACAACGCCCCGAGCGCCGCGACCAGCAGTCCGCAGAATCCCGCGAACAGGGCGGGGCGCTCTCTGCGCAAGCGCTGCAGGCCGGCCGGCAGCCACTCCGTGCTCTTCAAGGTGAGCAGGCTGAACAGCCCGCCGCCCAGACCGCAGGCCGCAGCCACCACCAGCACCTCGGGCGTGACTTTGGCGGCGAGCGCGCTCACTTGCGGCTGGCCGAAATAGGTGTAGTCCCCTACCAACGCGATCGCGACCACGCCGGCGAGGATCACGGTGGTCAGCGTCGTTCCGCTGGCGCGCTCCTCGAACGATCGCGACAGCTCCTCGATGGCGAACACGATTCCCGCAAGCGGTGTGTTGAATGCGGCTGCGACGCCGGCCGCCCCGCCCGCGAGCACCAGCGCGTGGCGTTGGCCTGGGAACCGCCTGCCCGGCATCAATCGGCCCACGCTGTTTACGATCACGGCACCGACGTGCACCGTCGGACCCTCGCGGCCGATCGAGCCGCCGCACAACAAGGCCGCACCCGCCAGCAGTACGCGGCCGATGACCACCCGGGGCCGGAGGAACATCTGACCCAGCTCGCCCGAGTCGGGACGAATGGCGAATATGGTCTGTGGGATCCCGCTGCCCTCGGCGCCGCGGAAATAGCGGCGCGTGAGCCACGCGATGACGAAAAAACCCACGGGTGCGAGTACCCAAGGTGTCCAGGGTGCGATCCCGATGAGACGCTTCAGACTCCACTGCGCAACGTCCGCTATCTTGGCGAAAGCGACGGCCGCGGCGCTTAAGCGGCTGCGTGCCGAAGCGGCTCCAGCCGGATGAAGCCGCCGTGCCGCCCCGCGTGGCGAAATTTCGCCCCCCGGCGCCACCATCGGTCGATGTCGCCGGTGAATATTTCGAATGCCACCGGCGGCGGTACCGCCACCGATACGCTCACGCGCGCGGCATCATCGGTCATGATCGCGTCCGGCGGCTCCGGTGGGTGCTCTCGGCGTAGGTCTTGAAAGACTGCAACTGCCGTCGCCAGATGTCCTCGACTTGCCAGAGCCATTCCTGCACCGGCTCCAAGGCTATCGGACGGACGCTGTAGATTCGCACGCGGGCATCTTCCTCCAGCCCTGCGTCGACGACCAGTCCGGCCCTGCGGAGCACGCGCAGATGCCGGCTGAGCGCCTGCGGGCTCACGGCCACGTATCGGGCCAGCTCGCCGGCGCGCCTCGGCTTGTGCATGAGGGCGCGGATCACATCTCGGCGCGTCGTGTCCGCGAGCGCGGCGAACGACTCATCGAGATCCAAGGGGGCGCGCTGCACTAGCGCATCCGCTGCGACACCCACCAGACGTGCCCTTCCGGATCGAGCGCGCTGTAGCTTCGGTCCGTCCAGTGATCTGCGCCGTAGTCGTGGGTCGTGGGCTCCTCGAGGATGCGGGCGCCGCGCGAGCGGGCGTGTGCGCAGTGACCTTCCACATCGTCCACGTAGAACATGATGCTTTGCGTGTTCGCGCCCTCGAGCGAGGCCGGGCTGCGCAGCGATCGCCGCCACGGGCGCGGGGCGCCTGACTGTTCCTGCGCGATCATGATCAACCCGTCGCCGAACTCGAGCTCGCAATGCTCGATCCGGCCGTTCTCTCCCTCGACCTTGATGCGGATCTCGAAACCGAACGCGCTGCAAAGCCAGTCGATGGCCGCCGCGGCGTCGCGGTAGACGATCGCGCTCGAGAAGCGGGGCCAGCCCGCCGGTGTCGGCTTCATGGGAGGTGTCCTATATGTTTTCCGGCGGTAGCCGGTGAATGTTAACCGTCAGCGATAATGTTAACGCAGTCGTTAAATAATGCAAGCGCTTCGCGTGCTCGATACTCTTCCCCCGGGCCGGGCTTCGGCCTCTCGCAGCAAGGATCGGCGCGCTTGCCAACCTCTTTCGTCGACGCATTCATCGAGAAGCGCTCGATCGACTACATTCCGCCCGCCGAGCGCCACGGCAAGGCTTGGCACTTGTGGCCCGTATGGTTCGCAGGTGGTGCGCATCTGGCAACGGTGGCGACGGGTGTCGTGGGCATCGCGCTCGGCGGCAACCTCGTCTGGATGGCGATCGCCGTGGTGCTCGGGGCCGCCCTGGGCACCTTCTTCATGGCGTTGCATTCGACGCAGGGACCGCAGCTCGGATTGCCGCAGATGATCCAGTCGCGGCCGCAATTCGGCTTCGTCGGGGCGCTGCTCGTGTGGGCCGTGGCGCTGCTCGCGTACATCGGCTACAACGCGTTCAACCAGGTGCTCGCGGAGCAGACGCTGCATTCGCTCTATGGTCTGCCGCCGGTGCCGACGCTGCTGACGTTTGCGCTCGCATCGGTCGTCCTGGCGGTCGTCGGTTACGACCTCATCCACATCGCACAGCGCTGGATCGCCTATGTGCTCATCGTGGCGCTGCTCGTGTTCAGCGCCGCGCTGCTCACGCGCGGGCAGCTGCGGACGGCGCAACCGTCCCTGGGGGATTTTCGCGCGGTGCCCTTTCTCGCGCAGTTCTTCGCCGCGGCCGCCTATCAGGTCTCCTGGTCGATCTACGTTTCGGATTATTCGCGCTACCTGCCGCGTACGGTGGGCGTGAGCGCCTGCTTCTGGTGGACGTATGTCGGGGCGTTCGTCGGCGGCGCCTGGACCATGCTCGTCGGCACGGTCGCCGCCGCTCTTTATCCGAAGCTCGAAGTGGCCGACTCGCTGCGCGCGGCAGCCGATGCCGTCATACCGGGGTTCGGCAAGCCGCTGCTGCTGTGCTCATTGCTCGGCCTGCTCACCATCACCACGCTCAATTTCTACGGCGCCTCGCTGACCCTGCTGAGCGTGATGGATTCGCTGAAGCTGGGGCGCCCGACCCGCGTGCGCCGGATGCTCACCCTCGGGGTTACCGCCGTCGCGGCGTGCGTCCTCGCGCTGGCCTCGACGGACAACACGGTCGAGAAGTTCGGCGAGTTCCTCGCGGTGCTCCTGTACCTTTTCACGCCATGGACGGCCATCAACCTCGTGGACTTCTACTGGGTACGCAAGTGTCATTACTCGGTACGCGAGATCTTCAATCCGCGCGGCATGTATGGGCGCTGGAACTGGCGCGGTTTGCTCGCCTACGGCGGCGGATTCGCGGCCATGATTCCCTTCTTCAGCGTTCCCGGGCTGTACGTGGGGCCGGTGGCCCGTGCCCTCGGCGGTGCGGACATCGCGATGCTCGTGGGCCTGCCGGTCGCGACCCTCATATACCTCTGGGCCTGCCGCTCGTTTGATGCGGAGGACGATCGGCGCTGCGCGGACGCGGCGGACGCCGGACTCGAAGCCGGCGAGACGGCTTAGTTCTTCAGGCGGTAACCCGTCTTGAAAATCCAGCCGATCACCGCGAGGCAGGCGACGAAGAAGCCCGCCGTCATCCCGAAGCTCAGATATATGTTCACATCGGCCTTCCCGTAAAAGCACCATCGAAAGCCGCTGATGAGATAGACGACGGGGTTGAACAGGCTGAAGGCGCGCCACGCCGGCGGCAACATGTCTATCGAGTAGAACGCGCCGCCCAGGAAGGTGAGCGGGGTGACCACGAGCGTCGGGATGAGCTGCAGTTGCTCCCAGCCCTTGGCCCAGAGCCCGAGCGTGAAGCCGAACAAACTGAAGTTGACGGCCGTCAACACGAGAAAGCCCGCCATCAGCACCGGATGCACGATC
>Ga0302324_100014354_pt1 | contig 15987 bp, 9 predicted proteins | sample Palsa_T0_1_FD_201949 | JGI IMG/M metagenome (GOLD analysis project Ga0302324, IMG submission 201949) | Peat permafrost microbial communities from Stordalen Mire near Abisko, Sweden - Palsa_T0_1 | ecosystem: Environmental > Terrestrial > Soil > Palsa > Peat permafrost | place: Sweden: Abisko...
TGCCGGCCTGTGTCGCGTGCGACTGTCTGGGACGGATACCGATTTCCGGAGCCGGCACGTCTCTAGTATGCCAGAAGCGGGTGCTGGGTTCCGGGTGTTGGGTTCTGGCAAACGCTCTAACCGTTTGCGATAAGTACGCCAGCACCCAGCACCTAACACCCAGCACCTGCTTTAGCACCTTTCAAGGCACCAGCAGCACTTGATTGGGCGTCGCGGACAGAACAGTATTAGAGGCGTTGCGATATTCCACTTTGTAATACAGGACCCGCTGTGAGATCGCCGGAACACTGATCGTGCATCCCGCCGAGCAGGGCAGCCCGGCAGGCGCCTCGCTGGCATAGAAGAACGGCACGGCGCCTATCGTGGCCGCATTCGCGATACAGGCATCGGCCCGGGTGGTGCAGTTGCTCCCGTACTCCTGGTAGCCGAACTGCACGATGGCGTTATTCACGCTGGCTCCAGCCGGCGGTTTGACGGCGATCGGCACAGTCACGAAAGCGTTGCGCGCCACCGAACTTGCCGGGGGGAAAGGAGGCATCATGGCCATGTAATCGTTCCTGCTGATGCCGTCGTTGTAGTTGCCCTGGAACATCGCCCAGGAGTTATCGGGCAGCACGTGGATGCTGGCGAAGCCGGAAGTCTCGTGCGTGGCGCCGTTCATAGTGCGAGTCAAGACGCGCTGGAAAGTTGCCAGCGGATCGTTTCCCAAAGTGCTGAGTTGCAGCCCGGCCTGCCCTACAGGCGTCGAGTTGGTCACACAGAGATCATTGTCCTGAGGACTGCTCTGTCCATCGGTTGGGTTGCCATAGCACCACGGAAAAACAATGCCGGGCGCATTCACGTAGATCTGCCCGACCGAACTGCCGGTGTAGCACTCGCCAGCCACTCGCGTGACGCAAAATGTGTACAGCACCGCCGCGGCGATATTCGAGGCCGGCCCGCTTACATCGATCAGGGGATGGGGGCCCGCGCTGGCCGCCGTGGCGTAGATCTTGCGATTGAGTCCGCCGAAGTCGTCCAGATCGGTATAGTTGACGCCGGTGAAGGTGGCCACCCAGATATTCCCGGTCACGATGGTGAAGGCAAATGGCGGGCCCGGCGAACTGGTCGCAGTGCCCACCAGCGGGCGCACGTCAAACGCGGCCTGCCCTTCGTACACGGTAGCGTCTTCGCCGGACATACCCGCGTGGGATTGATAGACGTTTGAAGTAGCAGATCCGACAATGCCCTGAAAACTGGGATTGGCCGTCACAATTCCGAGAGGGGTGGTGAGCAAGGCCGTGAAGTTCGCCGCATGGCGCACGTTGTAAGTTGAGACGTTAGGAACATAGGGCGTGTTACTGGCGGTGACAATCTGAGTCGGCCGGACGAATCCATGGCCGCCGGTGCCTTCCGGATCGAAGGAGGCGTTCTGTCCTAAGGGGTCGCTCTGGTAGTTCCAGATCACGTTGTTGCCGTAAATCGGCGAAGGTATCTGATCGGGGTAAGCAAGCACCTGACCTTGGCTGTTCGTATACATTCCGCCCCAGCCCGGCACGCCGGCTAAGTCGGAGAAGTTACTTGGCAGGAAGAACAGGTATTTGAGGCCAGTGTCGGCGGTAAGTACTGTGGAGACATTCGCCGTGCCGGAGCACACGCCCGTGCCGGACCCGCTCCCGAGCGTCGCTTGCGACGCGACGCTCCCGTATCCATTTCCGACATTCGTAAAAGTCAGAGCCGCGCCGGACGAAATGACTCCGCCCGAAATGGGGACCGTGGCCGTAGCCGCTACGGTTCCGCTCCAGCGCTGGCCGGTATTCCAGTTGGTCAACGTGCAGGTTCCGGTTCCGGCTAAGCTGCCGGAAGCGAGCGAGGTATAGGTGCCGGAGGTGATCGAGGCGAGAGGTTGGCGAAACGGCCCCCGGCGAAAGATCCACTGCGAAGGATCGGACCCGACTCCTTTTTGCAGGATCATCATGTATTCCTGCGCCAGGTTGTTCCAGCCGCACGCGGTCTGGGACTCACTGATGCAGACAACATCTCCTACCTCAGCCGCCGCAGGCACGCCTGGCGTGGTTCCCTGCGAGCCCACCGAGGTCCAATAATACGGCTCGTACGATCCGGCATTTGGAACGATCGTGAGGTCGATGCAATTGTTTCCGGTGATGCCCAGCGGGTTGTCCCACGATGGCGGATTGACGCAACTGACTCCGGCGGACGGGACAGCGGTATTCGAGGTGACCTGGACCGCCGTGGTGCCCCCTCCGTTCTGGCCCGGATAGAGCGGATTCACTCCGTATCCAAGATACGGGTTGGCTTGCCCATAGTCCTGCAGGTTGTGGAGTTCACTGAAGCGCGATGAAGCATACCCCCACGTGTTCAGAGATGCCACCAGGTGCGCGCCGCAAGGTCCTGGAGTGCAGGGCTGGCCCGCATCTGCCGGAACGGCGTTTCCGGGAGACACGGCGAAGATCCACGACATGGAATTTTGGCCGCGATTGCAGTAGACCACCAGGTTGCCCTGCTGCACAGGCCCCCCGGAACAGACTGTCACGGGCTCCGCGGCGGGGATATCGATCGGACCGCCGATATACCCGGTGATCAGCGTGCCCAGGTCCAGGCCCAGCGAGCTGGGCGTCAGATCGGTGATGACCGCGTTCGAGTAAGTGACCGAATAGTTATCGCTCGAAAGCAGCGAACCCAGCCCGATCGGCGCTCCGTTGGCGAAGTTATTCGAGGTCGTATACGATCCGGTATAGACCACTTGGAGCATGGCCAGTTTACCGGAATTATCCGTGACGACACAATACCAGGTAGGGGTAGTTTTAGTGTCGTCGATGGCGATATAAATCTCGGGACTGAAAAGCGGGCAGGCCTGCGAGGGCCAGGTATTGGTGCCGGTGGTCTTGGCATTCGTGATCATCGGCCCGACTACGCTGACCGATCCGTTCGCCGGATTGAACCAGGACAGTTGCGCATAGCTGCCGCCCGTCTCGATTTCGCCCAGAAAGCCGCCGCCTACGCTATTGTGCGCGAAGAGGGTTTGGTTTCCGTTATCCGGCCATTCCCCGGGATCGTCCGAGACGTAAGAGACGGTCACGTTCTGGATATAGATCGATGTGCCCGGATCGGCGACCACACGGTTGATCATCACCGCGAAATCCTGCGCGCAATAGTAGGTGTACGATCCCGGCGAGCTGGTCAACGTCAGAGAATTGCCAAACCCGCTGCCGATGGTTTCCTCCTGCGAGGTGCCGCTGCCGGATGCACAGGCATCCGCGGTAGAGACATTGGAAAGCCGGATACGGCCGCTTCCACCGGCAGTCCACGTCGAGTCGAAATTATTGCCGCTCACTAAGGTCACGGTGGCCCCGCTGATGGTGACTTTCCCGGTGTATTGGTAGGAATCGAACAAAGTGATCTTTGGGTTGCTGTCGTAAACCCACGGGTCGATGCCGGTAGCGCCTGGGTTGTTCGTGCCAACCCTTACCGTCGCCGGGGTGGTGAGCGGCAGCGTCGCGATTTTGACCGTGCTCGCCGCCGACGCGCCCGCGTTCATGCTGAGAGCCACGCCGATCTGGCACTTGCTGGACGTGCTGGAGGTGCAGTATCCCGTGATGTTGACCTGGAGTTGTTGGATATACCCGCCGCATGTGGAATTGGTCTCACACGGGAGACCGTCCCCCCAGTTAGATGTGATGGTGTCCGGCCGAATCACCAGCGGCAACGTAGAATTGCCGACCGAAGCGTAACCGGAACTGCCGACTGCGTTGCACGGAGTTACCCAAGGACCAACGGCGTCGCAGGGATTCTGCCCCTGGTCATAGGCCGTGGTCATGGCCTGCGTTCCGCTGGTGTATCCGAAGCCGGGATACGTGGCGCGCTGCACCAGGATGCCGGTTTGCGGATCGATAAACTGCTCGTTTGCAATCGCGCCGGGGGACGACGGGCTGGCCCATGTGCCGGGCGCCGCCGGATCGGATGGCCACGGATCTCCGTAGCCGAGGCCGAGCGGGATGTTCGCGGTGGTGAATTGGCCGCTGGCGGCGGACGCTCCGCAGGCGATCTGGTAGAAGTAGGGAGTGTTTGCCTGGAGCGCGTTGCTGATCCGTTGCGTGACGAAGCCGTAGACGCCGCTGAGCGGTGCATTGCGCGCGCCGATGACCACCGTTCGCGCATTGCCGGCCGTCACGGTGCTGGGGCGCGCCAGATCCGAGGTACTGTCGGTGATTAAGTCGTTGATCGGTGGAGAGTAGCTGGAACTGGTGCTTACGGCGATGGAGCAGGCGGACCCGCTCGGCGCTGTGTACGCAATAACAGCCTGTGTCGCGGTAGTGCCCAGCACGCGCACGTTGGATTGCGCCATGCAGCAGCCCGCCGCCAGGGAAAGCGCCCAAAACCCTTTCATCGGTTTATGCCCCTGATCTTTATCGCCCACCGGTCTATCGATAGATAGTGGTAAGTTCCTGTACCTACATTGATAGACATGAAGTTGGGTGTAAGATTCGCCGTAGGCGCCAGCGCTATAATCTGACTGTTGCCGAAGGCGCCGCCGGAGACGCCGATCTGAAAGTTGACGGTTCCAGGCGTAGAGCTATAAATACGGATCTTGTACCAGGTGCCCAGGACTACGGGCAGTCCGCTGTCCACACAGTGTTGCGTGCCGGACACGATCACTTCATAGACCCAATCCACGGTACTCTCCCCGGAAGAACATCCGCCACCGGCTGTGTCATACCGTACGGCTATCTGGTTTCCGTTCGCGGGATGGTAGGTAGTGGTGTTGTCCGTAAATCCCACCAGATACCTCGACAAAGCGATGCTGCTCGGATCCGTTTCCACAATGGACTGCGCTTCCCAATAAGTAAAAGATCCGCCGGTACCCAGGTTTGCGATAGGCATAATTCCAGCCGGCGTGTCATAGGGATCCGCCAGGTTCAAAGAGGCTCCCATGCCGGCGACGGTATTGCCGCCACTGATGTGGTAAATCCCAGGATGGCCTCCAGGATCGGGAACGGAACTCGAATAACAGGTGGTTCCCCCGATGCAGCTGATACCCCAGCCAAGAGCGGCAATTCCAAAACTCCCTACGGCACCCCGTTGATTAGGCATAAACTCGTCTACTAGAAACAAGCCGGTGTCGAAGGGATTGAAGTCGACTGTATTAGATGTATTGGTCAAATCATCGCGAAATGTATACGCGGCGCCCCCTCCTCCGCCGCAGGTCCAGGCCGCATTCAGAGCGGTGGCCACCGCTCCGGTGCCGCCTGCAGTGCACGGAGTCGTCTGCGCGCAGTTCGAGCAATACAGGATGCTTCCGTTTACGGCGCCGCCGAGATTGGCAAACGTCGAGGTACGTAAAAACGCGCTCTGCTGTGTCCAGATGTTGGTGGACGCGCAATAGTATTTGTTCTGTCCGGCCGCGGCGTCGGTCGCGAAGTACTCCTCGCCTTGTGCGCAGGTGGATGGCAACAGAGCGGTCAGCCCGGTCTTGGAGGGTAGCGTGTGCGTGGCGCCCGCCGCGTTCCAGGAGCCCAGCATCACGCGGCTCCCGTTGATGGTGGTCTGCCCCGGAAGTATTGACTCGATCCCCAGTGCAAGAATGCAAAGGGTACTGATAGGGAATGCCTTCATGGTATTAGTAATTCCTCACGATAGTTGCCCGAAAAGGGTTGCTGGGCGGTGTCACCGCGGCTCCCGATAGATTGCAGAGCCGCACGTTTACGGTGTTGGCGGAGCTCACGAACATGACGCCCAGAACTCCGGAAGGCAGGTTGGATGGCCAGGCAGGCGCCACGGCGTCGCCGGGGTTCGCGCCAGTTACGGTCAAAGACTGATCCGGCGCGCAGGCGTTGTTGGAAATGCTGGCAAAGGTCAAGGTCGCTGAATTTGTCAGATACGTCGGAATCACGCCATTATCTACCGCGAGAGTGGTCTGCCCGGGAGTCTCTGTAATGATGATTCCTTGCCCGCCGGCAAGCGCCTTCGAGCTCAAGAACGCGCGCTGGTCGAGGCCGCCAGCGCCGTTCCAGGTACCGTTAATGGCCGTCCAGGTGTAAATGGGGATGACGTTCGCCGGAAATGAAGTAACTCCAGGCTGCTGGGTACAGCTTGTGGAGCAAACTACGGTTAGGTTGTGCCCCACTACCAGTGTTCCGGAACCGGTGATGTAAATATAGGCCGCCCCGGTCGCATTGCCGACGATGGTGGCGGTAGCGCTGTTGGTGATGGTATAGACCTGATATCCGAAGCGAACATTGCAGGGTGTAGTCGACGCGCAGTTGGCTCCGATGGTCAGCACGTTAGGGGAAGTGAAGACCACGGCCAGATCCCCGAGTTGGGATGCCATGCCCGCTCCGCCTCCGCTGCCGGATGGCGCCCACTGGGATCCATTCCAGACCAGCGTCTGGCCGCTCAACGGCGCCGTGCTGGCCACCGGCCGGCTTTGGATGCCGGTCACCGTGGCGGCTGTCAGAGTGCCGCTAAGATCGCCGCTCGCCCCAGGCAGTTGCGTGTTACCGACCGTGCCGGCGATCTGTCCGAAGGTGTAATCCCCGGTGAAGGAACTGACTACCCCGGTCCTGCCGAACACGCTGGTGATGGCGCCACCAGCGCCGCCGGCCACCGTGCCCGGTTGCCACGTTGAGGATGTAGAGTTCCACACCAGCGCTTGTCCGCTGGAAGGAGCCGTATTTGCCACTGGACGGTTTTGCAGACCGGTTACTGTAGCGGCCGCGGTATTGCCGGAGAGATCTCCGCCCACCGGCGGGATCCCACCTCCGCCGGATACGCTGGGCGTGCCCGCGCCGTTCACCACGCAGTAGCCGGACTGCGCCGTAGCGAAATTAATGGTGACGTTAAACGTCGTCGGGCTGATCTGAATTTTGTCCGGCTCCACCTGCTGGGGCGGCGTTTCACTGTCGAAGCAATCCACAATCAGATTGGCGGTGCCGAACAGGTGCACGGTCCCGGGAATGGTCAGGCTGGTTTGAGACACGAATATGTACGCGGCATTACCGGTTGCGCCAGCCACCGGCAGCCACTGACTCGTGGCGGTATTCCACTCGAGGACTTGGCCGTTGGACGGAGCCGTAGTGCTTACCGCCCGTCCTTGCAGGCCTGTTACCGTTACGCTGTTCGGCGCGCCGGCGATGTCTCCCCCCAGAGCCAGCCATTGCGTGCTGCCTCCGCTGCTGGAAAGCAGCTCGTTGGTGAGGCTGGCATTCGGCGCCGGGGTACTGCCTTCGAGTGTCCACACGTTTACCGCGTTACATGCATACACATTACTGCCGGCGGGAGCGCTGGTCAGGAAGAAAAACTGCCCTACCGCGCAAGTAGAAGGTAAGCTGGTACCCGTCTGCATGGGCTTGGTGGATATGGCCCCTGAAAAATCCACGCTCTTGGACTGCGTGCGCAAATCGACTGAAGTCTGACCCTCGCCCGTGGCGACGAAAACCGCCCACAGCAGAAGGCTGATCGGAACTCTGCGTTTGGCCATCTTAGCTTTACTGAAACACGGCGGCGTCCTCCGAAATCGCAGAGTAATTTCGCTTGGTTTGTCTTTTCTGCTAGTTACGAATAGCACGCGGGCGTGACTGGCCCTGGGTTCGTTTCCGCATTTCCCCGCCTGGAGCGCCCGCAAAATGCTACATTAGAATTGACCTTGATTTCAAGTATTCCGCAACATTCCCGGACTTCCTGGCGGCCGGCGTTTTATATGGCGCTGGTTTATATATTCGTCACTTATACCCGGCTTCCCGAGTTTGTTTCCATGGTGTCCGGCCATAGCCTGCGGGTCGGGCTGATCATAACTGTTCTTGCGGTTCTGGGGATTTTGCTCAGCGGAAGTCTTTATCGAATTTTTTCTTCCAAAATCGTGCTGGCGCTGACGGCTTTTACCGGCTGGCTTTGTTTATGTACTCCGTTTAGTGTCTGGCGCGGGGGAAGCGCGAGTCAGGTCGTGTTTTGGTGCTTATCCGTGGTTGGTCTGATCCTGCTGGCCGGATGCATCGAAGGCGCGGAGCAATGCCGCAAGGCAGGCTACGCCCTGGCCGTGTCGGTCCTGGCCATCGAAGTGCTGAGCTTCTTCCTGGGCAGCACGAAAAGCGCGCTGGACACCGGACGTCTCGCGTTCGTAGCCGGCACCTTTTCGAATTCTAACGATTTCGCGGCCTTGCTGCTCATGGGCTTGCCGTTCTGCTTGCTGGTGGTGCGCACGCGCAAGGGGCTCTCTGTCTTGAAAGGGGCTTGTGTTCTGGGCCTCTTCCTCATTCCGTTATCAGTGGTCCGGACGGGTTCGCGCGGGGGATTGCTGGCCCTGGTGATCATGTTTGTCCTGTTCTTTTTTTCCGTGCCGCCCCTGCAGAGGGTCCCGCTGGCTATCGTGGCGTTGCTCCTGGCCGTGGCTGCCTCTGTTTTTGCGGGTAGCGGCGCTCTGGACCGGTACAAGACCATTTTTCAGAGTGGCGACACGGTCTATTACGCGAATAAAACAGAAGAGTCCGCGGCACTATCCACGCTCAGCCGGAAAGAGCTATTCATGAGCAGCCTGCGCCTGACCATCCAGCATCCGGTTCTGGGGGTCGGGCCCGGAATGTTCCCGATCGCCGATGCCAAGGACGCCGGAGAGAAGAAACAAGCCGCCTCCTGGCATCAGACGCATAACACGTATACCCAGATCTCCTGCGAGAACGGATTGCCGGCGCTGTTTTTTTATAGCGCGGCTTTGTTTTTCTGTTTTAAGGTCACGCGCGTCGTGCGGCTGGGCGCCGCCGCGCACCCCGAGCTGCGCCCCTACGGCGATATGGCATTTTGCCTGCGGCTCTCCCTGGTCGCCTTTACCGTCACGGCCATTTTTGCGAGCAACGCCTATTCTTTTTACTTTCCCTTGCTGGCGGGCCTCTGCGCGGCCTTGGAGCGGTCCGTGGGCTCGGGCATGAAGGCGCCTGAAGCCCACCCGGATGCCCATCCGCTGCCGCCGGCCCCTCCCCGCCAGCGAGCAGGTTATCCACCGGCGGAGCCGCGTCGCACCATGCCCGCGCCCGCCAATTATTGGCGGTGACCGTGTCAGAAGTCGGTGCCCTCGTCACATTCCAGACCCTTAGTAGCGAGGTCGATAGTGAGTGTCCGTTGTGGTATGAAATCACGCAACGCGAGGGGTATCGGTGGTGGTGGCGGCCGGGTCGCCTTGAAAGGTCGAAATGATGGGGGGCGGATGAATCGATCAGGCCTAGTATAGGGTAGTAGAGGATGTGGTCCCGCCACTGCCGGAGCACAGGATCTAAGGTCCGGCCACCCGATAACTAGCCAAAAGCGTGTCGCCAACCTGCGGAACCGATGCCGCCCCAAAGGTAATCGCATTGCCTGACAGGGTGTAGTCTTGACCGATCTTTTGTAAGATTCCGTTGCGATAGAGCGCCAAGCTCGTTTGCGGCGTGGCGGTGGCACTCGTGGTGAACGCCCGATTCAAGCCATTCACGGTTCCCGCCGGTACCTCCTGGTCCACGAACGTCGGACTGGCGGTACCGCATGGCCCCGAAGAGCCGTCCACGTATACGCAATCCGAAAGATTGCCGCTTGCCCCGTCAATTGCACCTGTCGAGTCGATGACAGCCGCGAGCCCTGGGGCGAAGAAGGCGCCTTCAATTGGGCGTGCGGCCAAGTCGCTGACCAAGTTGATAACGGAGGACTCCGCGATGGTCGCGATTTCAGGCTGCACGGCGTGCTGCGCGGCAGCAGGTTGCACGGCGCTATGGGGCTGCCTAGCGGCCTGCACTCGCACGTCTTTCAGCTGCAACGGGGTTGGGCGGTCCGGAACGGCCCAAGTCTCCCTAAACTCGCCAGTCTTGCCGGAGTAGTATTTTACCGAATAGTACGTGAGCCAATCAGCGTGATTGACCAGTCGCAAGTTCAACTTTCCGTGCTTAATACGGGTATCTACCGGCATGCCAACGCTTGAGGCACTCCCGGCATTCAAAGAACTCCAGGTAATGGTAACACTGCCCTCGAACGGGGTGCCATCGACACGATAGAGAACGTCGCGGATCGTGGTCAGCCCCGGACCGGCGAACGATGTGGCTGTCAAGCTAAAAACTGCGGTAGCTAATGCGATCCTTTGTTTAATCACTTAACCTCCAAATTAGGAAAACTCTGGGCTCGCGTTCCAAGACTGGAAATCTCCGAGATCCCCTCTGCTCACTTCAATATACCGAGCAAACAGGTGGCGTACTGATCCATGCTCTAGGCCGATTCGCCCTAAGTCATGGCAGCTACATGTCTTAGTAATTCTGCATTCCCTGTGTATTGCTGTGAACGCACAAGTGCGGGTTGGTCGGCACTGCATCTCCGCAGTGGGGACGGCCGACGCGGTTTCAGGTGGGGGAGTAACGTGCGAAGCGCCGCCGGAAAAGGACGGCGACGCTCGCTCATAACATAGTGCAACTCAACGCCTATTGTTGCTTCTTACGGAGCCGTGACTTCTTCCGTTTCTGCGGTTCTGCAGGTTCGGACTTTGGTTGAGTGGGTTCGTCAGGCAATTTGCGATCATTGCCAGTCGGACTGTCCACGATGGGTTCAGGCATAAGTGGGGTACCTCCAATTATCATGATCTGCCGAGTCACTCTAGCCAAAGGGCTATGTTATTAGAAACAAAGGCACAAATTGGTGTGACTGAAAAATGTAGAGGTGTGGGAGTTTCCAGCCCGCCAAATAATGGACGGAACTTTGGCGAAGTCATTTGTTTCGCTGCAATGACTCCCGGCGCCTCGGGCGTGGCCCGGCTGGCTGTGAGTAGGTAATGTAGATTACATAAGAGGCAACAGGTCAGGATCCACCTTTGCCAATGCAGCGGGATAGCCGCGGCGAATCGCCTGCGTTAAGCATTGTTTTGATTCGATGGGATGATGTGCGAGCAAAGCCAATACAGCTCTTGTGTAGAGAACCATGGGGTCGTCGGGGTCCTTCTCGGCGACATCCTTCAGGGCTAAGGAAGCCTCTGTAAGGTCGCCAAGCCGGGCCAGGGAGCGGGAGCGGCGGCAACTCTCCACGATGCTGAGCGGTCTTGCCACGGACAGCCTTTCAAACATGGAAATTAACTGGTTACAAGTCTTCCGGGCCTGCTCCCGCTGGCCGGAATACCAAAGGGCGTCAGCCAACCCCACGATAAACGCTGTGGAATTCGGGCGCATTTGGATGGCTGTCTCGAAGAATGGAACCGATATTGCGTACTGCCCGGAGTAGTAGGCAACGACCCCAAGATCCGAGTAAACTTCAGCGGAGGGACTTCGCTCAAGAGCAACTTCGAAAGCCTTGCGAGCCCCTTCGAAGTCTCCAGCACACAGAAGAGCAGCACCTAGGTTGCAGTAGCCGGTACTTGCGTCGGGGTTGAGGCGGGTGACATACATAAACTGCTGGCGCGCTTCGTCTAAGTGTCCGGCTTTGAGGAGCGCTGATCCCAGGTCGTTGTGGGAAAACCAAGATTCCGGGTCGAGGCGAACCGCCATCTGGTAGTACTCCATCGCCCGGTTGACTTGGCCGGAGGCTTCCAAGGCTCGGGCGAGTAGGCGATTGGCCTCCGCAGAGTTGCTGAACTGTTTCCAGAGAGCCTGCAAATTAAGAATCACGTTTTGAAAGCGACCGGAGTCGAGATCGATCCTCGCCTGGAAAAGAACACTCTCCCGTTTACTAAGACCGCTGGCTGTAGCCTGGTGAAGTGCGCTCCCGGCCCGGGTCAGCAACTGCGGATCCTCGGTCCTCTCAAATAGCCGGATGAGAGCTTCGGTCCGGGCACGGTGTGCCAGCAAATTGTCAGGACGGTATGCAACAGCCTCATCAAGAGCATGCACAGCGATGAGCAAATCAGTTGCGGTGCTCTTCGAGGTGAGATGAGCGATGCCCGTGGCGTACAGTTCCTGGCTGCTGGTTGTCCTGGACAAAGAAGGACAGCGCACTCCCCAGAAAACCGTCGCCAGCAACGCAGCAACAAAGAACAAGATGAGCTTTCGGCTATTCAGCCAGTGTCCTACGGTCCACAAGAACCGAGGGAACGCGCGCGGCACCTTAGGGACTTCATCCGGATCTGTCAGATCCCGCATCACTTCTGCGGCACTGTTATATCGCTGGCTGCGATCCAGTTTAAGGCAATGGCGCACGACCGTATCGAGAACTGACAGCTTGCGCAACTCGCCTGATTTGACATGCTTCTCCCATGGGGAGAGCAATATCCGTGTGCGTAGCGGCTCGAGCGTCTCTAATGCGGTGGTGCCGGTGAGCATTTCCAGGAGCACTAGACCTAACGAATACAGGTCCGAGCGGGCATCCGCGGGTAGGCCTGCGACTACCTCGGGCGCCATATAACGAGGCGTTCCACTCTTTTCGCCCGACGTGCTCAGCTTCAAGTCTTCGGCCAGAACGGAGCGGGCGAGTCCGAAGTCTGAGACGAGGATCTCGCCATTCTTCCCGATGAGCAGGTTGCCGGGCTTTAGGTCTCGATGGACGATACCGGCAGAGTGAATAGCCAGGAGCGCCTGGCAGATCTGCGAGGCAAGATTGCAGACTTGCGATGGCGGCAGGCAGTGCTCACGAAACAGCAGTGTAGCCAGGTTCTCCCCATCAACCCAGTCCATCGCGATAAGAGGCTGGCCTTCCACCTCGTCGAGATCATGGACGCGAACGACGTGGGGATTCTGAACCCGTGAAGCGAAGATGACTTCGCGCTTCAGCTGCATGATATAGCGCAGGTTGGAGGCCAGCTCCGGCCGCAACACTTTAACTGCAACAGTTCGGTTCAGCACCCGATCCAAAGCACGAAAGACCCTCCCCATGCCGCCTTCTCCGATTGGCTCGTATAGCTCGTAACGCTCTCCTTCCGGGCAAGAAGACGTAAATGGGGACTGCTGGATTGGGTGGAGAGACATGTATTAAGAAAATTGTTGGCTAGATAATGTTGTCCAGGTTTCCCGCAAAGTTCTCCGTCTTTGTTATCAGCCGAGTGCGGAGCTTGGACCATCGGTCGCGCCCCGAAAACCAGGTGGGTCTTGACGTTACTCCTGGCCGTGGCCGCCGCTGTTTTTTGCGGGTAGCGGCGCTCTGGACCGGTACAAGACCATTTTTCGGGGCGGGCGACACTGTCTATTACGCGAATGCAACGGAAAAATCCGCATTATCCACGCTCACGGATAGAGCTGTTCCTGAGCAGCGTGCGTCTGTCGGGCCACGGATGTTCCCGATCGCCGATGCTAAGATGATTAGGAGAAGAGGCATCCCGCCTCCTGGCATTTTTGAAGGCGCCTGAACCCCGCCAGGATGCCCAGCCGCTGCCGCCGGCCCGGCCCCGCCGGCGAGCAGGTTATCCACGGCGTAGCCGCTCGCGTCATGCCCGCCCACGCCAATTATCGGCGGTGACCCAATTACCGCATGCCGCATTCCTGCATCACTCAAAGCCGCATCCACCGCAGGGGAGGAGCGAACCGTGAGAAGTCCGTGTCGGCCGTCACCCACTCACATCCGCTTTCGATGGCGACAGCGGCGTGCACGGCGTCTGCCACGAGCTTCCCAGATATGCGAGAGCTGGTGCAGAGCTGGTGAAAAATGGGCCAATGGCGTGGTCCCGGTCGAATCAGGATGCATGCCGGGCGTGCCAAAAACGCATTGAGGAACCGAAATGCCTGCTCACAGGTCGACGGGGGATCAAAGATGCGAGGATTGGTCACCACTCGAACAAAGCCGTGGAGAACAGGTTCCGAAAGCGCAAACGGCTCAGCTCCGGTGGCGCACTCCATAAGCCATTCGGCGTAGCGACGGTGCTCGCGCGCTTCTTCCCGATGCGCGTAAACCAGGATGTTGACATCCGGCATCCGCATGGCTGGCTAGCGAGGTTGCTCGCGGAAGCACGCTTCATCTTCCAGCGCTATCAAAGTGGAAGTACGATCAAGATCCATTTGCGGATCTACCAATTTGCCGCGAACCGTGTGCAGACGAAATGCCGGAACAGAAGAAGAGGGGTTTCGCGCCAGCAGGCAGCGGAGGGCGTCCTCGAGCAGCGCACTCAGGGTTACGCCACGCTCGGCGGCGCACTGTTTAGCATTTTCGAGGAGCGGCGCGGGGAGGGAGATCGTCGTTCTCATATTGAGAATGATAGCATACGTATGCAGCTGCATCAAGGTCTGATGCATTTGCATAAACCGCTCCCGAGCGATATTCAGCTCATGATTATCACATCTTGACAATCATCAGGAAAGTGCTATCGTTATCAGGATGCCTTTCTCGGCAACATCCATGGAAGAGCCCAACACCGACGTCATCCAGGGGACGCTGGACATGTTGATCCTCAAAACGCTGAGCCTCGCGCCCATGCATGCCTTCGGCATCGCCCGCCGCGTCGAGCAGATCTCTCGCGGGGTGTTCAAGGTGAACCCCGGATCCCTGCTCACCGCGATGCAGCGGCTGGAGCGCGCCGGATGGCTGGATGCCGAGTGGCGCCAGACGGAGAACTCGCGCCGCGCGAAGTTCTATTCACTGACCCGTACCGGAAAAAAACAACTCGAGATCGAAACCGCCGATTGGACACGCAGGGCGTCAGCCATCGCGAGGGTCTTGAAGGTGGAGGGTTAAGCGCATGTCTCTCTGGCGCCAATTGGCACGCGGACTGCGCGTGCTGGCGAATCGCACGGTGGCCGACCAGGACGTCGCCGACGAGGTGCGGGACTACCTCGAACAGGCCACTGCCGCTTTGGTCGAGAGCGGATACTCTCCCGACGATGCGCGGCGGACCGCGCGGTTGGAACTCGGCAACATCACCGTCCTCCGGGAACAAGTGCGCGCGTACGGATGGGAGAACGCCATCGGAACCTGGTTCGCCGATCTGCGCTATGCGGCTCGCCGGCTGCGCCAGAGTCCGGGCTTTGCAACTGTGAGCGCGCTCACGTTGGCGCTGGGCATCGGCGCCAGCACCGCTATCTTCAGTGCGGTGAACCCCATTCTATTCGAGCCGCTGCCGTATCCGCATGCCGGCCGGATCATGATGATCTGGGATATCTTCCAGGGTGCGCGCTCCGACGTTACGTTTCACACCTATCGTGAGCTGGCGGCGCGCAATCGTTCCTTCGCGGCCATCGCCGTGATGGAAACATGGCAGCCCACCATGACCACCGCGACCCAGCCGGAGCGGTTCGATGGGCAGAGTGTGAGCGCGAGCTACTTCCGTGCGCTGGGCGTCGCGCCGGTGCTGGGAAGAGACTTCCAGGAAGCCGACGATCGATTCAAAGGCCCCCATGTAGTGATCCTCAGCCACACGTTGTGGCGGCGGCGTTTCGGCGGCGACAGCGCCATCGTGGGGCGCCAGGTCAGGCTCGACGATAATCTCTATACCGTCCTCGGCGTGATGCCGAGGGGGTTTGAGAACGTCCTGGCTCCCTCGGCGGAGCTCTGGTCGCCCTTGCAGTACGATGCGGGAAATATCACTAGCTTCGACACACAGGAGTGGGGCCATCATCTGCGCATGGTGGGGCGTCTACGGCCAGGCATCGGAGTAGATCAGGCCAGGCGGGAACTGAACACCATCGCGCTGGCCCCGGTGCCGGAGTTTCCCAGGGCGCATTGGGCGTCCCTCAAGTTCGGGTTTATCGTCAATTCGCTGCAGGCTGAAATCACCCGGGGAGTCCAACCGGTGCTGCTCGCCGTTCTCGGCGCGGTTATGCTGGTGCTCCTGATCGCGTCCGTGAATGTAACCAACCTGCTGCTTGCCCGAGGCACGCAGCGGCGCGGTGAATTTGCTATGCGCGCCGCGCTGGGCGCCGGGCGACCGCGGCTGATCCGGCAATTGCTCACCGAAAGCCTGCTGCTGGCCACCCTGGGGGGCTCTCTCGGAATAGTGGTGGCGGAGTTCGGGGTAGAGGCGCTGGTGGCGCTCAGCCCTTCCGGACTGCCGCGGGTGGGCGCGATCGCCGTCAACGGTACCGTATTCGCGTTCGCATTTGGCGTCACCACGCTCATCGGGCTGGTGGTCGGGCT
>Ga0302324_100014358_pt1 | contig 15985 bp, 14 predicted proteins | sample Palsa_T0_1_FD_201949 | JGI IMG/M metagenome (GOLD analysis project Ga0302324, IMG submission 201949) | Peat permafrost microbial communities from Stordalen Mire near Abisko, Sweden - Palsa_T0_1 | ecosystem: Environmental > Terrestrial > Soil > Palsa > Peat permafrost | place: Sweden: Abisko...
GGGAACAGCACCCAGGCTGCGCTGAGCGCAATCACCCCCACGCCCGTCCACAGCAAACGATTGTAGAGAAAAACTCCGGGAGAATATCCGGAGAAGTCCCAGGGCAGGAGCCGGCTGTTCTTTTCGGCCACGCTCCAGTAGCGGGTAACGGTGTCGATCAATCGCAGGCCGACCGGATCCAAGATGCCGGACCAGAAATGCTCGAGCGAGCGCGTCGCGGAGAACACCGTCAAGCCAATGACGTACAGCATGAATAGGGCCACGCCCTGCAGGTACACCACGAACAATTTGCGCGTCAGCGCGGCAACGGCGAAGAACAGCGAACCCATGAAGAAAATCTGCACGACGACGATCGAGAAAAAGGGCTGCAGATACCAGGCCGCATGATTCGGCCCGATACGGGCATGATCGGCCCAGGGGGCGAAGGTGCCGACGAAGGCGCCGGCCACCAAGCCGAAAAACACGAAAACGGTCGTGACGAACGAGCCGGCCCAGCGGCCGCCGAGATAGGCGAACTTGGAGATCGGCTTGGTGAACAGCATCTGGTACGTGTCGCGCTGGAAATCGCGCAATATCGAGGTGCCGAATATCGCGGCGATGACGATGAGACCGAAGAAGCAGGAAAACGTGTCGTCCAGGGTGTTGCCGAAAGGCCCGTTCAGCAAAACCTTGCCATTGGAACTGGCGACCGGCCCGAAGCTCTCCGAGGCGATGCAGAAGAATGAGAAGGCGAACCAGAGCAGAAAATAGACGTAGGTCGAAATGCTCTTGGCGCGGAATCGAAGCTCGAAGGTAAAGAATTCCCAGAACATTGCCATGCCGGTGTCTCCCGCGGCCCTAGTGTTTGGAGCGTCGGGACAAGTTCAAGAAATAGACATCTTCGAGTCCCGATGCCACGGGGCGGAAATCGGCGCCCGGAGAGGATGGCGCGAACACCCGGATCTCGTGCAATCCTCCCACCAAGTGCGTACTCACGATTTGCAACTGGCCTTCGAGGGTCCGCAGTTCCTCATCGGTGGCCACGACGCGCGACCACATCTGCCCCTCGAGCGCCAGCAGCGCCTCGTTAGGCGATCCCTCGAGCAGCACTTCACCGGAGGCAATGATGGCCATACGGGAACAGAGCTCCCGAACGTCATCGACGATATGGGTGGACAGGATGACCGTGACGTCCCGCCCGATCGAGGACAGCAGATTCAGGAAGCGGTTGCGTTCGGCGGGATCGAGGCCGGCGGTCGGCTCATCGACGATGATCAGACGGGGATTGGCCAGCAGCGCTTGAGCGATCCCGAAGCGCTGTTTCATGCCGCCCGAATAAGTGGATAGGGCCTTTTTGCGGGCCTCCCACAGATTGGTCTGGTGCAGCAGGGCATCGACCATTTCCTGTCGCTCGCCCTTGGCTGTCACGCCCTTGAGGATGGCCAGATGATTCAGCATGTCGGCGGCGGACATCTTCGGATACACGCCGAACTCCTGGGGCAGGTAGCCGAGGATTTTCCTTACTTCATTTTTCTGCGTCAGCACGTTCAGCCCGTCGAGGTCGATGCTGCCCGCGTCCGGGTCCTGCAGAGTAGCGATGGTACGCATCAGGGAACTCTTGCCGGCACCGTTCGGGCCGAGCAGGCCGAACATGTTGTTGCCGACGGTCAACGACAAGTCCTTCAGCGCGCGCACGCCGTTGGGATAAGTTTTAGACAAGCCTGTGATTTGCAGGGTCATGGAATATCCTTATTGATGCCGTCTTGAAACTTATGCCGCCCCGTAGAGTCCGGCGATGGTGTTGACCGCGTGTTCCGCCTCGGCGCGGTCGGGCACCGCCGTATCGTCGCCATAGCCGTAGTAATCGCTGTCTCCGACCACCTGAAACACCATGCCGTCGCGGCGATAGTGCCGGCCGAGCGGATGGCTGCCGGGCGCGAAATCCTGGCTCTGCGGTATGAGGTCCGCGATCAGCTCGCGCTGCAGGTTGGCGAACTTCGGCCGCGGATCGTTCGGCGTCTCGCGGCGGCGCATGCCAGCCGGTTCATCGGATACCAAAAAGTTGTCGATGAATTCCACCGGATTTCCCGGCAGGCCGAGCAGGCTCTGATAGGTCTGGAACGACTTGCGGGCCATGGCCGCCCATGATTGCTTGAATTCCGGCGTCGCATGCTCCTCGAGACAGATCCGCGAATCCGGGGTCCACAAGCCCGAGGCCAGCGAGGAGCGCACATTGGGCGGCAGATCCTTTGCATAGATGGTGACTCGTGCGCCGGCGCGCTGTGCAAGGATGCCGGACGTCAAGCCCAGAGCCCCGCAACCGATCACCGCGATCTCCTGCGCGCCGGCCGCCATGGCCTTTTGCACGGCGATGCCGCTCGAACCCCAGGAAAGCGACCAGCCGCTGCCGCCATGGCCGTAATTGTGGACGATGATTTTTTGCCCGATCTGTTCCACATCGAGCCGCGGGCCCTGAGCGCGGAACGGACGCGTGCACACCGTGATTTGCGTGATCCGGTCCGTGCTTGCGCGCAACGGAACGAGATTCAGAGGGGGCGCGGGCGGCGCACGGCCGCCGGCACGCAAACCCGCGACACTGCAGCCGTCGGCGGCGGCGGCCAGCACTGCCGCGCCCACCCCTGTCAGCAAGCGGCGCCGTCCTTTGGCTATCACGTGGTCAATCCCCCTCGAGTCGAATGGATCCATGACGTAATAGTCCCCTGCTGTGCTACCGTTTGGCAATGTTCGCGGCTTTCCAAGTAAACTAGCCCGGTGCTGCTCGAGACCATTGCATGCCGTCGGTGATCGTCTGCCCCGCCTGCGATCTGGCGCATCGCCGCTCCCCGGCCCCCGTAATCGGGCGTTTACGCTGCGCACGCTGCCGGGCGCCTCTGCTGCGTCCCGAAAACGCCGCCGTCGATACCGCGATCGCGTTGGCGCTCTGTGCCCTGGTATTGCTGTTGCTGACCAATGTTTATCCACTGGTGACGATGCGGATCAACGGCAGCTCCCGTGACACCACGCTGATCGGCGCGGCACTCGGCCTGCACGCGCAAGGCTTCGATTCGCTGGCGGCGCTGGTATTCCTGACCACCGTGATCGGGCCCTTGCTGCAGATCGTTGCATTGCTGTATGTGCTGATTCCTCTGTGGCGCGGACGGCGCGCGCCCGGCCAGGGGACCGTGCTGCGCGTATTCACACACATACGGTCCTGGAGCTTCATGGAGGTGTTCTTGCTCGGCGCGCTCGCCGCCCTGGTGCGTCTGGCGAAATTCGCGCACATCGCGCCCGGAATCTCGCTTTGGGCCTGCGTCCTGCTTATGCTCTGCCTTTCCGAACTGATCAGCATCACCTCGCCAGGGCAGTTGTGGCAATGGGTCGAGCGGGGCCGCGAATGAGCAATCCCGTGACCGGGCGCAGCCTGGGCCTTCTGGTCTGCCTGGCCTGTCAGGCGACGGTGCACGGCACCCAGGCCGCTCATTTGCGCTGTCCACGCTGCCACGCGCGCTTGCACGAACGCAAGCCTCACAGCCTCGCCCTCACCACCGCGCTGGTCATAGCGGCCGCCGTGCTCTACATACCCGCGAATATCCTGCCGGTGATGACGACGCGGGAATTCTTCGAAGATGAACCCGACACCATCCTGAGCGGAGTGCTGGTGTTGCTGCAGTCCGGGTCCTGGCCCATCGCAATCCTGGTGTTCGTCGCCAGCATCGTCGTGCCCTTGCTGAAGATCCTCGCGATGGCGGTGTTGCTGTATTCCGCGTGGCGCCCCTCGCCGGGCCGCCGGCAGCAGCGCAGCCAGCTGTTTCGGATGGTAGAATTCATAGGACGATGGTCGATGCTGGACGTTTATGCCATTTCACTGCTTGCTACCCTGGTGCAGATACAGTCCTTCGCCTCCATCATCGTCGGCTGGGGTGCCTGGGCTTTCGGCGCCGTAGTAGTTTTGACCCTGTTGGCGGCGCGGACTTTCGACGAACGCCTGCTATGGGATACGCCGCAGCATGACTGAACCCACGAATCCCAACCTCGACGATCTTCCCTCCGCCGTGCCCGCGCCTTCCCGATGGTCGCGGCTGCCGCTGATTTGGATCCTGCCCGTGGTGGTCGTACTGGCGGGCGCCTATGTCGTGATTCACGAGATTCTCGCGCAGGGGACCCGCATCGAAATCCGTTTTCGCAACGCCGAAGACCTGGAACCGAATAAGACCAAGATTCGCTACAAGGATGTCGAGATCGGTGACGTCGCCGACATTCATGTGTCCAAGGACCGTAAGGACGTCATCGTGAGCGCCACCGTCCACCGCGACGCGAGCGAATATCTGGTGAAGGACACGCGCTTCTGGGTGGTGCGCCCGCGCGTCTCGGCCGCCGGAGTCACGGGCCTCGGAACCCTGGTATCCGGCGCCTATATTAGCGTCGATGTGGGCAAGTCGGCGACCCGCACGACGCAATTCGTCGGCCTGGAAGTGCCGCCCTTCGTCACGTCGGACCAACCGGGGCGCGAATTCGTGCTGCACGCCGACGATCTGGGCTCGCTGAGCATCGGTTCCCTGGTCTTTTACAGGCACATCGAGGTAGGCCAGGTGGTGGGCTACACGCTAGACCCCGGCGGTGCCGGAGTGACGATCAATGTATTCGTCAATGCCCCCTTTGACACCTACGTCACCGCAAGCACACGGTTCTGGCAGGCGAGCGGCATTGATATGTCGCTGAGTTCCGACGGAGTCAAGCTGCGCACCGAATCTCTGACATCCATTCTCCAAGGGGGCGTCACGTTCAGGGCGCTCCCGGGCGGCTCGACGAATCCGGTGCCCGCCAACACGCCGTTTATTCTCTTCGTGGACGAAGACCGCGCCATGCGGCCGATCGAAACGGAGATTCGGACCTTCGTCATGTACTTCAACGGCTCGCTGCGCGGGCTGTCGGCAGGCGCGCCGGTCGAACTGCATGGCATTGGAGTCGGTGAAGTCAAGAGCGTGGACGTGGAGTACGACCGAGACGCCGGTACCCTGCACTTTCCCGTCGTCGTTGAACTCTATCCGCAGCGCATTCGCGGTCACAAACCGAACGGAGCGCCGGCCGCCGCCAATGATGCCGACCCCGCAGCATCCAGCCGAAAGCTGGTGGACAGCCTGGTGGCTCACGGCCTGCGCGCTGAACTGAAGAGCGGCAATTTGCTGACGGGCCAGAAGTATATCGACTTGGATATGCATGCGGACGCACCCAAGGAGATGGTCTGGTGGAATCAGGAACCTTCGGTGTTCCCGACGGTGTCCAGCGGACTCGACGAAATCCAGGACTCCGTGGGAAGCATCGCTCGCAAGCTCAGCAAGGTTCCCTTCGATCAGATCTCCTACCGGCTGCTGTCCACCCTGACCAGCCTCGATCAGACCTTGAAGAGCACCGATCAACTGATGAAGCATGTCGACAGCGATATCGCGCCGCAGGTCAAGGCAACGCTGGCCGAAGCGCAGGCCGCCATGAAGAATGCCAAAGATTTATTGGGACAGGATGCACCCTTGCAGAGCGACCTCGGCGCGACCTTGCTGCAGCTGTCGCGGGCGGCAAAGGCGGTCACCGCTCTGGTTGACTATCTCGAGCGCCATCCGGAATCTCTGATCCGCGGCAAACCAGGGGACTCTCAGTGAAACCACTCCTAGCGGCCACCGGCACCCTGATCTTGCTGAGCGCCTGCGCGAGCCACCCGGATCATTTCTACGTTCTGAGTCCGCAACCCGCGGGTGCCGGCGAAACGCGCACGTCGCCCGTTGCACTGGCAGCCCTCAAGGTCACCCTACCTTCCGTGGTGGATCGCCCCGAAATGGTGCTCAACACCTCCGCCAACGACGTCATCGTCCAAGAACATGAACGGTGGGCCGCGTCCCTGTCCGATCTGGTGACCCAGACCCTGGCCCGTGACCTCGAACGCCGCCGCAGCGACCTGCTGGTCGCCGACCCGAGCGTCACTCACTCGAGCGGCTCAGTCCTCAAAATCAACGTCGACGTGGTGCAATTGACCGTACACAAGGGCCGCCAAGCAAGCATCGAAGCCCACTGGCGAATTCTCGACCCGCGCACCGGCAAGGAATCAGTAGGCAGCGACGTATTCACCGCCCCCTTAGCCCAGAACGACTACGCAGCCGTAGCCCAAGCGCTGAGCCAGTGTCTCGCCCAACTCGCCGATCGCCTGGTAGCAGCGCTCACCTAAGCCAAGCGGCGTAAGTTGAATAGCGCCTACCTTCCCTGACGACCTGCCCCCGACGACCCCGTATCTCGCCGACGCTCGGTCGCTCGCTTACGGCTGGACCACTACGTCGTTATGGACCGAATTAACGCCGTCGGTATTTTTGGCAATCATTGCTGCCAAGTCGACTGCATCTTGGGTGGGCGCGTGTCCACTCAGCCATACCACACCATTCTCATCGGTATCGACTTTGATTCTGGTCAACGTGGTCAGATGCTTCGCCGCCAGCTTGGACTTCACTTTGGTGGTGATCACGGAGTCCTTGACGAAGTGATGGTTGGAATCCGGTGCCGACGCGTCATCCGCGAGCACCATCGGCACACAAACAACACTGGCCGCCAGCATGCTAGCTAATATGAGACGTTTCATTGCTTCCTCCTACAATCGGTTTGATGGCCCTACGGCCATGTAATTCTCGAAGGACAGGTTGATCCAGTGCGCGCGCAATAGATGTAGGCGCGGGAAGCAACCGCGCGACGGTCATGTCCCACACCTTCAGGAGCGCGGTTCGAGCATCGTGGCGGCGCTCGGCCGTTCGCCCCTGGCGCCGGCGCCTCGGGCCTCGTGTTCTGGCATCGACAGAAGCCGGGCGGTATTGACCAGCGCCATATGCGTCAATGCCTGCGGAAAATTTCCCAGCATGCGCTTGGCGCGCGGATCGTACTCTTCGGCGAACAGGCCGAGATCGTTGCTCAAGGAGAGCAAGCGCTCGAATAGCGCCCGCCCCTCTTCGCGGCGGCCGGTCAATAGGTAGCAATCGGCGAGCCAGAACGAACAGGGGAGAAACGCCCCCTCCCCGGCCGGCAGCCCGTCGACTTTCGTGGCGGTGGAATAGCGCAACACCAATCCGTCCGCCACCAAGTCTCGCTCGATCGCCGCAATGGTGCCGAGAACGCGCGAATCATCGACGGGCAGAAATCCCACCTGCGGAATCAGCAGCAAGCTGGCGTCCAAGTATGCCGACTCGTACGACTGCACGAACGAATTGCGGCGCGCATCGAAACCCTTCTCGCAGACCTGGGCGTGAATCGCGTCGCGAACTTGGCACCACCGCTCGATCGGCCCTTCCAGGCCATCCTGTTCCGCGTCCTTGATGGCGCGGTCGAAGGCAACCCAGGCCATGACCTTGGAGTGCGTGAAATGGCGCCGCGGCCCGCGGACTTCCCACAGACCCTCGTCGGCCTCCTGCCAATGTGCTTCGAGAAACTTGAGCAGCGCGACTTGAACCTGCCACGCCTCCGGCTCCGGCGGCAAGCCGGCGATTCGCGCAAGATGCAGGGTATCCATGACTTCGCCATAGACGTCCAGCTGAAATTGCCTCGCCGCCGCGTTTCCGATGCGCACGGGGGCGGACTTCTCGTAGCCCGGCAACCAAGCCAATTCATACTCGTCGAGGCGCCGCACGCCGGTGACGCCGTAGAGAATCTGCAAATCGTCCGGAGAACCCGCCACTGCACGCAGCAACCATTCACGCCAGGCGGCGGCCTCCTCTTCATAGCCCGAAAGCAACAATGCATTCAAGGTAAACGTCGCGTCGCGCAGCCAACAGTAGCGGTAATCCCAGTTGCGCGCACCTCCGGGCCACTCGGGCAAGGAGGTTGTGGGCGCCGCGATCAGGCCGCCTGTGGGCTTGTAAGTCAGCGCCTTCAATGTGATCAGGGAACGAGCCACGGCGGCGCGCCATGGGCCTCGGTAAGTACACCGGTCGTACCACTCCTTCCACAGGCCTTCGGTTTTGGTCAGTTCCCGTTCAGCGTCGATCGCCTTGCAGGTATCCAGATGAGACGGACGGTAATTGAGCACGAAGGACTCGCGCTCGCCGGCGCTCACGGAGAACTCGGCGATGCTGTGCATATTCTCGCCCTCGATGGCAACCGAAGCGGCCAACTCGAGAGTGTCGGGACCAGCGGTGAGCAGCAATATTCCCTGCGACCGATGCACCCAAGGCACGATCGAGCCATAATCGAACCGCACCCTGAGCTCCATTCGCATACTGACCCGGCCGCTCAAGCCCTCGACGATGCGAACGATATCCCAGCGCTCGTCGGACAGCGGCATGAAGTCGATGACCCGAACGCTTCCTTCCTCGGTCTCGAATTCGGTTTCCAGAATCAGCGTATCGCCGCGGTAACTGCGTCGCACCTGAGTCGCTTCGGCGGCCGGCGCCAGCAACCATCGTCCATGCTCCGGGCCACCGAGCAGCGCAGCAAAGCACGCGCCCGAGTCGAATCTCGGCAGGCACAGCCAATCGATGGAGCCATCGTTGCCCACCAGCGCCGCGGTGTGGCAATCGCCAATCAAGGCATAGTTCTCAATCGGCAGGGACATGAATTGCTCCTATATAAGGTCCACGCGCCGTTACCGCTATCGCAGACGGCAGTGAGCACCCGTCGGCCTTTTCCTACAACCTTGCAACGCGCGTCGATCGGTCTTAACTTACAGTACAGTCTCAGAGCGTCGAAATCGAATTCTTGAAGGAATACCTCGCTGCATGGTGATGTTGACCCGTCACACGGTCAGGGGGATAAGACGCTGGACGCCAGCGTAAAGGCAGCAGTTGGCGTCCAGCGTCTTGTCCCCCCTGACCGTGCGCGTTGGGCCGAGGTACATCACCGCGCAGGATGTATATCACTATCCAGCGGGACCAGATCGAGTGCCCTTGGCGGGGTGGTGTGGAGCGGTGAGAGAATTCGCCCGAGGGGCTGAGCCATTGGCCGGCAACTGCTGCCTCGTTGCCGGCCAATGGCCCAGCCCCTCGGGCGAATACCCTCAACCGGTCAACATTATGATGCCAAGGTAAGGAGAAAGCCGATGGCCACCCGGCGAGATGTCCCTGGAATCAGGCCGTACGATAGTCCCGCCGGTGGGTGGGGCGCTCTACGCGCGACCGCAAAGGCGGTGCGCGATCAGATGGACGTTACTCAGGCACCCTTGCTTCTGCTTCGTACGAACAAACCCGATGGATTCGATTGTCCCGGGTGTGCGTGGCCCGACAAGGATCACACCTCCACTTTCCAATTCTGCGAGAACGGTGCGAAGGCCGTCACCTGGGAAGCCACCAAGAGACGGACGCCACCCGAATTCTTTGCAGCTCATTCCGTATCGGAATTGCTGGAGTGGAGCGATACCCGGCTCGAAAACGAAGGCCGCCTGACTCATCCGCTCTACTACGATCGAGCCACGGATAAGTACTGCCCAATCTCCTGGGAGGATGCGTTCGCGCGGATCGGAGAGATTTTGAGAGCGCTTCCCGACCCCAATATGGCAGAGTTCTACACCTCGGGCCGCGCATCGAACGAGGCGGCGTTTCTCTATCAATTGTTCGTTCGAGAGTACGGCACCAATAATTTTCCGGACTGCTCGAACATGTGTCACGAGGCCACCAGCGTCGGTCTGCCGAAATCCATCGGCATGGGCAAGGGCAGCGTGTCACTCGATGATTTCGATCACTGCGAGCTGATCATCGCCATCGGCCACAATCCCGGCACCAATCATCCGCGCATGATGGGGACACTGCACCAGGTTGCGCGGCGCGGCGCGCCCATCATCGTACTCAATCCCTTGCGGGAGCGTGCCCTGGAGCGCTTTGCGGACCCACAGAATGCAATGGAAATGGCGACTCTGGGCTCCACCGATATCGCGAGCTCCTACTATCAAAACAGAGTGGGGGGCGATGGTGCGGTACTCAAGGGGATCATGAAGGCACTCCTCGCGATGGACAGCGCCAACCCCGGCGGCGGCGCATTGGACCGAGATTTCCTCTCGACTCATACGCAGGGCTTCGAGACTCTGGCGGCAGATCTGCAGGTGACGGAATGGGCCGACATCGAAGCAGTCGGCGGCCTGCCGCGTGCTGTGCTCGAGACCGTGGCCTCTGCCTATGCCAAATCGAATGCCACCATCGTGAGCTACGGCATGGGCGTCACCCAGCATCTGCATGGCACTGCGAATGTCCAACAAATCGCCAATCTCCTGCTATTGCGTGGAAATTTCGGCAAACCCGGCGCCGGCATCTGTCCCTTGCGCGGGCATTCCAACGTGCAAGGCGACCGCACGGTCGGGATCACCGAGAAGCCCTCAGCCGATATGCTGGAGCGCATCGAGCATGCTTTTGGCTTCAAACCGCCGCGGTCGCATGGCCACGATGCAGTTGCCGCCATGCAAGCCATCATCGATGGGCGCGCCAAGGTGTTCGTTTCACTGGGCGGTAATCTTGCGACCGCGTTGCCGGATCCGGTGCAGTGCCATGCAGGCATGCGCAGGCTGGATCTCGGTGTGCACATCGCCACGAAGCTGAATCGTTCGCATCTGTTGATCGGCAAGGAGTCGATCATACTGCCCTGCTTGGGACGCACCGAACAGGACCTTCAGGCGACAGGGCTGCAATCGGTTACTGTGGAGGATTCCATGTCGATGGTGCATGCGTCGCGAGGCAAGCTGCCGCCGGCATCTATTTATCTTCGTTCCGAGCCCGCGATCGTCGCGGGCATGGCGCAGGCCACCCTCCCCCGCAGCGCCGTGCCATGGTCGGATATGATTGCCGACTACGATCGCATCCGGACAGGCATCGAGGCCGTCTTTCCCGATTTCCTGGATTTCAACAACCGAATTCGCGCGCCAGGGGGATTTCGTTTGCCATTACCCGCCACCGAAAGGGTGTGGCAGACCGCGTCCGGCAAAGCGCAATTCATACCGTTCGGCACCATTGCAGGTCACGGCGGCGGCAGCAATCGCGATACATTGACGCTGACCACTATTCGAAGCCATGATCAGTACAACACCACCATTTACGATCTGGGAGACCGCTACCGCGGGGTTTTCGGCCGCCGCGATATCATATTCATGAATGAACAAGATCTCGCGGACCGCGGGCTCGAACATGGCGACGTCGTGGACATCCAAACGGACTTGGGAGTCGAGCCGGCCCCGAGGCTCGATGGCTTCACGGCCGTTATCTATGAGATCGCGCGTGGTTCGGTTGCCGCCTATTACCCCGAGGCAAATTGCCTGGTGCCTCTCGATTATTTCGACCCGCTGAGCGGCACGCCGTCGTACAAATCCGTACCCGTCAGGATTTCGCGCAGCGTACGCCGTGATCAAGACCACGAACGTGGCGATCGGTCCCGATTGAACGATCGGCCATGAGCGCAGACTGGCGGCTATTCGCGGTCGGCTCCGCCTTCTTCGCCGCACTGACCGCAATTTTCGGCAAAGTGGGCGTTTCCGAAATCAATTCGGACCTCGCTACCTTCCTCAGAACGGTGGTCATTCTCTTCGTCGCCGCGCTGCTGATTTGCGTGCGCCACGAATGGCAGCGGCCGGACAGCCTGTCCACGAAAGGCGTGCTATTTCTGGTGCTTTCCGGGATCGCCACCGGCCTGTCATGGCTTTGCTACTACCGGGCGCTGCAAACTGGGCCGGCCTCCCGCGTCGCGCCGATCGACAAGCTCAGTGTCATCTTCGTGCTGCTATTCGCCGTGTCCTTCCTCGGCGAGCGGCTGACTTGGAAGGTAGGACTGGGCGGCGCCCTGATCACGGCCGGCGCGGTACTCATGGCTCTTTAAAGCGAGGCCCTTTGACGCGTCCAGGCCCTCGCCGCCGATGACGAGGGCCTGGTTACCTAAGGGGCGACGTTGTACCCGCTACAGGTCAACTTTGATGTCGGGACTACTTCGCGTCCTTGGCGTCATTCGCATCCTTGATGTGGCTCTTCATATCGCCGAACTTTGCCTGGGCCGCGCCGACATTCTTGTTGATGGTGCCTTTCACCTGCTGGCCGGTGCTGCCCACCGCCTTGCCTGCGGTCTCTTGCACCTTGCCCGCGGCTTCTTTGACTCGGCCTTCCACTTGATCTTTGTTAATGCTCATGTACTGACTCCTCGAAGTACGCCGGCAAACGGCCGACACGTCACATCGAGGTTCATGGTACGCGGCCCAAACTTGCGGCCTGTAGGATGGATTATCGACCCGCTGTCGGAAAATCAGCCATTAGCCTTGGACTAGCGGACCCGGCATTGACGCGTCGCGTCAGCGGGGCCCGATCGTGTCGCAGCGCGACCTAGCTCTTCGGCACTGCGGGCCGCTTCTTCGCAGAGGCGAAGCGCTTGAATCCCGCCAGGCCAGGCTTGCGAGCAGCGGGCAATACCCTGGCATCCCCGACGGGCCGGCGCAGACGCGTTTCTATGGGTAGCACCCCCGCCCAAATGGGCAGCGCATAGTCTTCTTCATCATCCACCGGAGGCCCGCTGCGAATCTTGGCGGATACCTCCTGCAAAGGCAGCGCAAGAACGCTGGTCTGCTTCAGCTCGAGTTGATTCGGGCCGCGCACTTCCTTCCATCGCTGCGGCACGACGTGATCGGTGATCAGGTGCAGCGCTCGCATTCGCTCCTGCGCGTCGTCCACGAGCCGCGCCTTGCCGAGAGCCACGACCGAACGATAATTGATCGAATGATGAAATGCCGATCGAGCGAGCACCAGGCCGTCTACCAGTGTCACGGTGACACAGACGTCGATTCCCGAAGCCAGGGTCCGCAGCATTCGGCTCGCCACGGCGCCGTGCAGGTACAGGCATTGCCGGTCGCGGGCGTACACGGTGGGGATGACATAGGGCTGAGATTCAACGACAAACCCGACATGGCAGATGAAGCCCTCATCGAGAATGGCGTGAACGGTGGATTCATCGTAGGCCGCACGTTTCTTCAGCCGGCGTACCCGGGTGCGGGCGGTCGGAGCGTAATTCATGGAAGGTACTGTGCCGTCGGCGGTGGCAGGATAAAATAGCCACTTTCCACTCTTTTGTGCAGTCCACTTATGGCCCTCGCAATCAATATCGAACCCGCCTCTCCCATTGCCATCCATCGGCAGATATACGAAGCATGGCGGCGCGGAATATTGAGCGGGCGTTTCGCTGCGGGCGACCGGCTGCCCTCGACGCGTGAATTGGCCGTTACCCTGGCGGTCTCGCGCAGTACGGTCAGCCAAGCCTACGAGCAGTTGATTTCCGAAGGCTATTTGCAAGCGGCCCGCGGCTCCGGAACCTTCGTCTGCCGGGAGCTGCCGGATCGATCGCTGCACGCCCAGGTCGCCGTGAAGCTCACGCCCCATCGCGCCGCGCCCCCGCCCCTGTCGCGCTATGGGTCCGGGCTGTCGGACGACTACCCTCATGAGCCCTGCCGGGCCGGTTTCGTATGCTTCTCCCAATGGGGGCCCGACCTGGTGCAATTCCCGTGGATGCTATGGCGGCGGACTCTGTCGCGTCACTTGCGTCAAACCAGGCACGATGTCTTCGACTATGCGCAGCAGGTCGAGGGGTATGAGCCGCTACGTCGGGAAATCGCCGCCTATGTGAGTAGATCCCGCGCAGTCAATTGCACGCCCTCTCAGGTGATCGTGGTCAACGGTTCGCAGCAGGGGCTGGATCTGTGCGGACTCATCTGCGGCGATCTTGGGCGCGGCGCACGGGTGGTGTACGTGACGCCCTCGCACCAATATCCCACGGGAGTCGCCATGTCGTTGAACCGCCGCTTGGAGCTGCTCGCTTGGGCGCGCCGCCAATCGGCGGTCATCATCGAGGATGACTATGACAGCGAGTATCGATACAGCGGCTCGCCTTTGCCGGCTCTGCAGGGTCTCGCGCAGGAAGTGCCCGTCGTTTATTGCGGCACCTTTTCAAAAGTGATGTTTCCGAGTTTGCGCATCGGCTACTTGATCGTCCCGGACAACCTGGTGCCGGCCTTCACGCGCGCCAAGCGCTTGGCGGACAACTACACACCGATATTGGAGCAGATTGCACTGCGCGACTTCATCGCCGGCGGGCACCTGGCGCGGCATATCCGGCGCATGCGCCGCTTGTACGGCAGCCGTCGCGAAGCACTTCTGGAAGCCTTGAAGCGCCACTTCGGCGAGTGCGCCACGGTACATGGCGAGGCGGCCGGGATGCACGCCTTCGTGCGGATAGAAGACAAGGCTTTGCGTGAACGAGCGGAGCGCAACAAGGTTCAATTGCGAAGCGCGCAGCCCTGCTTCCTCGAGGGCAGCGATGTCCATCACTATCTGTTCGGGTTTGCATCTCTGACGGAACGGGCGATCAGAAATGGCATACGGCGCATCGCGGGCCGGAACGCCTGACTTCTGCGGTTGCGCGCCGCCATGAGGTTGCGCGCCGCCGTGAGGTTGCGCACACCGTGGGATTGCGCGGGCGCCGGCGCCCTACTGCGCGTGGTCGGCCTCTACCTTCGCAACCGCGGGGCGCGCCGCCACGAGCTTCGCATGCGCCTCCAATTTCGGTGCGCGGGCGTATAGCTCGGACTTTTCCCCGGGATACCAAGAGGCAAGCATGTATAGATAGGCGTCGGCGATCGAGTACTCGCTTCCCAGCACGAAGTGACCTAGCTCCTGGCTGATGAGCGCAAGGTGGCTGCACAAATCTTCCGCGCCCTGCTTGCGTATCGCTTCGGCATCCGCCTCGCCGCGGGTCGAGTAGCGCGCCGAATAATAGATGCGCAACGCCGCCTCGTAGGCGTTGGCGGAGAGAAACACCATCCATTGCAGAAAGAGCGCGTGGCGGACGGTCCCCGGTGGCGGCGCCAAAGCGGATTGCGGATGCCCGAGCGCCAGATGGATCAGCATGGCGGCCGATTCGAACATCGTGGTCCCGTCCGGCAGTACCAATGCCGGCACCCGGCCGGTGGGATTGGTGGCTCGGAATTGCGCCACATCGGCGGCTTCGCGGCCTACCCATATCCGTTCGTACCGGGCGCCGATCTCCTCGAGCGCCACCTGCACCGCGAACGAGCCCGAGCCGGGCCTGCCATAGAGCTTGTATACTGCCGTCATTCGCCTTTCCCCTTTTTGCGCATCTTAGCGACTGCAGTCTCGCTTGTCCCAAATTACAGTATGCTTGCGCCGGATGTATTTGGACCACCGACCGAAGAAGGGATGACGATGCTATCCAGACGCGTGTTTCTTGGCGCCGCAGGCGCTCCCCTGATCGCCATGGCCGCCGGCAGACAGTCCATGGCGCTCGCGGCGTCCGAACCATCCACACCGTCCACGGCGGCGCTGAAATCCTTGACCGCCGGCGCAAAACCCATCTCCGCCGAGGAGAGACAGGCTCGCATCGCCAAGGTGCAGGCACTCATGCAACAGCGCAAGATCGCGGCGCTTCTGATCGAACCTGGCTCGAGTCTCGATTATTTCACCGGAATCAGATGGCGCCGCTCGGAGCGCATCACGCTCGCCGTCATTCCTGCCCGCGGCGAGGTATTGGTCGTGACCCCGGCCTTCGAAGAGCCTTCGGTGCGCGAGACTTTGCAGGTGGGCGGGGATGTCCGGCCGTGGAACGAGCATGAGAGCCCGGTGGACAGAATCGTCCAAGGTTTGCGCGACCGTGGCGTAACCTCGGGCGTGGTGGCCGTGGAATCCACCACCCGCTTCTTCATCGTCGACGGCATACGCCAGGCCGCGAGCGCCTTGCAGATCGTCACGGCAGACCCTCTGGTGCGGGCATGCCGACTGGTGAAATCGCCCGCCGAATTGGCCCTCATGCAAACGGCCAATGATGTGACCCTCGCGGCGCTTCGCTTCGTCCATGGGCAGGTGGAGCCCGGCATGGGCTCGGAGGATATCGGCAACCTCATGGACCGCGCCACCGCCGCGCTCGGCGGCGCGCCCGAATTTTCATTGGTGCTTTTGAACGAAGCCTCTGCCTATCCGCACGGATCGCTGCAAGCCCAAACCGTTCGCGAAGGTTCGGT
>Ga0302324_100014360_pt1 | contig 15983 bp, 8 predicted proteins | sample Palsa_T0_1_FD_201949 | JGI IMG/M metagenome (GOLD analysis project Ga0302324, IMG submission 201949) | Peat permafrost microbial communities from Stordalen Mire near Abisko, Sweden - Palsa_T0_1 | ecosystem: Environmental > Terrestrial > Soil > Palsa > Peat permafrost | place: Sweden: Abisko...
ACCGCCATGCATCCGCCGAATTTTCAGGGTGGGCAATAAAATGTGCGGCTATCACTGAGTTGGATAGATAGGCGAGTAATATGCCGATCACGATATTCAGTTGAAATACACCCACTAACCGCCCGCGCCACTTAGCTGGCGCTATCTCGGCGATATAGACCGGTCCGAGGACGCTGGAACCGCCAATTCCCAAGCCACCGATGAATCGAAATGCCAGCAGCATTGGCCAATTCAGCGCAAAGCCGCAGCCGAGTGCGGAAATGACATACAGCACCGCCATGATACGAAGCGTTTCGCGGCCGCCGAGCCGTTGACCGAGCACGCCGGAAAACATCGCGCCCAGAACGGTGCCCACCAGCGCGATGGCTACGGTTACGCCCAGCTCTTTTTCTGACAGCGAATACACCATTGATAACTGCGACGTCGTCCCTGCGATCACCGCTGTATCAAAGCCGAAGAGTAATCCGCCGAGCGCGCCCACGACCGTGCTGCGCATCAGGTAACCGTTCAATGCCATGTCTTTCCTCGCAGCGAACGGTAACAGGTTTTACTGCCGTGTCGCAATGCTGCAATTCAACATCAGCTTGCCGCGATTTCCGGCGACGGCTGGAATGGCCATTCTTTCCGCCGCCGTGCCCGGAGCAGAAACAGCGCCACCACCGCGGCCGCCAACACACTGCCGCGCGCCACCAGCGCCGCCTTGTCCGCAAGCACGAGCACGAACCCACCCAGTGCCACCAAGGCAGGCACAGGATAGAGCCACATGCGGAATGGCCGCCGGACTTCCGGCCTGTAACGGCGCAGCCAAAGCAGTCCGACGGCCTGCAATCCGAACTGCAGCACGATTCGAACCACCACCAGCGCCGCGATAACTTCACCCACACTCAGGAAGCAGAACGCAAACGTCACCGCGACCAGCAACATTACGGCGCGCGCAGGAAAGGACTCTGTCGGATGCAGTTGCGCGAGCCCACGCGGCAGGTTTCCATCACGCGCCGCCGCGAACACGATTCGCGAATACCCGGTGAGCAACGCAAACACACTCGCCAGCGCGGTCCAGATGACCAATAACGCCATTGCCTGTCCCGCGCGATGTCCATACAGCCGCTCTATGAACACGGACGCGATGTCCAGCCGCTGCAACTGCGCTCCTGATGTCACCTCGCGCCATGGCAAGACGGCCAGCACACTGACGTTCATCAGGACGTAGAGCAGCATGACTACGCCGATCGAAATCAGCATCGCGCGCGGAATATTTCGCTCCGGTTGCCGGACTTCTTCGCCCAGAAACGCAACGTTGTAATAGCCCCAGTAGTCGTACAGTGCCAGCAACAGCCCCGCTGCCAGAGCACTGTGCAGACCATGCCAGCGCAAACTATCGCGCCATGCCCCAGCCGGCACATTACGTAACAGTGCGGGATCAAAATGCGTCAGCCCGGACATGATCATGACTCCGAGCGTTACCACAACTCCGCCTAACAACCATTTCGCCAGCCGGCCGATGGAGTCAACCCGGCGATAGACGAGCCCGGTCACGAAAATTGCTGCCACGGCAGCCACCAGCGTCGATCCCGAAATCTGGAGCGACAAGTGAACCGGCCCGAAGAACCAGAAGCCAGCCGCCGGCGCTACAATTTCTTTTTGTAACCGGGGAAATACATATCCCATGTATTTGCTCAGCCCAATGCACCCACTCGCCATAGATAGCGGTGCACTGACGAGCACCTGCGCCGCAAACAAAAATCCCAGCAACCGCCCCCAGTGCGGCCCAAACATCCGCCGCAGATATGCATATGTCCCACCGGCCTCAGGAAAACTTGCTGCCAGCTCAGCCCAAACCAGGGCATCGCACACGGCCAGCACGCCGCCAGCCACCCACGCCAACACGGCCGGCGGCCCGCCCATCGCCGCCACGATGAGTGGCAGCGTCAGAAACGGTCCCACGCCCACCATGTCGTTGATGTTGAGCGCGACCGCTGCTCCCAGCCCCAGCCGCCCCTCCGAACGCCCGCCCTGCCCGGCTTCCTTCATTGCACTCTGCCTTCTCCCGTCAGGTGGTCGTCCGCTTCGCCCCAGCATAGCGGCCCCGTTGTTGGCATGAAACCCTTCCACTCACTTTGTTACGAAATCCAAGCACCGCCCGCTATAATCGTCTTTCCCTGACCATGACCTTGCACCTCCGCATGCTGCACTGCTTCACTCGCTGTTCCTCGACTTCTTTTCACCGGGCCCTCTGATGAATCCGCTACATACAAATGCCTGGATCGCTCCGTTCCTGGAGTTCCTCATGGTCCTCGTCATTCTTTACGGCGTCCCCGCGATTGTGCTCGCCTTCGCTGCGCGCCGCACCGGGGCGGGACTCGTCCTGGCCGCGTCGCCTCGCGTGCAAATGCCCTTTCAACCTTATATGGAAGGCCTCCGCGGGCTCATGGCCATCAATGTCTTCATGGTCCACGGCGCTGCGCTGCATGCGTTTCTTCACGGTGGTCCATTCTTCCCCGCGTCCGACTTCCACCGCCAGATCGGTGTCTCCGCCGTCTGCCTGTTCTTCTTTATGACCGGCTACCTGCTCTGGAAGGGCATCATCGATCGCCCGCAATTTTCACGCACCCGCTATCTTCGCGGACGCTTTCTCCGCACCTGGCCCCTCTACAGCGTTGCCATCACGTTCGTCTTTCTGTTTGCTCTCGCCCAAACCGGTTTTCATATCATGGTGCCGCTGCCTAAATTCATCTTCAGCTATATCGGCTGGCTCGCCTTTGCTCTGCCGATGGGCGCTGGCAACGCCATCAACGGCATCCATGACATCACTAGCCTGGGCGCTGGCGTTTTCTGGACGCTGCAGATGGATTGGCTCTACTACCTGATTCTTCCCTTCCTCATCTGGTTCACGCGTCGCAGCTGGCGGCTGCTGCTCATTCTTATTCCCGCTGGTGTGGCTTACAAAGTGCTTCACCTTCATGCGCTCCACGGCGCGCTCGCCCGCCTGGCGATTTTCTCCACGTTTTTCTTCTGGTGCTTCTGCTTTGGCATGGTCGCCGCCGTTATCAAAACCCGCTGGCCGGAGTGGCGCTGGGCCCGCACTCGCTCTGCTTCCGCTGTTGCCATCGCAATCTATGTCATCACCCTCTGTTTCATCCCTCCAGCCTGGGGACGATATGAATCTCTTCTACTGTTTCCCTTCTTCCTGCTGATCGCGTACGGCGCGGACTTTTTCGGCTTGCTGAATACCGCGGCGGCGATTTTCATGGGCAGAATCAGCTATAGCATCTACCTGCTCCACGCCATCGTCCTCTTCTCCTTTGTCTGGGCCGCAGGATCTCGTCTGCATCTGGAGGCGCTCAGCTGGCCCCTCTTCTGGCTCGCGATCACGCCGCTCGGCCTGCTCGCCATCGGTGTCTCCACCTTCACACACCGGTGGATTGAGATGCCTTTCAATGCGCTCGGCCGGCCGCGCCCAGCCTCGGATGCAATCCCTTCGCCCGCCAATGCCACCGCGGAGCAGATTCGCGTTGCCCTTCAGGAAGAAGCTTCCGAACTCCCCGGTATGGCAGAAGCGGAAATTGAGCTCCCGTTGAAAAGGTGATGATAATCGTGTTTCCGATGTTACTGCTTCATCCAATCGAGATAGCGAGTTAGTAAGTCGAACTCTTTAGCGTTCCGAGATTGTCTAACTCTTTTACTTCTGGCGAGCAGGAAGCGAGAAGCCCTGGGGCAGCCAGTCCTTAGGCCAGACCGGTAACATCGTCTTCGGATCGCTCTGCCACAGCTTGGCCTGCTGCGTCCAGGTCGGCTCGCCGGACCTTTGCTTTGCCGCCCATCGGGCGTAGTAGAAATAGTCCCCTGTCCCCGCAAGCAGAAACATGGCCAATAAAATATTTGCCGTAACTCGCCGGGCTTTTGGTAATGCCACCTTCGTGGATGTCAAAAGCAAGCTGCTCGCGATGAGAAACGTACTCGGAAAGACATACCGCTCGTCCAGATGATACGTGCCTCCCACCGCGCCATACATGGCAAACGCCGCCAGCCACAAAGCTATCGCCAGCAGCCACCACGGCATACGGTCGTCCCTATCCGCCGTCAGGAAAAACAACGCGGCGATCGCTGCCAGATCAACGATTGCCCAGGTCAATAGAAATGGCAGCGACAGTGAGAAGTGCGGAAGACCACCGGCTGGCAAAATCCGGTTGGTGCTGTTCAGGACGATCGCGTATCCCAACGCTCGTCCCAGCCGCCCTGATATTGGTGCGACAAGAAAATTGACCAGGAAGATCGGGGCCACTCCCGACAATTGGAAATTGGTGCGCCGCATTCCGGCATGCAATGCCTCGAAGACAACGAACATCTGTACGCAAGCACATGACACCACGATGGCTGCCTGCAATAGGGATGCCCTGGTTTTTGTAAGCAGTGCCCGCACCAGAAAAAATGGAGCCAGCGAAGCTGTCATCGGTCCGGTTAGAGATGCCAGGAGCAAAACTGCGCCCCGGAAGATCCGCAGCCGGTCAGGCCGCGACATAAGTATGACTCCTGCACAAATCACGAGATAGAACTGGCTGTTAATGGTGTTCAACCAGCTCTCCATCCCCACTCCGACCAGCAGGATCGCCAGCGCAATGGCGCGGCTGATGAGCGTTCGCAAAAGTTCGCACTGCACGACGAGATATCCTGCCAGCAGTTGCATGAGAAATGCGCACCAGCTCATCACCAGGGCCGCCGCCGGCAACGGAAACGCACGTGCTGCCAACAATGCGCTGAAGTCAGGCCAGATCGAGAGATACCCGAGATGCGAAGCGAAGAGACTCGACACGATCGGACCCGACCATGCTCCTCGCAGGTACACCGGACCTTCCTCCGCCCAAAGCCGCCCATGTGTCAGCAGCCACGGATAGCGCAGGAATATCAGCAAGCCATACGCGGCAAGCAGCGCCGCGTTGTTCTTACTCGAAAGCTGGCCGGGTCTGGGTGGAGTGGCTGTCAATGAATGCTCTTTATCCTAAGTGCCACGAGCGTTGTCATCCTCAACTTACTGCAGTGCCTGAAGCTCCCGCTTGGCGTCCACGACGGGCTTCAAATCAGCGTCCGCATCTTTCCAATCGGCCAGAAATGCCTGATACGCCGCCTTGGCCGCGGCCTTGTCATTCGCCATCGCGTAGGCTCGCGCCATCCCTAACTCGGCCAGCGGGTAGCTCAGCGTCGTGCTCGCATTTTGATTTACAATTGCCCCACCCAAATAAGCTCCACGGTGGTTACGAATTTTTTGGAAGTCCAGAATCGCCTGTGCCGGCTGGTTCAATTTCAAATGCGCAAGCCCGCGAATATAGGGGGCCAATGACACGAGGTCATACGCCTCGTGCCCCTGCAACGTAACAAGCGCCTGTTCCGGCTCGTCCTTTTCCAAAGCGGCCGTCGCCAGCACGACTGGAGCATAAACATTGCTGACCAGCGAATCGCTCGGCCAGGTCTTCGTCATCGTCGCCGACAAGCTGTTCGCACTCGCGGAATCCCCGCACAGCGCCAGGGCCTCGGCGGCGGTGTATGTCGTGATCCGCTCATGGTCCAGCGCCAGCGCGCGCTTCGCCGACGGGCGCACGTCCACGCAATTTTCCACTAATGCCAGATCGTGCGCTTCATAGGCGACAATTGGTCCGGCAGAATCATTCAGCTTCTGGCCCAGCGCCAGCTCCAGCGCCCGCTGCCACATTTGCACTGCCTGTGCCATATGGCCGTCTGCCTCATACAGCCACGCTACAGCCTCTACCAACTGAAATTCGTCTGGCTTGCCTAACTCCGCCCGCAGTTGCTTATCGATTTCGCTCTTGTCGCCGGCCAGGAACGCCGCCAGCATAATCGTCTGATTCAAATTTGTGTTGAATCCCTGCAGGTGCACCTGGTTTTTGCGATACAGGTCCAGCGCCTCCTGGGGACGGTCCAGCCCAATCAGCACATCCATCATATTGATGTAACTCGATGCCCGGTTTGGATCGACCGTCATAGTCTGCTGCGCAAACTGCAACGACGGCTGGAACCGGCCGCTGTTCATGTACATCACCGTCAGGTTATTCGCCGCAACGCCGTCGCCCGGATAAAGCTGGAGATATAAATTCAGCGCATCTGTCGCCTTCTCGATATCTCCTAATGCATCTGAGTAATAGCGGCTCGAGATATACAGCCTCTCGCGCTCACTTACATTCTTGGATAACTCGAATGCCTTCGTTGAGTAAGCCGTCGCCTTCTGCATCGCGCCCAGGTTGTAATACACCGTGCCCAGCCGCGCATAAGCCATCGCAAAATTCGGGTCTATCTCGATCGCATGCTGGTAATACCCCTCGGCCTGCGGCATCTCATTGCCCCGCTCGTGCTCCTGCTCGCCCAGCGCATACGCGCGAAACGCCTCCAGCGACTTCGTCGTCGCCTGCCCCAGTGGCGTGTCCAGCTTTTGAATACTCGCCAGGCTCTCGCCCAGCCGTCCGCGCATTGCCGTCGCGGCCTTGTCCAGCGCTCCCAGAACATCTTCCTTCGTCGCCGCCGTCGCCTGCTCGCGCGCGAACGTGTCGCCGTTGTTCGTGTTCACCGCATCGATGGTGATCACATATTCCTTGCCGAGCTGCGCGATCGTTCCTGTCAGCAACGCCTTGTATCCCTCGCGCTGGCCAATCTCGCGAGCAATTTGCGGCGTCACCTTCTCGTCCGGTGACAGCCCGAGATACTGCAGCCCCTGCCGCAAATGCTGGTCGCTCACAATATTTACGAACGGCGACTGCTCCAGCTGAATCGCCAGCGCCTCTTTCAGCGTCGCGTCGAACACAGGGTCGCCCGTCTTGTTATCAAAATCAGCGAGGATGATGGAGTCCCGCTCCTGCAGCGTGCCGCCAGCATTGCCTTTGCCGCTCAACGCCGCCGGATGCTGCCGCTGCCACAGCCACCAGCCGCCGCCGACCACTAGCAGCGCGATGACCACCATCGCAAGGTATCCCAGTGCGCGACTGGTGCCGAATTTCTTTGCCGGCTCAGCAATTTCCGGCCCACGCGGCACGCTGCCTAATCCGCTCGGCGCCAGGTTTCCGTCACTTCCGCTGATGCCGGTGCGCTGAATCCCCAGCAGCCGCTCCATGTCCCCATGCAGCGCGCCCGCGCTCTGGTATCGCTCCACCCGCTCCTTCGCCAGCAGGCGCCGCACAATCGCATCGAAGCCCGGCGGCAGCTCCGGCCGTATCGAACTCGCCGGCGGCGGCTCTTTCGTCAGCAGCGCGACAAAAATCTCGGCCGCCGACTGTCCGCGGAACGGGACCTGGCCTGTCGCTGCCTCGTACACCACAGTACCGAGCGAAAATAAATCCGTTCGCGCATCCAGTTGCTCGCCCTTGGCCTGCTCGGGGGACATGTAAGCTACCGTTCCCACCGTCGATCCCGGACTGGTCAGATCTTCCGTCGCAGCACCGATTGCCGTCTCCGCTCGCGAATCCGGCAACGCAATCTCGCCACTCTTCTTCGCCAGTCCGAAATCGAGAATCTTCAGATCACGATGCCCATGTACGGGCTCAGTTACAAATAGGTTTGCCGGCTTGATGTCGCGATGGATAATTCCCTTGCCGTGCGCTGCTGCCAGCGCCGCCGACGCCTGCAGCGTGAACCGCAGCAGTTCTTCGATCGGCAGCTGCCCGCGGGACAGCGCATGCTTCAGCGTCTCCCCATGCATCAGCTCCATCACCAGGAACGGGTGCCCATCTTCCTCGCCGATGTCATGAATGGTGCAGATGTTGGGATGGTTCAGCGTCGCCGCCGATCGCGCCTCGCGCAGGAATCGCTCGCGCGAGGTCGACTGGGACGGCGACATACCGCTGCTGCCGAGATAATTCTCCGAAATGACCTTGATCGCAACTTCGCGGTCCAGCCGCGTGTCGCGCGCGCGGAAGACCTGGCCCATCCCGCCGCTGCCAATCCGCTCCTCCAGCACGTACGGACCCAGCTTTGTCCCACTCTCAAAAATCATCACGCCCCGCCAAGTCCATTGTGCCCGAATTACGTCGCCAGATTGTCCGCTCCCCAGCTCGAAACTTTCCGCCGCCTATAACGCCGCGTATTCCTTCTTCGCCGCGGCCAGCACCGGCAGGTCGCTGTCCGCGTTTTTCCATAACGCGAAGAAGCGGTCGTAGGATTTCTTAGCGTTCGCCTTATCGCCAGCCATCGCATACGCGCGGCCCAGGCCGAGTGTCGCCAGCGCATAAGGATTTCCTGAGTTCAAGCTGTAGCCCTGATACATCGACGCGGACTTGAACGCCGCAATCGCATTCTGTGCGTCATGCAATTCGAGATACGCCAAGCCACGCATATATCCCCCCGGCGACACGGCGTCAAATCCCTGGCTGCGCTGCATCAAGTCGACGGCCTTCTGCGCCTGACCGGCCTTCAGCGCCAGCCATCCCAGCCCTTGCGGCACCGTCACCCGCTGGATAATCGTGTCTTCGGGATATTTTTTAGCGAGGTCATTCAGTGCAGCTTGTCCCCGCTTGGCATCGCCGCAAGCCGCCAGGGAACTTGCGACCGAGGCCTGCGTCGCCTTGCTCTTGTCCAGCTTCAGCGCCTGCTTCTCCGCTCCCTCTACGTCCTGGCAAGCGTCCACCACCCAGCCGAGAGTAGCCGCCCCCAACACAAATCCCGCCTGCGCATCCGGCGCTTTGGATTGGGCCGCCTGGTCGGCTGCCTGGCGCACCGTCGCCTCCGCCTGCTTGAACTGCCCATTGGCCCACTGAATTTGTCCGAGGCCCGCAGTAACAACGAACTGGTCCGGCCGCCCCGCAGTATCCGCCAGCACCTTCTGTATGGCGGCCGTATCACCGGTCATCGCCGCCATATTCATCTGATACAGCTGGATGCTGGTGCCGGTAAGGCCGAGCTTGTGGACTTGCGCAAGGTATTTGCGCGCCTCGTCCAGCTGGTCCAGCTGCGTGTAATTGGTAAATACATTCCCCAGCGCCACCGCATCATCCGGTTGCAGCGCCAGCGCCTTTAGCGCCTCATCCTCCCCCTTCTCCAGCTGCCCCAGCTGCAGATAAATTGCACTCAGATTGATGAAGTTATCGATCTGCAGCGGATACTCCTGCGTCGCCACCTCGAGCGTCTCGGCCCCTTTGTTCAGGTCGCCCAGCACCTCGGTGTAATAGTGGCCGTCAATGTAGAGCTTCTCCCGCTCGCTGACATTCGCCGTCAGCTCATGCGCCTTGGTGAAGTACTGCATCGCCGAGCCCAGCTGCCCGCTGTTCAGATAGAGCACGCCCAGCCGCGCCCAGGCCATCGCCAACTTTGGATCCAGCTCCAGCGCGCGGCGATAGTGTCCTTCGGCCTCGGGAATGTCGTTGCCCTTCTGATGCGCGAGGTCGCCCAGCGCGTAGGCGCGAAACGCTTCGAGTGACGGCGTCGTCGCCATGCCAAACGGCGCGTTCAGCTTCTTGATGCTGGCCAGGTCCTCGCCCAGCTTCGCGCGCATCTGCGTCGCTGCTTTATCCAGCGTGTCCAACACCTGCTCTTTGCCCGCAGCCTGCGCCTCGACAGTCGCAATCTGGTCGCCCGTCGCGGTGTTCTGCGCCGACAGCGTGATCAGGTACTGCTTGCCCAGGTTCGCAATCGTTCCGGTCAGGATGGCCTTGATGCCTTCGCGCTCGCCAATCTCACGCGCAATCGCCGGCGTGATCGCTTCATCCTGCTTCTTGCCGAGAAATCCGAGGCTCTGCCGCAGGTGCTGCTGGCTGACAATATTCAGCACCGGAGATTGCGCCAGCTGCGCCGACAGCGCCTGGTTCAACGTCGTATCGAATACCGGGTCGCCCGTCTGGTTCACAAAATCCGCAATGATGACGGAATCTTTGCTCGCGTCCGTGCTGGCAGGCGCAGCCGGCACAGCGCCGTCTGTCCCCGCCGTCGCATCGGTCGTCGCGGTTCCTGCCGGCGTCATCATTTTGTGACGCACAATCGGGATTGCCGCCGCGACGATCGCGATCGCCGCAAAAATCAGCACATTCCGCCGGCGTCGCGATCGCGACGCGTCTGCGGGATCCACCGGCGTCAGCAGCGGAGCCTTCGCCGTCACTCCAGACTGAGCGGAAGACTGGGCCGCGTATTGCCCCGAAGCCGCAGCCGCGAGCGTCCCACTGGACTGCGCAGCAACTTTGCCGCTGCTGCCACCGCTGGTCACCGATCCGCTAGCCGGAATCTCTTCCAGCTCTACCAGCAAATCTTCCGCCGACGCCGTCCGCTGCTCCTTATCCTTGGCCAGCAAATGCGCCACCACCGGATCCAACTGCGGCGGCATCGCCGGATTCACCGTCGTCACCGGCGGCGGGTCTTTCATCAACAGCGCGGCAAACACATCTGCAGTGGAGGACGCTCCTACCGCGCCGGAGAACGGAGATTTCCCCGTCGCCATCTCAAACATCACGCTGCCAAGGCTGAATAAATCCGTCCGCGCATCCAGGGCCGCGCCGCGCGCCTGCTCCGGCGACATGTACGCCACCGTGCCAATCGTCGAGCCGGGACTGGTCAGGTCCATCGCCGTCATCGCTTCTGTCGCTGACGTTACGTCTCCGCCATCAAACGTTCGCGAATCCGGCGACGCTTCACCCGTCTGCTTTTTCGCGAGACCGAAATCGAGAATCTTGATCTGCTTGCGTCCGCGCCCGCCCTCGACGACAAACAAATTCGCCGGCTTGATATCGCGATGAATAATTCCTTTGGCGTGCGCGGCTGCCAGCGCGCTCGCTGCCTGCGTCGAAAACGCGACAACTTCGCCGGACGGCAACGATCCACTCTTCAGCAGCTCTTTCAGAGTGACGCCCTGCAGCAACTCCATCACCAGGTAGGGCCGTCCATCCTGCTCGCCGGTGTCATAAATCGCGCAGATGTTGGCGTGGTTCAGCGTCGCCGCCGAACGCGCCTCGCGCAAAAACCGCTCATGCGATAAATGTGCCGCGCTATGCGGAGTTCCCTGCGGCGTTCCGCTTACCGGCGTGCCGCTCGAAACGCCCGTCCCCAGATAACTGTCGGAGACAAATTTGATCGCGACCTCGCGCTCCAGCCGCGTGTCCAGCGCGCGATAAACTTCGCCCATGCCGCCCGCGCCGATCTTGTCGAGTATCTTGTACGGCCCGAACTGCGTTCCCGAAGCAATCGTCATAGCTCTCGCATTTCAATTTCAAAAATTATTGCCGTGGCTGGTGGCAAGATTTTAGCTGACTCCACAAAGCTTGAGCTTCTAGCCTTTAGCTTCTGGCTTTTAGCTAGGAGCTAAAGGCTAAGGGCTAAGAGCTAGCCCACAAAGCTTGAGCTTCTAGCCTTTAGCTTCTGGCTTTTAGCTAGGAGCTAAAGGCTAAGGGCTAAGAGCTAGCTTCATAACGCCGCGTATTCCTTCCTGGCGGCGGTCAGCAACATTAAGTTCTGGTCCGCGTTCTTCCACGTCGTAAAAAATGCTTCGTATGTCTTCTTGGCGTTCACCTTGTCGCCGGCCATGGCATACGCGCGCGCCAGCCCGAGTTGCGCCGGCGCATAAAACGTTGCGGCTCCACTTGCGCTTGCGATCGAGCCGAACCTGTATTGCGTCGCGTTCTGGAAGGCGCGTATCGCCGCACCGGCATTGTGCAATTCCAAGTACGCCAGCCCCTGCAGGTAGGTTGACGGATAACCCACGCTGTAAGGCTTGGCCGTCTCCGCATCCTCAATCGCCTTTTGCGGCTCGTTCGCCACCAGCGCGACCCCGGCCTTGGCCAGTGGCAGATACACTTCCTGAATCAAAGTGTCCTCCGGATACTTCTTGGCCAGATCTTCCGCCAGCGGCAGCGCCACTTTGCCATTACCGCAAAGTCCCGCCGCCAGCGCGGCAGCTTCCAGTGTCTGCTTGGATTTGTCCAGCCCGAGCGCCTGCTGCACCATTGCCTCATTGCCCTCGCACAGCCCCACCAGCGCCCGCCCTTGTGCGTCCTGCACCAGGATCCCGGCCTGCGCATCCGGCGCCTTCGCCCGGCCCGCCTGCGCAAACGCCTGTTGGAACGTTGCCGATGCCAGCGCGAACTGCCCGGAGTACTGCTGCGTTCCTGCCACAATCTGCGTCACCAGAAACTCATCCTGCCGGCCCGCGGCGCTCGCCACCACCTTCTGCATCTGCTGCATGTCCCCCAGCATGAAGTAGCCGATCGCGGCGTTGGCCGTCACCGACGTGCTGTTCTCCAGCCCTATCTTGTTCTCCCGCTCCAGCTCCTGCCGCACCTCATCCGTCTTGTCCAGTCCGATCAGGTCCGCCAGCAGGTTCTCCGCCGCAATCGCATCTTCCGGCTGCAGCTCCACCGCTTTCCGCGCGTACGGCAGCGCCTTATCGTACTGGGCCAGCGACTGGTAGGCGACGCCGATGTTGATGTAGCTCGCCAGCTGCCCCGGATACGTCTGGATCGACTCCTGCAAGGTCTCAATCACCTTCGGCATGTTGCCGGTCACGTTCTCGTAGTAATGCCCGGCGATGTAGAGCCGCTCGCTCTCGCTCACATGTTTCGACAACGCATACGCCTTGCTGAAATACTCGTTCGACTTTGAGACTTGGCCGGAGTTGATGTACACCACGCCCAGCCGCGCATACGCCATGGCAAAATTCGGGTCCAGCTCAATCGCCCGCAGGTAGTGGCCCTCTGCTTCGGGAATGTCCGACGCCTTCTCATGCGCGACATCGCCCAACGCATACGCGCGAAACGCTTCCAGTGACGGCGTCGTCGCCTGCCCGAATGGCGTGTTCAGCTTCTTGATGCTCGCCAGGTCCTCGCCCAGCTTCTCGCGAATGCTGGCCGCCGCCTTGCCCAGCGCGTCGACCACATGCTCCTTGTCCGCAGCCTGCACCTGCTCGCTGGCGATCTCGTCACCCGTCGCCGTGTTCTGCGCCGACAGCGTGATCAGGTATTCGTTGCCCAGCTTGGCGATCGTTCCGGTGAGGATGGCCTTCATCCCCTCGCGCTCGCCAATCTCGCGCGCAATCGCGGGCGTCACGATCGTGTCCTCCGGCTTGCCGAGATATTTCACGCTCTGCCGCAGGTGCTCCTCACTCACGATCTGGATCACAGGCGACTGCTCCAGATCGATGCGCAGCGCCTGGTTCAACGTCGTGTCAAACACCGGATCGCCCGTCTGGTTCACGAAATTCGCCAGGATGATCGAGTCCTTCACCATCGACGGCGCAACGCCGACTCCCATCGCCTGCGGACCGCTAAGCGCCACCGGCTTCGACTGCAGATGCCGGTACGCCAGGAAAATGACACCAGCACCAACCGCCACAATCGCAGCTACCGCAATCAAAAACCTCACATTCTTAGACATCGCCGTCGCAGTCGCCGGAACAGTCTTCGCCACCGCAACCGGCCCACTCACGGCCGCAAACGTTCCCGTGCTGCCACTCGCCGGAATCGCTTCCAGCTCCGCAACAAGCTCTTCCGCCTTCTGCGTCCGCTTCTCGCGGTCTTTGATCAGCAGTCCGGCAACGATCGGATCGAGCGCCTTCGGCATCGCAGGATTTATCGTGCTCACTGGCGCGGGGTCCTTCGTCAGCAGCGCAGCAAAAATCGCCGCCGCACTTCCGCCCGCAAATGGCACCTCGCCGGTCGCCATCTCATACATCACCGCGCCGAGTGAAAACAAATCCGTGCGCGCGTCGAGAACTTTTCCTTCCGCCTGCTCCGGCGACATATACGCGACGGTGCCCATCGTCGAGCCCTCGCGGGTCAGCCCCATGTCGGTCTCGAGAACCGTCGCCTGTCCGCCGAATGTTGCGGTCGCGTCGCCTGACTCCGGCAGATCGCCCTTGCCCTGCCGCTTGGCCAGGCCAAAATCCAGAATCTTGATCGCGCGCTTGCCCTCGCTACCAACAACAAAAATGTTCGCCGGCTTGATATCGCGATGGACGATGCCCAAGGCATGCGCCGCCGCCAGCGCGCTTCCAGCCTGCCGCGAGAATGTAACCACTTCAGTTGCAGATAGTGGGCCGCTCTTGAGCGCTTCCTTCAGCGTCTCGCCGCGCAGCAGCTCCATGACCAGGAATGGCCGCCCGTCCTGCTCGCCAATGTCATAAATCGTGCAGATGTTGGGGTGATTCAGCGCGCTGGAAGATTGCGCCTCGCGCAGAAACCGCCGGTGCGACACGCCGCCGGGTGTTCCGCTACCAGTTCCCGGTGACGGTGTGCCTGATCCGAACGCTTCGGCAAGATACCTGTCCGAAACCAGCTTGATCGCCACTTCGCGGTTCAACCGCGTGTCCAGCGCGCGGTAAACCTCTCCCATGCCGCCTGCCCCGATCTTGTCGAGGATGCGGTACGGTCCAAATTGTGTTCCCGAAGGGACGCTCATAGGGGTCTAACTGGAAGCTGCGAGGCAAAGGCAGGGCTGCCGTGCCAGCAGTTTACTCTGAGGCAAGCGTTTTCTGATATTGAAAACTCGGCCGTTACCCAATCTTTCGTTCTACATACCGCTGTTGTGATTCTTCAGCGCATTTCCCCGCTTCAGCGAATTTAAAAACACCGCCAGCGCGTCCAGTTGCGCGCCCGTCAGTTTGCCAAAGCTCGGCATGTCCGATCCCGGCGAGTAGGCGTCCGGAACAATCAAGTGTCCGATCAGCCATGCCCGGCTCCGGCCACGATCGCCTTCATACGTCAGGTCGGGACTGTCCGCCGGCTTGCCTTCCACTGAGTGACACTCCGTGCATCCCTGCGTCTTGAACAGCTGATGCCCCTCGGCAATCAAGGCAAGATTTGGCTCCCCTGCCGGTCCCGGCTTGGCTGAAGCCGGCATCGTGCGCATGAAGTGGATCACCTGCCACACCTGCTCAGACTGCAGTTGCGTATCCCACTTCGGCATCCCGGTGTGGCCAATGCCATTCCACAGCAGGTAGTAGAGCTCGCGATCGGAATATCCCTGCGCATACTTCGTCGTCAGGTCTGTGGCCTGCGGATAAAAGCTCAACCCCAGCGCCGTCCCCTTGCCGTCTGCATCATGGCAGGAGGAGCATTGGTTGGCATACACCGCCTGCCCCGCGTCCACCGCCGCGCCCGTCGCCGGCAAAGGATCTTTCGTCCGCGGCGCGCGCAGCCAGTAATTGGCCTGCTTAACGCGGAACATGAAGCCGCGCTGTACCGGACCAACCGCATGCTGCGCTGTCATCCCGGCAAAGAAAAACGCGAGGATGCAAATCGCCACCACAACTCCCGCCCCGTACCCGGAGCCGCGCCGCCGGTCCCGGTCATCTGTCGCCAAATTCAAATGCGCCTCCGCAAAAATCTCAGCCTCACCGGGCAATCTTGTCGTCGCCTTAACCTTATATGGTCTCCCGGCCGCGCTTTCAAATGTCGCGCCGCGAACACTCGCCGCATCATCGTCTGAAACTCAGGCTCACGCAACTCTGTTCGCCTGCATCCCGCAGGAATCGAAAAATGTTCTTCAAATCCCTACCTCTGAAGCCATCGCTCTGTACTAAACTGTCACCCTCCCGGAAGAATTCCGGTGTCATTTTTTTCGAAGCCGGGAACTTCGAGTTTCAAACTTTCCAGGAGGAATCTCATCCATGAGTCGTCTTCACCCCAGCGTTGCCCTGTGTGCGGCTTTTCTGCTCGCCGTTTCTTTCACCACCACTGCGGGCGCGCAAACTGCGACCACGACTCTGTTGAATGCGACCCCGACGACGTTGAATCAAGGTGAATCCGCCGCGCTCACCGCGGCTGTGCAGCCCGCCGTCTCCGGCGGCGCCGCTCCCACCGGAACCATCACGTTTCTGTACGGCTCGCGCGTGCTGGCCGCGGTGCCGCTCAACCAGGGCATTGCGGAATACGTCGCGTCGTCCGCGGGAATCCCGCCCGGCGCCTTCGTTCTGACCGCGAAATATTCCGGCAACTCAACCTACTCCGCTTCCACCTCCGCCCCAACGACAGTCACCATCAGCAAATATGCAACCAGCACATCGCTGCTGG
>Ga0302324_100014362_pt1 | contig 15982 bp, 16 predicted proteins | sample Palsa_T0_1_FD_201949 | JGI IMG/M metagenome (GOLD analysis project Ga0302324, IMG submission 201949) | Peat permafrost microbial communities from Stordalen Mire near Abisko, Sweden - Palsa_T0_1 | ecosystem: Environmental > Terrestrial > Soil > Palsa > Peat permafrost | place: Sweden: Abisko...
TGCGTCGGCAGCGCCTCGGCTTCGTGTTCCAGGAGCTGAACCTGCTGCCCGAGCTGACGGTGGCGGAGAACATAGCGCTCCCGCTCCGCCTGGACCGCCGTCGGGCCGGAAAGGCGGACATCGAGCGGGCGGCGTCCCGGGTCGGCCTGTCCGGGGACCAGCTCCGACGGCGGCCGGCCGAGCTGTCCGGCGGCCAGCAGCAGCGGGTGGCGATCGCCCGCGCGCTGATCACCGGCCCGGATGTGATCTTCGCCGACGAGCCCACCGGGTCGCTGGACCCGCACACCGCGGCCGGGGTGCTGCGCCTGCTGCGGGAGGCCGCCGACGAGACGACCGTGGTGATCGTCACCCATGACCCCCAGGTGACGAAATTCTGCGACCGGGCGGTGTTCCTGTACGCCGGACGGGTCGACCGGGTGCTGCCGGACCCGGAGCCGGACGTGGTGGCCCGGCTCGTCCAGGAGCTCGGCGAGCGCGCCGCCGGGGAGCGCGGCTAATGGGCGGGTGGATGCTCTCGGGGATCCGGCGCGGACCCGGCCCGCTGATCGGGACCGTGGTGGCGTCCGCCGCCGCCGCCATCCTGATGGTGGCGGCGATATCGACCGCCGCCGCCAGCACCCAGGCGCCGGCCGGGCGGCTGGCCGGCGCCAGCGTCGTGGTGGCCGGGTCCGCCAACGTCACCGTCACGCTGGGCAGCGGCCAGAACGCCAACCCCGAGAGCCTGCCGCTGCCCGCCTACCGAGGCGTGCCCGCCTCGCTGGCGCAGCGCCTGGCTCAGGTGCCGGGCACCGCCTCCGCCGTCGGCGAATCCGGCTTCCCCAACGGCACGGTCGGGCCCGGCGACGTGGACCTCGTCGCGGTGACCGCCCAGCCGGGCGTCTCGCCGGACGTCCTGGCCGGCCGGATCCGGGCGGCCCTGCACGGAGGCCAGGGCTACACGATCGCGACCGGCGCCGCTCGCGGCGACATCGCCAACCTGAACGCTCCCATTGAACGGTCCAACGGCCAGTCCCTGGCCGCGGCGCTGATCGTCCCGATCGTGCTGATCTCCCTGTTCGTGCTGGCGAGCACGACCGCGCTGGCGGCGAACCTCCGCAGGCGCCGGTTCGCCCTGCTGCGCGCGGTCGGTGCGACCCGCGGCCAGGTCCGCCGCGCGATCCTGGCCGAGCTGGCAGTGTGCGGCGTGATCGGCGGCGCGCTCGGCTGGCTGCCCGGCACGGCGCTCGGCGCTCTCTGCGTGCGCGCGCTGGCCGCGCATCAGATGCTCCCGGCCGGGTCGGCCGCGTGGCTCAGCCCGTGGCTGATCGCCATCGCCTGCGGGGCGAGCACGCTGGTCACGTGGCTGAGCGGGCAGGTCGCCGCGCGCCGGGGCAGCCGGACGCCCCCGGCCCAGGCGCTGCGCGAGACCTCGGCCGATCGTAAGTGGCCTAACCCCGTCCGGGTTGTGCTCGGCCTCCTCGCCGCCGGCGGCGCGGGAACGCTGATGGTGTTCACCATCGGCCAGAAGAGCGCGGCCGGCCAGCTCGGGCTGGCGTTCCCGCTGCTGCTCGCGTGCATGGTGGCGGTCGCCCTGCTCGGCCCGCTGCTGGTGGCGTTGACCGCCTGGCTGGCCAGGCCGGCGGCCGCCCTCGGCGGGGCGCCGGCCCGGCTCGCGCTGGCCGCGATCGCCGCCCAGCCGCGTCGCGCCGCCTCGGCCGTCATACCGGTCGCGCTGGCGGTCGCCATGGTCGGCACCGTCTACTTCGCCGACGCCTCGATCGAGCACGCCACCTCCAGCCAGGCGTCGAGCACGGTAACGGCCGACAACGTGCTCACCGGGGCTGACCTCACCGCGGCCACCCTCCGGCAGGTCCGGGCGCTGCCCGGGGTCACCGCGGCGGCCGGGGTGATGCCGGTGAGCGCGGCCGTCACCGACCCGGACCTAGACCAGGACGACGGCGAGGCCGTCACCGGCGGGCCGCTCGGCCAGTTGCTCGATCTCGGAGTGACCTCCGGCAGCGTGGCGGCGCCGCGTCCCGGGCAGATCGCGGTGAGCGCACTCGAGGCGGGCGCCAACGCGCTGAACGTGCACACCGGGTCGAGGATCACCGTGTACCTGCCCGACGGCACGCCCTACGACGCCACGGTCAGCGCGATCTACAGCCGCTCGCTGGCCGCTGGCGACCTGCTGATCCCGGCGTCCGTCGCCGCCGGCCACACGGGCACGCCGCCCGGATACGCGCAGATCCTCGTCAGCGGGGGCACGGGCGCGGAACTGGCCCGGCTCGCGGCCGGTCACCCCGGACTGCACGTGGCCAGCCGCTCCGTCGCCAACGCCCAGTCCGCGCAGGCAACCGCGCAGAACTCGTTCGCCAACGACCTGATCCTCGGCGTGGTCGGCCTCCTTTCCGCCGTGGCGCTGGTGAACACCCTGGTCGTGACCACAGTCGAGCGGCGGCGGGTGCTCCGGCTGCTCGGGCGGGTCGGCGCCACTCGTCGCCAGGTCGCCGCGGTGTTCGGCTGGCACGCGGTATTCGTAACCGCCACCGGGGTCGTCGCGGGCGCCGCCGCAGGCGCGGTCACCCTGCTCACCGTCACCAGGGCGATCACCGGCAGCTGGACCCCGTTCATCCCGCTCGATGCCGGGGTCGGGCTGGTCGCGGTGGTGGCCGCGCTCACCATGGGCGCGGTCATGATCCCGTTCGGCCTGATGTCCAGCCGCGAGCCGACGCTCGCCTCCGGTGGCCGACCATAACGCCGCCTGCCACCATGGGCCGCATGTCTAACGATCGCCATCGCCCCGCGGCGATCTCCGCCCGGCTCGTCTCGCTGTCGGCTGACTCCGAGGACCCGCCAGGGATCAACGACTATGACGGCATCGCCGAGGGATCCCTTCAGGGAGAACGTGTGGCACCGCGAGATGGGCCTCAAGCCCGATTATTTCGCGACCTACAACTACGTCGCGGAGTGGACCGTGGACGGCCGGTCCGCGCTACTGCGCTTCTGGACCCGGCCGCTGCACGCGATGACCAGCGCCTTCACCGCGGCCGGGTTCCGGATAGCGGTCATCAGCGAGTCGGCCGTCGCTCCGGACACCCCCCGCGAGCTGATGCCTGACGACATCTCGGACACGCGTCGCTTCCGGTGCTTCCTGTTCTTCGTGCTGCAGGCCGACTAACCGCGGGCAAACGGCTCCCCGAGGGGGGCGAGCGCTCGGCCGAATATGATCAGCGGATGCGCACGGAGGGGATCTGGCTGCGGTTTCTGTCCGGGCCTGACATCGACAGCCTCGGCATCAGCCGCGCGGAGATCATCGATGCGGTAGCCGACGTGGTCGCGGCGCACGGACGCGGGCAGACGGTTTTCGAGCCGCGGGTACATCTCGTTCCCGACAACGGCGGCGCCGGGCATTTCAACGTGCTCCGGGGGCATGTGTCAACGCTTGGCGGGCACGGGATCAGCGGCATCAAGGTGGTCGGCGACTTCGTGCCGAACTACCAGCGCGGTCTGCCCAGCGAGCTGGCCCTGGTGACGCTCTACGACCCGTCAACTGGCGTGCCGCTGGCGATCATCGACGCCACTTTCATCACCGAGGCCCGGACGGGCGCCATGACTGCCGTCGGCGCCCGGGTCCTCGCCCGGCCCGACGCGCGGATCCTCGGCCACGCGGGGGCTCGCGGTACCGCGTTCTGGAACGTGACCATGCTGGATGCGATCTTCGACTTTTCCGAGATCCGGGTGACGAGCCGGCGCGCGGAGTCACGCGAGGCGTTCGCCGAGCAGTTGCGGGCGGAAACCGACACGCCGGTCCGGGTCACCTCCTCGGTTGAGGAGACCTTCGACGGCGCGGACATCCTGGTTGAGGCCACCCGGCTGACTGCTCCGGAGCCGCTGCTGCACCCGGGCCTGGTCCGGCCGGGGGCGTTTGTCGTGCCCTACGGGACGATCAGCGCCGTGTCGCCCGACCTGCTCGACGTCATGGACAAGGTCATCGTCGATGACTGGCGGGAGGCACGGGCGGGCCAGTTCGGCGCGCTGCGCCACCATGTCAATGCGGGGATCCTGAACGAGCAGTCACTGCACGCCGAACTCGGCCAGATCCTCGCAGGCGATCGGCCCGGGCGAGAGTCGCCGGATGAACGCATCCTGCTCTGGCATCGAGGATTGTCGATCCTGGATATCGCCGTCGCAAATCTGATCCTGGAACGTGCCGTCGCCGCCGATACCGGCACCATGCTGCGGTACCACTGAGGCGGATGGTCCTGTGTCACAAATCTTGCTCTTCGCGTATCACGCAACGTACATTGCATGATATGCAAAGAGCTTCGCCGCCGCCGCTGCTTCCGTTGCTGCGGTCCAGGTTGCAGGCTGAGGTGCTGACGCTGGTCCTCCTGAACCCGCAGCAAGAGTGGTCGCTGACTGAACTGGCATCGCGCGCGGGGGTATCGGTTTCGTCCGTTCAGCGAGAGATCACCCGGGCGGAGCAGGCCGGAGTCGTCGGTTCCCGCCGCCTCGGCAACGTCCGGCTGGTGAAGGCGACGGACTCGCCGCTCACGGCTTCCTTGACGGAGCTCCTGCTTCGCTCGTTCGGGCCCCGCCAGGTGCTGGCTGAGGAACTCGAAGGCATTGAGGGAGTCGAGAAAGCCTACCTTTTCGGCTCGTGGGCCGCCCGGTACGCGGGCGAGGCCGGCCGGTCTCCGGCGGATCTGGACCTCCTGGTGATCGGCGCACCGGACCGAGATGAACTCGACGATGCCGCTCAGCGGGCTGAGGGCCGTCTGGCCCGCGAGGTTAACGTCACGATCCGCTCGCCAGCCTGGTGGCGGGAGGGAACCGACGGTTTCCACGCTGACGTCACCCGGCGTCCCCTGGTCCCCGTATTCAATGAGGAGGCGCGATGAGCTGGGAAACGGGAAGCGGCCGCGTCCAGGAACTCATTGACGCAGGAGAGCTTGGGCAGGTCCCGTCGGACAGCGAGCTAGCGCGGCGGATGCTCGCGGACGCCCGGCGGCACCTAGCAACGGCGGCGACAGCTCAGTCGACCGGGGACCTGTCGGGTGCCTACCAACTGGCGTACGACGCGCTCCGCAAGAGCGCGGCGAGCCTGCTCGAAGCGCAGGGGATACGACCGACGAGCCGCGGCGGGCACATCGCCGTCCAGGACGCTGTCATCGCCCAGTTCGGAACCAGTATCCGGGCGCTTCGCTCGTTTAGCAGGGTCCGTCGCGCGCGCAACAGCTTCGAATACCCCAGCACGGAGACCCCCGGCCCTTCGGAAGATGACGTCAAGGACGCGATCCGAGTTGCCCGTGAGGTAAACGATGCGGCGGACAAGGTATTGGAAAGCGGAGTCCTCTCACCTTGGTAAACGGCTCCATGCGGGTGACGGACGCGGCCGGGCTGGACGCGCGCGCGGTGGCGGCGGTCGCGCGCGGAGAGCTGGTGCTCGAGCTCGGGGATGAGCTGATCGGCTGGCTCGATGGGCGACGCGCCCGGATGCTGGCGGCGCTCGACGCCGGCCGCCCGGTCTACGGCGTCACGACTGGCATGGGCGCGATGAGCGAGGTCGGCCTCGATCAGGCCGCCCGCTCCCGGCAGTCCGAGGCGCTGCTGACCGCCCGGGCGGCGGGCGGACCCCCCTGGCTCAGCCCGGCCGAGACCCGCGCGGTCCTCGCGGTGCGGCTGCGGACGTTCCTCAACGGCGATGCCGCGGTGTCCGCCGCGCTCTGCGTCCGGCTGGCGGAATCGATCGCACTCGGCGTGCTGCCCGCGGTTCCGCGCCGGTCGACCGGCGTGGCCGGCGAAATCGTGGGCCTCGCGCATCTCGGCGCAGCGCTGACGGGCGCAGGCGAGGTGCTGGCCCGCGAGGCCGGAGCGGGGACCCGCCCAGCGGGGGAAGCGCTGGCCGAAGCCGGTCTCGCGCCGCTCCGGCTCGGCCCCAAGGAGGGTGTGGCGCTGATCGAGGGGGTCCCGATGACCACGGCGCTGGCCGTGCTCGCGGCCGAAGACGCCCGGGTGGTCCTGCGGCGCGCGCTGACCGTCCTGGCCGCCGAATTCGCGATCACCGGCGCCGCCCGCGATGTGCTCGACGCCCGGCTTGCCCGCGGTGACGATGCCCTCGCCCGGGTCACCGAGCGACTGCGTGACCTGGTCGGCCCGCTGCGTCATGCGCACGCGCTGCAGCCGCCGGTCTCGTTCCGCGCGTCGCCCCAGGTGCTCGCGCACCTCAGCCGCGCGATCGACGCCCTCGACGCGGCGACCGAGCGCGCTCTCGGGGGAGTGACGGATTCGCCTGCGTTCCTTGACGGCGAGTTCGTCGGCAGCGCGGGCTTCTACGGCTATGACCTCGCGGTTAACCTCCATGCGGTGACGGTGGCGTTGATCGGGGTGGCCGAGCTGGGCGCCACCCGGCTGCACCGGCTGATGGATCCGGCCGTCACCAGCCTGAACGCGCAACTGTCGGCCGAGCCGGGACCGCAGACCGGTCTGTCGCCGGTGCACAAGCGGGCGGTCGGGGTGGCGCACGAGCTCCGTCGTCAGGCTATCCCGTCGGTCATCGGCCCGGTTGAGACGTCGGACGGCCAGGAAGACACCCAGGCCTTCTCGCTTGAAGCGGCCCAGGCCTGCCGGATCACGCTGGACGGCGCCACCGAAGTGCTCGCCTGCGAACTCCTGGCCGTCCATCAGGCCCGCCGCCTCGCCGTCGGCCGTCCGGACGCGGTCCTGCCTGCGGCCGGACTGCGGGCCGAACTGGACGCCCTCACCGAAGGACTGCCCGCCAGCGTCGCCGACCGCCCGTTCGGACGGGACGTAGAAGCGCTCCGGAACCGACTAAGTGCCCCACACTGACGCAGTCGCTACCAATACAGGCGCCGTTGCTGTTGGCGTCGGCGGGGCGCTCGCGGCAATGCCTAGGAGAGGGGTGTCAAGCGAATCGCGAACGGCGAGCCAGCCTGTGTGGGGCGGTGGTGGATGGGCTGAGCGGGTCGGCAGCCAATGGCGGGCGAGTGACGGAGGCTTAGTTGAGCCGCTCAGCGCGAAACGCGGAATCATCGCCAAGGTGGAAATAGATGTGGCCGTCGAGCGTGCCATCGGCGCTGAGCGCGGCCCAGCCGCGACCGCTCACCTGGTCGCCCTCGTCAGCGCCATGCCACGAGAACTCGACCCCTGGCCTGCCATCACGATCCGCGTCGCGGTAGTCAAGTTGTCCGGTCACCACGATAAAACCCAGGCCGCCGAGGCCGTCCTCACCGAATTCGATGAAGCCGGGCTGGACCAGGTCGATGGCCTCTTGATCCCAGTTGTCCATCTTCGTGATGCGCCACCGGCCTGTGATGCTCGTACCCTCGGACACGCACTGACACTAGCGGACCAAAGGCGCGCACGGCTGGGAAGTTCACCGGCCGGAGACGGGCGAGTAGCGGATCGTTAGATAGGCTAACGACCGTGGCGATCGAGCACTCGGCCGGACTGGAGGCGGCGCCGTCCCCCCGGGACCCGGGGCCATCGCGTCACCTGATCTTCGCGATCGTCGCGATCGGGCTGTTCATGAGCTCGATCGACGCCACGATCGTGGCCACCGCTCTCTCCGCGATCCACGACAGCCTGCGCACCACCATCAACTGGGCGGGCTGGACCATCACCGTCTACAGCCTCGGCATGGTCATCGTGCTGCCCATCGCCGGGAAAATAAGCGATGAGTTCGGGCGGCGGCGGGTCTTCTTCTGCGCGGTGGCCCTGTTCACCATCGCGTCTCTGTTGTGCGGCCTGTCGACCGACATTTACCTGCTGATCGGCTTCCGGGCGATCCAGGCCATTGGCGGCGGCGCGCTGCAGCCCTCGGCGGCCGGAATCGTCGCCGAGCACTACGGCCGAGATCGCGACCGGGCGATCGGCATGTTCGGCACGATCGCCTCCGGCGGCCAGGTCCTGGGCCCGGTCATCGGCGGGCTGCTGGTGGGCTACCTGTCGTGGCGATGGATCTTCTTCGTCAACGTGCCGATCGGGATCGTGCTGCTGGGCGCGCTGGTCAAGTTTGTCCCCGACTCCCCGCGAACGGCACGGACCAGGACGGATATCCGCGGGCTGATGCTGATGGGGCTGTTCATCCTGGCCGCGAACTTCGGGATCACCAGCATCGGCAACAGGAACACGACCGTCTATGACCCGGTCTTCCTCGTTCCCGAGGCGATCGCGCTGGCCGCGCTCTGGTTGTTCGTCCGCCATACCAGGCGATCAGCCGAGCCGTTCATCCCGATGCGGCTGCTGCGGGCCAAGGGCTTCGCCGTCATGAACAGCCTGAACCTGCTGTGGGGCATCGTCGGTTTCGGCGTCGCGTCCCTCGCGCCGCTCTACGCCGAGGACCGGTACCACCTCGCCCCGCTCAGCGCCGGCACGCTGCTCACCGCCCGCGGCGTCGGGGCGATCGTGATCGGGGCCGCGGCGGCGATGGCGCTGCGGCGGACCGGCTACCGGCTGCCCCTCGCGGTCGGCTTCACCGTGGTCGCGGTCGGCACGGTGGCGATGGCGATCTCGCCCCGGCTTGGCCTGAGCCCCTACGTGTGGCTCAGCATCGGCGCCGGCATCACCGGCCTCGGCAACGGCCTGACCAACCCCGCTTCCAGGAACGCGTGCCTGCAGGTCGCGCCCAACGAAGTGGCGGCGATCACCGGGCTGCGTCAGATGTTCGTCTTCACCGGCATCATCTTCTCCGTCTCGACCGTCACCGCCATCCTCAACCGCAGCGCCGACCCCGGCATTGCCCAGGCTCACATTCTCTGGGTGGTCGCCGGGGTCCTGCTGCTCGTAATGGTGCCGCTCGTCTTCCGGGTGCCGGAGCACAAGGGCACCTGGTAACGCGGGGCGGGAACCAACGGTCCGTTCGGCCGTCCGCCGGGGACCTAGGCGGCAACGAGTTCGCGGATGGCCTCGGAAGTCGTGTACACGATTTCCCGGCGGGCCGGGGGCATGTCCTCGCTGAGGGCAATGGTGAGCGCGTCGAGCAGGAAGCCAAGGACGTCGTCTAGCAATCGCCGGGAGTCGATGTCCTGCGGGACCTGCCACTCGCGCTCGAACACAAGCCGGTAGTCCCTGGCGACGCCGACAGTCGCGTACCGGGGAGCCGAGGAGCGGAAGACGAGGCCACCGAGGAGATCCGAGGGCTCGGCGTGCGCTAGGCGTGTCTCGTCGTCAGCGGTGAGAGGGACGTACAACCAGATGGAGTAGGAGCGCGGGACATAGCCGGTGACGCGCCAGAACAACTGTCGCTCTCCGCCCGCGGTGAACAGACCGAACGTGGGCACGCCGTTAAAGCGGTCGAGCACCTCGACACTCTCGATCGCGGGAACGGGGGCCCAGGCCAGGTTGCCGATCATCGGCAGCGCGCTCATGTCCGTCCTCTCTTCTTGACTTAAGTGAAGCAGCGTTGAACAGGGCCGCCAGTTCGCCGCCCCAGTCGGCCGTGGCTCCCCTCTGGTGTGCTTGACCGCAAATGGAACGTGCCAGTCAGCGTCTTAGCTCACGTCCGCAGTCCTGGCCCCGGGGCGGGCCGAAGTAAGTGATTCTCCCTCTCTGTCGATGATAGTCGACCATACAGGTGAAGATCCGGCGAAATCTCCGTCTCGACGGCAGGCGATCTCATGACGGATGCCGCCCCCTGAGCCCGGGCGGGGGACGGACGGCGGTCCGCATGCGCCCGGCGCCTGATCCCGTCATCATCTGACGGCAGCCCGAAACGGACCCACGATTACAGCTCAGGAGTCAGCGCCGGATCCCGCGCCACGGGAAGGCGTCCTCGCCCGTTAGCGTGGTCGTGCCGAAACGCTTCGCCACCTCCGCCGACTGCTCGGGCCGTGCCCCCGGCTCTGATGAACGGGTCACGGGGTCTGGCTGCGATCCCGCAGGGTCGCGGCGCCGTCGCCTTGGAGTTCGTCGCAGTATGCCCCGCGCCCGGCCATGGCCATGATCAGCGCCAGGGTGGGGCCGGACACGAGCGCCCCGGAGCCGGTGGTGAAGGGTCCGTCGGTCGCGACCAGGCGCAGGCCCCTGATCCGTGTTTTCGTGAGGACGGGGAGGTCGGAGCCCTGGTAGTACTCGGCCAGCGGGGTGAGGGTCCCGATCGGGTAGTCGTGGCGGATGCCCAGCGGGAGCCGGATGTCCTGCGCGTGCACGATCGTTTCGCCGAGCATCGCCAGCGTCGGAACGGGTGGCTTGGTCGTGCTGGTGAGGACGGCCCGGAACCGGTCGATGGTCTCGGCCGGGGTCGCGCCCAGCTGCTCGGCCAGCCTCATGGCGACCTGTTTGTCGAAGTCGAACCGGCAGCGGATCACGCCGGCCAGCCAGCGGACGGGGTTGAGGCTTGCTCCCGCGATCAGGTGCGTCGCCGGCCTCCTTTCGGAACGGTCAGGGCCGGCGGTCGCCGGCCGGTCCGGACCTGATGCGCCGGAGCAGCTGTTCGTACCAGTCGGGCTGGGGCGGACGGGCAGTTTCGATCCACCAGGTCGTTCCGGCCTCCTCGTAAGCCGGGAGCTCTTCGGCCAGTGACTCCGGGGCGTCGGCGACCTCGGCCCACACCACCAGATCGAAACCGTCGACCGAGCCCCGGAGCTCACGGACGAGATCGCGCACCGAGGCGATGTCGTCAGCCGTGGGGCGGACGAGGGCGTTATCGCGGTATCGGATCGGCACGGCGCCATCCCACCGCGCGGCACGCCGCATACCCGCCAGCGAGGGCAGCACGCCTCCCACCCACACCGGAATCTTCCCGCCGTGCGCGGGGGTGGGGGTGAAACGGACCGGACCGACGTTGTAATGCTGGCCGTGGAACTCGGTGACTTCGCCGCTCCACAGGCGGGCGATCAGGTCGAGTCCCTCGTCCAGCATCGCCGCCCGGGTCCGATCGTCGGCTGGGTCGCCGAACAGGCCGAAGTCGCCGTGAGCGGGCGAGCCCAGGCCGACGCCGAATACGGTCCTGCCCCCCGCCAGCAGGTCGAGTGTGACCGTCTGGCGCGCCAGCACCCACGGCCTGCGCCGTGGGACGGGTGTGATCATGGGGCCGACCACCAGCCGCTCGGTACGTGCGGCGATGACCGAGAGGACCGCCCACGGGTCGACGATCGCAGGGCCGAGGCCGTCATTGGCCCAGGTGATGTGGTCCCACAGGAAGAAGCCGTCGAACCCGGCTTCCTCCGCCTCGACCGCCAACCGGACAAGGTCGGCGGGATCGTCGGCGAAGCAGGGTGCCGCGACCGCCCGGCGGATGCTCATCGCCTGCAAGGCGGTTTCATCAGGTTCATCAGGTGCTTGCCCGCCTCGTCTTCGGGGGATGACTGCACCGCGAACCATGGACAGGCCCGTGGCGCGCTCAATCTTCTCATCCGCGCCATGTGCGTCCCAGCGCGGTACGCCAGTGCGGGAAGCAGGGAACGCGCCAGGCCATCAGGAGCGGGAGAGCAGGAAAGACCAGGCGAGCATGGGAACCGAATTGGTACTCCTCGGAACGGCAGGGGCGCCCATGCCCGTCGCCGGCCGCAGCGGGATCTCGTCGGCGCTCATCGTGGACGAACGAGTCTTCGTCATCGACTGCGGTCGGGGGTCGCCGTCCGCCTTCGCCGACGCGGGACTCGGCTTCTCTCGCCTGGAAGCCGTGTTCTTGACCCACCTCCATGCCGACCACATCGGCGACCTGCCCGGCCTGCTCCTCTATCCGTGGGGAGCCCGCGAGGGCGACAACGGACCGCTTGCGCCGATCCGCGTGTACGGGCCGCCGCGGCCGGAAGCTCTGCCAACCGGCGATGTCACGTTTCACCGCACGACCACGATCCACCCGGAACGCCCGGCCCCAGGCACGACGGACTTGGTGGAGAGCATTCTCGCCGGGTACGCCTACCACCTGAACGTCATGCCGCTGGACGCTCACATGCCGGACGCCGGCGCACTCGTCCGGGCAACCGACATCCACGTCCCGGCCTGGACTGACCGCATGACCCAGGTTCCCGTCGTCGTCTTCGACGACGGAGTCATCCGGGTCACCGCCGTCGCGGTACGGCACGGCCGTGCGGTGCCGGCTCTCGCCTACCGTTTCGACACTGCGGCCGGCTCCGTTGTGTTCTCCGGCGACACGGCCGTGAACGACAACCTGATCGCTCTCGCCCGTGACGCCGACATCATGGTCCACCAGGTCGCCGACCTTGCTTATCTCGAGCGGGACGGCGCCGGCCGGGCCGAGCTCGACCGGATGGCCGCCTCGCTAACCGATGTCACGCAGGTCGGGAACGTCGCCGCGCGGGCCCGAGTCGGCGAGTTGATTCTCAACCATTACCTTCCAGCCGAACCACACGCGATCTCGGACGCGGAATGGGCGGAACGCGCCGGGCGCGGCTACAGCGGAACGACCACCGCGGGCGTAGACGGCCTGCGCAGAGTACTCGGGATCAGTGGTCGGGTTCGTACTTGAAGGAGAGCTGGAGTTTGGTGCGATAGGTAATCGCCCCGCCTTCGTCCAGGTGAATGTCCTGCTTGATGACCTCGGCCACGCGCAGATCGCGGAGCGTCCCGGCGGCGGTCCTGATCGCCTCCGCTGCCGCGTCTTCCCATGAAGTGCTGCTTGTCCCGATAATCTCCGTCACTCTGTACACGCTCATAACGCGTTCCTCCGACTATGTGCGGCCCGCTTCGGGCTGCTGCGGCCAGTCTTTCACAATTACTCTAGGTTACTGTGAGTGACTCAATGTTATATGGAAGGGATCGCAATGCCTGCACTTCGACGTAAACCATTCCTGCGCGGTGCGGTGGTCGGTGTTGCCGCTGCGGGCACGCTCGCCGCGGCCGCCGTCACCGGCTCGGTCGCTAGCGCGAGCACCGCGCCATCGGGCGCCGGCAACGCAACGGCGGCCGGGCCGGTCTTCGATTGCCGGACCCTGGCGTCGCCCACCTGCTATTCCCCATGGCAGTTCCGCACCGCCTACGGCATCCAGCCGCTGACCGCCCGCGGTATCACCGGCCGGGGCGAGACCGTCGTGATGCCGGAGTTCGCCGCGACGCCCGGCGAGGACGGCGTCACCGACGTCCGGCAAGATATCGCCCGCTACGACAGCGTCTTCGGCTTGCCCGCCGCCCGCCTGAAGGTCATCACCACTCTCGCGCCCGGTGCGTCCCCGTTCCAGGCGCCCGACGAGTACGCCGGAGACGTCGAGATCGTGCACGCGATCGCGCCGCAGGCCGCCATCGACGTCATCCTGATCCCCGCGGATGTCTCCTTCGCGCTGGGGGTGCGGGACTTCAACGCGGCCCTGCGCATGGCGCCGTCCCTGGGCAGCGTGGTCTCGATCACCCAGGGCGGGTTCAACGAGAGCTGCCTCACCTCCGGGCAGGTGGCGACCATCCACTCGGCGCTCCAGTTCGACCGCGAACAGCACGTCACGGTAGCGGTGGCATCGGGTGACTTCGGGGCGGAGGGCCAGCCCTGCACCGCCACGCCGACGCCGGCCAGGGCAGTGGTTTTCCCGGCCTCGGACCCGCTCGCGCTCGCCGTCGGCGGCACCAGCCTGGACGCGAGCCACAAGACCGGCGCCTACGTCGGCGAGACCGTGTGGAACCGGCCGGTCGCAGGGCTACCGGGGGTCGTCGCCTCCGGCGGGGGCTTCAGCGGCGACTTCGCCCGTCCGGCCTACCAGGCCGACGTGCGCGGCATCGGCGCACGCCGGGGTGTGCCCGACGTCGCGTCCGACGCCGACCCGGACACCGGCATCGCTTTCGTCGAAGCCGCCGGCGGCCAGTTCGGCATCTACCCGGCCGGCGGGACGAGCGCGGGCGCGCCGGTCTGGGCCGCGATCGCGGCCCTGGCCGATCAGTACGCAGGCCGGCATCTCGGCTTCATCAACCCCGCCATCTACGAGATCGGCCGCAGCGCCCAGTACCACCGCGCGTTCCACGATGTCACCAAGGGCAACAACACCGTGCAGGTCGGCTCCGTCACCGTCAAGGGATTCGCCGCCGGACCCGGCTGGGACCCGGTGACCGGCTGGGGCAGCCCGAACGCGCAGGTGCTGATCCCGCTGCTCGCCCGCGACGTCATCGGCTGAGCCACCTTTACGCGGCCGGGTGTCCTCTCCGGACGGGCTCGTCCGTCCTTCTCACGGGTGGCGCTCGCCACCACGCGGAGAGAAACGAGGAGACCGATGACTGGCACGACCACCACAGCAGGGTCCGACACCGACCGGCAGGCCATTCGCGACGTGATCGCGAGCTTGTACAAGTCGTGGGAAGCCGGCGACGCCGACGCGTTCGTGGCCGACTACACCGACGACGCCACGGTGGTCCAGCCCGGCGTCTACAAGAAGGACCGCGAGGAGATCCGCAGCACGATGGCAGCAGCGTTCGCTGGCCCGCTCAGCGGGTCGCGGGCGACCGACCACCCGTCGGCCATCCGTTTTCTCACCGACGACACGGCTATCGTGATCAGCGAGGGCGGGATCATCTTCCCTGGGCAGGACGCTGTCGCGAGCGAGGGGCTCATCCGCGCGACCTGGGTGCTGGTCAGGCGCGACGGCAACTGGCGCATCGCTAGCTACCACAACAGCCCCGCCAGCTAGGGTTTCGTCTGCCAGGGGCGGGGCGTTCCCTTCCGGGGAGCCGCCCCGCCCCTGGTCGGCCGAACGGAAGGAACCTTGACGATGACGCAGTACATGGCGTTGCTTTACTACGACCGGAACCAGTACTGGGACTCACCGACGGAGACCGAGTTCGCCCCCGAGTACACGGAGTTCGCCCGGCGGGCGATCGAGGCCGGGGTCATGCGCGGCGGCGAGGCTCTGCACCCGGTGACTATGTCGACCACCATCACCGTGTCCGGCGGCAAGGACGGCGACGTCCTGCTGGTCGACGGCCCCTACGCCGAGGCGAAGGAGGTCCTGGGCGGGTACTTCCTGCTGGAAGTGGACAACCTCGACGAGGCCATCGCCTGGGCAGCGCAGAATCCGGGCGCCTGGCGGGGGAAGATCGAGCTCCGCCCGATTGCCCCGATACACGCCTAGGAGCGCCCGGGCATGGACGCCACCGACACCCTGGTCGAGGTGCTGCGGAGCGAAGGTCTCAGGGTCTTGGCCACGCTAGCCAGGACCGTCGGCGATCTGGCCGTCGCCGAGGATGCTCTCTCCGAGGCCACGATCACCGCCCTGGAGAGGTGGCCAGAAACGGGGATCCCTGATAACCCGCGTGCGTGGCTGGCCGTGGTGGCCCGGCGCAAGGCGATTGACCTGCTGCGACGCGAGTCAGCCCGTTCGTCCAAGGAAACCGCCGGGTTCCGGTGGGGCACGGGGGCCGCGCCGGATCAGATCGAGGAGGCGATCGAGGCGATGGAGCCAGAGACGTCCCTGCGCGACGACATGCTGCGCCTGATCTTCACCTGCTGTCACCCGGCGCTTGGCCGCGAGGCCCAGGTCGCCCTCTCACTGCGAACTCTGGCCCGGCTCGAGGTGCCGGCCATCGCCCGCGCCTTCCTGGTGCCCGAGGCCACCATGGCGAAGCGTCTGGTTCGGGTGCGCTCCAAGATCGCCACCGCCCGCATCCCCTACGTGATCCCCTCCGATGCCGAGCTTCCCGGCCGGCTGGCCGCCGTGCTGGCAGTGGTGTACCTGATTGCCACCGAGGCCCACGCCCCGACCGGCGGGGACGCGGTGGCCCGGGTTGATCTCGAGACCGAGGCGATCCGGCTGGCCCGGTTGCTGGCCGACCTGATGCCTGACGAGCCCGAGACCCTCTCGCTGCTTGCCTTGCTGCTGCTGACCTCGGCCCGCACCTCGGCCCGGACCGACGCCGACGGCAACCCGGTGACCCTGGCGGACCAGGATCGCACCCGCTGGAACCACGCCGCGATCGGGGAGGGCTCGCGGTGGCTATCCGCAGCGGTGAACCGGTCGGGCGGGGTCGCCGGGCCCTATCAAATCCAGGCCCACCTCGCCGCCGCCCACTCCACCGCGCCCAGCTGGCAGGAGACCGACTGGGA
>Ga0302324_100014363_pt1 | contig 15982 bp, 12 predicted proteins | sample Palsa_T0_1_FD_201949 | JGI IMG/M metagenome (GOLD analysis project Ga0302324, IMG submission 201949) | Peat permafrost microbial communities from Stordalen Mire near Abisko, Sweden - Palsa_T0_1 | ecosystem: Environmental > Terrestrial > Soil > Palsa > Peat permafrost | place: Sweden: Abisko...
GCCCTGGATAGAGATGGTGGGACAATCACCGAGGAATTTCGCCACCGGCTGAGCATCCAGCGTGGCGGACATGACGACGATCATCAAATCCGGCCGAACGGTCGCGCGGATTTCTCGCAGCATCGCCAGCGCCAAATCCGTGTGGATAGATCGCTCGTGAAACTCGTCGAGAATCACCGCGCCGATGCCGGGGAGGAACGGATCGGCCAGCAGTTGCCGCGTGAGAATGCCTTCGGTGAGAATGCGCAGGCGAGTTTGTGGGCCGAGGCGTTTTTCAAATCGGATGTGATAGCCGACTTCTTCGCCAATGCGCCAGGAATTTTCCTCGGCAATTCGTTGAGCGGCTGCGCGAGCAGCGACGCGGCGGGGTTGGAGGATGACAAGGTTGGGATTTTCCGCTGGGAGAATCCGTTCTCGGAGGATCGCCGGAGGAAGCCGAGTGGTTTTTCCCGCTCCGGGTTCGGCGATGAGGACAAGCGATCTGGCCTCGGCCAGTTGCCGCACGATGCGCCGCAATTCGGAGTCGATGGGAAGTGGCATCCGCTGGGCCATTTTCTCACCGACCCGATTATTTTTATCCAATCGCGCGGCTGTGTTCTTCCAGGCGTTGCAGCAATTCGCCGGCTTCTTCCTGCCGCTCGCCGACGTGGCTGGTCCATACCAGCGGTTCGTTGCGAGCCACCGCACGCTCGATTCGACGGCACGCACTGATCACCGTGCTGTGATTTCGCTTGCCCATCTTGATTCCGATTTCGGGGAAACTGAGCTTGGCGGTCTTTCGCACCAGATACATCGCCACGCTGCGGGCCAAACTGATCGTGCGCTGGCGTCGGCCGGACATCAGATCCTTTTGCTCCAGGCCGAAATAATTGCACACTGACTGCAAAATATTATCCGGCCGAATCGGGGCGATGAGTTGCCGATCCAAATCTCCCAGTGCTTCCTGCGTGATCGCGGCATCGGGGATTTGGCCGGTGATTTTCACATGGGCGGCGATGCGGATGATGGCGCCTTCCAACTCGCGGACGTTCTGCGTCACACGCCGAGCCACCCAACTGATCACCTCTTCCGGCAGGCACATGCCGGATCGCAACGCAAGGCTGCGGAGAATTTCGCATCGTGTGATGAAGTTTGGCGGATCGATGCGAACCACCATGCCACTAACAAACCGATTGATCAGCGATTCGCCAAATTCCTCGATCAATTTCGGATGATTGTCGCTGGCCATCACCACTTGCCGGCCCATGGCCTCGATGGCGTTGAAGGTGTGGAGGAATTCTTCCTGGGTCGCCTTCTTCCCGCCGAGAAAATGCACGTCATCGATGACAAGCAAATCCAGTTCGCGCATCTTTCGGCGGAACGCGTCCACTTTGTTCGTCCGCAGCGCCACCAGAAAATCGTTGGTGAATTCCTCGCCGGTGAGATAATTCCATCGCTTGGTCGGATGATGTTGAATGAATCGCTTGCAAAGTCCCTGGAGGAGATGCGTTTTTCCGAGTCCGCAGCCGCCGTGGATGAAAAGCGGGTTGTACTGAGCACCCGGATATTCGGCGACGTAGAGCGCTGTGTTAAACGCCATCTGATTGCTCTGCCCGACGACGAAATTATCGATGTCGTGACGAAGTCGTTGGCGATTGCAGTGATTGGACTCCGAATCGATCTGTCGAAATGGAATCGATCGCATCTGGCGTTCGAGAACGGCGACGGCTTTGCCGACGTCATCGGATGACCTGGCCGCGCGCAACACCTCGCCGGCCGCGGATTTTCCGTTATGTCCGCCATCGTGCGACACCGTGGCAATCTGATGGGTGTTTCCATTGCCATTCCCATTGCCATTCATTTTTTGCGGGTGCGGCGATGGGTGTTTGCCATTCCCATTTCCATTCCCGTTATGTCCATTGTGGCCCCCGTTCTCGGAGGCATCGGGTTTCTCATCCGCCTCTCCCACTTCAAATAGCTGCGGCACCACGCTGAAGCGCACTTGCAATGAACATCCGAGGACCTCGTGCGCGGCTTCCTGAATCGGTTGGCTGAAATGCGAGCCGATCCACTCGCTGATGAAATCGTTGGGGACGGCAATTTCCAAACCGTCCTGTTTCAAGTCGAGACGGGTGGAGTTATTGAACCAGACGTGGAACCGTTGCTGGCCGACACGTTGTGCGATGGCGTTGGCCAATCGAGTCAATTGCGGATCGTGTGCGCTGATGCAGCTCACGTCTGCTCCTTCCCTGAAATCGTCCCACTCCAGCGCGCCGCGTGCCATCAGAATTACGGCGCATCACATTGAACGACCTCGAGCGACGGAAACGTCCCGTCGTCCGAGACAGCACCTGGCCCTGTAGCGCCGCAAGAGCGCGGACACTGACAGGCGCATCCTCTCCTCTCCCGTCATCTCCCAGGCCTCCTGCCTGACAATCATCTTCCGTGAGTTTTTCGAATCCGTTCGATGTGCATCCGGGCGACGATCAAATGCCGTCGCCCGATTTCTCCCGGTCCCGCGCGCCGCAAAAACTTCCTTACCCCTCGGCCGCGCGACCTTAACCATCCCTGAAGAGTTTAGAAAAATAGACGCAAAACCGCTCGCAAGCAAGGCATTATTTACCGAATTTTCCGTCCACAACGACTTTGCCATCGGTTGTTCCGAGACGAAAGGATGAAAGAAAAACTTTTATCAACCGGCTATCCACCGGATTATCAGACGTTGGGGTTAAAACTCCCGGCCGCGTCGGTAGGCACTTACTTGCGCAGGTCACGCATTAATGCGACTTTGCACGCAATTCGCTGGAGTCCGTGACGGTAATAGAGGGACATGGCTGGACGATTCGTGGAATCGACCGCAAGTGATATTCGCCGGCGTTTTGCCTGACCCGTCAGCCAGAATGCCTGTCGCATACACAGATCACCCAGCCCCTTGCCCCGCGCATCGGGGACCAATCCGAGATATGTCAGCTCTAACGCATCACTCAGGGGAATTCTGTTGAGGAGAACCACACCCATCGCCTGCTCATTGGACATCAAAACCCCCCAAAGCCCCGGATCAAATTCGCCTGTCCCCTTGTGCCCCGCAATCACATCTTCGATATCGCGCATGCCGTTGAGGAACGGACAGTCCAAACTGCCCTGATAACTGGCCAGAATCGTGCTGGCGAATAAAGCATGGGTCGAAGCATCATAGATTTTCCAGGCCATTCCCGCGGGCAAATGGTCCGGCCGGACAAAACGTGGGCCGGTGCCCTGCAAATAAATCAGCTCGGCCATTCGTCGAAAACCGCGTTGCTCGAAGAATTCGTGCAGCAGACGCCGCTCCGGATCGAGCAGCACCTGCACGAGATGTACGCCGCCGGCGGCATAATGCCGGCAAACCTGCGTCAGCAGTCGATCCATCGCCGCCTCAGTCGCGTCGGGGTTCCCCAGCGGGACCAGGAGCAACATCGTGTGTCCGGGCGATAGCACCGGCAACGCCGCCCAGATCGGCCGGCTTCCGAGGGTGGCCACCCAGACATCATGCACGTCAATCCGTCGCTGGGGGGCGGATGAGATAAACTCGTTGATCTGTGCCGGTCCTGCCGGGCGATCACCGGATAAGATCAATCCAATAGCCGCCGGTATTTCGGCCGGCAGAGCCCGGCGGAATTCCAGCCCCGGCATCCCCGGCGGACCGGTCGGCATCGAGAAAAGATCATTTGACACGATTGCCATCCATTGTAAGAATACCCAGTGGTCTCGATTGAGCAATTTCTCGTGACCAATTTCCGTGTGCAGTTTCCCGGACGAATTATGAACCGAAAGCTCATTTGTTTGCCGCTCATCGGCGTGGTCTGCGTTCTCTACGTCGTCCTCTGTGTCGCTGGGGCCGCGCGAGCGGATTACCCCCAGCCCAGCCCCACCCCGGTTTCCTGGGAATTAACCCTCACCCACAGCCAACCCAAGCGAATCGTCGTACAGGTGCCCGGCGATCCCGGCCCTACCGCTTACTGGTACATGACTTATCACGTGGTCAATAACACCGATCAGGATCACGTCCTCTTCTACCCGACCTTCGATCTGGTGACCGAAGATGGAAAAGTCATCCGTAGCGACACCAATCTCGCCCCCGCCGTTTTCGATGCGATCAAAGGCACCGAGCGGATTAAGTTTCTCCTGAACGAGCAAGCCGTCGGCGGCGAACTCCGCCAGGGAGACGACCAATCCCGCGACGGCGTCGCCATTTGGCCCGAACCGGATGTCCACATGGGCACTTTCAACATCTTCGCCATGGGTTTCTGGGGCGAAGCCGCCATCGTCAAAGTCGGGGACCAGGACGTGACGCTTCGCAAAACACTTCAGCTCACATATCATCTCAGCCTCGACGAAAATGCCCCCGACCATGGCGTGCTCACTGAGAAGGACACGCAGTTCGTGATGCGGTGAGGCTCGGTCGAGCCTCTTCCCCAGATCACGCTGCGACAGCAAGAGATTCTTCGGATTGGAATACATCCAGCACAGGCCGGCCATCGAAACTTCGCCATAGCTCCCGGCGGAGCGCGACATGAACCGGAGAGACGTTGGCGATGACTGCCGCGTCGAATTTTAATCGCCGTGCTTCTGAATCCAAAATCACGGGAATTCCACGGTATTTCCGCCCCTGTCGCGCCAGACGCGGATCGGCAATGGCAACGATTCTTATCCCATAGGCTTCCGCCGCGAGTTGAAAGGGGAGAATATTCTTTCCCACGTCCAGCAGCAAAATCCGTCGGTGCCCCGCCGCCGCCACGGATCGCTCCATCCACCTGTGAATCTGATTGATCATGGAGAATTGCTCGAATGCGTCATCCGAAATTGGTTTCCGTCGGCTCATCTGCAACGCGCGAATTGATCCCTGAATCAGACCCACCCAGAATCCGATTCGATATCGTAACCCTTTGCTCTGCGCGATCCACCGATATCGCCGCATCCAATCCCAGGCGAACGGCCAAACCCATTGGCCGGGCAAATTTCGGGCGAGTACCAACAGATTGTTCCGCACATCCAGCCGGGCCGTGCGAGTGGGGATGCGGGCCGTCGGCGACTTGCGATGCAGGACGCGGAGATCGAGAAAACGTTCGATTCGCCAGCCACGATCTAGAAGCCGAAGCGACAGATCGTATTCCTCCGCCTGCATGAAAAAATCTTCCGGCAACCCGCCGGCCTCGATCAGCGCCTCCCGCCGAAATCCGACGCCACAGCCGATGAACACGGACGGATATGCGCTGCATTCCCGCGATCCATCTGGCAAAATCGCATCGAACACCACCGCCCCCAGCGATGAATCGGCCCGGAAATGCCGAATCATGTTCCCCAGCGATTCCGGCGTGGGATGCGAATCATCATCGAGAAACACGACAAATTCCCCGCGCGCCAGCGGCAGGCCGGCATTCTTCGAGCAGGGTCCGCGATTTTTCTTCTGGGGTAAAACACATACCGAGGGGAATCCTTCCGCAATCATTTCTGCCGTGCCATCGGTGCTGGCGTTGTCGATCAGGATCGTCTCGCAGGGGATGCCACTGGACCTTTGGACCTCCTGGAGATTTTCCAGAGTGTGGGCGATGGTCTGGCGCCGATTGTGCGTGGAGATCAGAAAAGAAATGGAAATTCTTCGCTCCTCTGAACTCGGCGCCGAATTTCCCTTTCTCAATGTGCATGGATTGGCCGGATCGAAATCGTTGTAAAACGGATTCCTGGCGGGCAAATCCCATTTGGAAAAGAGCCGCTGGTTGTCGGCCTGGGCGCGGGAAGAATCTTCCTCCCGCCGCGCATCGGCATGTTCGTCATGATCCAGCATCACGCCCCACGCCGGCTCGACGGTCAGACCCGCGCTCCATGCCTTCAGCGACAAATCCGGATCGGCGCCATAGAAATAAAATCCTTCATCAAAAAATCCCAGCCGCTCGAAAGTCTCGCGCCGGCCGATGGGGAAGTTGGCGTACAGTGTGCCGCGCACGTGGCAAAGGCGATAATCAATTCCCTCGTGCCGCACTTCGTATGCCACGTTTCGTGTCGTCCGCACTCGATGAAACATGGCCAGGAATCCGACGCTCGGTTCGGCCTCATCGATCTGAATCACCGCCTGATCGATCGATCCCGGCAACGGCCTGGAATCGTCGTTCAGCCAAATCATGTTGCGGCCGGACGCGGCACGAAATCCGATGTTGGCCGCTCGCACAAATCCGCCGCGCGTTTCCTCCCGGATGATTTTAAGTCGACTCGTGAATTCATCCCGTGCCCGATCCAGAATGCGGCTGGTGTTATCCGTGCTCGCGCCATCCACGACGATGATTTCGGCGGCGCACTGCAAACCATCTTTCAGCGACGCCAGGAGTCTCCCGAGCAATTCGCCGCGGTTGCAAGTGGGAATGATGATGGAAAGATCGAACGCCATGTTGCATCAACCGCCGTAAAGTTTGAACACCCGTACGCCGTGCTCGCGTAGAGTTTCGGTCTGTTCCCAAAACTGATCCTCATACGTGTCGGTACTGAGAACCACCGTGGGCATCGAATGGCCGGCGATCGCATCCGTCTGAACAGCGGCGAGCGAGCGCACGGGCAAACCGAGATATCGCGGTGTCTGGAGAAAGCGAGGATGATCGTCGATCAGCCCGACGACGCGATGGCCATGCCGCTCCCAGCGATGGCGTTCGCTCAGGAGGCGAGCCGTGTGTTTGCCCGCTCCGTAGAGGAGAACCCGCGCCGACTCGTGTTGTTCGGCCGTCAATTTCTGGCAGATATCATCGAGGCGCGAACCCGGCGACTCGGCCGGTCCATCGACGCGCACCAGCGCCGCCGTGAGGCGCGAGATGCACGGAAGAATCGCCGCCGCCACGCCCGCCGGCAAACCGGCCAGGCGATCCGTGGTGTATCCGGGAGCGCGGCGTTTGAAGTCAGCGATCACACGCTGGTAAAAATCCACCCGCTGCTGCGAGACGGCAATTGGGTCGCAAAGTTTGCGCACTCGGTCGAACGCCAATCGCGAAAGCTCGTCCAGCCGCGCGCGGTTGCGATACATCGAATCCATCGCCTCCAGCAACGATGCGGCAGAGTCTGGCTGAATAATAATCCCGGCATCGCCGAGCAATTCGACCGATCCCGTGCCACTAGCGACGATGGTCGTTCGCCCTGCCGCCATTGCTTCGCAAATCGCCAGACTGAAGTTTTCGCTCAGGCTTGGCAGAGCGCAGAACGAGCAGCCGATCAATGCTGATTCAACCTGGCCAGATGAAATCTCGCCGGTGAATTCAACACGGTCACGCGTGGCGGTATCCAGATGATTGAGAATATGCAGCCTGACTGATTTTCCTCCCGGTGCGCTACTGGTGTCCGGGCCGATGCAGCGAAAAGATGCCTTCGGATGGCGCGTGAGAAAATCATTGAGCACCTCGGCGATCACGCCGCAACCCTTGCGCCATTCCAATCGGCCGACAAAAACGACCGGACCCTCCATCGGCGGCGGCGTGAATTCCGCGCTGGAGCAAACGAATGGATGGGCAATTATTTCCGGTTGATCTTTCAGTGGAACAAATTCTTCCGTCGAGCGCACCACGGCCTGCGTCGGAGCGCACAGCGCATCGGCCAAATGAATCTGCGCCGCCTCCATCGCTTCGATCAACTGCTCGCGCGAATCGGACATGACATGGTTGATCCGATTGGCGATGGCCGAGCATGTGTGCAAATGCACGACAATCGGCAACGCCCGGCCCGCGTCCAGCAGCAGTGGAACTCCCGATGCATCCACATCCGCCACTTCAACGATATCGAACGCTTGATCCCGATGCTCCCGCTGAAATGCCGCCGTCAGCAGCCACGCCACCGCCAACCGATAGACCGCCTCCCCCCCGCCGTTGATAACCGCCGCCAACTCCGCCGGCAGAGCGGATGTCGAAACGCGCCCCGCCGGGTTCGGCGTCTGATGCAGCACGACTCCGGCCGGAACATTCTCCAGAATCGCATCTTCCTCCCCCAGGGTGAACACATGCGGTTCATGCCCCGCCAAAGCCAGTGCCGCGGCGCACTGCCGCACATACGATCCAATGCCCCCCATGCGCAGTCCCGGCCATTGATAGGAGAGAAACGCGATGCGCATGGGATATTTATCGGACATGAGCCAAGGCGGACCGCAGGGAATCGGGGGGAATGGGAGAGGGGGAGAGCGGAAGAACAGGTGAGGGGGTGACCAAACGCGTTTCTCACCTTGTCACCCCATCACCTTGTCACCTTGTCATCTTTTTCTCCAATTCTCCCACTCTCCCCCTCCCCCACTCTCTTCATTCCAGTTCCCCAGCCTCAACGGCCGATAACCGACCAAGGAGATTTCTCGATGATCGAAACACCCACGCTTGAACAATCCCACGCCGAAACCGCTCCGCTCTTCGGCAAGCCCGCTGAATTTGATGAGGCGTGGAAGGATCGCATCGCTCATCTGGCGACATTCATCGACACGAGCGGTCCCGTCGCGGATATCGGCTGTGGGATGATGTGGCTCGAACCGCTCCTGGTGCGGGGAAATCGGTACATTCCGATCGACTACGTTCGCCGGGATGATCGGACTCTGCTGGTGGATTTGAATGAAGAGCCGCTCCCGCCCATCCATGCGGAGTTTGCCTTCATGAGCGGGGTGCTGGAATACATTCGGGATGTTCCGGGATTCCTGCGGCAAATCATGGCCCAGCGATTTCGGCGAATCCTGCTCACCTACTGCACGTTGGAATGCTGGTGGAAGTTGCCGGTGCGAAAGTCGCTGAATTGGGTGAGCCATGAATCAGTGGAGGATTTGCTGAACGTGCTGCTGCCGGAATATTCGGTGGTGGCGTTGGAGCGATTTCAGAATCATGTGGCCCTGGTGGTGGAACTTCGGGAGCCGTGAATGCCGCGCGTGTGTTTGCTGGACCCGTCGATCACTTCTCGAGACGGCGCGCCGCCGGGGAATCTGGGCGATCTGATCATTCGACAAGCGGTGGTGCGCGATCTGTTGGAATTGTTGCCGGGGTATGATTGGGCTTCGGTTCCAACGCAAAGGCCGCTGACGGCTGATGAATTGGAAATCGCCGCGGCGAGCGATCTACTCCTTGTTGGGGGCACCAATCTTCTCAGCAGTCACATGCAGCAGTATCGCCAGTGGCATATCTCCCCCGCCGAAGCCACCCGCTTGCAGCGCGTTGTGCTGATGGGGGCCGGCTGGTGGCAATATCAGGACGATCCCGATGACTACACGCGGTCGGTGCTTCTGTCGGCATTGTCGCCGGACTTTCCACAATCGGTCCGAGACAATTACACGAGCCAAAAACTCCGACGTATTGGATTGACCAACGTCATCAACACTGGCTGCCCAACCATGTGGCATCTCACGCCTGATTTGCTGAGCGAAATTCCGACCAGCAAAGCCGATGACGTGCTGCTGATGCTGACCGATTACAACAAGAATCGGCCCTTGGACCGGCAACTGCTGGACCTACTGTTCTCCCAATACCAGCGGGTCTATTTTTGGCCGCAGGGGGAATTCGACGCGAAATATCTCGCCGAGTTTTCCATGCCGGCGATCCAACTCGACCGCTCGCTGGCGGCACTTGAGCAACTCTTGCAACGACGCGATCCCATCGACTGCATCGGCACCCGTTTGCATGGCGGAATCAAATGCCTGGAACATGGCCGTCGAACCTTGGTGCTTGGCATCGACAACCGCGCCACGGAAATCGCGGCTGACACAGGTTTGCCGGTCATTCCACGGGGTGATTTTGATTCGCTTCGGACATGGATCGCCGGAAGCGAGCCGGTTCAAATGAGGATCGACTTTAAAGCCATCGCGCGATGGAAGCAGGAATTGTCTTCGCATTTTGATTCTGAAGAGAAGAAATTTGAACCACTAAGACACGAAGACACTAAGCGGGTTTCGACTCTCGGAAGCAAACTGGCGATGTCGGGGTTTGAAATCAGAATTCATTGAACAGAAATAAATTTAGCCACCGATGGGGCACCGATCAGCACCGATTAAGAAGGATTCAATTCTGTCATTTTTCGGTTTTATTCGTGTCCCATCGGTGTTCATCGGTGGCTAATTCCTCTTTTTTTAAGCAATTATTTCGTGGTTCAGTCTCTTCGCATTCCCTAGCCTGAGAAATCGTTCATTACCCATCCGCCGACTTTTCCGCGGTGGTATTTTTAAGCCGTTGCGCCCAACCGCGCGGGCGTGGAGCGCGCTTGTTGTTGGCGGGATTTCGGCTGGTCTGCGGAAATCGTCGAGGGCTGCTGGGGATGAATCGTTGAAACACCCAGGGAAATCGATCGTGAAATTTGCGCCAGGTCAGGCCCAGAGACCAGCAGAAATAGTGCATCAGATACATCTCCACCGCCAACATACCGACCTCGGCGACGAATGGCGTTCGCAATCGCCACTTGGCAAATAGAATGAATTGCAAAACCCCCGACCTGAAAATATCGATCGCCACCACCGCTAGCATCATGAGGATGAGAAGAATGTAGCGCCCGCCGATCGCTGCGATGACGCCAAAGACGCGATCCGGCCGGAGATTGTCCAGCGCGCCGCTGGTGGTGCTGGTCAAGAGAACTGCCGGGAAGAAGATGATTCCCAGCACCGTCAACGCCAATACCCCCGGAATCCTCGCATCCCCCGGAATGAACCGCCCGAAAAACAGCACCGGCCCGAAGCAGAATAGGATCGATTGCATGAAATACATGCAGGGGAAAAAGATGTCCTGGCTGAAACTGAAATCCCGTAGAAATCGCGGCAATTCGTCCCGATCATCGGGGCCGATGTCTTCGATGACATTGGAAAAATGTGCGATCACCGGAATGCCGGGGATGAGGAAAAAGGAGCCGGCCAGTGCGAACAGCAATGCGAACCCCTGCGTGACCAGATTGACCGGTTTCAATAGCTCGATAGCTGGCGAAATCCTCTTTTCCGCCTGCGGGCTGTTGAGGCGGGCGTAATCCAACGTCGGCTTGGCGAGAGGGATGTCCGCGGGGTTGACGTGTTGCTCTTCCCCCGCCACATCCAGCGGGCGAAGCAGTTCGCCGGTTTCCGGATCATATTTCGGCGCCGCCGGCGCTGGCAATTCGCCGGTGACATGCACTTCATCCGAGCCCGCCAATTCGATCAAATCCATCGACTGGCGAAGATCGATGTCGGTCCCATCCGGCTCCTGCTTATCCTTGGAATAGACCCGCACCATCTGATCAAACTCCGCCGGGTCCGTCGGAGGCGGCGCTTCGCTCATCCGCAGTGTGCCGTCCTCCTCAAAACTCCGCAGTTCATCCAGCGACGGCACATCGCAAAGTAATCCGCATGCTGGACATTGAATCTGCAAACTCGCCTGATCCGGTGGAACGGCAAATTGATGCCCGCACCGGCACGGAAATCGAATCAGGAATCCCCCATCTTCAACCGGTTTACCACCTTGCGAATCCCCCGGACCCGGAACTTCCAGCATCTTGCCGCATTCGGGGCAGTCGATCAGCCCGCCGGCTTGATCCAGCGGAACCTCCAGTTTGCACCCGCATTGGCAGTCAAAGCTGATCATTTTTCGACCGCATCCGGCCTCGAATCCGTCCCAGATTATAGCAGGACGGCAGTCGGCCAATAACCAGACGGACCCCCGCCTGTTACATTTCAGTAATTCTCAAGACGGAACTCGCCAAATCGCTAAAATGCCCCGGCTTGTGAAAGGACGATCGGATATGCGTTATTTGTGGTACTTGGCGTTGGGGGCAACTCTTTTGCTCGGTTCATCGGCTCAGGCCCAGGATCAGCCCAAACCGGACGATTACAAGAAGCTCTATGAAGACACGCTCCTGCAACTCAAAGCCGCCCAGGACCGCCGCGCCGATCTGGCCAACGATAATTCCAAACTGACCGACCAGATCGCCGCCATGCAAAAACAGCACGATGCCGATCAGGCCGAGATCATGGACCTCAAAACGCAGATCGCCAGTTTTTCCGAGCGATCATTTTTCCTTCGCGCCCACTACAACGCCTGGACCCGCTTCCTGGCCGCTAATCCGATGGTGGGGATGCAATGGGATCTTTTTCTATCGCACCAGGAGCCAATCTACCCCGGCATCGCCCTGCCGATGATCGACCCCAACTGGCCGCTGCTGAGTAACCCGTAAAAAAACCCCACTCCTGCCCTCCCCCGGAGTACCGGAGGAGGGGATAAGAGGGCACGCCTTGCGAACGGGACCAGCAATTCCTATTCGCCAACCTCAACGCGGGAAAAAGAATTTCCCCCTCCTCCGGTACTCCGGGGGAGGGCAGGGGTGGGGGCCGAACGTCGAAAAGCGCACCAATAAAAATTATTTCGCATTCCCCAAATCAAACGCATCATGCACGATTTGCAGCGCCCGTTCGGCATCCGATTTGGCGATGATGCAACTGATCTTGATCTCGCTGGTGGTAATGTTCTGAATGTTGATCTTCCCATCCGCCAAGGCTTTGAACATCCGCTGAGCCACGCCGGTATGCACGCGCATGCCCACGCCAACAGCGCTCACTTTCGCCAATCCATCCTGATAAATCGCCGATGATTTCCCGCCCAATTCTTTCATCAATCGCTCCACCACCGGCTTGATATCCTGCATGTCGCCATGTTCGACGGTGAAACTGATGTTGGCGGTGTTGTCATCCGAGACGTTCTGGATGATGTCATCGACAACGATATTCGCCGCCGCGATCTCGCCGAAGATTTTAGCGGCAATTCCAGGCTGATCCGGGACGCTTTTCATCAGCACGCGGATCAGTTCCCGCTTGAGGGCCGCGCCGGATACGACGATGTGTTCCATGTTGGGTGTCTCCGCGACGATCCACGTTCCGGGATGGTCGTTCTGACTGTTGCGCACGTGGATCGGGACATTGTACTTCTTGGCAAACTCCACGGCGCGCGTCTGCAAAACGGCCGCGCCCATGCCGGACAATTCCAGCATTTCATCATAACTGATGCGGTCGATCTTGCGTGCGTTTTTCACGATGCGCGGGTCGGCGGTATAAATCCCATCAACATCGGTGTAATTCTCGCAAACATCCGCGCCCAGAACGGCCCCGATGGCGACGAGCGTCGCATTGCTCCCACCGCGGCCAAGCGTGGTGTAATCGCCCTCCGGCGTCACGCCCTGAAACCCGGCGATGATGACGATTTTCCCCGCCGCCAGTTGCTCAAAAATTCGCTGCTGGTTGATCGACTGGATGCGGGCCTTGGTAAACGAATTATCAGTGACCAGCCCGATCTGTCCGCCGGTGAAACTGATCGCCTCCTGCCCCTGTGCGTGAATCGCCATGGCCATCAGCGCGATCGTCACCTGCTCGCCCGTCGCCAGAAGCTGATCCATCTCCCGTTTGGGCGGCGTGGACGATTCCGCCCGGCCAAATCGGCACACATCATTCGCCAACTGGATCAAATCATCGGTCGTGTCCCCCATCGCCGAGACGACAACACACACCCGATTCCCCGCATTTTTCGCAGCAATAGCGCGACTGGCCGCGCGATGGATTTTCTCCGCCGTCGCCACGCTGCTGCCGCCGAATTTCTGCACAATTAAACCCATCGCCGAACCCAAATACCTCCGCGAAAGAGTGGCGGATTATAGAGAGGGATGCGAAAGACTCAATGCGCTGGCCAATAGCCCAATTCAAAGAGATTGAACCACGAAGTCACGAAGACACGAAGCGGTTTTTCTGGTTCCAGAGTTGTGCTGTAAAATCCCCACCGGCTCGGCGACTTTAGTCGCCGTGAGCGTCATCGGTGACGAACCGCGATCTCACCCCACCGCCGCTTCCGGAGCAGTGGGCACCACCGCAAACCCCGTCGGCCGATTCCCCGTCAACAGATTCCGCAACATCGCCCGCATGGCGCTCAATTGCTCCTCCGATTCAATCGCCCGTTTGGGAATCATCACAAAAACGAGCGGCGACATGAACAGCACAAACAAATTCTTCGTCTCCCTCGCGGATGAGAAGATCTGCCAACTATAGTTGGTGTGATAAAGATGATCTCGAATTTCGACGCCATCCACCGAAATGTCCGCGACCTTCGCACCCTGCAGCATTGGATTTTCGTCCCACATTCGTTGGACCGACCGTTTGGTCAAGCGAACGAACACCACGAAAGCGAGAATAAGAAAACAAACCCAGGGAATTTCCGGCAAAAGGTATTGCTCTACCACGCTCCGGGTGGTCAGCCAAACGACGATCAGCCCGTTGAAGGCGATGGCTACTATGACGGATAGTGCACTGGACGCCAATATGAGCCTACGCTTGCCGGATACACCGCGACTGAACATTTGCATGAGCATGATCGCCGTGAGTGCGGCCATCAAGGCGAAGATCATGCACAGCGCATAGGTAGCCAGGGCGCTCACTTCAGGTGAGCCAAAATCCCTTAATGCGTACGTGCCAAAAACAGTAGCCATCGTTACGGCAACTATAATAAGTCGACGTTTCACGTTCTTCCCCATCATCGCCGCTCGCAATTCCGTCGCCGCGCCACGGGCTTCGCGAAGGTCATCAAACGTGTATTGATATCGAATAACCATCCACCACCACCGGAGCCCCGCATGTACATGCGGGGCTTTGAATGTTCCTCAATCATTCCCGCCGCGCAGAAAATATTCCATCAGCTCGTGCCCGCGCTCGATGAACAATCCGCTCGCTGCGGCGTTTTTCTCGCTGTATGAAAAACTTCCGTGATTCTTCACGCCTGTTCCGGCCATTGCAAACGGACTCGGCGCATATCCGTGTTTTCTTGTCCCAATATTCGTCGGATGATCCGGCATCACCAGAATTCTCCAATCCGGAAAAGTCCGAATCTTTTCCAGCGTCGGCCCAACGACAAATTTATCGATGTACTCAATGGCCGCGATCTTCGTCTTCCAATCCGCCTGATGGCTGGCTTCGTCCGGCGCCTCGATGTGGCAGAAAACCAGATCATATTTGTCGAGCATTTTCGCGGTATCCACGCCCTGCCCGGCATAATTTGTGTCATGAAAACTGGTCATTCCCTCCACCTCGTGAATGTCCCATCCCAACAGCACCGCCAATCCGCGCAGAAGATCGACGCCGGTGATCATGCAGCCGCTTTTCACGCCAAATCGTGCGGCGAATTTCGGCATGTTGGGCGCATGACCCTGGCCCCAGAGCCACACCTGCGTCGCCGGGTTCTGTTTCATCATCAATCGTACCTGGTTGATCTCCTCGCCGGCAAAGAGCTGGCGCGATTCATCCATGATCCGCCGAAGAATCTCGCTCCCCTTTCCGCGCGGAAGATGCCGGTCGATCGGCTCCTCGGGAATCTCATGAGGCGGGCGCGTCACGACATCGAATTCATCCGTTCCCCGATACACCAGCAGATTGCGATAACTCACACCGGTGAAAAATTCCCAACCGGGCAATTTCAGGTGATTCGCCAAATCCGTGATCAGCCGCTTCGCCTCGGGGTTGCTGATTCCACCGGACGAGTGATCCTTCATGATCCCATCGACGACGGTCACGAGATTGCAGCGAAACACCCAATCGCTGGGCGAGAGCGGAATATGCTGCGCCGCCGCCTCGAGCGGAGCCCGGCCGGTGTGATAAATCTTCGGGTCATAACCAAGCAAACACATCGTCGCCACATCGCTGCCGCTCTCGAATCCCTCCGGCACCGTTCGCACGATCCCCTGCCGCCCTTCCATGGCGATGCGATCCATGTTCGGCGTCTCAGCCGCCTCCAGCGGAGTCTTGCCGCCCAATTCCTTCAGCGGCTCATCGGCCGCGCCGTCGGGGATGATGATGGCGTATTTCATTGGTCGAGAGTTTATCGCGAGGTCGAGAGGTTTGCTCGAATCGCGGGGGGAGGATTACCCGCAAAGGCGCGAAGACGCCAAGGTAGGAAAATACGCCAAGAATTAAGAATTAATGTAGGGTGGGTGTACTCGCCCACCGATTTTTCTAGTTGGTGGCCAAAACTCAATTTGAAAGTTTTGATTT
>Ga0302324_100014365_pt1 | contig 15980 bp, 18 predicted proteins | sample Palsa_T0_1_FD_201949 | JGI IMG/M metagenome (GOLD analysis project Ga0302324, IMG submission 201949) | Peat permafrost microbial communities from Stordalen Mire near Abisko, Sweden - Palsa_T0_1 | ecosystem: Environmental > Terrestrial > Soil > Palsa > Peat permafrost | place: Sweden: Abisko...
GCCCGGGTGGAGCGGCTGAGCGCGGCGCTTGCACCGCTGATCCGCCTGCGCTATCCAGACGGAGCGATGCGGGTCGCAGACCTCGACCAGCTCGCGGCGGCCGCGCGCGGTGCAGAGGACGTGCGCCACTTCGTCTCTGAGCTGGTGCTCGACCCGCCCGCCTCGAGCGCCGGCCTGGCCGGCCCGCCGCGCCTCGACGAGGACTACCTCGTGCTCAGCACCGTCCATTCCGCCAAGGGCCTCGAGTGGGACACCGTCCACCTGATCGCCGCCTACGACGGCAACATCCCGGCGGACATGAGCACCGGCAGCAAGGAGGGGATAGCCGAGGAGCGACGGCTGCTGTACGTTGCGCTCACGCGGGCGCGGCGGAGCCTGCACGTGTATGTGCCGGTGCGCTACTACCACCGTCCCAGCGGCGGCGACGACGCACACGGCTATGGCAAGGCATCGCGCTTTCTCACCACTGACGTTCAGCGGTTGTTCAGCATCAGCCGCACCGCGGAGCCGCCGCGGCCGGGCACTGATGCGCCGCTGGAGGGGCGCCGGATCGAGGTCTCGGTCGACGGCCTGTTCTGAACGTGCGGCGACGATGGCCGGCCAACCGCTAGGCTGAGGGTTGAATCGCTCGTCGGGTCACCGCCCTTCGCCTCGCGCGCGAACCCCATCGGAGGACGAGAGAGAAGGCTTGCCATGATGGCAGCCGCCCCGCCACTCAAAGGCGATGACATGCTGGATGCCGTGACCGAGGCGATGGTTGCCCTGCACGAGCGATACCACCACCGGGTGCCCGTGACGGCCAAGACCCGCATGCTCGGCGACGATCTCCTCGTCTGCGTGCTCGGCGGCGTATACACCGATGTCGAGAAGACCATGATCGAGCTGCAGCGCAGCACAATCGTCCAGGAGACCCGCAGCGCCTTTCAAACCGCGATGCAGCGCAGGTTCATCGACCAGGTGGAGCGCATCACCGGCCGCGAGGTGCTGGCGTTCATCTCAAACCACCATGTCGGACCCGACATCGAGGTCGAGGTGTTCATGCTCACGCCTCCTGTGCCGGAAGCTCGGGGAGTGTAGTCCCGCCGAGCAGCGCGCCAGCTGCCGCGCACTGCTCGGCCTTATCGGAGCCGATCGCCCCGGGGTCGATCCGCCTCGACAGCCGTCAAGCGGCGACCTCCTGCGCCTGGAATGGCAGCAGGTCGCTGACGCCCGCCTGTTCGAACGCGCGATGGACGAACCGCGGCCCGGGAATCAGGGCGAACTCGTAACCGCGCCTGCGGCAGAGGCCACAGCGGAACACGACCACGGCGACCCCGATCGAGTCGATGTACGTGAGCTCACGCAGGTCCAGCGTGATACCGGACACGCCTTCTTCGCAGAGACGCTCGATCTCCCTTTCGAGCGTCCCGGCCGAGCCGCGATCCAGCGCGCCGGTGAGGATCAGCGTGTGTGGCCCGGCGCTCACACGCGCCGCCACCAGGCTCGGCTCCCCGGCAGCACGCCGATTGCGCGTGCTGCTGCTGAAGCTGGTCTCGCTTTCGTTTGCAACAGTAGCCACGGGGCCGCTCTCGATCCGTCGAGCGACGCTCGCATCCATCACCATCTGATGGGGTTTCATCACATCCAGCTCCCTTCCTAAAGAAGCCTCGAAATTGATTGCCAGCGGCGCTGGATCGTGAGATCCAGCGGGGGGTGAGGTGGGCCGGGAGGTCTAGCCCGGTCGCTCTGGAATCAGCACGAAGCAGGCGGTGCGCCACGGCTGGCATGAAAGCCTCAGCCGGCGCATCGCGCGCGGTGCCCCCAGCAGCAGCAGGCCCGCGAGAGTCAGAAAGCCTGAGAGAGCAATGCCCGAGGAGCCCGCCGCCGAGCCGGACGCCCCACTGGGCGCGGGCGTCGGGCCGGGAGCCGGGTTGACCGGCGGACTGTCAAGCCCGGGGCCGCCATGTCCGCCGCTCGGAGGCGAGCCGGCGGCCGCGGCAACAGACGCCGCGGTGGTGCCCGAGCTCACGGCGGGCGACTCCGCGAGCAGGCGCTGAGCGCTGAGCCCGCCGGCAGCGCAGTTACTCGCCGCGTCTTCCCCCAGTTCGGACAGATCGCATGTGAACTGACGGTCGCGCTGCGCTGCGGTCATGCTCGCGGTCCCGCCGGCGGACCGCGGGCCGGCGCTGGAGGCGGTCGGTACCTGCGCCAGCACAACGGCGGCCGGCGGCGTCCCGCCCGGGGGTCCGGGCGTAGAGCCGATCGCGGGCCCAGCGCCCGTCACGTTGCCCTGAGAGCCTGCGACCGGGCCGATCGCCACGGCTTCCTGGCCTTTGCCCGTGGCGCTAATGGCGCCGAGCACGGTGGTTTCAGGGGTGGTTTTCTGGGGGAGCGAGGGCGACGTTTCCTGAGGCGTCAAGACAGCTTCCGGGGCCGGCACCGTCGGTACTGTTTCCGAGGACGTTGGAGCCGGCGTGGGAGCCGGCGCCGGTGTGGTCGGCACGGTCGGCGAGGTTTCCGAGGACGTCGGAGACGGCGTGGGCGTGGTCGGCACGGTCGGCAGGGTTTCCGAGGACGTCGGAGACGGCGTCGGGCCGGGGGCCGAGAGCACGGTTTCGGGGGCCGGAGCGGGCGCCGGACCGGACAGAACGGCTTCCGGAGCCGTCGTCGCCGTTTCCCCGACCGGGACCAGTTCGCCTACTTCGGCGGCCCGGGCACTGCCGGCGAGGAGGAGCGCGCCGAGCACGGCCAAGCCGACCGCTCTAAGACCAATCCGCCTCCATGGATTGTGCACTATCTCGACCATGTTTCCCCGCCGATTACGCTTCCCGTGCGCGAATCATAAGCGCTTCTTCAAGCGCGCGCTTCGGCTGGGTCGAATTATGCGGAATTCCGCTGCTCAGACGCCTGTTCGGTAAGCCGCCACGATCGTGCGGGAGCCGCTCGCCGCAGTAGGCTAGCGGGGACATGCCGGACTCCGAGCGTCCGCCGCGCCGGGTCGTGGGCGGCTCAAGCGTCCCCGCATACGGTCAGCTGACGATGTTTGCGCGCCGCATGGCGTTGCTGGGCGGGATGGTGGCGGGCCTGCTGGCGCTCGGCACGATCGGCCTGGCCGTGACCGAGAGCGTGGGTCCGTGGTACGCGTTCCGCTGGTCGCTCGACACGATCGCGACGGTCGGGGGCTTCCAACAGCCACGCACGACGGCGGGGCAGATCGTGAACGTCGGGCTCATCGTGCTGGGCGTAGGTACGCTCTTCTATGCGCTGGCGACTGTCGTGGACTTCTTCGTCGCGGGTCACCTGGGCGACCTGCTGGCCGCGCGGCGCACGCAGAAGATGATCGACTCGTTCCACGACCACCACATCATCTGCGGATTCGGCCGCGTGGGACGCCAGGTGGCGCGCGACCTGCGCGCGGCTCGTGCCGAGTATGTGGTGGTCGACTCCGACGCCGAGAACCGCAACCTGGCCGATACCGAGGACGTACGTTTCATCGCAGGCGACGGCGCCGACGAGGCGGTGCTGCTGCAGGCCGGCATCGCGCGCGCTCGGTCGATAATCGCGTGTGCCGACTCCGACGCGAACAACGTATTCATCACGCTCACAGCACGGGAGCTGCGCGCGGATATCCCGATCGTGGCCAGAGCGGCTGTCGAGGATTCCGAGAAGAAGCTCAAGCGGGCCGGGGCCGATCGTGTGATCTCGCCCTACAAGGCCAGTGGCGCCGAGATGGCCCGGCTGGCCCTTCATCCGCAGTTGAGCGGAGTGGTCGATGTCGATGTCGAATACCGCCTGGAGGAGATCCTGGTGAGCGAGGGCTGCGAAGGGGTTCATCAGACGGTCGGCGCGATCCGCGGCGGCTCGATGATCGTCGGACTGCGCCGCAAATCCGACTTCCAGCCGCAACCGCCGTCGGACACGACGCTGCTGCCGGGCGACGTCCTGGTGGCCATGGGCACACCGGTGGCCCTCGAGCGTCTCGAGGATCTGTTCGGGGCCCGTTAGGGCGCGGCGCTCGGCCCTGGTTGCCGTGTGCGCGCAGCGACAGCTCCGCCCACTCCTCCCCCACGCCCATCGGCCGCGCGTGCTCCTTTCCCAATCCGCAGGCGACCTCGCCGGCGATGACTATGCTCAAGCGGAGGCATCCTCCGCTCGCGCGGCGAGTCCAGCACTAGGCGGAGGTTCCCTCCGTATACACATCCGATGGCAACCATCGACCCCATCCGCCCAATGCGCGCCGACGCGCGACTGAACCGCGAGGGCTTGCTGACAGCGGCCCGCGAGCAGTTCGCCGTCGGCGGCCCCGACGTGTCGCTCGAGCTGATCGCCCGCGAGGCCGGCGTCGGGATCGGCACCCTCTACCGCCACTTCCCGGCGCGCGAACAGCTCATCGAGGCCGTATACCGGAACGAGGTCGATCAGCTCTGCGCTGCTGCCGCCGGCCTGCTCGCCGATCTCCCGCCGGCCGAGGCGCTCGCCCAGTGGATGGCGCGCTTCGTCGCCTACGCGACGACCAAGCGCGGACTGCTGGGCGCGCTGAAGATGATCTCGGCCTCGCAGTCCGGCCCCTTTTCGGCAACGCGCGAACGGTTGCTCGCGACGATCGGGGAACTGCTCGGCGCCGGGACGGCGGCCGGTGAGATCCGCGGCGATGTCGGCGCCGAGGACGTGCTCACGTCGATGAACGCCGTGTGGACGATCGCCGCCGATGGCGAGGCGTGGGCAGCCCAGGCTGGGCGCGTGCTGCGCCTGCTGATGGACGGCCTGCGCGCCGGCGCCCGCCAATAGGCGCTACGGGGCCAGTCGCTCGATCACCCAGCCGCCGTCGTCACCGCGACGGTAGTGCAGCCGGTCGTGCAGCCGGTCGCTGCGCTGCTGCCAGAACTCGAAGCTCTCGGCGCTCAGCCGAAAACCGCCCCAGTCGGCCGGCAGCGGCAGCTCGCCCGCACCGTAGCGCTCCTCGAGGTCGGCGAGGCGCCTCTCGAGCGCCTCTCGGCTGTCGATCGTCTGACTCTGCGGTGAAGCGAGGGCGCTGAGCTGGCTCCCGCGCGGGCGGGTGCGGACGTAGGCAGCCGACTCGCCCGCGCTGGTGGGCTGGACCGGGCCCTCGATCCTGACCTGCCGGCCCAGCGGATCCCAGTAGAACAGCAGCGCGGCACGGGGGTTGGCGGCGAGCTCGCGGCCCTTGCGGCTGTCGTAGTTGGAGAAGAAGACAAAGCCGCGCTCGCCGTAGTCCTTGACCAGCACCATGCGCACCGACGGGTCTCCGCCGGGCGAGGCCGTGGCGAGCGCTGCGGCCTCGGGCATGCGCACGCCCACGCTCTCGGCCGCACGGAACCACGCGGCGAACTGGCGCAGCGGATCAGGGTCGAGGTCCTGCTCGCGCAGGGGCACCGAGTAGTCACTCACCGAACACATTCTCTACGACATGCGTCCGTCATCGCGGCGTGGGCGACCGATTTCGAATAGACAGTCACTCGATGACGGAGAGCTTGGTGACCAGGGAGGGTCAGGGAGCGAAGAAGCGCCCAAAGGCCGCACACCCTGAGCGGGGCAAGCGGACCAAGAAGCAACGTGATCACCATGGCAAGCATCACGCCGAGCACAAGACTCGGCGCAAGCACCACAAGGCCGCTCGCCATCGCGTCGCCGCGCGGCCACACGGCACGCTCCCGGTGGTACTGCCCACCGCCCCGGCCTCGCCACCGCCCGCCTCCTCCAGCTCGGCTCCTGCAGTCGGCTCCGCGGCGCTCACCCTCCAGCAGGCACACCGACTCCTGTGGCGGGCGGGCTTCGGCCCGGGTCCCGGGCAGGTCGACGCGCTCGTGGGCCAACCCTGCCAGCAGGTCATCTTCAGCCTCACGCGTCCGTCTGGTGCGGCGACGCTGACGGGCCCTGAACCGGTCGATGAAGAAGGCAACCCGCTCGATCCGGCCAACGCCTGGGGCGAGGATCACTGCTGGTGGCTCGACCGCATGGTCCGCTCCGACCAGCAGCTCATCGAGCGGATGACGTTCATCTTGCACGACTGGTTCGCCAACTCCAACACGCAAGTCAACAGCCAGCAGCTGATGCTCGACCAGAACAACCTGTTTCGCTCGATGGCCCTCGGCAGCTTCCACGACCTGTTCCTGGCGGTCACCACCAACCCGGCGATGCTGCTGTTCCTCAACGGGACCTCCAACAGCAGGTGGGACCCGAACGAGAACTACGCGCGCGAGATGATGGAGCTGTTCTCGCTGGGCGCCGACCGCGGCGCATACACCGAGGACGACGTGCGCGAAATGGCGCGCTCGCTGACGGGCTGGCGCAACGACTGGTCGGCCGAACTCGGCAACTACAACTTCCGCTTCGATCCCGAATACCACGACTCGGGCCAGAAGACCGTATTCGGGCAGACCGGCAACTGGAACTACGAAGACGCAGTCCGCCTGTGCGTCAGCCACCCGCTCCACGCGTCGTTCTTCGTGACCAAGCTGTGGGGCTACTTCATCCCCAGCCCGCCCTCGGAAGCGACGCTCGCCTCGCTGCAGGGCCTGTATACAGGCTCTGGCTACAGCATCCGGGCTGTCGTCGAGGCGATCCTTCAGCACCCCGACTTCTTCGAAGGCCCCGAGCTGCTGACGCCGCCGGTCGTCTACAACGCCGGCCTTCTGCGCTCGATCTCGCGCCCGATCGACACCACCGCCTGGGCATGGCTCTCTGCGAACGCGGGCCAGCAGCTGTTCTACCCACCCAACGTCTCCGGCTGGGACTTCACCCGCTGGCTTGACACCTCGACCGCCAGGGCACGCTGGGAAATTGCCAGCTATGTGACCTCGAAGACCTACCCCAACCCGTGGCCGGCGACCGGCCAGCCCGAATACAGCGCGACCGAGGAACCCGCGGCGGCGCTCTCCGGTGCGCTCGAGTACTGGGCCAACCCGCTCCTGTCCGCCGAATCCGAGCAGTGCATCGCCGACTTCGCGCAGACGTGCCTGAAGGAACCGCTGGCCAGCTGGGAGCGCAGTCCCTACCGCGCGATGCGCCAGAACGCGCTGCGCATGCTGATCGCAACCGCCCCGGACATGCAGGTGAGCTGAGCTTGGCCGCTGCGGCGACAACCGACGATGGGGAGAGCTGAAATGGCAAGGAGCTGCTCGTGCAACGACTTCACCCGCTCCCAGCTGCTGCGGCGCGGCGCCGCCATGGCGGGAAAGGGACTACCGAGGATCGAGCCGGGGATGCCCGTGCCGGCGGGTACGGGCATCGACCGGCGCACGTTCCTGCTGCGATCGGCCGGCGCCGCCCTGTCGGTGTACGGCGCCTCGATGCTGAGCCCGCGCCAGTTCGAAGAGGGCATCGCCCGGGCCCAGGCAGCTGCGGGCCCGAGCCAGCCGGTGCTGGTATCGATCTTCATGGAAGGCGGCTGGGACGCACTGTCGGTGCTCGCACCCGTGGAGGAAGCGAAGTACAAAGAACTCCGCCCCGCGCTGGGTCTCGCAGAAGGCGCGGGCCGGGTCTTTTCCGAGGATGAAAACCTGATGTGGCATCCGTCCGCCACGGGCCTTGCCGAACTTCACGACGAGGGCAAGGTCACAGCCTTCCCGGCCGTGGGCTATGAACCGCAGGACGAGAGTCATTTCACGAGCCGCCACTACTGGGAGGTCGGCCAGCTCGACGCCAACGCGCGCTCCGGCTGGCTGGGGCGCTACCTCGACCTCGCCGGCGATCCCGCCAACCCGCTGCAGGGCCTATCGCTTGACTACTCGCTGGCGCCTGCCCTCGCCACGGCCACGATGCCGGTGGCGGCGGTCTCCTCGCCGGCCGACTACACGATGTGGGCCAACGGCCTGGACGAACCGATCTCGGGGCCGGCGGTCGCCACCTTCGGCGCGCTGGGCTCGCTCGCGGCGCCGTCGCCCGCCTTCGCGCAGGCGCGAAACGCCTCCTACGACACGGGGCTGGTGCTCGACACGATGGCCAGCTTCGTCAAGTCCGAGGAAGAATCCGGTGACAAACCATCGGTCACATATCCGGCCGGCGACTTCGCGGAACGGCTCGCGGCGCTGGCCGCGATGCTGCACGCTGAACTGCCGATCAAATGCGCCTCGCTGAACGCGGTCGGCTCCTACGACACGCATTCGAGCGAGGCCGGCACGCTGAGCGCCAATCTCGAACAGACCGTCACCGCGCTCGTCGCCTTCCAGCGTGACCTCGAAGCACGCAAACTCGACCAGCGCGTGCTGATCCAGCTGTGGTCGGAGTTCGGTCGCCGCCCGAAGGAAAACGGCTCGGGCACCGACCACGGAGCCGGCGGAGCCGCTTTCCTGATCGGCACCCGGGCGGCGGGGAAAATGGTGGGAGAGTTCCCCGGCCTGACCAAACTGGACGTCAACGAAAACGTCGTCCCGACCTCCGACTTCCGCGCGATGTACTGCTCGCTGCTCGAACAGTGGTTCGGCACGGAAGCCGGGCTCGTGATTCCCGAAGCGGCATCGTTCGAACGGCCCGTGCTGGTGACTTGACGGTGCTCGGCGCGGCGAGGTCGGCAGTGATCCTCGGCGCGCTCTGCCTGGTGTGCGCCGTATCCGCTGCACCAGCGGCGGCCGCGCCGGGACGTGCAGGCAGCCACCGCAGCTCGCGCGGCGCACGGAGCTGTCACCGCTCGCGGCATCGGCGCTGCCCGGCGGCCCGCTCGAAGAAGAGATCTCCCCGCGCGTACAAGCGTCGAACCTCGAAGTCAGCCAGGCCGAGGGGCGCCTCCAAGGGATCTGGGGGCTCTGGCCCTGGCTCGGCATGGGCCACGCTGCCCGCGGCGGTCGGTCCGGGCTCGTCGCAGACCCCGGCCGCCGCCCCGGCCGGCCCGGTGGGCGCCGCGCCGCCGGCGGAATCCCCCGCCACGCCGACAGGCCCCGCGCGTGTCGAGGTGACGGCCGAAGACACCGAAGCGTTTCGCTTCGTTCTCTCCCGGCCAACCGTTCCCGCCGGCAAGGTGATCATCGAATTCGTCAACCACGGCCAGGATGAACACAACCTGAATGCGGTCGAACCCGCGGAAGGGTCGGTCGCGGGTTCGATTCCGAACACCGCGCCGGGCGCGCATCCAAGCCTCACGGTCGACCTGCGTCGCGGTAGCTACACGCTGTTCTGCTCGCTCCCCGGTCACGAGGCGAAAGGCATGAAAGCCACCCTCGTCGTCGAATAGCAACCGGTCAGCTGTCTCGCACCGCGCGCGTGAAGCGCTCGGCCAGGCGGCGGATCTCGGCGGCGAACTCGGGTGGGTCGAGGACCTCGAACTCGACACCGATGGCAGCGACGTAGATCGCGAGGCCGCCCAGCCAGTCAGCGCCCGTGTGGAGCACGCAGCTGTGCTCGTCCACGGCCTCGAGCGTGCCGGTGGCCGGTTGCACTCGCGGCGCGACGGTGGCCAACGGCGCGTGCAGCAGCACGCGTGCCCGGTGGGTGTCGCGGGCCGTGCTGACCCCGCGCGCGACATAGGCCGCAATGTCGGCCGCCGGCGGCTCGCGGGCGATGAAGCGGCCTGCGAGCGAAGGCGCGGGCTCGATCCGATCGACGCGGAACGTTCGCCAGTCCTCACGGTGAGCGTCCCAGGCGAGGAGGTACCAGCGGCGTCCCGTCGGCACGAGGCGATGAGGCTCGACGAGGCGGCGGGTAAAGGTCCCTGCGTGATCGTGGTAGCGCAGCCGCACCCGTTCACGGTCACGGATTGCGCCGGCCAGCAGCGCCAGCAGACCGGGATCGACGAGCGCACCGAAGCTCGGCATCGGCGTCATCGCTGCGCTGACCGCGGCGACACGGCGGCGCAACGGCGGCGGGAGCACGCCCTCGAGCTTGGCCAGCGCGCGCAGCGCGGTCTCCTCGATGCCGCTGACGCTGGCGCTCGCGGCGGTGCGGAGCGCCACGGCGACGGCGACGGCCTCCTCCTCGTCGAGCAGTAGCGGCGGCAGCGAGGCGCCGGCGCCGAGGCGGTAGCCGCCCGCGACGCCGGGGGCCGCGTCGACCGGATAGCCGAGCGTACGTAGCCGCTCGACGTCGCGGCGCACGGTGCGCACGCCGACGTCGAGTCGCCCGGCCAGCTCGGGGCCCGTCCAATCCGCCCGTGCCTGCATGAGCGACAGCAGCTTCAGCAGTCTTGCCGAGGTATCGAGCACGCGCCGCAGCCTCGCACGATATGCGGACAGGACCTGACCGCAATTGATCATAGCGTGGACGCCATCAGCGACACCGACGACAGCGAAAGGCAGGCGCACATGGATCTCAAGCTCGAGCTCGTGGCGATCCCGGTGACCGACGTGGATCGCGCAAAGAAGTTCTACGCAGAGCAGGTTGGCTTCATCGCCGACCACGATCACACCGTCAGTGAGGAGATTCGCTTCGTGCAGCTCACGCCGCCCGGGTCGGCGTGCTCGATCGCGCTCGGGACCGGGATCGTGGACTCCAAGCCCGGCTCCGCGCGCGGCCTGCAGCTGACCGTCGCCGACGCTCAGCAGGCGCGAGCCGAGCTCGCCGGGCGCGGGGTCGAGGTGAGCGACGTGACCGAGTTCCCGTGGGGTTCGTTCGTGTTCTTTGAGGACCCGGACGGCAACCGCTGGTCGCTTCAGCAGCTCCCGCAGCGAGCTTAGCCCGGTCAACCGCCGCCGGCCACGGCTCTCAGCTCATCGAGTGACTCTCGGATGAGCTGTGGCAAGTCCGGGTGCCCGGTCTCCTCGATCCAGCGTTCAAACGCGATTTTGAAGACAGCGATCCCTGCCTCGGCAGCCAGGCTCGCGGCTGGGTCGTTGACGCCCCGCCGGCGCAGGGTGTCGGCGAGTGCCGAGGCGAGTGACGCGAGCTTGATCAGCTCGCGCTCCTGAAGCTCTGTGTTCGCAGCGATGATGGCCTGGCGCCGTCGGGCGGCGTCGCGGCGCTCTTGCAGCAGGGCGCCCGCGGCCTCGAGGGCCGCGGCCACGGCGTCGATCGGAGCCACCGAATCCGGAGCGCCTGCGACGGTGCTCACGAGGAGCTCCTGCAATGAGCCCGCACCGGAGAACAGGACCTCACGCTTGTCGGCGAAGTGCCGGAAGAACGTTCGCTCCGTGAGTCCCGCGCGTTCGGCGATCTCGGCCACTGTGGTCTGGTCGAACCCGTGCTCGCCGTACAGCTCCAGCGCCGCGAGCTCGAGCCGCCCGCGTGCGTTTGGTTCCCATCGACCCATGTCCCGATCGTACTTGATGACAGCGGCTGACATACGTGGTAGGGTGATGACAGCAGCTGACATCGGAGTGTTCGTCCCACAGATGCTGTCGCCAGGACAATCGACCAACTGGAGGTCTTTCTCATGCGTGTTTTCGTCACCGGCGCGTCCGGCTGGATCGGCTCCGCCGTCGTTCCCGAGTTGATCGGCGCGGGCCACGAGGTCGTCGGGCTCGCTCGCTCGGACGCCTCGGCCGCAGCCCTGACTGACGCCGGAGCAGCCGTCCACCGCGGCACTCTCGATGACCTAGACGGTCTGCGCGCCGTCGCCGGCGCTTCCGACGGGGTGATTCACCTCGCGTTCAAGCACGACCTGGCGTTTTCAGGCGACTACCAGGGCGCCGCCGATGCGGATCGCCGCGCCGTCGAGACATTCGGCGAGGCTCTGGCCGGTTCTGATCGACCGCTCCTGATCGCCTCCGGGATCTTGGGGGTCATGCCGGGACGCGTCGCCACCGAGCAGGACGGCCATGGTCCCAATGCGGCCGTGGCCGCTTTCGGCGGCGGTCCGCAGGCCCGATGGGAAACCGCCGAGTTTGCACTCTCCCTCGCCACCCGAGGCGTCCGCTCGTCGATCATGCGACTGCCCCCCACCAATCACGGCGATGGAGACAACGGCTTCATGGCGGCCCTGGTCGGCATCGCCCGCGAGAAGGGCGTCTCCGGCTACATCGGCGACGGGGCCAACCGCTGGCCCGCCGTACACCGCCTCGACTCGGCGCGCCTCTTCCGCCTGGCGCTGGAGAAGGCAGCGGCCGGCTCGACGCTGCACGCGGTCGCCGAGGAGGGCGTGCCGGTGCACGACATCGCCGAGGTCATCGGCCGGCATCTGAGCCTGCCGGTGGTCGCCATCTCTCCCGAGGACGCGGGCGAGCACTTCGCGTGGCTGGGCGCCTTCCTCGCGCTCGACGCCCCGGCCTCAAGCGCGCTTACCCGCGAGCTGATGGGGTGGCAGCCGACACATCCGGGGCTCATCGACGATCTCGACGAGGGCCATTACTTCCGCGACGCGGACGCATGACCGATCGCACCCGGCTGGATCAAGCCATTGGCGGTGGATCGCGAGAGCAGCCTGTCACAAGAGATATCGGCTACGCGATGCTAGTATGCAGTTATGCGCCGCACCACCGTGTCCCTCCCCGACGACCTCGCGCAGGCACTCGACCGAGAGGCACAGAGACGGCACGCTTCGGCGTCCGAGGTCACTCGTACAGCCCTCGCCGCGCACCTCGGCTTGGCCCAGAACGAGCCCCGTGAACTCGCCTTCGCGGACCTCGGCCGAAGCGGCCATCGCTCCACCGCTCGAGACATGGAGCGACTGCTCGAGCAAGAGTGGAATGACGTCCCTCGCCGTCGTTGACGCTGGGCCGCTCTACGCTGCAGCGGATGGCGACGACGAGGATCATCTCGCCTGCCGTACGGCACTGTCGCGGGCGGACCTTCGGCTGATCGTTCCGGCGCTGGCGGTCGCCGAGGCGACGTACTTCGTGGGACGCAGGCTGGGAGCCGCAGCCGAGAGCAAGTTCCTAACCGGCGTCGGGAAGCTCGATGTGGAGGGACCGAGCCCAGAGGACTTCGCGCGGATGGCCGAACTCGTCGAGAAGTACGCCGACTTCCCGCTCGGAGGAACAGACGCCTCTGTCATCGCGCTGGCGGAGCGATTCGACGCCTCAATTATCCTGACCCTCGACCATCGCCACTTCACAGCAATCGCGCCACGCCACCGCAAGACGTTTGAGCTACTGCCCTGAATACCGCCGCCCGAGGGGCGCCGCCATCCGGCGCGTGACCCTCTAGATCGGGCATCCAGCCACGCCGCACTGTTGGCGTGGCCGGATGTCTCGCCCATTGCGCGCGACTCGTCCTGACAGAGAACGAGTGCCGCGCCCATGGTCAGGCTCGCGACGTCCGGTTTCGAACAGTAAACCGAACGGCGACACTGCCGGAGCCGCTCGCCTTCGCCGTTTGTGCCGTGATAGTCGCCACGTAGGATCCTGCCTTCAGGCCCGTTAGGGAGAGTCTGAAAACGTTAACCCCTGCGACCGCGGGCAACCTCAGAGTCAGCTTGCGCACCGTGGCGGAACAGGTGGCGCGACGCCGTTTTGTGCGGATGCAGCGTCCGTTCACCATGTGACCGGGTCCCGCCTGGTTGATGGAGACGATCACGGTGGCCGCCGCGGACAGCGTCACGTGGAGCTTCGGACTCTGACCTATTGCGAACACGCGTGGTGTCAAGCTCACGTCGCTCATCCGTAGCGTGCCGGAGTCGACATACGTGAAGCGGTCGCCCGGCGAGACCGGGCTGCTCGCCCCGTCGCGGCTTTTCACCGTGACGTCCACCGTACCGGCCCCATGCTGCGGGCTTGTCACGCTCAGCGATTCGCCGCCGCGTCCGACTATCGTCGCCGCGACGCCGCCGAACTCGACCTGTTCGGCTTCGCCCAGGCCGCTGCCGTCGATTGTCACGGTTGAGCCTCCGCTCGTAGTTCCTTCATCCGGTGAGACGCTCGACACGCTCGGTGCAGCAACCACGTAGTCGAAGCGGTCCGCGCTCGATTCCGCGCTTGTCGCTCCTGAATGTCCCGTCACGGTCACGTCCACCACGCCACCAGCATGTGCCGGACTGATCGCCGTGATCGAGTTGGCGGAGTCCGAGATGATCGTCGCAGGAGTGCCGCCAAACTTGACCGCGCTCGCTGCGGCGAGGTTGCTACCTGTGATCGTGACCGAGGTGCCACCTGCGCTTGCGCCTCCCGCGGGTGTGAGGCCGGTAACGATCGGGGACAGCACGCCAGGCACGGGAATAAACGCCGAGATCCCGTTGGGCGTGCCGACGCCGGTCGGCCCGTCATAGCCCTTTGCCGCGTTGCAGATCAGCTCGCCACCGCACCAGCCGTTGGACCCTTCGACGATGTCGTGCAGGCCGCTTCCGCCTTCGTGGGCATACAGCGTTTCAGCGGGATATGCGACGCCGTTGGATCCTCCGGCCAGGGCGAACGTCGCCGCGATGAGCGGAGACGCGAGACTCGTCCCTCCGAGCGTACTCCAGCCCGGTTCGACCAAGCCGCTGGGTGTGGAGTCGTAGACGGCCAGGCCGCTGTCGGGATCGGCATCCCGAACCCTATGCCACGTGAGCGGTCGTCCGCGTCCGGCCCGCTTTGATATCCGGATGCGACTGTCGGCCCACAGGCTGGCGGCCGTCCTTTGCGCGGAAAGCAGGCGCGCCCCGCTTAGCTAAGCCCGCGGGATTACCGGTTGCAGGTCGGAGCCGCTTTCAGCCAGTCCATCCCGTACTTGCCTCGTCGGTGATTCTGCTCGAGCAAACCCTCGTCTTGGAACTTCGGCTGCCATTTCGAGTATCGCGATCGTGTTCCATGAAGGTGCCCTCAGCCGCCGCGAGGAAGTGCTCTTCGCCGGGATGCGTGATGGTCGTATCACTGACACCGACCTCTTCAGGCGTCGCGACGAGTTCCGCACCCACTCGGCGGAGCAGAACGTGCGCCGCCCTTACAGCAGCACCGAACATGTCCATCACCCGATCGTCGGCGACATGCACCCCGAGTTCGAATGCACGAGCGTCTCGGCAGACGAGGTACTTACTCTCCTCGTTTTTCTCGCCGTTGCCGAGAGTCGGGACGCCGACGCGCTTCGGCTTCTCTCGGCGTGGCAGGCGACCCCCGAAGCGTCTTGCAGAATCTAAGACCAGCCGGCTCTGGCGGGCATGATGACTTCCAGCCGTCCGCTTTCTAAAGCGATTGGCCGCACCTCCTGAATCGACGGTCGCAGCGGCCGGAGACACGACGCCGGAATGCTCCAGTCGCGAGCCTGCGGTTTGGCTGGCTTGCTTTAGCAGCGCAGTCGAATGGTGCAGGTCACGACTGTCCACCCACGAGAGCCTTTGCGCGCGGCTCGGGAACTCCCAGGATGAGCAGGCTCGTAATGGTCGCCGCGCGGGCGCCGACGTTCCGATTTGAAAGGTCGTTGTCTGCGATGGCGAACACGGCGGCATAGGCAATCTGGCTGAGAATGTCCGCGGGCAGATGTCGTCCAAATACCTCGCTTTCTTGGCCTCGTTGCACGAGTTCGGCAAGGATCTGATCGACTGGTACCAGTAGGGAATGGATCTCCTCGCCGTACTCGCCGCGCCGGAGCGCCAATAGCACTCGGTAACGGTGCGTCAATGGCCATAGGCCAGCGATGAAATCGACCCACACTGCCTCGGCGGCTCCGTCGGAGGCGTTGGCCTCGGTGAGCACGGCTGCGACCTCGTTCACGGCCTGTTGAGTGAGGCTGCGTATGAGGTCGGTGCGGGTGGGGAAGTGGCCGTAGACGGTGCGGCGGACCACGCCGGCAGCGGCGGCGATGTCGCCCATGCCGGCGTCCGGGTTCTGCCCCAAGACCTCGAGTGCGACGTCGAGGATGCGATTCCGTGTGTCGTTCATGGAGCGTGCCCGGGCGGATTCGATCTGCACCATCACATCATTGCACACCCGCGTGCAATAGAGTAGACTGCACACGGATGTGCATTGCGCATCAGTGTGCAGCGGATCGCTGCGCTAAAGCAACAAGTCTGGAGAACAACACAATGACCGCACCCACGGCTGCGCCCTCTTCCGTCGTCCGCCCATTCACCGTCGCGGTCGCGGACTCCGAGGTTGAAGACCTAAAGCAGCGACTGGCTAGAACTCGATGGCCCGATCCGCAAACTGTCCCCGACTGGTCGCAAGGTGTCCGCCTGGAGAATGCTAAATCGCTTATCAGCTACT
>Ga0302324_100014367_pt1 | contig 15980 bp, 14 predicted proteins | sample Palsa_T0_1_FD_201949 | JGI IMG/M metagenome (GOLD analysis project Ga0302324, IMG submission 201949) | Peat permafrost microbial communities from Stordalen Mire near Abisko, Sweden - Palsa_T0_1 | ecosystem: Environmental > Terrestrial > Soil > Palsa > Peat permafrost | place: Sweden: Abisko...
AATGGGAAAACAAGGGAGGAGCAGGGGAAGAATCTCCACACTTTCACTAATCTATTGATGATCAACTAACCAATTAGCTAATTACTATGAAATACAATTTATTGGGCAATACCGGTCTGAAGGTTTCAGAGCTTTGCCTGGGGACGATGACTTTTGGTGGACGAGGCAGATTTCAGCCGATCGGGCAACTGGGGCAAGAGGAGGTGGATAAACTTATGAAACGTTCGGTAGAAGCCGGCATTAATTTTATTGATACGGCCAATGTCTATTCCGAAGGTTGGTCGGAAGAACTCACCGGAAAGTCAATTCGCAATCTTGGATTAAAGCGGGATGACCTTGTGGTCGCCACCAAAGTGAGGGGAAAAATGGGAGAAGGCCCGAATGGATCGGGCTTGAGTCGTAAACACATTTTGCAACAGGTGGAGGAAAGTTTGAAACGCCTGGGCACAGACTACATTGATTTATACCAGATTCATGGGTTCGACGCACTCACCCCAATTGAAGAGACCGTTCAAGTACTGCATGATCTTGTTGAAAACGGGAAAGTGCGCTATATCGGTGCCAGCAATCTTGCCGCATGGCAACTCATGAAAGCGTTGTCCTACTCCACCTATCGTCATGTCTCAAAGTTCATTTCACTTCAGGCCTATTACACCATCGCGAACCGGGAGCTGGAACGGGAAATTGTGCCTTTGCTTTTGGATCAAAAAACAGGCTTGATGGTATGGAGCCCATTGGCTGGTGGACTGCTAACCGGGAAATACAATCGAAACAAGCAGGGAGATGAAGGATCGAGAAGAGTAAATTTCGATTTTCCGATTGTCAACAAAGACAAAGCATTCGACATCGTTGATGTCCTGACAGTCATGGCTAAAGAAAAAGGAGCAACCGTAGCCCAATTGGCCTTAGCGTGGTTGTTGCATCAACCCGTTGTGACTACCGTTATTATCGGCGCCAAGAGAATGGACCAGTTGGATGATAATCTTAATGCGGTGAATGTAAAACTCACAGCAGAGGATCTTCAAAAGCTGGATCGGGTCAGCCAATTGGCTCCGGAGTACCCCGGGTGGATGCTTGAATTTCAAGGGGGAGACCGGAAGGTATAAACGCTTCACGCCATCTTATTCGCTGATTCAGCTAAGCCATTTTTGGACGCTTGCCTCCGTCATTTTTATTTTTTTAATATCTTTAAAGCTTTATCATCCTTCAAAACCTCGATGACCAGAGATAAGTAGCCATTGAGGAGAATACTAAAATTCATTTTTTGCCCAAACCTCTACGGTGAAATTAAGATTTCTATATTTTTTTACCATCTGCTTATTTTTGGTTCAATGCCGGTCATCAGACCCGGCTAAACAGCCAACCGGCCTGGGAGCTGCTCAAATTGCGGGAGTTAATTGGGCAGACGCCAGAGATAATTTCATTGATGGCTGGGTTATTCCTTCAGGGCTCTCCTCATCCGACGATTACGCCACAGTCTCCGCAAAGGCAAATGCCGTACTCACCGGTTTTCAAAATAATATGCCGGGGGTGAATACGGTCCGACTTCCCATAAATCCTCCGAGCGTTTTGGAGTCATGGTGGAACGCTTATACAGGGGCAATAGATAGAGCCACAACTAAAAATATGAAAGTGATTTTATCGTATTGGGAAGAAACTTCGTCTGGGGATGGGAGGATTGATGATACTACCCAATTCTGGAATATGTGGCAAACGGTTGTCAATCAGTACAGCGGAAATAGCAATCTGTATTTTGAAATAATTAATGAACCCTGGGGTTACTCGTTATCCGAATTGACCACCCTTTATGCTGAATGGCTTTCGCGATATCCGGGCGTTTCCAGGGATAGAATTTTATTGGGAGGAACAGGGTCTTCTGCCGACGTTACGCAGATCGGCGCCGACAATCGTTTTTCAAACTGTTTGTTGGCCCTGCACAATTACGCATTTTGGAATGTACACAGCACGACATCAGAATGGGAACAGGATTGGAGTAACCGGATTGGAGGCTACGCCAGCAGAACAGTTGTTACTGAATTTGGTGCGACAATGACCACCGGAAAAGATTACACTGGGGCAGTAAATGGAGATAATGAAATAGCATACATGCAAGGATCAACGAATTTGTTTCGCAGTGGTGTGGCGAGTGTTTATTGGCCAGGGTTGAAGGACAACGATGGGTATAGCCTGCAAAATCGCGGAGGGACCGGCACCAACATAACCCTAATTACGACAAACAGTTCCGGTGTTCAAAGAGTCCGCTACGGTTGGGGCGAAGCAGTTGGCGGCGGCGAATAAGGAACAAATGCAATCCATACCTTTTCCTTCCACATCTCGCGGCCTGAAGCCCAGGATTACTTTTCGCTTTAAAATGGACTCGCCATCAGGTAATTTTTGAGTTCTTATATTTGACGGAACTAATGGTAATCTGATTTTAACAACAATAATTATGTACACGCCCACTTATTTTAAAAATGAAAACATAGAGGATCTGCGGGAATTTATCAGCCATATTGGGTTCGGTATTTTAGTGAGCCAAGTGGATAAAAAATTATGGGCAACCCACCTTCCTTTCATCCTGACAGAAAACAATAAATTATTGGGACATATAAGCAGGGGTAATAAACAGTGGAGAGACTTGGTTCATGGCGAAGACGTGATGGCCATTTTTACTGGACCACATGCTTATATTTCATCATCCTGGTACGACCATGAAAATGTACCTACGTGGAATTATCAGGCTGTTCATGTTTCTGGAAAAGCCAAGATCATTGAAGGCGAAGAATTAATGGATTCCCTGAGGATGCTGACCAGTAAATACGAAAAAAACTCTGTTCATCCGGTTTCCGTGGATACGATGTCAAAGGAATTTTTGGAAACTGAAATTCGGCAGATTGTCGGGATCAAGATTGACGTCGACCGGATGGAGGCGAGTTATAAGCTTTCTCAGAATCGCGACGAAAAAAACCATGCTACTATTATTTCGGAGCTGGAGAAAAGAAAGGATGAGAATTCGACGGCGATAGCCGCGCAGATGATCAAATATGGTTGCCGGAAGAAACAAGAATGAACAAATAGAGAGCATCTCTCATTTTGTTATAATTTGATTTCTATGTAAGTTGAGGCCTTATAGCGATAAACATAAATGCCCAAATTCATCATCGAAAGAGAGATTCCGGGAGCCAGTCGCCTGACGAGTGAGCAATTAAAAGCGATATCTCAAAAATCAAGAGATATCATTTGCAAGTTGGGAACTGATATTCAATGGATACAAAGTTATGTTGCCGGAGACAAAATATATTGTGTCTATCTGGCACCCAACGAAGAATTGATCATGAAACATGCGGAAATGGGTGGATTCCCGGCTAATCTCGTCTGCAAAATTTCTACTATCATTGAGCCATTGACGGCGGAAGGTTGAGCCGGCCTTATCAGATGTAGCATCCCAACTGATTTCACTCGTTCAGGAAATGCGCAACTCAGTCACGAATTTTTTTAAGAAATACGACTTGCAAGTTGTCTTTGCGATTGGTCTCGCGGTTGCCGGGGTGTTGATAACTTTCGATAAAAGCAGGGAATTTGGCGTTAATCTCGTTACGGAAATTTCCGGGGTTGCTCTGACCGTCTTTATCATCAACAAAATACTTGAGCGCAAGGAACGTCAAAAGAGAATTTCAATTGATCAGCGAATTCTGCGTGACGTCCAGGTGATCATAGCTTCTTACTTTTCGATATGGAAACACCTGGCCTGGCAGTATCTTCCTGATGAGAAAATTAGAAATGAAAGTGATTTGCTTCGGATTTACCCGGCGCTGGTTAAAAGTACAGACCTAAACGACCAGTTTACTGTCGTGTCGACTCATCACCCGGAATCCTGGAAACTTTTTTTTCATAATCGGTCGATCAGGGAGTGCTTTAAGAATTATTATGAAACCCTAGAAAATGACATCCGATCGTTCATCAATGATTTTAAGATGTTCCTGGAGCCGGAGTTGTTGGATTACCTCCTCAATATTATGGAAGGCACTTACTTTAAGAACATCTATATGATGTGTTACGAGGAGGAAATGGAGAAAATACTGATCGAACTGGAGCAGGACAAGGACCGCCTGGAGTCGCACATCAGTTCAGACGAACTAAATCATCTCTATCAGTTTTTAGAGCTTATGAAGTACAGCAAGAGGCTTAAATCCACCATCAGTAAGTTCAGTGACGTGAGTGTGGAATTATATCAGATAAAAAAATATTTCATCCATCCCGCTCAGTTTGCCTAACTTACCGACGCCCAGTGGACGTAGTGGAGTGAATTGGCTCAAACATCTTCAGCAAAGGACCTATTAATAGTGTTTGATAGACAACGCGATAATAAGTTGTTCGGCAGAGGCGTTGGTATCCGAACAGCGAGTTGTGAAGGTAAATTGGCCTTCAAAACGAAAAACCAGCAACAGTATGGAACAAATAAGGCGCGTCAAAATACAGGTCATTATCGGAAGTACACGGCAGGGACGATATAGCGAAAAGCCTGCACAATGGATCTTTGGAGAATTGAAGAAACAGGAGGTTGATGCCGAACTTGTAGACCTTCGCGATTACCCGCTCCCCTTTTATAATGAGCCAGTATCGCCGTTGCGTTTGAATGGCCAATACCCTAACCCGGATGTGATGAAGTGGTCGAACAAAGTAAAAGAGGCTGATGCGTATATCATTGTCGCGCCCGAATATAACCATGGATACACGGCGGTGCTGAAAAACGCCATTGACCATCTGTATCCGGAATGGAACCATAAGCCCGTAGGGTTCCTCAGCTACGGCTCGGTGGGAGGTGCCCGCGTGATTGAGCAGATGAGGCTTGTTGCCATTGAATTACAGATGCTGCCGATTAAGAACTCTGTCCATATACCCCTGGAGGTATATATAAACACGATGGGCTTAAAAAATTCTGAGGCACCGGAGATCTTTAATAAAGCATTGAGGCTTGGCAATAGGGATGTTGCCGGCATTTTCCTAAACGAACTTATTAACCTCACCAACGGGACTCATGAATTAAGAAGTAAATAGGGCAGGAAGAAGAGATAAAATCCTTGTTCGTTGATCTGTCAGAGCGTTCATCCTACGTGGATGCCCGAGAAAGGTTTTGAACGTTGATGGGTAATTATCCATAATGCCAAAAGCGAAGCATAACTCCCGCCCCGTTCTATCCATTCAAATAATTCATATTTCGGATAAAAGAGTTCGCTGGCCATTTTCCAGAAAAGCAGAATAAGGATCAAGGAGCGAACGGGTTTAAGCAAAACAAAAAATGCTGCGGTTATCTCAAAAAGCCCAAGCGTGGATGCAATAACAAATGCATTATCAACATGAATCGCATGTAGTTGATCCATCAGACTTTTCTTGTGGATGATGTATAGCCAACCGTGGCCGGCCAACAAGAGAAAAACGACAATTCGTAAACCCATAGAAATTTTTTCTATTGTCCAGGAATCGGCATGACGACTAGGAACGATTCGCGTGAACCACCTCTTCCTGTTTCCCAAATCAAAACCCACTAACCCTAACAGCATAAGCGGAGTACCAAAATTGCCGGTGCGTTCGATAAACTCGGCAAAAGGCTCTCCCGATAATGGACGTAACAAGGCTGTCAGGATACCCCAAAATACCAGCCACGCAGGGATCACCCTGATGGGATAAATCAGCGTGATAACGCCTAACAAAATGTCGAAGCTACCGACCCATGGCATCAATTGATAGGCGTGGTCATGTCCAATTCCGAATACGGCAAAATAGTTGCACCATATGGGTTTTGTAATGATGCCACAAGCGCCATGGCCGATAAAGCACATGGCAACGCCTAACCTCAATACATTGCACACATCTTTTAGTTCAACTATTTTCTCCACACTCTTCGATTGCCGGATTAGACTAATATTCCCTGTGATCTACGTCTTTTTACGGGTGACTAATTTTGCCAGTATAAATTCTCCCACTTTTTTACCGACTACTTTTCCATTTTCGCAAGCCGGTAAGTAGTGAATTCCTCCGTACATCCTGCTCATGGCGGCCTCCTGGCTGGCTTGTACAAACGAATTAAAAGTCCGGGGCTGCATTCCAAATTCTACTTCGGTTGAATCGGTGTAAACGAAATTATTTCCGAATAAACCCGTCAGTGCTGTTGCAGCCGACATGGAGATTATACTATGGGCACTCATATATTCCGGAAATGGGGGAGTTTGCAATAAAGGAGACCAATTCTTGTCAATGTAGGCATTGATATACGTTTCAGGACGCAATAATTTAGATCTGTATTTCTCATCCCAACTCACGATAAATCCATCGGCCAGCGACAAGGCTACCCGTAAATAAGCTTCCGCTGATTTTACCATGCCGGCATGCGCTTTAACACAAGCTACACGAGTAATGTTGATCCAGTGCCCACCCGGGGAAATTTTTTTTGTGGCAAACATGACATGTCCGCGGACATTCACGGTGAACGGGTTGCAGTCCCAAAAACCGGCGATGGCCCGCTGCTCTGGCGTCAGGTTTTTTCCGGCTTCATAAACCTGAAATGCTATTTTATAAAGCTCACTGTTTTTCTCCGTAGAAAAACCCGGCGGTCTTGTCAACTTAAATTCCTGAGCCGAGTCGATAACAAAAGTTCTGATCTTGTTCCAATGAGGTTCTACCGCATCCATGTAGGCGGGTTTAGTTGGCTTCCATGTGCCGGGATCATTGTCTATTACATATTTTGAAAACGAGCGAGTCTGTTTATAGTTATCCTTTGAAGACCACTCGAGCACGTGCCTGGCCACCGCGTCACCAAAGGCTATGGATCGGGAGAATACTTCGGCGGGGACACCCGCATTTCTAAACCCTTGCATCTGAGTTTCATAAAAAGTATCCAGATCTTTTTCTGAAAAGATTAATGCGCGACCTACCTTCAACATGGCCTCGGTTCCGGCCAGGGGATAACAATACTCCAGGGTAGAATCCGGCTGAGGAAACTCTGCGAGTCCGTGCAATTGGCCAGCCATACTGCGATAGTTTTTATCCAGGTGGATGATGACTTCATACGCCGCCAGGGTGGTATAGGCATACACCCGGCTGGCTACCGGAGGCGAAAAGATATCGTAGACAATACGATCGGTGATTGCTTTCATCGACCGATGGAAATATTCAGAATCCTGAACTTTAGTTTTGTAGGAATCTGACCGGTTATGGCACGAGACTAAAAACAAAAGGCCAACGAAAAAATAAAAGAGTCTGTTCATGGTTTATTTTTTACGAATTTATAATTTATTTTCTTAAGACGGACCCTTCTTATTTTTCCGTATTTTTGTCAGGCGACAATAACGTGTTTCATCAACGCTGTGTAAAATGCTAATCCCCAATCAAAAGCATCTTTTTGATATACCGGCCGATGTGACGTTTTTGAATTGCTCGTATGTATCACCTTTGCTCAACCGAGTCAAGCAGTCGGGTATCGAAGGTATGGCCAAACGCAGCAGCCCATGGCGAATAACGATGGATGACTGGTTCGCTCCCTCCGAAGAGCTGAGGGCATTATTTGCTTCGCTTATTAACGCAGACAAAGAAAACGTCGCTTTTATTCCAGCCGTAAGCTATGGGATGGCTATCGCCGCGAAGAACATCTCCCTTCGGGCAAATCAAAAAATTATTCTTCTCGATCAGCAATATCCGTCCAACGTTTATCCGTGGCGCCAGCTTTCAATAGAAAGTGGCGCTGAAATCATTACGGTGAAGAAACAGCCCGGGCGTTCATGGACGGAAGTTATCCTTGAAAAGATAGATGAACATACCGGATTGGTTGCTCTTCCCAATTGTCATTGGACGGATGGAAGTTGGGTTGATCTCGAAAAAATCGGCCAGGAGATTCGAAAAAGGAACGCGAAATTCGTGATCGACGCAAGCCAGTCATTGGGCGCCTATCCTCTGGACATCAATAAAATTAAGCCCGATTTTTTGGCAACGGTAGGGTACAAATGGCTTCTGGGCCCCTATGGACTTGGATATCTTTATTGCGATCAAAAATATTGCGAAACCGGAAGACCTATTGAGAACACTTGGATCAATCGAAGGGGCAGTGAAGACTTTTCGCGATTAGCAGACTATACCGACGAGTTTAAAAGCGGCGCCCGGCGGTTTGACGCTGGTGAATTTATAGATTTTGCCCGTATGCCCATGGCCATCACTGCGCTGACGCAAGTACTGAATTGGGGAGTAATCCGGATACAGGAGACGCTTTCGGAATTGACAAGTGAAATTGAGATAAGGGCCCAACACGCTGGATATGAAACACCGGAAAAAAAGGATCGTGTTGGTCATATGATAGGAATAAAAGTACCTGCTGAGCAAATCTCCTCGGTGAGTAAGAAACTTTCTGAAAACAAAATTTATGTCAGCATCCGGGGCACGAGTATGAGAGTGGCGCCTTATCTGTACAACGATGTAGAGGATGTGAAAAGGTTGTTTGAATTTTTGGATACCCAAGCGTCTGGATGAAGTCTGAAATTAAAATTATAAATCTATGATTACGGGTGCACATTCAATAATTTATAGTTCGGACTCCCAAGCAGATATGGATTTTTTTAAAAATATCCTCAAATTCCCTCATGTAAATATCGGCCATGGATAGCTTATTTTTGGATTACCGCCCTCAGAAATCGCGATACACCCTTCAACTGAAAGCGGGTTGCATGAATTCTATTTATTGTGTGACGACATTAATTCATTTGTTAAAGAAATGTCTGAGCATAAGATTATTTGCAGCACAATAGAAACTCAACGCTGGGGGCTGATTACCTATTTAACCTTACCGGGGGGTGGTAAATTAGGTGTATACGAACCAACGCATCCAAGGCCTTAAGTGGAAAGAGTAATCAGGCTTGCAAAGGTTCTTGGAGTTGAAATGAATGATTCCTCCATGACTTTTTTGCAAAATATAACGTAAACTTTACATCCACTAAAAGCATCAAAATTATGAAAACGATAATCCTTTATACGACTGCTCTGCTAAGTTCCTTTAGCATATACCCGCAAAGTTCTTTTCAGCAATTATATGTCCTGGCGGGCGGAACCTGGGTGATGAAAACAAAAAAGGGCTTTATCTGCGAACAGTGGGAAAAGGTTAGTAATTCCGAAATGCACAATCGGGGATTCAGGGTAACGGGTAAGGATACTGTTCTGGTCGAGCAGATCCAGCTTATCGAAAAAAACAAGGAGGTGTATTATATTCCCACAGCAAAGAATCAGAACGGCGGCAAGCCGGTTACGTTTACATTGACTAATGTGAAAGGCAGTCAATTTACGTTTTCGAATCCTGAGCATGATTATCCGCAGTTCATTGTGTATAACATTATTTCCAACGATTCAATACACGCCTGGGTTGACGGAAAAGATAAAGGCAAGAACCTGAAGATCGATTTTTACTATAAGCGCAGCCGTTAGCTAGAGAGACGCCGATTGATCATCAGTTCGTTTCAAAGACCATTGAATTTCAGGTTTGATTGCGCTGAAAATTCAAACTTAGCTTGGTGAGTAATCCTTTAGTCCTGGGATCTTAGCCAAAAGATAATAATGGAATGTATAGGGCACGCATCTCAAGACTATGAAAAATACATTCGGATAAAGTACATTAATAAACCAACAAGCCCTGTTCCTTCAGGCAATTAAGCTCGCTTAGTTTAGTATTATAGGCAGCTTGCGCTAAATTGTATTGCGCATCCGCGTAAGTTTGCATAACGGTTCGGTATTCTATATAATTGGATAAGCCCTGTTTAAAACGCTGCGCAGCGATATACAGGTTCTGATTGGCAAGTTGCACACTCTGCCTTTCAATCTCCATGATTCTTAGATTATTCCGGAAACTTAAAAATGCCAGATACAAATTTGATTTCTCCTGCAATTCGGTTGCCTGCAAACGTAAATTATCAGAAGCGACCTGTACGGTTTGATTTTTAATGGCGGTGCGCGTGGTAAGGTTATTGAGCAATGTCCATGAAAAAATAAATCCTCCATTGTACCCGTAATTCTGATTTAACCGTTGCAATCCAATGTCGTTGTTAATATACTGATAAGTATAGTTGCCGGTAATGCCAATTTTCGGCATAGCATTCGCTTTAAATTCTTTTAAGGCCAGTTGGTCTATTTCAACGGTTTTTCTTCCAATTAAAATTGAGTTGTTGTGTTTATCCGTGCTCTCCAGTGCGCTTTCATATTCGGGTTTGGTTTGGATGATGATGGTATCGGGAACGCTAAACTCAATATCCGGGGATTGCTTTAAAATAGTATTCAAATTAATCCGCTGTTCATTTAATAAATTTTGCTGCAGTGTAATTTGAACCTGAATGTTATTGTAATCAATTTGTGTTTGTAAAACATCCACGTTAGAGCCGACGCCGGCTTTTAGTTTTTCCGCGGCTAGTTTTTTCTGATCTTCGCCCAAAAGCAAAGATGCATTTAACGCTTTAATAAATTGCTCTATGCTTATCATTTGATAATATGTAGTTAGAGCCGATAGTAAAGTGTTTTCAACCGTTAAACGATACTGCAAATTGCTTAATTCTTCAGCGCGGTTTAGTTTCCTTTTTGTGACAAACATTTTTAGCCCGTCGAAAAAATACCAAGTAACTACAATGGAAGGAGCGTAACTTACTGACTTAAGAACTTGTCTGGTAACGTCTAAATCGGACTGAGAATATTTAAGCGTACTTGTTGTGTGACCAAAGCCCAGCGGATTTTGCGGACTGCCGGCCGCTATCGAAACTTGAGGCAGCATGCCGGTAGTACCTCCCGACACCGTACCTCCGGTGGATTGACCGGCGCCCACCAAGCCGATGTTGTTATTGTTTTTTGCTACCTGTATATTATTCTTAGCAATCTCAATATCAAAGTTGTTTTCAAGAGTTATTTTTATAACATCTTCCAAGGTCAGCAAATCCTGGCCTTTCCCGGAGGTTGCGATTAAAAGTATAATAAGGGTGATAAGTTTGTACACGTTTTTCATAGGCAAAATCTTCCTTTATACGTTCTGATTCATAAGTATGTTGTTGGCCAAGCTGATGAGCATTGGCCGTTTCTGAAAGTTTTAAATCTAAGCATTAAGGGCATCTCTTCCACATAACATAACCATAGGCGGCTGATTTTAATGGAGGAGAGCCTGGATTCTGGTTTTGCTGTCTGACGGCAATCAAAAACGCATTATGGCTTTGACGCAAATATTCCTTCCCATATTATAAATGCCATAATGGTCATTGGGGGAAAACTTATAGTATTCGAAGTATTGCAATCGGCTCAGATGAGACTGGTAGGCGGTATTAAAGACATTGTTTACGGTAAGCTGAAGCTGTAGTACTTGTTTTTTCGAATAATTAATATCTGCATAGACCGAGACATTCAATAAAGCATAGGCCGCAGTGGCCGTTTCCGTTTTGTATAGACCCAGATAGCGGTTTTGAGATGAATTAAAATCGCCTTCCGCTTTGAAGATAATGGCAGGTACTGCTTTACTGGCGTGTATATCATAACTGACGCTGCTTAGTAACCTGGGTGGTGGAATAAAAGGAAGGTATTCCCCATTTGTTCCTTCACCCCTGTATTTCGGGTTTCGGTTATATCCATCAACAAAAGAAAAAGCGTTGTTGAAATGAAGCGCTTTTAGATTTTGGGGATTGATATTGACTACTGCATTCATTCCATATAACTGTGCGTTGGTCTGCAGAAATTGAAAAGTTTTGTTGCCAGGAATAATCACTACAGGATTTCCATTTTTATCCACTTTCTGCGATTCGTAGATATAATTCTGAATGTTGTTATTAAAAACGCTGAAGTCAAAAAATACATTGGGAAATTCTCCAATCATGCCCATATCCTCCTGCAAACTAAATTCAGGAACAAAATCCAGATTCCCCAAATAGACAATATGGGCACCGGGGTCTAGCCCGTTGGAAGCGATTTCGGTAATATTTGGTGACCTGTACCCTCTTGCGATATTCGCCTTGAAACTCAAGTTATCTCCCAACTGATAGGTCGTCCCCAAACTTCCTGTGATTCCCTGAAAATGCAGGCGGAATGTGGAAAACTGTTTCTTACTACCCGTGGAATCACTCAAGGGTACCTGCTCATAAAATCCTGTGGCGGGATTTGGTTTGATGTACATTTCATCGCCATTTTCATTGCGGTGGTCGTTCCGGATGCCTGCGGCTATCGTCCATCTATCATGGCTCCACTTGGCATACGCATACGCTCCCACATCAAACAGATTATAGGCCGGTATGGGGAAGTCAGTCGCATTTCTGTTACTATTGGTTTGATACATTCCATTTACTCCAAAAGAGGTTTCTATATTCGAAAAAGAAGGAGCGTTGCAGCGCAGCCCATAATTGAGCGTATTCAATACAATGTATTCACCGGCTTGACCCGGATCAGTCGGATGGTCAAATTCCCGACGAACATTTTGCTCCCAGCCAAGTAAAAACTTTATGTCGCTTTGCCCGATCTTGTAGTAATTATTGGAATACAACCTGTAGTCCTGAATATGTTGCGATAATGGACTCAGTGTGTATGAATTAAGCACGCCATTGGGCACAATGGGCCTGTTTTTGATATTATCTATCAAAGGCTGGATTACATTTTCGCCCGCGCTTTCATAAATCGGATAGGTGAATTTTCGCGTAAGAGAATCCCGGCTCCCATCAGGGATGCCTTGCCGGTTATCGTAAAAAGTATAATTGAGAAGCGAATACCCGGTTTTACTTGTATATCCGACGAAAGCGGAAGCATTTTTCATGTTAAAGCTTGTATTGTACACTCTCCCATCTATCGGGTTCGTATAGTTTCTGGCAATTCTTTCTGAACCCCGGATAGCCCATGACCAATGGGTATCTCCATAAGTTAATTGCAGATTGTTTCCTATCAGTCCATTGTTCGATTGATATTCGGATAAGAATTTCCCATGTACCACCCTATCAACCTCATGCGGAACGGCTGGAAACAAACTTAATACACCCGCTATGGCGTCAGAGCCGTACATCAGGCTTGCGGGCCCTTTTATTACTTCAGCTCTTTCAATAATATAATCATCCATAGGTACTCCATGTTCATCGCCCCATTGCTGCGTCTCCACTCTCATTCCATCGTATAAGGTTAGCACGCGGTTATAGCCCAATCCATTAATGAAAGGCTTAGAAACATTAGGACCAGTTTTTACTGTTTGCAGCCCCGGCGCATTTTTGGCGATGGCATCGATTACATTATTTTCTGCAGTTCCTTCGATCTGTTTACGGGACACTGTCTCGATGGCGACTGGGTTCTCTCTTATCAGAATACCTTTTGAGACTCCGGTAACCACAACTTCATTCAACGTGCCCTGCTTCGGCCTTAATAGTATTACATAATTATTTTTTCCAGTAGTGACCTGAATCGTATCAGAAGCATACCCTAAATAGGAGGCTACCAATTTTGCGGGTGTTATGTTGTTGGGAACGGTAATCTTGAATTTTCCTGTAGCATCGGTGATTGTTCCTATCGTTGATTTAATGATGGTGAGAGAGCAAAAATCCAAAGGTTGTTCCGTTTCTGCATCTTTGACCATGCCCCCAATAGTCACTTCTTGGGCATTGGCATTTAGAGTGAATATGGATATTAGAAGCAGATATAGTCTATTCATAGATATTTTGTTCCATTTACAAAATTAATTAGTTAGAGTATGCTAACATATAACTTGTTTAATTTATTTTATATTTGACAGGTAATTCAAGAATATGGCCTCTTCAACCGAAGAAAATTACCTGAAAGCCCTGTTTTTATTGGCTGATGATAAGGGTGAAATTGCTATCTCTGACCTCAGCAGCCTGCTTCAGGTGAGTATGCCGACAGCCCACAGCATGGTAAAAAACCTGAATGACCAGGGGCTGGTGAATTATGAGAAATACAAGCCGTTGTCGCTGACGACCAAAGGCAAAAAAGAGGCAGCCCTGGTTGTACGTAAGCACAGGTTGACAGAAATGTATTTGGTCGAAAAAATGGGCTTTGGGTGGGAGATGGTACACGAAATAGCCGAACAGGTAGAACATATAAAATCGTCCATTTTCTTCGACCGGATGGACGAACTGATGGGGCATCCGATGATTGACCCACATGGGTCCCCCATACCCGATAAGAATGGAAAAATTAATTCGAGGGCATATCAAAAGTTAAGCGGATGTAAATCGGGCGACGTGGTGAAATTTTCTGCCATCACGCATTCATCAGATGATTTTCTCCGGTATCTAAACAGCAAAGACTTAAGTTTGGGCCTTACCCTTACCATTCTTTCTGTCGAACCATTTGACGGCAACATGGCAGTATCTTATTCTCCCGATCATCAAGAGATACTTAGTTCGATAGTATGCGAGAAGATGTTAGTGGAAAAGGTGCTTGCCGGTAAAGACCGTTAACTCAAACGTTCTACTCGTGATGTCGGAATGAACTATATTGCTGGTAGCTCGATTTTGTGCATCACGGGAGAAGGCGATCAGCGGCAGAACGCTCAATGGTCAGGATGAGGTATTTTTTATGCATGCCTGCAAACCGGTCATGCTTTTTTTCGGTTCTTCGCCAAATGATACAGGACTGCTACCAGGCGATCCACATCCGAACAGGTATTGTAAAATGCCAGCGATGGCCGCACGGTTGACTCTACTCCAAATCTCCTTAAAATGGGCTGAGCGCAATGGTGGCCCGTGCGCACAGCAATACCTTCTTGATTCAATGCTTTACCTACCTCATCGTTGGTGTAACCGTCCAAGGTGAACGACATCACACTTGCTTTTTCAGATGCGGTGCCAATTAATCGCATGCCGGGAACGGTTTTAAGAGAAGCCATTCCATATTGCAACAAAGCATGCTCGTACAATCCGATCACTTCCATTCCTATCTTCGACACATAGTCAATCGCTGCGCCAAGTCCCACGGCATCAGCAATGTTTCCAGTGCCCGCTTCAAATCGTAAAGGCGCCTGATGAAATTCCGTGTGCTCGAAGGTGACATCTTTAATCATGTTCCCGCCTCCTTGATAAGGTTGCATCTGATTAAGCAACTCTTCGTCTCCATACAAGACTCCTATGCCAGTAGGTCCAAAAACTTTATGCCCCGAGAAAACAAAAAAATCGGCATTCAGCGCCTGCACATCCGTGCGCATATGCGAAACCGACTGCGCGCCATCTACCAGGACTTTCGCACCTGCGCGATGCGCCATCTCGACCATCAGCTTCGCAGGAGTGATCGTACCCAACGCATTAGACACTTGCGTGAAGGAAACCAATTTTGTTTTTGAGTTTAGTAACTCCCCGTATTCTTCAACAATAATTTGTCCATCATCATCTACCGGAATAACTTTAATAATTAAACCCTTCTTTTTGGCCAGCAATTGCCATGGCACAATATTGGCGTGATGCTCCAGATGACTGATTATAATTTCATCGCCGGTGTTCAAATATTGATCTCCCCAACTGCTTGCCACCAGGTTGATGGCTTCGGTTGTTCCGCGAACAAAAACGATTTCGTTAACCGAACTTGCATTTAAAAAATGTTGTACTTTTTTTCTAGCCGCTTCGTATGCATCCGTAGCGCGAGCGGCTAGTTCGTGTGCAGCCCTGTGAATGTTTGAATTTTCATTTTCATAAAAATAACTGATCCGGTCGATGACCAGCTTTGGTTTTTGTGTGGTGGCTGCATTGTCGAGCCAAACAATTTCTTTGCCATTCACTTTGGTCTGAAGGATGGGAAAATCCTGTTTCACCCGGTTGATATCAAATGGAGGCTTTGAAAGCGAAGAAGGTTTTGCGACCCCTCCCAGGTTGACCTCATTAAAATAGTTTGTTGCTGCCAAAAAGTAAAAGGAGGGTTCACTTATGGCGGTGTTTCCGCCTTGCGGCAATTGTGAAGAAGGAACGAACGAAATTATTTCGTTCAATACTCTTTTTAAT
>Ga0302324_100014368_pt1 | contig 15979 bp, 11 predicted proteins | sample Palsa_T0_1_FD_201949 | JGI IMG/M metagenome (GOLD analysis project Ga0302324, IMG submission 201949) | Peat permafrost microbial communities from Stordalen Mire near Abisko, Sweden - Palsa_T0_1 | ecosystem: Environmental > Terrestrial > Soil > Palsa > Peat permafrost | place: Sweden: Abisko...
CTTTGACTTTGCCGCACCCCCAGCAGATGAGAAACATTCTGGCGCTCGTCCTCACCATTTCCGGGCTGATCATCCCCATGGCCGGCGCGGAGAACGAATTTGCCCGGGTGCCTGCCGCCCGCGCCGAGCAAGCCGGCAGGATCCCGGATGGAGTCACGCGAGCCGACATCGTCGTCCTCGCCGACGAACCCGAGGGAGGCGTGGCAAACATTCGATTGCCATTTGATCTCGAAGCGGTCGCGCAATCCGCAACGCCTTTGGCGCGTTTGCAACTGGGCACTCTCGAAAAGCTTCCGGTCAAGCGGCCCGGCCAGAAAAGCACCGCCGAGCGTGGCGCCTTGCATGTCTTCGCCGTCCACGGTCCCGACGACGCCGGCGAACTGGCTGGCAGCATGCCGCTGAAACCCGGCGGTTTGCTCAATCCCTATACGATTGACGTTACTCGCGCGGTCAGCGAAGCGCTCGCGCGGCCACCCGGGCAACGCAAGTTGACCCTGGAAGTACGAATCGAGGGCAAGCCCCTGCCTTATGAAGTCTACGGCCTGGCCGGCGGCGAAGGGAAATCGCCGGTGGCCCTGGAAATCGCTTCGCTGGAAGGCTGGACCGATGACTTTGCCCAGTGCCTCACGCCCCTCGCGACCGTCGCGACGATTTACCGCGAATCCTGCCTGCCGCTGGCGGACGATCCCCGCCAGGAACTCACTCTCCGACTCCTCCACCCGGCGAAGAGGATTATCGAAGTCGTGGTCAACGCGACCCAGGACCGCCTCGCGGAAGGTCGCGACTGGATACTGCGTGATGGCCAGCTTGTCCTTCCCCCTGGCTCACACGCCCCGGTTCAACTGGCGGCGGAATTCTTCTCCGCTCCGCACACCGACAAAAACGGCGAGGTAAAGAATCTCCCCACGGCCGTCCGCCTGGTGGAAGGCACCTGGTATCACGAGCGCCAGATTGAGGTCACTTACGAGCCGGCGGCGCGTGACTGGTCATGGCCCGCGCCCCGTTCAACGCTCGAGCAACTGCCCCGGCTGAAGAATCTGCTCACGACCAGGGCACCGGTGAAATTGATTCTTTTCGGCGACAGCATCTCGGCCGGCTACAATGCGTCGAAATTCATTGGCGTGCGGCCGTACCAGCCGTGCTGGGGCGAAATGGTTGCGCGTGCCCTTGAGCAAAGCTACGGCGGCAAGGTCACGTTCATGAATCACTCCCGCGGCGGCGCGACTTCCGCGTTCGCCGCCGGCCAGGCCGACGCCCAGGTCGCCTGGTTTCATCCGGACCTCGCCATCATCGCCTACGGCATGAACGATCGCGCCGAAGGACGGCGCGAACAGTACCGTGCCAATCTCGAAAAGATCATCGACTCCGTCCGCGCCCGTTCGCCGGAGACCGAGTTCCTCATCGTCACTTCAATGCTCAATAATCCGAAGCAACCCACCGGCCTGGACCCCATCCTGTTCATCCACGACGAGGCGCTCAAGATCGCGCGTCCCGGCGTGGCCCTGGCGGACGTGACCGCCGCCCACGGGGAATTGCTCAAGCACAAGAATTACCTCGATCTCTCCGGCAACGGCGCCAATCACCCCAACGATTTCCTGCACCGCGTCTACGCGCAACAAGTCCTGCAAGTGCTGATCCCGGCCGCCGCGAAGCATGACTAGTCCGGAATCGAACTCCCGAATCGGGCGCAATGCGTCCGTCGAAAAGAACCGGTCATGAAAGCCGCCGCACTCCTCATTTGCCTGCTCGGCGCTGGATTGGCCGCGGCCCATCCTGAAGCGGAACTGCGCAATCACCGCTACCACCTCCGTGCCGGCGAAAACGGCGTCGTTGCCATCGAAGTCGCGGGCCTGCCGGCGCAAACGCTCAATGCGGAGTTTACCGTCATCTGGAGTGAATCCGATCCGGACTGCAAACGGGACCCGAGCCACCCCAATTATGTCGTCGCGCCCCGGACCGCGGTCCGCTGGCGCAATCCGGACGAACCGCTCGAAACCCTCAACGCCTGGGTTGGTTCCCCGGAATTCAAATCCGCCACGGGACTGACCGGCTCAGTCCAACCCGCCGGGAATGGCCGGGTGTGGGAATTTCGCGACGCCGCGAACGAGGTCAAGGTTCGCATCGCCGGCGCTCGCGCCTTCGACACCACCCGTCCTTTTTCCCTCGGCCATCGCGATGTCCTGCGCCCGCTGCGCACGACCGTCGAGACCTTGCGCATTCGCTGGGATTACCCGGTACAGCCCAATTACACGCTGGCCGCCGAACTCACCCTGCCCGACGACCAGGGCGACCCGTCCATCGCCTTCACCTTGACGCCAGGCCGCGCCGCCTACTATTCCGTGGCCTTCACCGGCGCGCCCGACGCCCCGCTCGCGGAGACACTGCCCGTGCCGCAGGAATGCGCGGCGCGTGGCCACAAGCAGTTCGACTTCGTGGTCAGCGAAGCGGATCTTCATCTGCCGCGCGCCCACGTCGCGACCGCCGCTGGCAATGTCGTGCTCGTCGCCGATCCGGCCGAATGCCGGTTCCGCTTGCCCACGATTGCCGACTCGCGTTTCGGCCTCATGCTCGTGAATCATGAGGCACGGCTCAAACCCGTGATTCTGGCCCCGCTGCTCGGCGGGACAGAATCCCAAATGCGCGCCGGCGAGCCGTGGCGATTTACCTTCCGCTGTGTGGTGCAGGCCGGCGATTGGAAGGAAACCTACACGCACATCGCCCGCGACATCCACGGCTTCCGCGATCAGCGCGACAACTCCGGTCCCGGCTCGCTCAATAACACCCTCGAGCGCGTCATGGATTTCCTCGCCGACCGCCACGGCGGCAACCACGCCATGTGGGATCCGCAACAGAAGTACTACGATTACTTCACCGACAAGACCGGCGTCTACAAACCCTTCTCGCCGCTCTACGGTCTCTCCGCCGCGATCGTCACCGACGACGAAGATTTTTTCCGCGCGCGCGCCCGGCCCGCGGTCGAGTTCGCGCTCTCGCGCAAGACGAGCGTTTTCGCCCCGTACGACACCGCCGACAACAAGCAGGCCAACAGCGCTGCTCGTGAAGTCGGTTCGCCGTACCTCGACTTTGCGCAACTCGTCAGCCTCGACGCCCTCCTCCAGGGCCGCACCCCCGCGCTGCGCGTGCTGGCCGAACGCAAGGCCCCGACCGGCGGAAAACTCGCGGATGCCCTGGCCCGCTGGAGGCTCACGCACGCGCCCGCGGCCCTCGACGAAGCCCGTGCACTGGCCGCGAAGCTCACGGCGCGAAATCCCGCTTATAGCGAGGAAGACTTCTTCGACCTGCTCGATTTGGCAAATGTGACGCGCGACCCACCGGATGTCCGTGCCGCGCAGGAAGCGGCCTACCACAATGCCGCGAAATTGAATCTCTATCCGGCGCCGCCGGACGCCAGCGTCACCGTGGATCGAGGCGGCCAGGTCCCGGTGCATTTTCATTCCTTCGGGCGTCATCATAATATCTGGGGCTTTCCACCGCCGCAGCCGTTGCCGACGACCGAACAAACCGTCCCGGCATGGCGTATCGCGCGGCTTGGCCTGCCCGGAATCGCCTACCCCATCGAATACTGGATGAACACGCACGGCGCCATGATGCGCACGGCCGGACTCGCGCAGGACACTTTCCTTCGCGATGTGGCCCGCTGGGGCATGGTTGGACGTTTCGGCAATTATCCCGGCGACAACCGCTCCCAGGAGTCCCTCCTGCCGGAATTGCCCGATGCCGTCGAGCGCCCCCCTTGGGACTGGAATTTCGCGACCGTAAATCCCGGCCACGCCTGGGATTTTGCCGGTGCCGTGCTCGACTTCCTGGTCAGCGACGCCTTTGAACGTTCGCGCGGCGTCATCGACTTCCCGGCGCTCAGCGCCGCGGGCAGCAATTTCCGCGTCGGCCTCTACGGCGGAGCCTGCGGACATTTTTACGACGACGACAATGTCCGGCTCTGGCTGCCGCGCGGCCTGATCGTGGGCGACCACCGGCCATTCGACTGGATCGCCGGTTACGGAAACGGCCAGTTCTATCTTGCGCTCTGGAACCAATCCTCCGGCACGGAGAGCGCCAGCATCACCATCGATCCCGCGCGCGTGCAGGTAGATTCCGCGCGCCAGGCCCGCGTCTGGCGCGACAATGTTCGCGCGGAGCCCCTGCGCATCGCGAACAACCAATTCACGGTGAAAGTCTCCCCGAAAGGCATCATCGCCTTCGCCATCCCGGCTCAAGTGCAGCCGCGACTCCAGGCCCGCCTCTACGATCCCATCCTGCCGGCCTTACCCGCACCGGGAATCGTCGAGACCGATGCGCCCTTTGGCAAGGTCCACGCCATGGTGCTCTGCGCCGGAAGAGGATTGACCACCGCTTACATCTACACCGAGGCTCTTCCCGAAAACGTGATCGCCGCCCGGTTGCGCTGGCGGCAAGGCGACGGCCCATGGCAGGAGATGACGGACGAGATTTATCCCTATGAGTTTTCGCCGGAATTGCGCGAAGACGCCGGCGATTTTGCCTGCGTGTTCGAAGTTGAAGATGCGCGCCAGCGTCAGCTCCGCTCGCCGATCATCACGCTGCCCCTCGGCAAATCGGCCGGACAACCGCCCCCCATGCCGCCGCCGGAGGCCGGTCCAATCGTCACCACGTCCACGGTGGCGCCGGTCGCGGGCGATCCGCCGGCCGGGCTCGTCACGGACGATTTCGTCGCCTACCTCCAGGCCGCCGCCAATGGGAGTGAGTTTGGGTTGCACGCCGACGGTCGATTTTACCCCTACTCCACCGCGCTGGGCCGTCGCATCGGGTGGCGCCAGCTCCTCTGGGACGATTCACTTTTCGCCAGCGGCTGTTCCCGCGAAACCGCGGAGCAGCAATTGCGAATCGAGTTGCGCCGCACGCTCGGCGACCTCAAAGGCGCTCTCGCCGCGCGCCAGCCGGCGGTCGATTTTGCCCGCCTCGATCAACGCCAGCAGGAAACTTTCCTCGACTTCGCCCACAGCGGAGGGGTGAGAGGACTGCGGGAGGAATTCGTTTCGGCTGTCCTCGCGGGCGACTGGCCGCGCCTGGCGAAGGAGCATCTCTATGTCCGCTACGCCGGCCACGTGCCCGACCACCCGCGCAACAAAGCCTTCGCTCAACGCTGGAGCATTCCGTAATCGCGGCTTCTTTTGCAAACATTGCCTCGCGCGCCTGCTTACCTAACGATAAAAGCCATCCGATTCCGCCCGCCCACCGCATGCGCGTAACGCTCTTTATCCCCTGTTTCATCGACTCATTCTACCCCAAGGTGGCCAGGTCGATCGTGCAAATCCTCGAACGCCTCGGCCACGAGGTCGACTATCCCGCAGGCCAGACCTGCTGCGGCCAGCCGCCTTTCAATTCCGGTTATTGGGACGAAGCCCGCGAGGTCGCCGTCCGGCAGATGGCCATCTTCCGCGACGCGGAGGTCGTTGTCTCCGCGTCCGGTTCCTGCGGGGCGATGTTCAAGAAATTCTACCTCGAGCTTTTCCACGGGCATCCCCAGGAGGCCGAGGCCCGGGCGCTCGCCGCGAAGACCTCCGAGTTTTCCGAGTTCCTGGTGGAAAAGCTCGGCGTACGCGACGTGGGGGCGCGTTTCGAGGGCAAAGTGACTTTTCACGATGGCTGCCACGGCCTGCGCGAACTCGGCACCCGGGAGGCGCCACGCGAACTGCTGCGCGCCGTCAAAGGCCTGGAACTCGTCGAGATGGGCGAAGCCGAATCGTGCTGCGGCTTTGGCGGCATGTTCGCCGTCAAATACCCGCAAATCTCCACCGCCATGGCGGAAGTGAAGTGCAATTCCATCATTGAGACCGGCGTCGAGTACGTCGTGAGCAACGACTCGAGCTGTCTCATGCAAATCCAGGGATACCTTAGCCGCCACAGCCCGCGCGTTGTCAAAAGCCTGCACCTTGCCGAAGTCCTCGCTGCCCAGTGATGTCCACCGCCGCGCAATTCCAAATCGACGCCGACCGGACCACCGCCGATGAACCGCGCCGGGCCGCCGTCCGCAAGGCGCTGGGCAACTACCAAATCGCCCGCGGCAGGACCGAAAGCGCCTTCGCGAGCTGGCCGCACGCGCGCGACGCCGCCGCCGCGATCAAGTATGAGGGCGTCAACCATCTGGACCGCTACCTGCGCGAGTTTGAGGAAAAGTTCACCGCGCGAGGTGGCAGGGTCTTCTGGGCGAGCAACGGTGCGCAGGCCCGCGATTATATCCTGCGGCTGGCCCGCGAGCGCGGCGTGAAATCCATCGTCAAATCAAAGGCGATGACCAGCGAGGAAATCCATCTAAACGACGCCCTCGAAAAGGACGGTTACCAGGTCGTCGAAAGCGACCTCGGCGAATTCATCCAGCAGCTCAAGCACGAAGCGCCCTACCATTTCGTCTTTCCCTGCATGCACCTCAAGCGTGAGGAAATCAGCGCGCTTTTCCAACAGGAACTGGGCAGCGCGAAGACGGATTCGCCGGAGGAACTGACGATGATCGCCCGGCGCGCGCTGCGCCGCCATTACCTCGATGCCGGAATGGGCATCACCGGCGGCAATTTCATCGTCGCGGAAACCGGCATGATTTCGATAACCGAGAATGAAGGCAACGCGCGCCTGGCCACCGCCCTGCCCAGGATCCACGTCGCGCTTGTCGGGATTGAAAAGATCGTGCCCCGGCTCGCCGATCTCGCCCTCCTCCTGCCCATGCTCGCGACCGCCGGCACCGGACAGCAGCTCACTTGCTACAACTCCATGTACGGCGGACCGCGCCAGCCGGGAGACATCGACGGCCCGGAGGAATTCCACGTCGTGCTGCTCGACAATCACCGCACCCGGTTGCTCGCCGACGCCGAGCAACGCGATGCCCTGCACTGCATCCGCTGCGGCGCCTGCCTCAACGTCTGCCCCATTTTCAAGAACATCGGCGGCCACGCCTACGGCACGACCTATCAAGGCCCGATCGGCAGTGTGATCACACCTCATTTCCGCGGGTTGCAGGATTGGAAGCATCTCAGTGGCGCCTCCTCGCTCTGCGGCGCCTGCACCGAGGCGTGCCCGGTGAAGATCGATATCCATCACCACCTGCTGCAAAATCGGCGCAACGCCGTCGCGGAAAAGAAGGTCTGGTGGGAACGGTGGCTCTGGGCCGGATTTCGCCAGCTCATGAAGCGGCCTTGGGCGTATCAAATAGCCGTTCGTCTCGCGCCGATTGGACAGGTCTTCCATCACCTCGTGCTCGGCACATCGCTGGACCCGGTCCGGCCGTGGACCAAGACCAGGGACTTTCCCGAGGCCGCACCGCAATCCTTCCACGACTGGTGGCGCGATCGAAAGGTGGTGCGCAAATGAGCCGCGCGGCCCAGGAGTCCTCGTCGCAAGGCGACCGCGAGGCCATTCTCGCCCGCATCGGCGAAGCTTTGCGCGAGGAAGCGCCCCGACATTACGAAACTCCCGAAAAGCCTGCTTCCAAAGGCGTCACGGCGCCATTTCGAGAATGGCTGCCGCCCGTGGGAAAAACCCGCAAGGACCAGGTTGCGCTGTTTGCCCGGCAGTCCGAAACCCTGCGCACCGAGTTCCGTGAATGCACTTCGGTTTTGGCCGCCGCAAAGCACCTCACCGCCCTCGCCAAAGAGCTTGAGTGGAAGACCGTCGCGTTGCACACCGGCGAGCTGACGACGGCGGTGGCCGGCAAGCTGCCCAAAGACCTCGGCACACTGATGGTCGACGGCGGCTACGAGAAGGCGGCGCTCGAAGCGTGCGACGCCAGCCTCACCGAATGCGAGGCGATCATCGCGCAAACGGGATCGGTCTGCGTGACCGCGCGAAGCTCCGGCGGTCGCGCCTTGAGCGTGCTGCCGCCGCACCACGTGGTGATCGCGCGGAAAGCGCAGCTCGTTCCGGACCTCAGCGCCGCCTTCGAATTGCTCGCCCAAAAGTACCCGGGCGACTACCCAGGTTTCATCTCCTTCATCACCGGCCCCAGCCGGACCGGCGACATCGAGCGTATCCTCGTCCTCGGCGCGCACGGACCGAAAAAGCTAACGGTGCTACTCGTGCCGTAAGCGCGAGGCGCAGACACCGTCGCGGGTAGGGTGGGCGTCCCACCCGCCGAATTCGGCGTCCCGCCGGATTCTGACAACGGTGGATGCACTCATCGAAGGTTCAGGCGAGACGCCTGAACGCTGCTCGCCCATTACCGGCCTTCCACTATTCCCCTCCGCCTCCTCGGCGGGCAAGAGGCCCACCCTACCCGAGACCCAACCGAGCGCGTCTAAATACTCGCGTCGCTCTGCACGCTGCGGAGGTGGATCGTCTTCTTTTCCAAATCGTGCACGGCGCGAATGTACCGGACAGTGCGGCTTTTCGCCCGCATGAGGATCGAATGGGTGATCGCTTTTTTCCCGATCAACCGCACGCCCGGCAGCAACGAACTGTCGCTGATGCCGGTGGCACAGAAAATCGCGCTCTGGCCGCGGACGAGATCGTGAACGTGATAAACGCGGGTGAGCTCTTCCTCGCTGATATCCTTCAGCACGCGGGCGCGTTCCTCGGCGTCGCGCGGCCACATCCGCAGGAGCATCTCGCCCCCCAGGACCTTCAGCGCCGCCGCGGTGAGGATCCCTGCGGGCGAACCGCCGATGCCCCAGTACAGGTCCACGCCGGAGTCGGGAAGCGAGGGCGAGACCGCCGCCGTGATGTCCCCATCGGTGATCAAGCGCAAGGCCGCCCCGCATTTTCGGACTTGAGCGATGACATCCGCGTGGCGCGGGCGATTGAGCGTCATCACCACAAGCTCCGGCACGCGCTTGCCGAGCGCCTCGGCAACACGCTTGAGCGTCACTTCGAGCGGATCGTCGATGCGCAGCGGATCCATCCCCTTTTCGATGGCCGCAACCACTTCCGGTCCGTAGGCCATCTTCGTGGAATAAAACGTGGGGATGTTTCTCATGGCGTGCTCCTCGCCTCCCAAGCGCTCACTCCCCGCCATCACGGAGATGGCATTCGGCAGTCCATTGGCGGTGTTGCTGGTGCCGTCCACGGGATCGAGGGCAATGTCGAAGCGCGGAGAACCGACCCGCCACGTCCCCAGTTGTTCGCCCAGAAAAATGCCAGGCGCATTGTCCTTGATCCCTTCGCCGATCACGACCTCCCCGGCGATGTCGACGAGATCGAACACTCCGTAGATCGCGTCGCAGGCGGCGGCATCCGCCGCTTCCTTCTCACCGCGGCCAAGCCAATGGATCACGTTGAGCGCCGCGTTTTCCGTCGCGCGCACAAACTCAAACTCGATCGTCCGCTCGGGGTCGGACGCAGAGAGGGATGACATGCGGCAATTACGGAACGGCGGGATTCGTTGGTCAAGGCGGGGTATGAAAAACTTCGCGGGCGCTAAATCGCCTGCGCCCCATTCCTCTCATAAGTCCAAGGGGGACCGCCAGGAATGCGCCGGCCAGACCCCGAATTTGAGAATAGACGAAACTGCCTGCGCCCAGGAATCAAGCTGGCTAGACGAGGGATTCCAGGCGGTTAGGCCGATGGTTTTCAGAGCAGAGCTTACGTTCTTCTACGGTTGATCGGCGCGGTGAAATGGAAGACTCGGGCGGTCCATACGGAATATAATTTCAATAGAAACCATAGGTTAGGCATGGCCACTGCTAAAGGGTATTAGTATGATCTCACTCACCAGCCTAGCCACCGAGTCCGATTCTGAGACCTCAGATGATCTCACCGGCGCTGTGGCTTCCAATCCCTCCTGCTACTCCGTCACCATTTTCACTCAGCGGTGGAAGGAAGTCCGCGATTTCTATGTGGACATTCTCAACGCCCGCATCGTCAGCGAGCGCGCCGACCGTTACTGCGAAATTGATCTCGGCGGCGTTCCACTCACCGTCCGGCGTTGCGAGCACGGCGAAAGCGTCAGCTACTTCCATCTCTACGTCTCGATGAAGAATCGCGACGGCGTCCTCGGCGAATTGCGGCGGCGCGGCATCATCGTGACTTCGGTCGGTCCCTACACGAATTTCCGCGACCCGGAAGGCCGCGTCATCAAATTGTCCGAGGAAAAGATGATCGTCTCCTGACGATCGGCCGGCTTGCATTTTGGGAACCGCCCGGCGGGCGGGCGCCAAAGGGTGCGTTTTCTAAAAAGGAGAAGTGGATTCGGTCACGTGATGCGCTCCGCTCCGCAATAGACTTTCATCGAGCGTCCGCGCAATAAGCCGACCAGCGTCTGTCCGCTTTCGCGCGCAAATTCCACCGCCAGGCTCGAAGGCGCGGAGATCGCGGCCACCACGGGAATCCCGCCAGCCTGCGCCTTCTGCATCATCTCAAAGGAAGCGCGCCCACTCAGGAGCACGAGATGCCCGTGCAGCGGCGTCCGCTTTTCCAGCACCGCCCAGCCGAGGAGTTTGTCGAGGGCATTATGGCGGCCCACGTCCTCGCGCACCTCGAGCAGTTTCCCTGCGGCGTCAAAGAGGGCGCAGGCGTGCAAGCCGCCCGTGCTCTTGGAAGTGTCCTGTTTGCGCGCGAGGCGCTGGGGCAGCGCCAGCAGCACGGCGGCCTTCACCCGCACCTCGTCGTGCAGCGGTTTGCGCCGCTTCAAGACCGCCTCGATCGACGCCTTGCTGCAAATCCCGCAGCTCGACGACGCGAACACGTGCCGCGTCAATTTCTCAAAATCAAACGAATCCGGGTGCGCCAGCGCGACATCCACCGCATTTCCCTCGCCCCCGGTGCCCGGGTCGACGCAAGTGGTCACGTCGAAGATATCTTTCGCCGATTTGATGACACCCTCGGTCAGAAGAAAGCCGGCGGCCAGTTCGCGATCGTGCCCCGGGGTCCGCATCACCACCGCCAGTGGACGCCCTTCGACCCGGAGTTCCAGCGGAGATTCCATGACCACCTCGTCGCTCGTCGATTCGTGGGGACGCCCATTCTTCCAGCGCCGGACGGCTATGGTGGAGATCATGGACATGCCTTCGTTTGCCGAAAGCGCGGTCGCTTGACAAGACTGGCCCGACTGGCGCGGGCGATAAGGCCCGACACACCCATCATCCGGAGCGACTGCGCTGAGCCCCCTGCGAACGTCTATCAACTCACCCGTCAACGGTCCGGCAAGCGGAAGATCATCCGCTCCTCGCAGTTGGGATTTCCGCCTGCCGCGGGCGCCTAATGGAAAATCTCCAGCACCGCCGCCACGTCCCCGAGGTCGGAAAAGAGAAAATCCGGGGCCAGCGCCTTCAGATTCTCCACGGAAAATTTCCCCGTGGCGATGGCGACGGCTTTCGCGCCAATGGCCCGGGCACAGGCAATATCGTGCGGGGTATCGCCGAGCACGAAAATCCTCTCCGGCGGAAATTCCGCGCCGTGCTTTTCCCGCGCCCGCTGACGGGCGAAATGGCCGAGTTGATTGCGGTCGTGATGGTCGTCGGCGTAGGCGCCAAATTCGAAATAATGCCAGACGCCGTAATGCGTGAGCTTGATCTCCGCGCCTCGCGCCAGGTTCCCGGTGAGCAGGCCCAGCACGATATCGGAGCGCGGCTTGAGCGCTTCGAGCAGCGGCGAGATGCCGGGCAGAAGGCGCCCCGGTGACTCCGGCAATTCCTTCGCCAGGAAATGCAGGTAGCCGTCGAAAAGAGCCGCCAGATTTTCCGGGGACTCCGGCAGCCCGTGCGCGGCGAGCATCTGGCGGGCGATGCCCGAATCGGTCCGCCCAGCGATCTCGATCCCGGCCAAATCATCATCGATTCCAAAGCGGTCCCGGAAGCCGCGTCGCAAGGCGCGCTCCCCGGCGCCCCCGGAGGTCAGCAGGGTCCCATCGATATCGAAGAGTACGAGTTTCTTTTCCAAACGGCCACCTTTGCCGCGGGAAGGGCGGCAGGCAAGAGCGGGATTCTGCAGAGGGTTCCATGGCCGCCGGGCTGGCTCAATTTCTTTTGCCTGTTCTCATTCCCATTGCCTCATCCGCTACCCCGCGCTTCCAGCAAGGCCGTCATCCGCACCGGATTGGATACTGCCCAGGGAAGGAGATCACTGCGGCGGCCCGCCGACGTGCTCGCCGGCGATGAACACCCGGTGGATCGGCGCCGGGTACGGCACGTCCGGCCCTTTCGCCGCCACCCAAAGGATCCGGTTCAATTCATCCTCCGGCGCCCGGTCGTAGCCGCGGAAATCCATCTTTGCGCTCCGTTTGGCCCCGGGTGAGGCCGGCGTGTTGACGGCCTCGAGGTCCACCTTTGGCGTCTTTACTTCATAGACTTCGGGGTTGGCCGCCTGCCCGAAGGAGGCGAACATCGGGGTCGCGCCACCGTCGTACTGCGTCATCGGCGGGAGGCCGAGGATCAGTTCCATCGTCCGCACCATGCTGGCGGTGCTGTAGAGCGTGCTATCGACCGCATGGCGTTTGGCGTAGGGGCTGATGACGAGACCGACGGTCCGGTGGGCATCGACGTGGTCCGGTCCGTTTTGCGCGTCGTCTTCGATCACGAAAATCGCCATTTCGTTCCAAAACTTGCTCCGGGACGCCGCGGCGATGATCTTCCCCAATCCCACGTCGTTGCTCCCCACGTTCGCGTCGGGAGTGTGCGCGCCGGGGGTCGTGCCCGCCGTGTGATCCTCGCCGAGCGACATCACGGTGAATCGCGGCAGCTTCCCCGATTCCTCCGCCTTCTTGAGGTCGGCGATCCAATAGTCGACCATTTCCTTGTCCCGACGGCCGCCCCATTTGCCGCGATTAATCGAGGGGACGCGCTGGGCGCCCTCGCCATAGTTTTTGTAGCTGATGCCGTGGCGCCGGCAAAGGTCCCAAAGATAGCCGGAGGACGGCGATTGCATGTCGTCGTTGCCCGGAAGAGTTTCATGCCGGCCGGAATAGCTCAGGATCCAGGAACGCTCGTTGTAATCGGTCGCGATGGCCGCATCGCACCAACTATGGCCATCCACACTGACCTCGCCATTGCAGTAAAGATTGTCGAGGAGGACGTAATCGCACGCCAGCTGGTGATGATTGGGAGTCACGTCTTCGCCGTACATCGTGATGCTGGCATCGCCATTGCCGATCGGTTTTCCGGCGGCGTCCTTCATATCGCCGAAGACCTGATCGTAGGTGCGGTTTTCCTTGATAATGTAGAGCACGTACTTGATTGGGCACGGCGCGCCGACCTTTTCGGGAATGACGCTGGCACTGTGGATGGCGGTACGTTCGAAGGATTCGGGCGTGTACGGGGAGTTCTTCAGCACTTGCTCGGTGTAACGCGCCATCTGCGCCGTGTCCGGGCGCGGAATGAAGGAGATGTCGCCTTGCAAGAGTTTGCCGGGATGGTTGAAGCTGAACTTTTCCCCCGGCTGCGGGCGCGGCTTCTCGGCGGGAAAGCTCGGGCCGAGATTGGCCACGCCTTTGCCGTCGCCGACGAGCAGCGTCCGGTTATCCGGAGTGACCGCGAGCGCCGTCGGGTACCATCCGACCGGGATAAAGCCATTCACCACGGAGACTTTCTCCGCATACTTCGCGTCTTCGTCGTTTTTCGAACCGGAGATGTCGACCACCACCACTGCGTTGTTATCGCCGTTGGCGATAAAGAGCGTCCTGGCGTCGGGCGAAATCGCCAGGGCGTCCGGTGTGCTCCCTTCGGGCGCATCGGGATAGAGCGAGGTGCTGATAATCTCCCGGGTGCCGTCCCAAAGCCGCCGGGATGAATTGGCCTCGACGCCCGGCTTTTCCAAGGTGCACGTTTGAATGACGTGGACGGTGTTGTCGCCCGAGCAGGCGACGAAAAACCGCCCATCCGGTGCAACGACCATGTCATTGGGCCGTATGCCAACCGGCAAATCGCGCACCCGGCTCAGGGTCTTCGTGTCCACCACGGTCACCGCACGGCCGCCCCAAGCGCTGACGTACAAGTAACGGCTGTCCGCGCCGAACACACAGGTGTGCGGATATTCCCCGACGGCGACGGTCTGCTCCACGGCGAGCGTTTCTTCATTGAGCACCCACACTTCGCGGTTGGCCTCGTTGCAGGCGAAGAGTTTGCCGGTCCCGGGTTGCACGGCGAGCCCCGCGACGAAGAGCGGCGCTTTCTCCGTACCCAGCGTCACGTCCGGCTGCGCGTCGACCTGGCCTTTCTCGTAGGAAAAGACGTGCACCACGCCCGAAGCGCCACCGGAAACAAAGAGCCGTTTCCCATCCTTGGCGAAACAAAGGCCGTTCCAAGTATGGGGCAGCGGGACGAACTGGGTGACCTTCTGGTCGGCCAGGCTCACCACCGCCAGGCCCGGCTTGTTGAAACCGGCGCAGACGGCCACGGCCGCTTTGCCATCGGGCGCGATGATCATCTTCAGGGGCAGATCGCTCACCGGCTGATGCGCGCCGGCTGGCGTAAGTCCCCACCCGTTGAACAGTCGATCCGGGCCCGGCTTTGCCGGGTCTTCCGAGAAGACTCGGCCGGAAAACAGGGCGAGAAGAAGGGCAAAGCGAAGAAGGGTCATGGGGAGTTGAATGGGTGACCCGGTCGGATGCACCAGCTTAGAGGGCGGCGGCCGATGGAAGAAGAACAAGATCAAGAAATAGGCTCCCTGGGCCGCCGGATAGGTTCGTCGGCCTTGATTCGTGACGCGGGGCCGGTTTCGTGCCGGCGTCCGGGGCACAAGCCGTGCTAGAGCACCACTCTGCCCATGAAACCCCGAGTCCTCGTGCTCCTGCTCGCGATTGCCGCCTTGATCGCCAAAATCTACTGTGCCGCCACGACTATCGGGACTTCGGACGTGGTGTTCTTTTATAATTTTGCCAGGACCATTCACGAGCATGGGCTGATTGCGATGTACCGGCTCACGCCCTTCTTCAATCACACGCCGCTGGTCGGCTGGTTCTCCGAAGCTGCCTTGCTGCTGTCCGGCGGGGAACAACAGTTTTTCGTTTTTTACCTGCGTTTGCCGGCTATTTTCGCCGACTTTTTTGCGGTCATCGCTCTGCTCTGGCTGCAAGAAAAGACGGGCCGGCCCGGTTGGTGGGGTTTGTCTATCTTTGCCGCCAGCCCGGTCGCCTTCATGGTTTCCGGTTACCACGGGAATGTGGATCCCGTCATGGCGCTCGGGGTCCTGCTGGCCGGAATCGCCTGCGCCGTGAACCGGCCCGCGCTCTGCGGCCTTTGCCTCGGTTTCGCGTGCAATATCAAGATCATCCCGCTGGTCCTCGCCCCGGCCTTTTTCTTTCTCTGGTGGCAGCGCCGCCAGGCGCTCCGCTTCACGGTGCCTGCGGCGCTGACGATGCTCATCGGCTGGTCCTACCCCCTTCTCACCATCCCGGCGATCTTTCTCAAAAACGTGCTCGGCTACGGCAGCATCTGGGGCGTTTGGGGCATCACCTATCTCTTGCGGCTTACGGAACTACCCGCCCTGCGCAACATCGCATTCACGCAAACCACTCCCGCGCAGGCCGCCATTATTTCCCTCTTGAAGGCGGTCATCGTGATTTCCGCCCTCGCGGTGGCATGGCGCCGCCGGAAAGCGGAATCGGTCGAAATCTTCCAGACGCTCACCTTGATCTGGGCGATTTTCTTCGTTTTTGCGCCCGGCTTTGGCGCGCAATACCTCGCCTGGCTCATGCCGTGTTTTCTCGTAGCCAGCGAACAGTGGTACGCCTGGCTGACGGCCGCGAGCAGCGCGGCCCTGTTTGTGTTTTACAATGCCATCTCCCATCCCGACGTGTCCGTGCACCAGGGTGCCGGTCTGCGCGAGACGCTGATCGTTTTTTACCATCGTATCGCCCATGGAATGCCGTGGCGCCAGGGGTTCACCGTGCACGCCATTGCCGCCCAATGGACGTGGGCTTTGGTCCTGCCATGGCTGGTCCTGACAGCATTCCTTTGCTGGCAATTCCGGGCCGCCTTCGCGAAATCCGAGGTGCGACTGGAAGCACAAACGGCTTAGAGGGCGTCTAAAAAGTAGGGATGGGTCGCGCGAGGGTGGTTTGGGG